>Ga0070658_10003245_pt1 | contig 13428 bp, 11 predicted proteins | sample KBSC13metaG_FD_64664 | JGI IMG/M metagenome (GOLD analysis project Ga0070658, IMG submission 64664) | Corn rhizosphere microbial communities from Kellogg Biological Station, Michigan, USA - KBS C1-3 metaG | ecosystem: Host-associated > Plants > Roots > Rhizosphere > Soil ... | reverse complement strand
GGCGTTCTTCGAGAGCTTCCACAGTGACCCCCGCCAGGAGTGGCCCTTTCCCGTCGATCGCGATCGACGGGAAAGGGCCACTCCTGGCGGGGGTCACTGTGGAAGCTCTCGAAGAACGCCGAGATCTCGTCGACGGCCAGGTGGCTGGCCACCTCCCCGGCGTTGTGGCCGCCCATCCCGTCCGTGACGATGAACAGCCGGTTCGGCACGAACACCCCGAAGGCGTCCTCGTTCTGCGGTCGCGTTCTGCCCGCATGTGACAGGCCGAAGGCCGTCAGCGGCGGCGGTGGGTTGGTGAGCGGCGGTGCCGGCATGGCCAGGGCAGGGTGGTGAGAACGTCCCCCGTCAAAGTTCGCCCACAACCGGCGGCGGGATCAACAGGAAACGCGCCTGGGGCCGCCGCAGGCGCGCCATTTCGGCGCCCCGGAAAAGCCGCACCCCCGCCTTGACAGATGGCCGGCTGGTGCCGTCAAGCCTTGGCGACGGTCTGGCGCCAGCGCTCGAGCAGGCTGGCCCGCGTGGGGACGTCCAGCGTCGGGTTGAAGATGCCCATGCGCGTGGTGGTGCTGGTGGCGCTGTCCACCTCCAGCCCCACGCCACGCGCCGCCAGCTTGGCCGCCCCCAGCGCGGTCGCCTCGATCATGTCGGGCCGGAACAACGTGACGCCCAGGAAGTCGGCCTGCAGCTGCATCAACAGGTCGTTCGCCGCGGCGCCACCGTCGACACGCAGCTGCGTCATCGAGCGCCCGGCGTCGCTTTGCATGGCGGTGGCCAGGTCCACGTTCTGCAGCGCGATGGCCTCCAGCGCCGCGCGGCACAGGTGCGCCTTGGTGGTTCCCCGGGTGATGCCGCTGATGAGGCCCCGCGCTTCGGGCCGCCAGTGGGGCGCGCCCAGGCCGACCAGGGCGGGCACGATCATGACCCCGCCCGCGTCAGGTACCGAGCGGGCCAGCTCCTCGCTCTCGGCGGCGCTGCGGATGATGCCCAGGCCATCGCGCAGCCACTGGATCAACGCGCCCGCGATGAAGGCGCTGCCCTCCAGCGCGTACGTGGTCTTGCCGTCGATGCGCCAGGCCACCGTCCCCAGCAGGCCGTTGCGCGAGCGCAGCGGCGAGTCGCCCACGTTCATCAGCAGGAACGCGCCGGTACCGAAGGTGCACTTGGCGTCGCCCGCGTCCAGGCAGCTTTGACCGTACAGCGCCGCCTGCTGGTCGCCCGCCACGCCGGCGATGGGGATCCCGTCGGGCAGTCCAGGGACGTCGGCGGTGACGGCCAGGACCTCGGCCGATCCGCGCACCTCGGGCAAGATGGCCGATGGCACGTCGAACAGGCGGCACAGCTCGTCGGTGAAGCGCCCCGCGTCCAGGTCGAACAGCAACGTGCGCGAGGCGTTCGACGCGTCGGTCACGTGGGCCTTGCCGCCCGACAGCCGCCAGATCAGGAAGCTGTCGACGGTGCCGAACGCGACCTCGCCGCGCTCGGCCCGGGCGCGCAGCCCCGGCGTGGCCTCCAGCATGAAGCGCAGCTTCGTGCCCGAGAAGTAGGGGTCCAGCACCAGCCCCGTGCGCTCGCGGATGCGCGCCTCCAGACCCGCTTCCTTCATGGCCTCGCACACCGGGGCCGTGCGACGGTCCTGCCAGACGATGGCGTTGCCGATGGTCTTGCCGGTGGCGCGCTCCCACAGCAGCGTGGTCTCGCGCTGGTTCGTGATGCCGATGGCCGCGATGCCGGACGCCGACACGCTGGCCTGCCGCAGCGCCGCGGCCAGGGCAGCGGTGACCGAGCTCCAGATCGCGGCAGGGTCGTGCTCGACCTCGCCCGGGCGCGGGTAGATCTGCGGGATCTCGCTGTACCCGCGGCCCAGCACGTTGAGAGATCGGTTCAGCACCAGCACCGTGGTGCCGGTGGTGCCCTGATCGATCGCCAGCAGATAGTCGCCGCGAGCCGCCATCGCCACATCTTACCAGCGGGCGTGGGCCGCGAAGAAGCGGCTGATCCCCTCGATGAGGATCTGCTTGTCCACATCGACGCCCACCAGGTGATACGAGTTCTCCAGCCACAGGCGCTCGATGATCCCGGCGCCCAGGCTCTTCGCCAGCTCCTCGGAGTCCGCCAGCGGCACCGTGTGGTCGTGGCGGCCGTGGGCGATGAACGTCGGCGCCGTCACCTGGGTCAGGTCCGGGCGCGTCGTCGCCATCAGCTCCAGCAGGCTCTGCAGCGAGCGGAGCGGCATGGCCGGCGTGCCCAAGGTCTTTCCACGCAGGTCCGGGTGCGCCACGTCCGAGCCCAGCGACTTGGGGATGAGGCGCAGCCGTCCGCGCCTCAACCGCCGTGGGATCAGGCCCAGCAGCCGGATGCCCCCGACCTGGGCCCGCCGCAAACGCAACGGCGCTGACAGGACCGCCAGCGCGGCCACCCGCTCGGGGGCCGCCTTCGCCAGCTGCAGGGCCAGCAGCCCGCCCATCGAGAAGCCGACGATGGCGATGCGCCCGGGGGTGCGTGCCGCGAGCTCGTCGAACGCCGCCTGGGCCGCCGCCAGCCAGTCCTTCCAGTGCGTCGCCTCCAGCGCCAGGGGATCCAGGCCGTGTCCGGGCAGCAGGGGCATGCCGACTGCGTAGCCCTCGGCGGCCAGGGCGTCGCCGATCTGCTGCACCTCGAAGGGCGTCCCCGTGAAACCGTGCAGGCACAGGACGCCCCGGATCGAGTTGCTGGGCGTGACGGACATCGACCCCCAGCCTACCGCCGCCGGAAACCGCACGCGACCGGACCCCGGGAAAATGAAAAAGGCGCCGGGGCCACCGGCGCCTTCTGGCGGGCGCGTCCCCAGGACGGCGCCCGCGCGTTCACGACCTACCTCTAGGGGCCGTCGCTGACGGCGCAGGCGATCGTGGCGTCCTTGCTCTCGCTGGACTGGCTGGCCAGCATGCAGCTCTGATCGTTGCAGACCTTGAACAGCGTCTTCGCCTTCGGGTCGGTGCAGGTGGCGCTGTTCTCCTGCAGCTGGAAGCAGGGCGCGTTGCTGTTCGAGCCGTCACACTGGGGCAGCGACGAGCTGGTGACCTTGCCGGAGCTGTCGGTCGTCTTCTGCGTGACCGTGCAGTTGTACTGGTCAGTGCCCTCGATCTTCGCGATGTTCGTGCTGACACACGAGGCGCCCAGCTTCTGGTGGATGCGCTCCGCGATCCCCTTCATGGCCGCCGAGAAATCGTTCGCGCAGATGGGGTAGAAGACGCCGTTCGTGCCGAAGCTGTCGGTCCACGCCCGCACGCGCACGCCCGGATCGGCGTACTCGGGCTTGTTGGTGTCGCTGGTCGCCTGGACGCAGGAGTGGTCGACGACAGGGTCGTTCTCGCTGGCAGCGGGGTTGTCCGCCGCGAACACGCGATACAGCGAGTTGCCGTCGCTGTCGGTGGTGGGCCCGGCGATCGCGGCGACGAGCACGTCGTCCGGATTGTTCTTCACGCTCTTGATGGCGTCGCTGAACATCTTGACCGTCGGCCACAGGTGGCCGTTCGTCGGGTCGCCGTTGCCGCTGGGATCCTTCACCAGCGGATCCGTCTTGCCGTTGCCTTCCTCGGACACGCAGTTCGTCAGCATCACCCCGCCCTGTCCCGGACCGGCGGGCGTGCGGTAGGTGCCGGTCGCCAGATCGAACATGTTCGTGTCGAAGTTATAGCCGTGGGGCGGGGGCTTGTTCTTGCCATCGGGACCGTCGCATAGGTGGCCGAACTCGTTGCAGCGATACGACTGCAGCGCGCCCAGGCCCGACTTGTCGGTCACCGAGTTGACCCCGGGGTTCAACAGCAGCGAGTCGTAATGCACGGAGCAGTCGTCCTCGTTCGTCAGCATGACGACCGCCAGGACGGCGCCGTCGCGCAGGAAGCCGCCGTTGTCCTTGTCCGAAGGGTCGTTCGCCTTGGCCAGCGCGTAGTACACCGACTCGAACTGGCTCTCGAAGCCGCAACCCGTGTCGCCGAGGAGAGCCATGCACTGGAAGGCCTTGCCGATGTCGCCGTCGAAGTTGGCAGGGTTGTTCGCCGTGCCGTCGCCGTTCTTCAGGTACGTCTCGCCGGAGTGCAACATCGCGCACTGGCCTGCGCCGGCGCCGCCCGGACCCTGCTGAAACTTGCCCTGGTCATCGCCCGGATGGACGTTCGCCTGGCACTGATTGACGTTGCCCCACGCGCCGCCGCCGTACGACGACGACACGACCGCGACGTGGAGGTCGGGGTACATGTTCGTCGACGCGTCCTTCAAGGCCGAAAGAAAGGTCGGCAGCTGATCAGACATCTTCGCCTGCAACGGCTGCATCGACGACGAGTTATCGACCATGACCAGGAGGTCCAGCTGGTGGTTGACCGTCTGCTTGAAAGACCTTGCGTCTACGACGGCCGGCAGGGGCGTGGGCGTCGCCAGGCGGCGCGAATTACAGGCCCACAAAGCCGGAACGACGGCAGCGCAGGCAGCCCAACGGAGATGGCGCCAGCGCGGCATCCAACGCGGCATCCGGGGCACCTGGGAGAGCAGACGGTTCATGGGGGTCCTCCTCATCGACGAGCGGAACGATCCGGGGCGGGGCAAAAAACCGGCCGATTATAGGGATCTGCGGAATCCCTGGCAACCGGTTCGCGAAGGATCACGCGAACCGCCTGCACCGGCACAGAGGCAAAGACGGAGCCAGAGTCGGGATCAGGAAAATCGGGGACTTACAGACCTGGTAGACAACGAGGTTGGCGGGGACGTCAATCTGATTGCGGCGAAAAGAGCCGCCGGGGGAACGAACGCGAGCCACCACGTCAGTGTCACCGGCCACCGGAAACTTGACCGGTTTTTCGTCAATTTTCAACCGAGCGGACGGGCGACGCCGCACAGCATCTCGCCCGCCAGCAGCGGGGCCGCCAGCGGATCACTGGGGTGGGCCACCCTGAGGAAGCTGTTACGAACTTGCCCGCCGTCGTCGCGGCGGGTGCGGGGGTGCACGGGATCCAGGTAGTTGAAGACTGTCCTGCCGTGCCGCGCTTCCACGAAGGAGATGCGCCCCGATGGATCAACCTCGGAGACGATGGCGACGTCGTCAGGCGTCGCGCAGGGGTCCTCTTCGCGCGCGTCGACCGGCGCCACGCGGAAGACCAGCACGTCCCCGGGCCGGGCTGCGGGCGCCGGAACTTCCGGATGTGACGCCTTCAGGTACTGCCACAGCGCGGGAACGGTCCCGTCGGTGCCGAAGCGCAGGCCGGCCTGTTGCAGGGCCGCCACCACGAAGTCCGAGGCTTCGCTTCTTCCCCGGATCCCGGCGCGCGGCCGGGCATGGTCGGTGTGGCCCGGGGCGAACACCCACTCGGGAAGCCGGTTGGGGGGCGGCGCCCGGTGCGCGCACCCGAGCGTGGCGGCGACCACCACCAGAAAGATGAACAGCAGCCGCGTGGATGACATGTAGGCTAAGGTAAGCTTTTAGTCGACATTGTCTAGAAACCACCAGACATCCCCGATTCGACGCATGGGTAACCGCCGTAATGGTGCAGGGGCGCGCTACAATGGGCGACGATGAGGAATGTCGTCATCGCTGGCGCCGCCCGTACCCCCATTGGCTCGTTTCAGGGTGAACTGGCCGGGCTGGCAGCGCCGCAGGTTGGCAGTGTCGCCATCCGGGCGGCGCTGGAGCGCAGCGGAATCGCGGGGGACCAGGTGGGCGAGGTGTACATGGGTTGCGTGCTGCCGGCCGGGCAAGGGCAGGCGCCGGCCCGCCAGGCGGCGATGCGCGCCGGCATCCCCGCGTCGGTCGGCGCCGTCACCGTCAACAAGGTCTGTGGTTCGGGGTTGAAGGCCGTCGTCTTCGGCGCGAACGCGATCGCCACCGGCGAGCACGACGTGGTGGTCGCGGGCGGCATGGAGTCGATGAGCAACGCGCCCTACCTGTTGCCGAAGGCCCGCGAGGGCTACCGGCTGGGCCACGCGCAGGTCATCGACTCGATGATCCAGGACGGATTGTGGGATGCGTACGGCAACGTCCACATGGGCGACTGCGCCGAGCTGTGCGCGCGGGACAAGAAGATCTCGCGCGAGGAGCAGGACGCGTACGCCGCCGAGTCGTATCGCCGCGCGCTGGACGCGCAGGCGAACGGCCGCTTCCGCGGCGAGATCGTGCCGGTGGAGCTGCCGCAGAAGAAGGGCCCGCCCAAGATCGTCGCCGACGACGAGGAGCCTCGGCGGGGCGACGTCGCGAAGCTGTCCGCGTTGCGTCCGGCTTTCCAGAAGGACGGCACGATCACGGCCGGGAACGCCTCGTCCATCAACGACGGGGCGGCGGCGCTGGTGCTGTGCGCGGAGGACGCGGCCCAGGCGCGCGAGCTGAAGCCGCTGGCGCGCATCGTGGGCGCGGCGACGTTCGCGCAGGCGCCGGAGTGGTTCACGACCGCGCCCACCGGTGCCATCGAGCGGCTGCTGGCGAAGATCGGCTGGGCGAAGGACGACGTCGATCTGTGGGAGATCAACGAGGCGTTCGCCGTCGTGTCGGTGGCCAACAACCGCGCCCTGGGACTTGATCCGCAGAAGGTGAACGTGTGGGGCGGGGCGGTGGCGCTGGGCCACCCCATCGGCGCCAGCGGCGCGCGCGTGCTGGTGACGTTGCTGGCGGCGCTGGCCGCGCGGGGCGGCAAGCGTGGCGTGGCATCCCTGTGCATCGGAGGCGGCGAGGGCATCGCTCTCGCCGTCGAGCGGTCTTGACCACCGTCGAGCGGCTGGGCGTCATCGGCGCCGGGCAGATGGGCCGCGGCATCGCGCAGCTGGCCGCCTCGCACGGTCTGACCGTGGTGCTGGCGGATCAGGGGCGGGACCTGGCCGACCGCGGCAAGGCGGTGGTGGCGGCGCAGCTGGCGGCACTGGTCGAGAAGGGCAAGGTCACGCCGGCGGCGCGCGAGGGGATCCTGGATCGCATCCGCCCCGCCGATCTGTACGGAGATCTGCAGTCGGTCGACTTCGTGATCGAGGCGGCGACGGAGACGTTCGAGGTGAAGCGCGAGATCTTCCGCGCCCTGGATCGCGACTGCCGGCCCGGGGTCATCCTGGCCACCAACACGTCCTCGATCAGCATCACCGCCATCGCCGGCTGTGTGATGCGCCCCGGCCGCGTCATCGGCATGCACTTCATGAACCCACCACCGCTGATGAAGCTGGTGGAGATCACGCGCGGGCTGCCGACGGCGGACGAGACCTACCAGATCACGCGGCAGCTGGCCGAGCATCTGGGAAAGACCACCGTCGTGTCGCGCGACGTGCCGGGCTTCATCGTCAACCGCATCCTGATGCCGATGCTGAACGAGGCCTGCTTCGCGCTGTACGAGAACATCGGCACGGTCGAGGACATCGACGTGGCGGTGACGCTGGGCCTCAATCACCCGATGGGTCCCCTGTCGTTGATGGATCTGATCGGGCTCGACACGACGCTGTCGATCCTGGAGGTGCTGCACAGCCAGCTGGGCGATCCCAAGTACCGCCCTTGCCCGCTGCTGCGGCAGTACGTCGCCGCGGGGTGGCTGGGCAGGAAGGCGGGGCGAGGCTTTCGAACTTATCCGGCGCTGGTGCCGCCGGGGGCAGGCGCACGGCCATGACCGACGGCGCGCCCGAGGTGGCGGTCCGGGTCAGCGACGAGGCGGGGCCGGACGGCCGCGAGGGCGCGATCCGCGTGGTTACCATCGACCGGCCGCGCGCGTTGAACGCCATCGACGTGGCCACGATGCAAGCGCTGCTGGCGGCGTTCGAGGCGTGCGCCCAGGCCCCCCATCTGCGCGCCGTGATCGTCACCGGCGCGGGCGAGCGCGCCTTCGTGGCGGGCGCCGACGTGGCCGCCCTGGCGGGCATGACACCCGTCGAGGCGCACGGTTTTTCGCGCCTGGGGCACCGGGTGGGCGCGGCCATCGAGGCGCTGGCGGTGCCGGTGATCGCGGCCGTGAACGGCTTCGCGCTGGGCGGCGGCTGCGAGCTGGCGCTGGCGTGCGACTTCATCTACGCCGCGACCACGGCGCGGTTCGGCCTGACAGAGACGCGGCTGGGCGTCATCCCCGGCTTCGGCGGCACGGTGCGGCTGGCCAAGCGCATAGGCGTATCGCGCGCCAAGGAGCTGCTGTTCACGGCCGAGACCGTCGACGCCGCCGAGGCGGCGCGCCTGGGCATCGTGAACCGCGTCTGCGAGCCGGGCGCCCTGATGACCGAGGCGCGTCGGGTGGCGGGGGTCATCTGCACGCGGGCGCCGCTGGCCGTGGCCAGCGCCAAGCGGGCGCTTCACGAGAGCGCCGACCTGACCGAGGCCGAGGCGCTGGCGGTGGAGGCCGACCTGTTCTCCGCCCTGTTCTCGACGGCGGATCTGCGGGCCGGCATGCGCGCGTTTCTGGACAAGCTGGACAAGGCCGGTGGCCCGCCTGTATGGCAAGGCCGATGATCTCGACGGGACGTTCATGGACCTAGACCTCTCCGAGGAACAGAAGCTGCTCCGCCAGTCGGCGCGGGACTTCGCGGCGCGCGAGATCCTTCCCCAGTCCGCCGCCATCGATCGCCAGCACCGCTTTCCGGCCGAGATCATCGCCAAGCTGGGCGGCCTGGGCCTGATGGGCGTCATGGTCCCGCAGGCGTGGGGCGGCGCGGGCATGGACACCGTCAGCTATGCGCTGGCGCTGGAGGAGATCTCTCGCGGCTGCGCGTCGACCGGCGTCATCATGTCGGTGAACAACTCGCTGGCGTGCGGGCCGCTGGTCGGACACGGGACCGAGGCGCAAAAGAAGCGCTGGCTACCCGACCTGGCCGCCGGGCGAAAGCTGGGCTGCTTCGCGCTGTCCGAGCCGGACGCGGGCTCGGACGCCGGCGCGCTGCGGACCACGGCCCGCCACGAGGGCGGGCGCTGGGTGCTGAACGGCACCAAGAACTTCGTCACCAACGGGCCGGTGGCGGCGCTGGCCATCGTGCTGGCGGCGACGGACCCGGCGGCGGGACCGAAGGGGATCTCGGCGTTTCTGGTGCCGACCGATTCACCCGGGCTGACCTTCGGGCCGCCCGACCAGAAGATGGGTATCCGGGGCGCGCCGTCGGCGCAGCTGTTTCTGTCGGACTGCGCTGTTCCCGACGACGCGATGCTTGGTACGCCAGGCGGCGGGTACAAGATCGCCCTGGCGGCGCTGGACGGCGGCCGCATCGGAATCGCGGCGCAGGCGCTGGGGATCGGGCGCGCGGCCTTCGAGGAGGCCACGCAGTACGCACTGCAGAGGAAGACGTTCGGTCAACCCATCGCCCACCATCAGGCCATCCAGTTCAAGCTGGCGGACATGTGCACCGAGCTGGACGCCGCGCGGCTGATGATCTGGCGGGCGGCCGTGAAGAAGGACGACGGCGGGCGCTACACGTCGGAGGCCGCGATGGCGAAGGTGCTGGCGTCCGAGGTGGCGAACCGGGTGGCCAAGGAGGCCGTGCAGGTGTTCGGCGGCTACGGCTTCCTGGAGGACTATCCGGTCGAGCGGCACTACCGCGACGCGAAGATCACCGAGATCTACGAGGGCACCAGCGAGATCCAGCGGCTGGTGATCGCGCGCCACGTGCTGGAAGACTGAAGCGGCCGAGCCGCAGCGCCTACACACTTGCCGCTGGCGGAGGGGAACTATATGGTTCCGCGCAGGAGGCTCCCCGATGACGTCCAGACGGCAGGGAATCGTTCGAGCGTGCGCGCTGATGATCGGCCTTCCGGTGTTGTTCGCCGGCATGGGATGCGCCAGTAGCGGGGAGACCAGCGAGGAGCGGGTGCGCGTGGTGCATCCGCCCGAGAAGCAGGCCGAGCAGGGCGGCATTCCGCCGGACAAGCAGGCCGAGATCCAGCTGCTGCTGGAGCAGCGCGACCCGTCCACGCTGAAGTGCTACAGCGACGTGCTGAACGAGAAGCACGATCGCGCGTTCAAGGGTTCGGTGGCGATCCTGCTGACCCTGGAGCCGGCTGGTGAATCGTCGAAGGCGTCGGACGTGAAGATCGTGAACTCGACCTTGAACGACAAGGAAGTTCACGACTGCCTGATCGAGAAGCTGAAGGAGTTCGAGTTCCCCAAGCTCGAGCAGGGCGGCACGATGCAGTACGTGTATCACTTCCAGCCCGCGTACTAGGGGACGAGGGGGCTAGCCCCCTCGTCGGCTCCCCCCGGATCTGTACGTCGACCCCGGCGCGGCAAAGCCGCGCCTCCCGTTGCTTGAACCCGGGCGCGTTGCGCCCTCTGGCGCTGTGATCGCCGGAGGCTGGCGTCAGCGCCGTTCCGGAGGGCGAGTGCCGGGGTGCGGTAGAGCCGCGCCGCTTGGTGCTTGGACCAGGGGGGGCGCCCTCTGGCGCTGTGGTCGCCGGAGGTTGATGTCAGCGCAGTCCCGGGAGGGCGAGGGATGAACTTACCGTAAGGGCGCGCGCTACTGGTTGGTCTGTGCCGTCGGCCTTGACGCAGTGGGCTTGTTTCCGCTCGGGGCCCGAAAGGGCGTGGTCGTTTCAACCGAACTTCGGGGTCAGGGCACGAAAGGTAGCCGACAGTTCCTGGGGCGGGGGTATTTGTGTAGGCGGTTTCTCTACAGCCAGGAATTGTGGCTTTCATTTCAATTGAAGAGATCCAGGTTCGGGTTGCTCTAATGGTCCGGGCGTGAGGGGATACGGGGTTCAGCGCAGTCGCCCTCTTCGAAGGAACTACGTATGAAACACGCAGCTCTGCTGACTTTGCTTGGGTCGCTGTTCGTGGTCGGTTGTGCATCTTCGGGGCAGAAGACCGCCTCCGTGGCGGCCGACCCACCCAGCCGGCACCATCGCGCCAAGGCCAAGGAGTCCTCCTTCGAAGCGTCTGCCGGCGCCGGCCAGATGGGCGTCGACAATGAATCGGGCGTCTACGAGACCTCCGACATCGAGGAGACGATGTCCGTTCACATGGACGAGGTGCGCGTGTGCCTTCGGAAGGCGAGCCACGCGCGAGGTTCGTCGACCGGGAAGGTCACTCTGCAGTTCCACGTCGACGGGCAGGGCGCGACGACCGACGTGATGGTGGTCGCCACCGACCTGGGGAACAATCAGCTCGAGCAGTGCCTGGTGGACGTGGGGAGACGGATCAAATTCCCGCCCCCGCTGGGCAACAAGGCGACGACCTTCGAGTATCCCGTCGAGTTTCGGTCGCGGCGCGCGTGAGCCGACGCACGCCGGAAACACCGGCGGTGATAGGCTGGCCTCTTTTCGAACGAGCTCCTCGTCGAACAGAAAGGCGGCCTGCCGATGTCGGGCGGAATCTTCGCGACCAAATCGATCGATAAGCTGAGGGCAGAGGCGGATGACGCCTCGGGCCTGAAGCGGACGCTGGGCCCCTTCTCGCTGGTGGCGCTGGGCATCGGGGCCATCATCGGGGCGGGGCTGTTCGTGCGCACGGCGGCGGCGGCGGCGAACAACGCCGGTCCCTCCGTGACGCTGGGCTTCATCGTCGCGGCCGTGGGCTGCGCGTTCGCGGGGCTTTGCTACGCCGAGTTCGCCTCGATGATCCCCATCGCCGGCAGCGCGTACACGTACTCGTACGCGACCATGGGCGAACTGGTGGCCTGGATCATCGGCTGGGACCTGGTGCTCGAGTACGCCATCGGCGCGGCCACCGTCGGCATCGCCTGGAGCGAGTACCTGAACAAGCTGCTGGAGTACTTCGGCGTGCAGGTGCCCTACCAGTGGTGCCATTCGCCGTTCGAGGTGGCGCGTGACGCGGCCGGCGTCGTGACCGCGCACGGCGTGATGAACATCCCGGCGCTGTTCATCGTGCTGATGCTCAGCCTGCTGCTGGTGCGCGGGATCAAGGAATCGGCGTTCGTGAACGGCCTGATCGTGATCGCGAAGGTCGGCATCGTGATCCTCTTCATCGCGTTCGGATGGGGCTACATCAACCCGGCGAATCACCAGCCCTACATCCCCGCGCCGTCGACGTTCGTCGACAGCCAGGGCGTCTCGCACGCCTTCGGCGGCATCATGGGGATCCTGGGGGCCGGCGGCGTGGTGTTCTTCGCGTTCGTCGGCTTCGACGCGGTGTCAACGGCGGCGCAAGAGGCGAAGCAACCCAAGCGCGACATGCCCATCGGCATCCTGGGCTCGCTGGTCATCTGCACGGTGCTGTACATCCTGTTCGCCCACGTGCTGACGGGCGTGGCGTCGGTGCAGGACTTTCGCACCCAGGGCCGCGAGGCCTCGGTGGCGTACGCCATCACCACTTACATGCACGGCCACGCCTGGCTGGCCAAGCTGGTCACCGTGGCCATCCTGGGCGGCTTCTCGTCGGTGATCCTGGTGATGCTGCTGGGGCAGTCACGCGTGTTCTTCACCATGAGCCGCGACGGCCTGTTGCCGCGCGTCTTCTCCGACGTTCACCCGCGCTTCGGCACCCCTTACAAGTCGAACCTGATCCTGTTCTTCTTCGTGGGCGCGTTCGCGGCGTTCGTCCCCGGCGATATCGTGGGGGACATGACCAGCATCGGCACGCTGTTCGCGTTCATCCTGGTGTGCGCCGGCGTGTGGATCCTGCGCGTGCGCCGGCCCGACCTGCCGCGCGAGTTTCGCGCCCCCCTGGTGCCGCTGGTGCCCATCCTGGGCATGATCGTCTGCGGCGCGATGATCCTGGGCCTGGGGTGGACGAACTGGCTGCGGCTGGGCGTGTGGCTGGCGGTCGGGCTGATCGTTTACGCGGCCTACGGCTACAGGCGTTCGCGCGTGCACAACGGCCAGCCCCCCCGCTCAGCCTGAGGGGACTCTTCGCGGGGAGGGCAGAGCGTTCTCCGCCGGCCGCCGCCGCGCCGACCTCAGCATGGCGATGGCGGTGTAGATGACGACGGCGACGATCAACCACTGCATCGCCTTCAGGGGCAGCGATTTCACGATGTAGGCGGCGATCAGCACCGCCGGCACGCCACCGGCAGTCAGGCCCAGGGCGGCGCGCAGGTCGTAACGGCCCGTGCCCACGAAGCGCAGGCTGGCCACCGGCATCAGGAACGCGCACGAGCCCATCATGATGGGGAAGGCGGTCTTGGGATCCATGCCCAGCACGCTGATCAAGATCATGCAGGGCGCGAACAGACCGATGCCCAGCGTCATCAACGCGCCCAGCACGAAGTTGCCCGCCACGGCCAGGGCCAGCGCGGGGCCGTCGACGCCGATGGCGGTGCCGCCTGACACCAGCGCCAGCTGGCGGACGGCGATGATGGTGGCCGCGGCGAACAGCAGCACCCCCATGCCGATCTGGATCTTGCGCTTGGGCCAGCGCGCCACCACCCCGGCGCCCAGGTAGGCGCCCGCCACGGCGGCGGCGATCATGGTGACCAGCGTCTTCATCTCGACGGTGACCAGCGCGATCGAGATCAGCGCCTCGGCCAGCGTGGGGAAGGTGTGGCCGACGTTCAACGTCCCGG
>Ga0070658_10003243_pt1 | contig 13432 bp, 8 predicted proteins | sample KBSC13metaG_FD_64664 | JGI IMG/M metagenome (GOLD analysis project Ga0070658, IMG submission 64664) | Corn rhizosphere microbial communities from Kellogg Biological Station, Michigan, USA - KBS C1-3 metaG | ecosystem: Host-associated > Plants > Roots > Rhizosphere > Soil ... | reverse complement strand
GATGAGGTGCGATGATGAATCTATTCTCTGCTTTTAGTCGTCTTTCGCTTACGGCGGGGGTTGCGATGATGTTGGCAGTGGGGTTGGGAGGGGCCAATGCGGCGTCGGATCAGAAGAAAACTCCTCCGCCCACGAAGAAGCCCCATCCGTTCGCTGAGGAGTTCAAACCGATCCCGAGTGGGCCAGGCATTCAGATCTGCGAGCCCATGGCACCCGAAGGCAATGCGGCTCTCGCGGACTTTGGGGCGGGATGCGGAGAGTGGCTGCAGTGGAGCATGGGTTTCCATCCTGAACTGGGACAGACGCCTCGTTGGGAACAAATCAACCGGGTGCAGACGGAACTCCACGTGCCACGCGTGCGCATCTCTCTGGCACAGAGCGCCGGTCTTTATCAGGTGATGGGCGTCACACATGTCGCCCTCGGCCAGATCTCCGGGACGCCTGCGCAGTGCCGGCTCACCTATCAGGTCTACGCCATGCCGGGGCAGAGAGCGGTCGGAACGCCGATCAAGCTTGCGGGCACCGAAGAGCAGATCGTGGCGCAACTGCCGGAGGCGGCCCGTACGCTGCTCACCAGCCTGGGCGTCCAGAAACTGCATGTGCCTGCAAGTGTCGGGGTAACCGCCGCAGAGTTGACGACAGTCGGGCACTATCCGTGGTATCAGGATAGGAAGCCGACCGAGGCGGAGCAGCAGCAGATAGATGCGCTGGGCCAGAAATTCCCGCTCGCGGCCCTCCTCTCCTTTGCGCACTACACGGATGCGACCCTCAAGGCACGAGAGGACGGTGCGATCCATCTTGTGGAGCAGACCCCCGGAAACTTCCTGGTGCTGGGCGCGGCGGCCACCTCGATGCTCGCTCCCACAGAATATTTCGTCCATTTTATGGACAGACGGGTCGCGGCGATGAACGCCCCCAACAATGCGGCGCTGGCGTGCTGGGCGATCAATCGCACGAAAGTGCCGGACGAGAAGGTGAAGGCAGGCATACAGCTCGTACGCCTCGCCCCGCACTCTTCGACCGCCTGGAACATTCTGTCGCATCAGTATGGGGACAATCAGGAAGCGATTCGTCTGTCGCGTTTCACCCCGGGGCTTAATCCACCGGAGATCGAAAAACTGAGTTCCCTCTATGAACGCTGGGTCTACGTCTCGACGCAGGCGACGACCCTCGACCCGAACTACCAGGACGGCTGGCAGGAGCTTGCCGTGGCAGCCACGTTTGCCAGCGATGCGGCGCGTGCCGACGCCGCCTTCTGGAAGGCGTATGCGCTGGATAAGAACGATCTCTCTCTCTTCTGCTGGGGCCTGCAGATGTATCAGCGCAAATGGGAAGGAGATCCTCAGACACTGGCCAAAGTAGCGCGGCTTTCGCTGGAAGCGGTCTATCCCGATAACGCCGATTTCTACCGCCTGGCAACACAACTCAGCAGTGCAGGTTTCTCGGTCGAAGCGAGATCCATGGTCGCTCGTGCTATCGCTCAGGCGCGAGCCACAGTCCGCCGCGAGCCGAAGAACAGCGCCGCCCATGCGACGCTGGGCTACTACCTGAACGAACAGCGCCAGTACGATGAGGCGGAGACAGAACTGAAAACCGCGATTCAACTCGACCCGGATTCCGATACCGGACATTTCCAACTCGCCAAACTCTACCAGGCCACCAACCGCTATCCGGAGGCGATCGCTGAGTACCGCGAGGACATACGCGTCCTGACCGGTCCTGGAGTCCACCCGCAAGGAGGTTTCGGAGCCAAACTTGCCCTGGCCCAGGTGCTGGCCACCAACCCGGCAGGCCCCCAATACGAGGAGGCGGAAAAGCTGCTCGAAATACTGGTGAAGCAGCAGCCCAACTCCTATCAGGCAAACGCGGATCTCGGAGCGGTTCTGCTCCGCCGAAAACAGTTCGACGCAGCCATCGACGTACTGCGTACTGCCAGTCGGCTCAATCCGGGCAACAGTTTCCCCTATCGGGAGATAGGGAAAGCCTATCGTCTCCAGTCGAAATTCGACGAGGCTGTCAGGGCAGGCGAAGAGGCCGTAGCCCTCTCTCCCCGGGAGTACTATGCGCTCTCCGAACTGGCCGAAACCTACGCCGCCAGGGGAGACAACGCTTCGAGCGCCAAAATGCGCAAACGCGCGGTCGATGCCTATCCGAACTTCGCGCAAGGTCGCTTCGAACTCGGCAAGCTCTATCTCCTCATGGAGAAGAAGGACGAAGCCAGAGCGGAACTCAAACGCGCTCTGGAGCTGGACCCTTCCGCCGACCTGCGAAAATCCGCCCAGGAGCTTCTGGACAAGAAGCCCTGAAAGGGCCACTCTGTTCGATCTCCAGACGAACCGTCTCGGGCGCGCCCCGCGCTCGTATCTCGTATTCTGATTCTGATCCGCCTGAGGGGGAAGAATGGGGAGACACCCCTGCTTCCCTCCCGGCTCCTTCGGCGCCATGGGAGGTGCAGTGTTGAACCGGTTCCCTCTTTCTACTCGTCTCTCGGTTTTCGCAGGTCTGGCAACTGTCCTGACCTTCACGCTGGGCTTCGCCAGGCCGGTATCGGCCCAGCGCCAACCTGCGGAAGAAGATCTCAAACCGATCCCCAGTGGGCCGGGCATCCAGATCTGCGAGCCCGTCGCTCCGGAAGGCAGTGCGGCGCTCGCCGATTTCGGGTCCGGGTGCGGCCTCTGGCTGCAATGGTCGATGGGTTTCCATCCTGAACTCGGACAGACGCCTCGCTGGGAGACCGCGATCCGGGCACAGAAAGAGCTGCACGTACCACGTCTGCAACTCACGCTCGCACAGGGCAGCCGACTGGTTCCGATTCTGGGCGTCACGCACATCGCGGTCGGTAAGATCACCGGGGCTCCGGCAAAATGCGTGCTCACCTATCAGCTCTACTCCCTGCCGGCGCAGAAGGCGATCGGACTGCCTATCAAACTGGTCGGGAGCGAAACGCAGGTGATCGCGCAACTGCCGCAGGCCGCCCGCACGCTGCTCACAGGACTGGGAGTGGCAAAACCCCATGTGCCTGCGAGCGTTGGAGCAACGCCTGCCGAACTGACCGAGATCGGGCACTACAACTGGTATGGGGAGGCGTGGAAGACAGAAGCCGATCAGCCGCAGATCGACGCTCTAAGCAGGAAACTGCCGCTCGCCAGCCTGCTCTCTTTTGCGCATCACCATGGCGGCACGAACCGGGAGAAAGAGGCGGCGGCGCGTCATATCCTCCAGCAGGCGGCCGGTAACTTCCTGATGCTGGGCATTCTGGCTCCCACGACCGAGAATGTTCCGCAGGAGTACGCCCGGCTGATAGACAGCCGGATGACGGTGCCTGGAGGAGCCAATAATTCGGTGCTCGCCTACTGGGGATTTGCGCGGGCGCACTCCGCAGAGGACGACCTTAAGGCGGCGCAGCGCGTGGTGCGCCTCGCCCCACGGTCGGCGCTCGCCTGGTACTGCCTGGCGTCAAAATACAAGACCGCTGCCCTGACGATTCGGGGCACACGGGTCTTCGCCGCCCTCTCCGCCCTGGAGCGAGAAAAGCTGCAGGGTCTCTATTTTCGGGAAATGGTCGCTGCCGTACATGCGACCTCGCTCGATGCGGACTATGCGGACGCCTGGCATAGTCTGGCGGGAGCGGCGCTCTTCGCCGATGATCGGGAGCGCGCAGACACGGCGTTCTGGCGGGCCGTGGAGCTGGATAAAAACAGCGCTCTCTACTACTCCTGGGGTCTGGAGATGTACCAGCCCAAGTGGGGCGGCGATCCCGAGACCCTGGCCAAAGTAGCCCGCCTGGCCATGGAAGCGACCTATCCACCGGATGCGGATCTCTATTCCCTGGCTTACGAACTGAACGCTGCGAAATTTCCGGAGGAGGCGAAGACGATGTACGGCCGCGCAATCACGCAGCTCCGTGAAGCGGCTCGCCTTCAGCCCAAGGATGCGCATGCCCATCTGATGCTGGGCTTCGCTCTGAAAGACCAGAGGCAGCTTCAGGAGGCCGAGTCCGAGCTGAAAACCGCCGCCCAACTGGATCCGGACAACTCTACCATCTACTATCAACTCCATCAGTTGTATATCAATCTGGGCAGGCTTCCGGAGGCTGTTGCGCAGTTACGCGAGTATGTTCGGCTCACCAACGATCCCTTTCGAAAGAGAGATCTGGCCAGTATGCTGTTTATAACGTTGCACACCACCCAACTGGACGAGCCTGAGAAACTACTGCGTGAAGTCCTCAAAGCACAGCCCAACTGGCCCCTGCCCCATCAGGATCTGGGCAAACTTCTGACCCAAAAGAAAATGTACGACGCCGCCCTGGCAGAATATGTCATCGCCGCGCGCCTGGAGCCCAATGGAAGCGTTCCTCACCGGGAGATGAGCATTATCTACCGCCTCCAGGGGAGATCCGACGATGCGATCCGGGAAGGAGAGATCGCAAGCGCGCTGGAGCCGAACAACACGCTGACGATGAGGGCGCTTGCAGATGCCTACGCCGACAAGGGAGACTACGATTCGAGTCTCAAAACCTATAAACAGTTGCTCACCTTCGTGGGTAACGTGGGGGAAAGCCATATTGGTCTGGGCAAAGTCTATCTGAAGATGGGCAAAAAGGAGGAAGCCCGCGCCGAACTGAAGAAGGCTCTGACCCTGTATCTCAGCCCCGAAGATAAGCAGACTGCCCAGGAGCTGCTGGACAAAAACCCCTGAAAGGTGTGAAAGGACGGTGGAAGTCGTGAAAATGTTCGCTTCTCCTGATCGTATGGCTGCCTTCGCTGCTCTGATACCTGCGATCGGGCTGTTCCTGGGTCTTGCCGGTCCCGCCTTCGCGCAGGAACTCCAAGCTCCTGCGAACCTCAAGCCGATCCCCAGCGGGCCGGGCATCCAGATCTGTGAACCGGTCGCCTCCGGAGGTCCGGCGGCGCTCGCCGATTTCGGATCCGGCTGCGGCCTCTGGCTGCAGTGGGCGATGGGATTCCAGCCGCAACTGGGGCAGACGCCGCGTTGGGATCTTGCCCTCACGGCGCATAAAGAGATTCAAGCAACGCGTCTGCGGCTCTCGCTCGCCCAGGGCAGCAAACTGTACAATATTCTGGGCGTCACCCATATCGCCCTCGGCAAGATCACAGGGACGCCCGAGAACTGCCGGCTCACCTACCAGATCTATGAGGTTCCTGCTCAGAAAGCGGTCGGCGCGCCCATCAAACTCTCCGGGACGGAGGCGCAGATTCTCGCACAACTTCCTGGAGCTGCACGCGCGATTCTCTCCATGCTGGGAGTGCCGCCGCTCAAAGCGCCCGTCGGCGTCGGAGCGACTCCGGCGGAGATCACCGCCGTCGGAAGTTATCCCTGGTACGCGAAGCAGAAGCCGACGGCCGCCGAGCAGCAGCAGATCGATACCCTGGGCAAAAAGCTGCCCCTCGCCGCGCTCCTCTCCTTTACGCGTCACAAGCCGCCGACAGAGAAAGAGCGGACCACGGCGGCCCTGGGCCTGCTGGAACAGGCTTCCGGCAACTTTCTCATGGTCGGTGCCGTCGCGACCTCCAGCAACCACCTCCCGCTTGAACTGGTGCCCCCTATGGACAGGCTGGTCGCCGCGCTCGCCGCCCCCAACAACGCCGTACTGGCCTACTGGGCCGTGGATCGCGCCGGTACGCAGCCGGAGGCGATCCGCGCGGTCGAACGAACCGTGCGCCTTGCACCTCACTCTTCGAACGCCTGGTATATTCTGGCCCATCACTATGCCGATCAGGCAGAGTGGATTCGGCAGGCGCGGGTCGCCGCCAGCCTCAGCGAGAGAGACAACAAGGCGCTCACCGACATCTACTCCCGATGGTACTACGCCTCCACGCAGGCGGCGACGCTCGATTCGGATTCGGAGGAGGCCTGGCGTGAACTGGCAGGCGCAGCGACATTCTACGGGGTGCCGGCTCGTGCCGACGACGCCTTCTGGAAGGCGATGCGCCTGAATAAGGACGATATCGCGCTCTACACCTGGGGCTTGGAGATGTATCAGTCGAAGTGGGGCGGCGATCCCGCCACTCTGACCAAAGTCGCCCACCTCTGCATGACCAACAAATTCCCTCCGGAATCGGATCTCTATCGCCTGGGAGTGGAGCTGGAATCGGCAGGCTTTTCCGCCGAAGCGAAAACGATGTACGGCCGCGCCATCGATCAGCAGCGGGCTCTGGTCCGCCAGTATCCGAAGAACGCCAACGTCCACGCGGCCCTGGGCGCCTACCTGAGTCGGCAGGGCAAAACGGCGGAGGCCGAGGCGGAGTTAAAGACCGCGATCCGCCTGGATCCGACTTCGAGCCTGGCGCGTAACGACCTCGCGCTTCTCTATCGGAAGCAAAACAAGGTCAACGACGCGAACATGCTGTACGTCGGGAGCGTTCAAGGCATCGACGACATCGGCCCGAAAACGGCTCTGGCGGAACAGTTGATGCATAACAGCAAAGACCCCAGGCTCGCGACGCCTCAAAAGATCCTCACCGAGGTACTGAAAATCCAGCCCGCCAACTACCGGGCCACCGAAGATATGGGCTGGCTTCTGGCTCAGAAAAAGGAGTACGACGCCGCCCTGAAGTCCTATGGTGCTGCTGCGAAACTCAAACCGACCTACGAGCTTCCGCGCCGGGAGATGGGTCGGATCTATCGGCTCCAGTCGAAATTTGACGCCGCCATTCGGGAAGGGCAAGCCGCGGTCAACCTCGCTCCGAAAAACCGCTCGACGCTCAGCTACCTTGCGGACACCTACGCCGCCAAAGGGGACAACGACAACGCCCTCAAACTCTATCGGCAGGCTGCCGATGCCACGCCGAGCTACGCGCAGGGTCATCTGAATCTCGGCGCTTTCCTCCTGAAGATCGGCAAAAAGGCCGAAGGTCGCGCCGAACTACAGCGTGTCCTGCAACTGAACGCCACCCCCAACGTGAAGAAAGCTGCCCAGGACCTGCTGGATAAGAATCCCTGACCTGAATACCGAGGGGAAGGTTGCTGCATCGGATGAAATCTTCACGACGCAAAATTCTCGCCCTGGCGATCGCGGTGGTCCTGCTCTGCATCACTGGCATTTTCGGCTGGCGCGCCAACCGACAGGCACAGTTGGACCGTGCCCTTCTGTCCGAGGTCAAGCATCAGGAGACAGATAGGGTGATCTCCCTGCTGGCGGCAGGGGCAGACGCCAACACCAAAGACGTGCCATCCAGTTCACGCCTGATATGGCGGCGCTTATGGGACCGTCTACGAGGGAGAAACGTTTCTGCAAAACCGGCTCAATCGGCATTGTTGGTGGCGGTTCAGGGTCTGCCGGGAACAGGGCCGGCTACCGAAAATATTCCCCTGACCAAAGCCTTGCTCGATCGAGGCGCGGACGTGAATGCCAGGGATGAACAGGGGACAACCGCCCTCATGAGCGCAGCCATGTACGGCTATCCTGCCACGGTTCAACTGCTGCTGGAGAGAGGAGCGACTATCAATCTGGCGGACGACGAATCTTATGTGCTTGTCGGTGGCAGCTTCGGGACAGCAAAAGCGCCTCTGGGCAGGCGCACCGCTCTACAGTACGCATCCGAATTTGGGAATGTGCAGATCATGCGGATGCTGCTCAAACAGGGTGCAGATACGAATGTCCGCAACGGTTACGGACAGTCGCTCGTGATGGAGGCTGTCGCCTCGGGGACGACGACTCAACTGCGCCTTTTGCTCACCAGTGGGGCAGATGTCAACGCCACAGACAAAGATGGGGATACAGCACTCATGTATGCCGTCAATTCCGGCTACCTCGATACTATCTCTCTGCTGGTTCAACATGGCGCCGATGTAAATGCGCGCAACAAAAAAGGCGAAACGGCGTTGATGTACACAATGGAGCCGTTAGACAATCAAAAAGCGCTGCAACTGCTGCTGAAATTAGGCGCCGATGCACAGGTCATTAGTAAGACAGGCAAGACGGCATTGAAACTCGCCCAGAAGCAGCATGATAGTGTCAGCATCTCTCTCCTCAAGCAAGCAGGGGCGAAGCAGTAAAGAAGAGGCGTTTCTGATGTTATCCTTTTTCCGACTGGAGCAGATCAAACACGATCTGCACTCGGACCAGCAAGAGGTAAGGGGCGCGGCGATGCAGCGACTGCATCTGTGGGCAAAGGCGGATCGCGGCATCCATAGCGCCGCGTTGCCGATTTTCTGGGCCGCTATCGAAACGGAACAGGATCCCTGGACCGCGACGACTGCTGCCCGCGGTATCGAAACCGTCGCAGGCCCTGCCGAGGGCCAGCGCGCCTGTCATGCACTGCTCAACCACTCACAGCCCAAAATGGTGTCCCGCGTGGTATTATCGCTCGTGGATGTTTCCAATATTCCGCTGCTGTTACGGCTTCTGAACGAGCATCAGGACGTTCGGGTACAGACAGCGGTGATCCGCACGCTTGGCCGTATGCAGAACCCTGTCGTGCTGCCGGTGATCGTCGAACGCCTCGCCTCCCCCGACCTGCGCGCCCAGGCCATACAGGCCCTGGCCGATCTGGAAGATCCCCAGGCGATCCCTTTCCTGGAGCCGTACCTGAACGATGCCACGGAACTCTGGGAAGAGGACAATCACGGTCCGATCGTACGCGTCTGCGACCTCGCCAACACCACCATCCAGCACCTTCGCCTCTATCCCAACCTGAAAAAGCCCGGCATTTGAGGAGACATTCTCAAACACAGAATATTCCACCACCTCCAAGAGGCTTGTATGTCATAGTGATAGTTTTAAAATCGACATATGGAGCGGCAGTTTCAGGGGCGACAACTACAGTTTCGGGTCAGAACGCCGTTGAGCGTCGCCGCCCAGTCGTGTAACTCCTGCTCATCCGTGGCACATGCTTTTTTGTAGTCGCCTTCAGTCATCGTGCTTCCTCTCCCTCGCTGGATAAGCTTGCAAGAGGCACGATGCAAAACCAGATAACCCGCCGCAGGTTTCTTATGGCAATTGACTACAAAACCATGGGAATGGTTATCGATCCATGTAAAATAGGCTTCGTCATTCTCCGGGAAATAGGCCATTGTGCTTTCCTCCTCCGCATAGGTCTGTAATAGTTCAGTACGGGCTCTGTCCGGTCGAATTAAGTAATTGGCATTCAGAAAGCGGGGGTCGCATCACGACGAAAGCTCCCTTGCGCTATAGTCCCTCATAATTTCTCGCAACAACCGACAACCACTCTTCCCTGCTTCGTTTGATGGTAAATTGTCAATTAGCCGACGGACGCCACTCATCGCTTCATCGACTGAGATGATACTGATAAGAAGTTGTTCAACTGGCGTAGACAATATTCGTCGATCTAAATGGGGTTGCTGTCCTTTATACCGGAGAAATAACGAGAGTACATCCGAATCAAGCAGATACACTGTTTCACTCCGCTATATCTTCCAGTTCATTTTGTTCGCGCCGATAATCTTGAATAGGTGCCATGAAATCGTCCCCTAGAGGTTCATCGGCATACTTGCCGGCAAGAGAAGCCAGTGGGTGATTGGCACCTGTTGCCGAAGTCACTTGTGCTTCTTTTGTTTCCGTCGATTCGTCAGTATCCACATTTGCCGTCAGGGGAGGCGCAACGATCTTATTGTCTACCGGAGCAACTCGTGGCTCGTAAACTTTAGTCGATCTCCTTATTTTTGATGTTATAGCCATGTAGAATCACCGTCCTCAAATGAACTGTCGGCAGGGATATTGCCAAGGATTTGTGTTCCTCAGAACAAAATGGCCCCTCCACAACACTATTCTCTGTTGTGTGCCGGCCTGGCACATCGTACCAATCTATTGTATCGTATGGGGAAACAGAATTCAATCAAGCCCCTGGCAGTTTTGCCAGGGGCCACGATTTTTCCAGGGCGATATGGATCGGCTCTGCGTTGTCAGAGACTTTCTTCCCTCCATGGTCAGTTGGCGACGGAGACCTGTTCGGGGAGGCGCTCTTTGTGGATGCGTTCGGCGGAGCGGAGGCCGGATTCGATGGCGCCCTGGATCCAGCGGTGGTTGAGGGAGGCGTGCTCTCCGGCGAAGTGGAAGCGGCCCTCGGGGCGGCAGATCGTCTCGTAGAGGAGGGTCTCCTGCTCCGGCTGGAACAGGGCGAATGCGCCGCCAGCGAACTCGTCGTTGTGCCACATCTGGGAGGCGCCTACCTCGAACTCCGCATCGATCTGCGGATGGATCCGCGACACATCTTCGATCGCCTCCCGGATACGATCTTCCGGAGAGAGCCAGCCCCAGCGCTGCGCATCTTCCGCCCAGGTGTAGCTGGCGAGGATGATGCCGCGCCCGGTCTCCCGGCCATGATCGGGATACCACATGCTGCGGATCGAGAGATCGGTCTCCGTGCCGCCGCCATAGATCCCCTCGTCATCCTCCCAGAAACGCCGCCGGCACTGGAGCAGTACCTTTCCCGAGGCGTCGTAGTGGAGTTGGCGGATGGCGCGCTGTTTGGCGTTCGAGAAGGGGTGCAGCACCTCGATATGGCGCAGCACCGGGAACGGCAGCGTGATGATGGCGTAGTCACCGTGGATCTGTTTCTTGCCGGCCAGGGTGTTGTAGTAGACCGTGACGCCCGTGGCGTTCTGATCGATGGCGGTGATCTTCGCGCCGAAGCGGATACGGTCCTTCAGGTAGGGCATAAAGGCGTTCGGGAGTTGGTCCATACCGCCGTCGATCTCCACCAAATCGTTGAAGGAGTGGGTCAGACGTTCGCGCAGCAGCGCCAGGACCGAGCTGTCCATACGGGCTTCCATGTTTTCGAGAATGCCGAACATCTCGATCGCCTCTTCGGACCATTTGCACCGGGTGCGCAGAAACGCCCGCACGGAGTAGTTGTCGAACTGCGTGCGCACCTCGTCCCAGTAGGCGGGGCCGTGCTCCGCCAGCGCGGTCTGCAAGTCCAGCACGGCCGCATCCCAGAGTTGCGACGTGTTCTTGCCGCGCTCGATCTCGGCGACTTCGAAGCCGAAGCACTCCGGATTGCCCATCGCATCGCGCCAGCGCTGCTTGTTGCCGCGCACATAGCAGTAGGCATCTTGATTCCCCATCGTGAACGGTGAGGTCTTCAGGCCAAACTTGTGGACATAGTGCAGCGTCAGGTCGTGCACTTTGGGGATGCGCATCGCGCCCGCTTCGGCGTAGAGGCCGTGGGTGAACGGCTCGCGTAGCGTCTTGATGCGCCCGCCAACGCGGTTCTGCGCTTCCAAAATGATCGGCTCGTGTCCGGCGCGCTGCAGTTCGTAGGCGGCGCTCAATCCCGCCATTCCGGCTCCCAGAATCAGCACACGGGCAGGCCGGGCCGCGCGCGGCTGAAGGCCCTCGGATACAATCGAGGCATAGTCGGTCTCTAACGAATAACTCATCATGATCTCCCTATCGGCAAACGTAGAAGGATACTACGCCAGAGTCTGCACACGCTTTCGCTCGCTGTCGGCATAGGCCAGGATCTCTTTGCCGAACGCGTTGGCGACCTGGACCAGAGAGACGTCCAGCGGCACATTGAGATACTGCAGGACCAGCGCGTCCCCTTCCGGCACGAAGCTGGGCGCGACGCCGCTGAAGAAGAACCCGAACTTCTCGGCGGCTTCGCAGAGCGCCGGGGTCTCCGCCTGTGTCAGGGGCAGATAGAGATAGACGGCCTCCGCACCGGCCACCGCGCACAGGTCTTCGCAGGCGCGTCGGATCTCGGAGGGCGTATCGACCCCGATCTGATCGACGAAGATCGCGCCGTTCTGCATCCCGGCATCGTAGGTGACCGAGAGATGCCCGAAGCCTTCCAGCGGCTGCGGATCGCCGAACTCATAGGGCGCGTTGAGATTGGCATAGATGCGCGCGATCATGTCGCGATGCTGCGGGGGCGCGTAGATCACCTGATGGGTCGGGGGCACGACATAGGTGTGATAGAGCACCCAGGTGATACGCTGCGGGAGGGATTCGGTCGCCATCTTCTTGAACTTCGTGGTGCTCGGGCCGCCGCCCAGCGTGATGCCGCAGACTTTGGAGCCGAACCCTTCGTTGACCCGCTGGCTGTGTGTATGCGTGGTGACCGCCTGACTGTAGACACCGGACAGCCCGACACGCACCGCCTCCTCCTCCAGCAGCACCCGCATCTTCTCCATCAGTCCGCGCCCACGATGGGAAGGCGAGACGACGGCGATCCCGCGCTCCGCAACCGGCATCGGCGTGGGACGCTCCAATGCGTAGTGCCCGACGACATCGTTGCCCTCGTCCAGCGCGACCACTGAGACCAGCGCGCCCGACTCGTTGAGCTTCGTGATCTTCTCCGGGTAGTAACAGTCTTCGTGAATATAGGTGTAGCCGTAGACCCGATAGACGCAGCGAGAGATGCTCACCGCGTGCTCCGGCTCGAAGCGCACGATGCGGTACTCCTGCATCGGCGCCTGGGGAGCATCGGCGGCGATCGGCTCCAGATGCTCTTCCGGCAGATGCTCCGTGATGTCGCGGTGGGTCAGATTCTTGATGAGGCGCAGCTCTTTGCCCTGGCGACCCTTGTTGATCCAGTAGGCTTTATCGACCGCATTTTGAATCAGATGCAGTCCGCCATGCGCACTGATGCGGGCCGGGCGGTCGGTGTCGGAACCCTTGTGACTGGTGTCGTTCGGATCGAACGGCGCGCCGGTATCCTGCACGGAAAGAACCAGTTCGGAGGAGGTGATCTCTCCACCCAGTACAAAAGTGCCGACTTCGCCCGGTTCGAAGGCATGATCGATCACATTGGCGCACGCCTCTTTCGCGGCGTCGATGATGGGCTGGGCCTCTTCCTCCGTCAGTTGCGCGATCGCCATCAGTTCGGTCAGATAGGACTCCGCCAGCCGCAAGGCGACGGGCTGGTTCGGCAGCGTCAGTTCGGCTCGAAACGCGGTAGGCATCTTTGGCCTCCTTTTTTCTTTGGAAATGGAGCGCAGGCATCACTGCTCTCGCTCGTTCAACATGTCGGCAACGGAATCCTGTGTGAGCGGCCAGATCGCAGGAGTCAGAAATCGTTCGAGTTGCTGTTATCCTGCTCCACACGGCTCGTCATGGCCTGGCTTACCTGTTTGTTCAGCATCTCCCAGAGGGCGGCATCGCGAGCGCTGATGGAATGCAGCATCTGTTGGGCCGACGGCGCCAAGGCGCGCAGATAGGCGAATCGCTCACAGATGGGAACAGGAACATGCTTTGTCGTGGAGGCATGCACCGCCTTGCGCAGAATACCGCCGATCCCGCCGATCTCCTGCACGGTATCTGCGTAGCATCCGGATGCCATGAGTTCCTGCGACGCCATATGGATCGGCACGGAGGAGGGCGAGATATAGTCCTGCCCATAGGCGGCTCGTACGATATTGTGAATATTGTCGCCGTTGTGTCCGAGGATCGTATGTGTGAGCCATCCCGCGACACCTGTCTGCGGCATGCGCGCCCCTGCGTCCG
>Ga0070658_10003242_pt1 | contig 13434 bp, 9 predicted proteins | sample KBSC13metaG_FD_64664 | JGI IMG/M metagenome (GOLD analysis project Ga0070658, IMG submission 64664) | Corn rhizosphere microbial communities from Kellogg Biological Station, Michigan, USA - KBS C1-3 metaG | ecosystem: Host-associated > Plants > Roots > Rhizosphere > Soil ... | reverse complement strand
CTTGCCTGCCCACTCGAAGACGTGGAAGACGAGGGCATTCGAGTCCTCAGCCTTTTTGACTGCGGTGAGGACTACGTTCTCCGGCTCGACCGAGAGATAGGAGTGCTCCGCCGGCGCTGAGCCGGTGTGCGACTCGACCTGCACGGCCTTAAGTTTGTAGTTGTAGCCGTAGCCGCGGCGTTCGGTGAGTGCCTGCTGCCAGGTGCCGGCGTGCGGGTAGAGTTCGTAGCTGAAGTGCTGGTGGCCGCGGTCTGCGTTGGGGTCAGGCCAGGTAGGCGAGCGCAACAGCGAGAGGCGAAGCAGGTTGCCGACGCCGTCGTATCCGTATTTCGACTCGTTGATCAGCGAGAAGCCGTGGTGGCCGTCGCCCAGGTCGGCCCAGCGCTGGGCGGGAACCTCGAAGCGGGCCTTCTCCCAGGAGTTGTCGCGTGTGGTGGGACGCTGGATGGTTCCGTAGGGGATCTCGTAGGTCGCCATCGGCGCGGTTGCGGCGAGCGGGAAGGCGGCCTTCAGCAGGACGTGCGTCTCGTGCCAGTCGATATTGTTGACGACATTGACGGTGTCCGCGCCGGCGTAGAGCTGGATGTCCTGCACGAACTTCGAGCTTTGCCAGGTGCGCGTGACACGGACGACGGCGCGGACTGGGTTGTTCTCGACGAGCTTGACGGAGTCCACCTCGTCGATGGGAGTCATGTGATCGAGCGTGCCGGGATCGATGTTCCAGGCGTCGTACTGCTTGGGAAGATCGTGGAAGGTCTGGAGCTGGTTGCCGCAGGCACCGGCGGCGATGGTTTCAAAGCTGGACTTCTTGTCGTAGAGGCTGGTGATGCACCCGGTTTTGGGATCGACGACGACGCGGAGCGCGGCGTTCTCAAGCGTCAGGCCGCTGGCCTTGAGGTCGCTGGCGAACGCGCGATGGCCGGGGACGACGTGGAGGACTTCGTAGCCCATCGAAGGAACAGCTTTGGCCTCAACCAGCAGCTTATAGCTGTGCGTCTTTGGGTTGCTGGAGAGCACGGTCGAGGGCAGCACACGGTCGTGCGCGTCGAGCACCGAGACGCCGTTCGGTGTGGCCGTGGGCATCTGCACATCGACGGTCATGTTCCCGTCGCGTTGCCATGCCATCGGGTTGAAGACGAGCACCGATGCGCCGGTGGCAGTGCGTGTGTCGATTCCAGCGGAGAGGGTGTTCAGTGCCTTCGCGGAGATTTCGTTCGTGGCCCAGTGGACCTGGTCGTAGTCCTTCTGCGCATCCTTATAGATGATGCCGATGCCGGAGCCGGCGGCGAGGTCGTGGAACTGGTTGAAGGTGATCTTCTTCCAGGCTTCGGTGAACTCGGCGTTCGGATAGCTGTTGCCGTCAAGCCAGGCGAGCGAGGCGAGTTTCTCTGCGTTGAGCGCCCACTCCTCGCTGTAGCGCATGTTGTGTTTGTGTTTGGCCTGCGTGGTGAAGACGCCGCGGTGGTACTCGAGGTACATCTCGTCGTCCCAGGTGGGAATGGCGATCTTGCCCGCCTCGGGCGTGGGGTACTTATAGCCGTCGGCGATGGTCTTGTAGTTCCACAGCTCGGAGTTGGGGGCGACCTGCTTCTCAACGTCGGTGAAGTAGGACTGCGCGAGGCCGAAGTGCATCTGCGGGATGATCTTGTCGGGCTGTGCCCAGTGGTCGCCCTCGTCGAGGATGGCGCGCGTGGGGCCGCCGCCGTGGTCGCCAATGCCGTAGAGGTCCATCATGTCGGTGATGCCGGGTGCGCGCTGGCGGGCCTGCGCGAGATCGGCGGCGAGGCGGACGGGGTTGAGGTTGTTGTTGGCGTAGTCGTGCGGAAAGTAGGTAAGGACCTTCGAGCCGTCGGGCGACTCCCACCAGAAGAGTTTGAACGGGAGCTGGTTGGTGTCGTTCCACGTCATCTTCTGGGTGACGAAATAGTCGATGCCGCTGCGTTTGTAGATCTGTGGAAGCTGCCAGTTGTAGCCGAACGAGTCTGGGTTCCAGCCGATGCGGACATCGACGCCGTAGTGCTGCTGGTACCAGCGTTTGCCGAGCAGGATGGAGCGGACGGTGGACTCGCCGCCGGGCATGTTGAGGTCAGGCTCGACCCACATACCGCCGACAACCTCCCAGCGGCCTTCCTTGATGCGCTGGGCGATCTGGTCGTTCATCTCGGGATACTTGTCGGCCATCCACTCGTTGTACTGCGCGGCGGACTGCGTGTAGGTGTAGTTGGGATACTCGTTCATCAACTGGAGCGCCGTCCCGAAGGTGCGCTTGACCACATCGACGGTCTCGGTCCAGGGCCAGAGCCATGCGGCGTCGATGTGCGAGTTGCCGGTGAGGTGGAAGGTGGCCTCCTTGAGCATGGGCTTGAGCGGTTCAAGCTCGGCGGTGGCTGCCTTCAGTGAGGCGTCGAACTTCGCCTGGTCGTTCGAGTCGAGCGCGGAGAGATCGACCGTGGTGATGGCGTGCTGGAGCGTGGCCATGTCGGCTGCCGGGTCTTTCGAGAGCGACGGGATGAGAATGGTGGAGGAAAGGAATTCGAGGCGAAGGTCCTCGGGGTTGGGGCGGTTGGGCGCGAAGTCTATCTTGAGCGTGGCGCCGGCGAAGGTCTTTTTATCGACAGTGTGGAGGAGCTTGACGGCGATGAGGACCTTCTCGCCAGGTTTGGCCTGGTCGAAGAGGACGATGGGCTCGAGGTCGTCGCCGAGCGCGACGCGGCGTCCGTTGAAGTAGATGATCTGCGGCATGGGGCCGTTGGCGTTGGCGTGGAAGGTGAACCAGATGCGCGCGCCGGTGAGGTCGTAGCCGTTGAGGGTCTGGGGCACCTCGATGGTGCGGCGATACCAGACGGCCTCGTTGGGGGCTTCGCTGCGGGCTTTGACGAGCTGCCAGGAGCTGTCATCGAGATTGATGTCTTCGCCGTGCGGCAGGTCGCCGGCGTGGTACCGCCACTCGGCGGCGGGGAGGTTGTCGAAGGTGGAGAGGCGCTCGATCACCTTGTGCGACTCGGGCGAGAGCGACTGGATAATCCGCGCGGCCTGCGACGGAGACTGCGCGGCGACTGGGAAGGTCAGGGCTGAAATGAGAGAGGCGGCCAGGGCAAAGATGCTGACGGTGCGCAACATGGTGGCAAGACGGGAACGGGGGATCAATTGCATCTCCTTAGGTTAGGCGGCTTCGTTGATTGGCGACGGTCATTGTGTTGTGAAGCAGACAGGGGAAGTCTAACTCAGTTAGCGGTGACGCGGATGAGGATCGCGCGCACAAGATGAAAGCCGGGTGTGATAGCATCCGTGTTCCCTCGGATGCGGGTCCGGAAAGGGCGTGAAAAAAAACCGGCTCCTCCGCGGGACAGCCCGGTTTGATTCCGGTTTGGAGACGTCTATTTATATGACGCCTTACTCTTAACGATTTCCGAGAGTTTGGAGGATCCATGCTATGAGGGCCTATCAGGGAAGCGATATTCGTAACGTGGCTGTAGTGGGTCATGCGCACAGCGGGAAGACGACGCTGATCTCCGCTCTGCTTCATGCCGCGAAGATGACGCCGGTGCGCGGACAGGTGGAGGACGGGTCGGCGGTGACGGCGTATGACGAAGAAGAAGTTGCGCGGCGCACAACCATGTCCACAGCAGTGGCGTTCGCCGAATGGAATGGAGTGAAGATCAATCTGCTCGACACTCCGGGCTTCCACATGTTCGTGCATGAGGCGCGCGGCGCGATGCTGCCGGTGGAGGCCACGCTGATTGTGCTGAATGCGCAGGAGGGCGCGGAGACCGTGACCGACCGCGTGTGGAACTACGCCGCCGAGCTGAACCTGCCGCGCGTGCTGGTGATGAACCAGGTGGACCATCCCAAGGCCGACAGCCGCGTGGGGCGAATGCAGATGATCGAGCATCTGCAGGAAAAATGGGGAAGGCAGGTAATACCGGTGCAGTTGCCGATCGTGGACCAGGATGGATTTCACGGCGTGGTGGACCTGGTGACGATGAAGGCGTTTCTCTATAAACCGGACGGCGACGGGCGAGGCGAGGTGGGCAAGATTCCTCATGCGATGGAAGAGGATGCGAAGGCGGCGCATGAGGCGCTGGTCGAGCTTGTCGCCGAGGGCAAGGATGAGCTGATGGAAGAGTTCTTCCGCGAGGGCACGATTCCTGAGGAGCACCTGGTTGGAGCGCTGCACGAGGCCATCCGCGAGGACAGGATATTTCCCGTGCTGTACACGAGCGGGCTGAGAAATGTGGGCACCGACCATCTGCTGGATTTTCTGAAGGTGTATGCGCCTTCGCCGGTGGAGCGCGAGCCCGTGGCGGCGCGCGGGTTGCAGCACGTCATTCTCAACGGCGGCAATGGTGGCAACGGCCATGCCAATGGCCATGCGAATGGAACGGGCGGGATTGGCGAAGAGATTGTGATGCGCAAGGTGGATGATAAACAGCCGCTGGCGCTCTATGTCTACAAGACGATGACGGACCCGTTTGCCGGAAGAATCTCGTTCTTCAAGGTCATCAGCGGCATGGTGAAGACGGACACGACGGTGCAGAACTATTCGCGGCAGGAGCAGGAGCGGCTGGCGCACCTCTCGATCATGCAGGGTCGCAAGGCGGTCGAGGTGACAGAGCTCCACGCTGGCGACCTGGGCGCGGTGGCGAAGCTGCGCGTCACGCTGACCAGCGACACCCTCGGCGAAAAGGCGCAGGACATCTTCATGGAGCCGGTGTCGTTGCCGGAGCCCGCGATGACGTATGCCATCGAGCCGAAGTCGCGCGCGGACGAGGACAAGCTGGCCCCGGCGTTGCACAAGCTGATGGAAGAGGACCTGATGCTGCGCTTCTTCCGCGATCCGCAGACGAATGAGTTTCTGGTCGCAGGAGCAGGGCAGCCGCACATCGAGGCGGTGGTCTCGAAGCTGAAGCGGCGCTATCACACCGAGGTGACGCTGAAGGCCCCCAAGGTGCCCTACCGCGAGACGATCCTGGGCCGCGCCGAGGCGCAGGGCCGCCACAAGAAGCAGACCGGAGGGCATGGCCAGTTCGGCGACTGCAAGATCCGCATGGAGGCGCTGCCGCGCGGCAGCGGCATCGTGTTCCAGAACGATATCTTCGGCGGCGCGATTCCGCGGCAGTATATTCCGGCGGTCGAGAAGGGGATTCAGGAGTCGGCGGCACGCGGGTATCTGGCGGGGTATCCAGTGGTGGACTTTCGCGTGTCGCTCTACGACGGCAGCTATCACGACGTGGACTCGAGCGAGATGTCGTTCAAGATGGCCGGGCGGCTGGCCTTCCGCAAGTGCATGGAGCAGGCAAAGCCGGCGCTGCTGGAGCCGGTGATGAAGGTCGAGATCGAGACGCCGGATGAGTTCGCCGGCGCGCTGTTGGGCGACCTGAACTCGCGGCGCGGCAGGGTGCAGGGGATGGACTCAGGCGGCGCAGGAACGATTGTGCGCGCCGAAGTCCCGATGGCCGAGATGCTGAGCTACGCTCAGACGCTCACCTCAATTACACAGGGACGCGGCAGCTACCGGATGGAGATGGGCCACTACGAGGTCGTGCCGCCGATGATTGCGCAGAAGATCCTTGCCTCGGCGAAGCGGCCTGTGGATGAGGCGGAGGAGTAGTCCGCGCATCCCTGCGCACCAGGGCGGTCCCCATGACAGCCGCAGGTGGCTATAGCGGAAAACCGATATAGAGAAGGAATCGGGAGGAATGATGAGGAAGCTGATCGTCTTCAATCATGTGTCGCTGGATGGGTACTTTGTGGACGCGCACGGCAGGATGGACTGGGCGCGTACCGCCGCCGACGATGCGGAGTGGAACGAATTTGTAGCGGAGAATGCGAAGGGTGGCGGGCCGCTGCTGTTTGGTCGAGTGACGTATGAGTTGATGAATAGTTTCTGGCCCACGCCGATGGCGTCGGCTGTCCACCACGAGGTGGCGGAGCGGATGAACAATCTGCCGAAGGTGGTTTTTTCAAGGACTCTGAATGAAGTCTCGTGGAACAACACGCGGCTGGTGAAGACAGATATGGCAGCGGAGATACGGAAGATGAAGCAGGAAACGGGCGAGGACATGACGATTATGGGAAGCGGCACCGTGATCTCTCAACTGGCGTCGGACGGTTTGATTGACGAGTACCACGTGGTGGTGAATCCTATCGTCCTGGGCAAGGGAAGGACGATGTTCGACGGTATACGCGAGAGGATGCCGCTGGCGCTGACAAAGAGCAGGACCTTCAGCAATGGGTGCGCTTATCTGCGCTATGAGCGGCTGGGATGAAGTTATCTGCGTGTTCTTCTCTGCGGTTGCAGCAGATGGAACGTGATGGCTGCGACCGGGACGAGGAAGACGAGCGAGCCGATGACCCACATGATGACGGCCCCGGCGGTCTGGTCGGCGAGCGGTGGGATGCCGAAGGGGTTCGGATTGTTGACGTAGTAGGTGTAGACGGGCCGTCCGCAGAAGGCGAGGAAGGCGGAGAGCGCCGTGTTGACCAGATCCGCCGAGACCAGATAGAGCAGCAGGTACCAGCCGTAAGGGCGCACGTGCGACGGCCATGGGCGGACGATCGGCCACCAGAAAAGAATCGACGAGAAGAGGAAGCACATGTGCTCGACGACGTGCCAGTTTTCGTGTTCGAGGGCGAAGTCGTAGGCGGTGGGGATGTGCCATCCGAGGAAGAAGAGGTTCATGGCCAGCCACGCGACCACTGGCGTGGTGAGGAAGTGGCCGAGCTGGCGCAGCGGTCTCTGCCGGATGAGCGGGCCGAGGATGTATCGCGTGACCGGGCGCGGCAGTCCTCTGAGAAGCGGCACGGTTGGGTGTCCGAGAAGCAGCAACGGTGGCACGAAAGACATCAGCAGAAGATGCTCGACCATATGCGCGCTCAGGAGCGCGTCGGCGAAGCCGTCCATCGGGGAGCCTATCGAGATCCATAGGAGCGCGAGGCCGCTGAGGAACGACGCGAGACGCCAGTCGGGGAACTGTGCACGGCGCGTCCTGCGGATGGCGAACCAGCCGCGCGTGTAGACGATGGCCGTGAGGATGGTCGCGGCAGTCAGGAAGATGGGCGGGGACCACTCGGCGAAGATGGCGCGATATTCGGGCGGCATGTTAGAGGCAGGGGAATAGGGAATAGCAAAGGCAACAGCAACAGCAAAGGCAACAGGCGGCATTGCTAGTTAATGTCCGTCTGAGCTGGCTCCGGGTAGTCGGCCTGTGATGGCCATGTGGCGCGAGGCGTCGATGGCTGGGGCGAGGTCGTTGCCGCGGAGGGTGGTGAGGAAGCGGACGAGGGCCGTGGTTTCGGAGGGATTGAGCGAGTTGCCGTAGGCGGGCATGTTGCCTCCGCCTTGCAGGACCTGGCGGATGATCTGGTCTTCGGTCATGCGGGAGGCGATGGAGTCGAGCGCGGGGCCGCGGAGACCGCCTTCGCCGCCGACGGAGTGGCAGTTGCGGCACTGCTTGTTCTGGAAGACGATGGCGCCCTGGCGCTCGAGCGGGGTGCGGTTGTGGAGATACGCTGGAGGAATCGGGTCGCTGGTCCAGGCGTTCATAACGGGACTCCACGGGACGTACATTCCGAGACGGGTGAAGACGCCGAGCGTGACGGCGATGACGGCGACCATAAGGACTGCTACGGGGCGGCGCGACCAGTGCTTCTCGCCTTCTCCGGCGACGAGTGGAAGCAGGAGCAGGCCGAGGATGATGACGGTCGGGGCGATGAAGAGGACCGGGGTTTCCAGCGCGGGCGGAAGATAGGCGAGGACGGCATAGATCCAGAGAAAGGCGAAGTCGGGCTTGGGCGCGGTCTGAATAATCGTGGGGTCGGGCTGGCCTGTGGGGCCGAAGGGTCCGAAGAAGAGAGCGCAGGCGACGATGGCCAGCATGATGGCCGCCGCGAAGATGGCGTCCTTCCACGCTGCGTCGGGGACGAAGGGGATGCCGGTCTCGTGGGTGAGGTCCTGGTAGTCGCGGGCGTAGGCGGTGCGCGTGACGATGCGGCCGGGCATGGGCCACTCGTTGATGCCGAGGCGCAGGACCATCCAGAGATGCACGCCGACGAAGGCGAGCAGCAGGCCGGGGATGATGAAGACGTGCAGCGCGAAGAATCGCGTGAGCGTAGGCCCGGCGATGATCGGTCCGCCGAGCATGAGATCGACGAGGCGCTGGCCGATGTAGGGGACTCGGCTGAGGATGGACGCCCCGATGCCAAGGCCCCAGTAGGCGTCCTGGTCGAAGCGCAGCACCTGGCCGGTGAAGGCCATGCCGAGCGTAAGCAGAAGAAGCAGGACGCCGACGATCCAGGTAAGCTCGCGGGGGAACTTGTACGCTCCGAAGAAGAAGACCTGCGCCATGTGGATGAGGACGATGGCGATCATGAAGTCCGAACCCCAGCCGTGGAGGGCGCGGAGGAACCAGCCGAGCTGGACGCTGTGGTTGAGGAATTCGAGGCTTGCCCAGGCCTGGTTGGCAGAGGGCGTGTAGACGAGGCCGAGCAGGATTCCGGTGACGACCTGCAGGACGAGGATGACGGTGGCGGCGCTGCCGAAGACGTACCACCAGCTTGATGTACTGGCCGGGACGGGATGGACGGCTGATTCGATGGCGGGCGCGCCGAGGCCGAGCCGGTGCTCGAACCAGTTGTAGAGGGCGATGGAGCGTTGTTTTAACCCTGGCATGAGGCGCACTCCGGTCTGTTTTCGCTGCTCGCAGCGAGCGTTGTCCCGACGCCCTGAATCTGGGTCAGAGGGGATTGGGTCAGGGGCGGCTTGCCGGCGCAGGCGGTCTGGCGGGCGAGGTTGGGCATCTTGCCGACTTTAATCATGAGCGTGCCGGCGACAATCTTGTGGTTGTACTCGAAGAGGCCACGCTCGGGCGGGCCGGAGGCTCGGGAGCCGTCGGCGTAGTAGGCCCCGCCGTGGCAGGGGCAGAGGAAGAGTTTCGACTGCGCGAACCAGCGGACGGGGCAGCCGAGGTGCGCACAGTTGATGGCAAAGACCTGGAACTCATTGCCGGAGATGCGGCGGACCCAGCAGGGGATGTTGCCGGTCTGGCCGTCCCACTGGGTGGTAACGGGGTTGCGGAAATCGACCAGGCGCGTCTGGCCTTCAGGGAAGTCGGAGAGCGGACCGAGCGGGACCCAGGAGCTGGCGGCGGCCTTGCGCGCGGCGGGGCCAAGCAGATAGCCGACGATAGGCACGGCGAGCACGACGCCTACGGCGCCGTTAAGCAGCAGTGAGAGCTTGAAGAGGAAGGCGCGGCGCGAGTGTCCGGCGGTGTGCGGGTTTGCGGCTTCGGGCGCTGGGGCTTGCTGGTGGTGCGGGTCTTGTACGCGATCGGTTGCGCGATCATTCTCAGGGGGCGTCATTTTGCTGCTCCTGTTGTTGCTCCTGCTGGCGTGTTCGTCTGGGGATAGGGCTGGCCGGGGTTGGGGGCGCGGTGCGACGCGAGCCAGGCGACGATGTCGGTGACCTGCTGGTCTGTCAATGGCTGGGCGGAGTCGGCGCGCCAGTCGGGCATGTGGCGGCTGGGCAGTCCGGCGAGGATGATGCTGCGGAGCGCCTGGTCGCTGATGAGGGCAAGATAAGAAGGATCAATAATCGAACCGGAAATCGAGCCGGGGGTCGAGCCTTGTTTGTGGGCGGCGGCCTGGACGCCTTCGCCGGCGGCCCCGTGGCAGCGCGCGCAGGAGGCGGTGAATGCCTGCTGGCCACGGGCAACGTCTCCGGGTTGTGCAGCGGCGTAAGGCGGCGGGTTCAATCCAGCGAGCGCGTTGGGCTGGCCCCATCTCTCGACCATGCCATGCGCGAGTGCGACGACCTGCTTGCCGGTCAACATGCCTCCGGCAGATTGAGCGAAGGGTGGCATAAGGCTGCCCGGGACGCCGTTGGCAATGACCTGTTGCATGTTGCTTTCACCCGCGATGGCGAGGTAGACGGGGTTGTTGAGCGGGAGCGCCGCGCCGTCTTTGCCGTTCTCGCCGTGGCAGGCGGCGCAGTTTTGCTTGTAGAGCGTGGCGAAGTCGAGGACCTGCTCGGGGCGCACAACCTCGGGGTCGGGACCGGGTCGGCCGGGGATACGGCTACAGCCGAGCGCGGCGAGGCAGATGACGGCGAGGGCGAGGGCGCAGCTCTGTCTGGACTGGAGTGGGGTCCTTTTCATTGCTCAGTGTCTTTCGTGTCGTCCTTTGTTTCGGGTGCGTGAATGCCGTGGAGGCCGGCGCGAACGGCGAAGGGCAGGGCACGGAACTGTGGAGTGCGGACTTTGACCGAGCGGTTGACGACGTAGCCGCAGACCAGGCCGAAGGCAACCTGCGAGACCGCGAACCAGAGCCAGTCGATACGCGCGTCGAGGATGGGACTGATGATGCCGAGGGCAGAGTAGAGGATTCCGGTCCAGAGAAAGGGCGCGACGAAGCCGCAGGTGAGGATAGGTTTGTGCGGGAACATGGGAAGCATGGCTCCGTAGAGCAGGCCGATGAGGATGGAGGCAAGAAAGTGGATGGCGGTCGCGGCAAGGAACCCGTCAAGATGAAACTGGCCGAGAAAGGCATCGGATTTTCCTGCCCAGCTTACAAAGCCTCCCGCGGCGAGCAGGTTGGCGGCGTACCAGAAGCTGTGGAACTTGACGACCGAGAAAATGCCCGCCGGGACGGTCATGGCGAAGCCGCCGATGATGCCGCCCTTAATGCCGGCGGTGATGCTGAAGGTCTCGATGGGAAGCAGCTTGCGATGCATGACGCCCTGGGGGGAACGCTCGCGCGCGGTGCGGGTGCTGGCGATCTCGACCACTTCGGCCTGTACGGGAACGGCGATGTGCTGCTCATGCGGGAGGACCTGGAAGAACCATCCCCAGGCCGCGCGCAGCGTAAGCAGAGCGCCGAGCAGGCTGATGACCCAGTGCGTGACCAGCCCGGCGATGAGGAGGGCGATGCCGAGCGCGAGCACAAAGGGCCAGGCGGTCGGCGTGGGGAGATGGATCTCGCCCGTCATGCTGCTGTGGCCGTCTTCGTGATGGATGAGGCTGGAGTGTTCCATGGTTTATCTGCCTATAACGTAGACGACGAGAAAGACGCCGACCCAGATGGCGTCGACGAAGTGCCAGTAGAGGGAGAGGACTTCCAGTTTTTCGGAGTGCGACTCCTTGATGTGCCCGGTGAGCGAGACGCCGAGCGCGATGGAGAGCATGATGAGTCCCACGATGACGTGCGTCGCGTGCAGGCCGACGAGCGAGTAGTAGGTGGTGCCGAAGAGGTTGGTGCGGATGGTGAGGCCGTCGTCGTGGATGAGGTGATACCACTCCTGCGCGGTGGTGGCGAGGAAGATTGCGCCGAGAAGGACGGTCGAGGCCAGACCAAGGGTGCAACTGCGCAGATTGTTCTTGCGCAGCGCGCTGACCGCCCAGTGGACGGTGATGCTGCTCGAAAGCAGGCAGATGGTGCCCAGGATGGGGACCTCCAGCACCTCGCGCGGCGTTGGGCCGGTAAGGCTCTTGCCGAGATAGAAGATGTAGGAGACGAAGAAGATGGCGAAGATAGCGGCCTCGGCGATGATGAGGCACACCATGCCGACGGTGCCGCGATAGGGCAACTGCCAGGAGGTTTCGCTGTCGGTCGAGATCGGGATGGTGCTGGTGGTGGTCATCATTCGTAATCCGAGTCCGGGTCTTCAGGATGTTTGAGGTCCCACAGGGGACGGCGGCTGTTGACGGTGGGGTCGTGCGCAAAGTTGTAGGTTGGCGGAGGCGAGGGCGTGGCCCATTCGAGCGTCCAGGCGTCCCAGGGATCGTGCCCGGCGGGTTCGCCGCGGAAGTAGGAGCGTATCAGGTTGTAAGCGAAGATGCAGACCGCGACCGCCTGGAAGATGGCTCCAATGCCGACGATCAGGTTCCATGTGCCCCAGCCGCGGCTGGCCTCGTAGGTATAAATGCGGCGCGGCATTCCGAGCAGGCCGGGGATGTGCATGAAGTCGAACGTGAGATGGAAGCCGATGAGGAAGAGCCAGAAGTGCCACTTGCCGAGCGTCGTATTCAACATGCGGCCCGTGGCTTTGGGATACCAGTAGTAGAAGGCCGCGAAGGTGGCGAACAAAATGGCCCCGACGAGCACATAATGGAAGTGCGCGACGACGAAGTAGGAGCCGGTAAGCTGCCAGTCGAAGGGCGCGGCCGAGAGCATGATGCCGGTGAGTCCCGCGATGAGGAACTGAAAGAGAAAGCCGATCGAGAACATCATGGGCAGCGCGAAGATGACCTTGCCTCCCCAGATGGTGGCGAGCCAGTTGAAGATTTTGATCCCCGTCGGCACCGAGATCACCATCGTGGAGAAGACGAAGAGGGTGTTGCCGACCGGGCCGAGCCCGACCGCGAACATGTGGTGCGCCCAGACGCCGAGGCTGATGAACCCGATGGCCACCGTCGCCGCGACCATCGCGGGATAGCCGAAGATGGCCTTGCGCGAGAAGACGGGAATAATCTCGTTCATAAACGCGAAGGCGGGCAGCACGAGGATGTAGACCTCGGGATGGCCGAAGATCCAGAAGTAGTGCATCCAGAGGACGGCGGAGCCTCCTGCCTGGGTATCGAAGAAGTGCGAGCCGATGTAGCGGTCGAGCAGCAGCATAATCTGCGCGGCGGTCAGCGGGCTGACGGCGATGAAGACCATGCTGCTCATGACGAGATAGATCCATGGAAGCAGCGGCATCCGCGTCATCTTCATGCCTTTGCACCGCATACAGACGATGGTGGTGACGATGTTGAGCGCGGTGCCGATCGACCCGATGCCGCTGAGCAGGACGGCGAGGGTCCAGTAGTCGGTGCTGTGGCCCGGAGAGAAGACCTTTGCGGTGAGCGGAGCGTAGGCGAACCAGCCCACATCGGGCGCGGAACCGGCGGCATACAGCCCGCTGCCGCCGATGTAGCTGAAATAGAGCAGCAGGCCCGCGAAGGCGGAGACCCAGAAACTGAAGGCATTCAGGCGCGGAAAAGCCATGTCGCGCGCGCCGATCATCAGCGGCACTAGATAGTTGCCGAAACCGAAGAGGATGGGCATCCCGAAGAAGAAGACCATCGTGGTGCCGTGCATGGTGAAAAGCTGGTTGAAGACCTGGGGCGAGACGAAGTGGTTGTTCGGGACGGCAAGCTGGATGCGCATCAGGATGGCTTCAAGCCCGCCGACGAGCATGAAGATGAGCGCATAGACGATGTACATGATGCCGATCTTTTTGTGATCGACCGTGGTGACCCAATCGTAGATGACCTCGAACGCCGGGCGCTTGACCGCTAGCGTTTCGTCGATTGCTTCCAGGACTGGAGTGGAGGGTGACATGGGCTTCTTTCCAGTGGAGAGTTAGTGGAGCGTGATGAGATAGGCCGTAATCAGGTCGAGGTCGTGCTGGTTGAGGTGCATGGGCGGCATAAGCGCGCCGGGCTTCATGGAGTTGGG
>Ga0070658_10003241_pt1 | contig 13440 bp, 24 predicted proteins | sample KBSC13metaG_FD_64664 | JGI IMG/M metagenome (GOLD analysis project Ga0070658, IMG submission 64664) | Corn rhizosphere microbial communities from Kellogg Biological Station, Michigan, USA - KBS C1-3 metaG | ecosystem: Host-associated > Plants > Roots > Rhizosphere > Soil ... | reverse complement strand
ATCGCCGAGGAATGCCAGATCTCGCACACGGACCGGCCCGGCGCCGGACCTGTGTACCGCGTGCGCTGGCCGTGGAAAGAACTGGAGATGCGAACCTGGAGCGCAACTCCACGCGAAGCAATCGACGCCGCTGTCGCAGCACGTACCGAAGCCGGGACGACAGGTGCATGATGGCGCCGGCAAAGAAGATGCTACAGACGTACGAGCGCACCAACGGCGGCATCAATGGCTATGCGGTCGCCCTGAAGAACAAAGACGGTGAAGAAGTCATCCTAGTGGCGAGATCGATGGATACGGTCGTGCGATCGGCCGAACTCGCCGGCCTGGGCAAAGTGGAATTGGATCGGGTTCAGAGCGTAGCAGTGCTGCCGCGGTGCTCGGTTCTGGACGAAGTGAAGGGAGATTGATATGGCAGCAGTATTCCTCAGCGATGAAGAGATCGCACAACTGACCGAAAAGAAGCGCCACTCGACACAACGAAAGATCCTCAACGCGCTCGGGATCGCGCACAAGGTGCGTCCAAACGGGACGCTGGTTGTTCTGCGATCGCACGTTGAAAAGCTGCTGGGCGGCCATGTCGCCGCGCCGGCCAAGAAAGAACCCGAACCAAACTGGAGTGCATTGAATGGGAAGAGCAAGAAGCAGTGAACTGGAGGGCCTCCCGCCTCGGTGGCGGCTCGTCCGCGGCGTCTACTATTACCAGGTGCCGCAGGATCAGCGCGACCAGTGGGACGGCAAGACGACATTCCGGCTGGGTGACAACCTCGACGATGCCTATCGCGCCTGGACGCAACGCATGGGGTCGCTTGGCGAGGCCAAGACCATCGGCGACCTGCTGGACCGATACGCGCGCGAGGTAGTTCCGGGCAAGGCACCTCGCACGCAGTCCGAGAATCGCAGGGCCATCGTCCGATTACGAGCCGTGTTCGGCAAACGGTCGATCGCGTCGATTCGACCGCAGCTGATTTACCAATATGCGAGCCGGTCAGTGACGCCCACGCAGGGGAAAAAGGAGATCCGTGTTTTCTCCCATGTGTACACCAAGGCCGTGGAATGGGGGTTGATCGATCGGCACCCATTCAAAGGCGAAGTCAGGCTCAAGGGCGACACGCCGCGCACGCGGTATGTCGAAGACTGGGAGTTCGAAGCCTGCTTGAGGCTGGAGTCGAAGCGCAAGAGGGGAAGCGTGCTGATGATCCAGGCGTATCTGCGCATCAAGGTTCTAACCGGCCTGCGGCTGGGAGATTTGCTGCGTCTGAAGATGGATGCGCTACGGGAAGACGGCATCCACGTCATGCCTCGCAAAACGGCACACACGACCGGAAAGCGGATCATCGTTGAGTGGTCCCCTGCCCTGCGGGAAGCCGTCGCCATGGCAAAGGAGTCTCGTCCGTTTGACCGCGCTGACGGTGACGATTTTCTGTTCTGCAATCGCCGCGGCGAGTGCTACTTCGACAGTGAGAAGGATACGTCCTACGGCTGGAACTCGATGTGGCAGCGCTTCATGGATCGCGTCTTGGCGGAAACCAAGGTCAAGGAACGGTTCACGGAGCACGACATCCGGGCCAAAGCAGCGAGCGACGCAGAGACTCTTGAGCACGCCCAGAAGCTTCTGGCGCACGCCGATTCGAAAATCACCGACAGGGTCTACCGACGTAAGCCGGAGAAGGTAAAGCCGCTCCGATAGCACACCAATAGCAAAACGGCGGTTTTATAGCAAAACAGCGAGCAAGCGCTATCGCTGAAAGCCGCTTGGAATGGCCTGCCCAGCTGGGTTCGAACCAGCGACCCTCAGCTTAGAAGGCTGATGCTCTATCCAACTGAGCTATGGGCAGTGCGTTGATTTATAAGGCTTTCCGGCTATTTTACCAACTGACCGCGCTCCGCAAATAATAATCTGCTCCGCAAATCACTTCACCGGGACCACAATTTTACCACGGCGCAAGTAGTGCTTCCGAGTGGTCTTCAGGCTGTCGTGCCCCAGCAAATCGCTGGCCGCCTGCTCGCCCCGCTCGACTGAAGTGTCGTCTGCTGCCTTCGCGCGGAGGTCGTAGAACCAGAATTCCTTGATGGCCTCGGCCAACTCGGGATGCTTCTCGGTCGCCGCCGCTTTGGCCGCCGCGAAGTGGTCACGCAGGATTTGCTTCGTCATCGGCTGGCCGTCGCGCACCATCAGGATCTGCGCGTGCACGGTCTTGTGCCCAGCCTTGCGCACCTGGATGCGGGCGATCAGGTCCGCCAACTGGCCCACAATTGCGATCCGCAGGCGCTTACCGGTCTTGCCTTGGGCGACCGCCAGCGTCTCGTCCTCGATGTCGTCCATGCGCGCCTTGAGAGCGTCCCCCGGCCGCTGGCCGGTCAGGTACGAGAATTCCAGTGCCTCCCGCAGCGGCTCGCTCGCGCACGCGCGCACCGCATCGAACACCTCGTCCGTCACGTAGACCTCGCGCTTCTTCAGCGCGTGCCCCATGATGCCCGTGCACGGGTTCTCGGCGTCTGTGTAGCCCCAGCCGCGCGCGTGGTTCCAGAGCGTCGAGAACAGGCGCTTACAGCGGTTCGCGGTCGTCGGCTTGTCGCGGTGGACGTCCAGGAACTCGCGGATGTGCATAGGCTTGAGCTGGTCCAGCGGTGCCGCATCAAATTTCGCGCGCAAGTGCTTCATGTCCGCCTTATGCACGCGCTGTGTGCTCGTCGCAAGGGTCGGCATTACCTCGACCTCGTACTTCGTGATCACGTCACCGAACTTCGGTGAATCGACAGCGGCGATCTCGTGGAACTCCGCATATTTGCGTAACGCCACAATGTAGTCGTCGCCCAGCGGGATTTCCTTGCGTGGCTTCGCGCCGGTGTCCAGGTAGTAGTAGACCTTGCCGCTGCGCTGCACGCGCTTACGCATGTGCGGCGGCAGGTTCAAGTTAGTTGTCGGTTTTCTTCCCATTTCCTCATTTCGGCATCTGCCACGTCGGCTTGGCCGGCGCGGCTTGCTTGCGCCCTTCTATTGCGGACACGGCGACGACAGGTTTCCCGACCGCGTTCACGTGGAACGGCAGGCCCATCCGGCGCAGCGCGTCGATCTGCTTCGATTTGATCTTCCGGCCGGTCAGCTCGGCCAGTTCGTCGGAGGTCAAAAACATTCCCATTTTCACATCTCCTATTCCATCCCCGATTCTGGATACCGGCGCCGCTCGACGATCGGTTTCGCCTCACCTGGTGCCGGCCGTATCGATTTCGGCCCGGCCGGTACCGCGCCGACCACGTGCGCGCGCCGGTCGAAGCCGTCGCGGCGCTCGGGCAGCAGCAGGCCGGGCCCGCGCGTGTGCCAGCGTCGGTCTGGTCCTCGTTCGTTCATCGTTCGATCCTCCTGAATTCCACGACCCACACCCACGGGTTGGCGTCCCAGCTGCCGGCGCCGTTGATGCTCTCCCATAGGCCCTGGTACGACAGGCGCGGCTTCTGGGTCGACCCGGTATGCTCAATGTCGTCCGGGTCGGGATGCCAACGTTCCCAGCCCGGGCCGACGCGGCGGATGCCCTCGGCGATCGCATCCTGGTCGCTGATGTCCTGCAACCGCTCGACGCGCACGCCGGTGATCTCCAGCAGGATGCGGCTGGCCGCGCGCGGCATGTGGATGCTCGGCTTCCATGGGCCGCCGTAGTCGGTCCGGTTGTCTCCCTCGCGGTAGACGAACCATTCCTGGCCTGCCTGCGTCACGTGCGCGCGCGCCCACGTCTCGCGCACCCACAGGCGGTCGCCGGGCTGGCCGTAGGGGCATGGCCGCCAGTGTCCGGACGCCATCCCGCGCCCGCTCGGCGCCGGGCCATTGGGGAGCCACCTCCCGCACCCGCTGGTCGATGGAACAATCTCCGTGATCTGCCATGGCGGCAGGTCCTTCACAATCCGCCTGGTCTGCGTCTTCGTGCCGTCGAGCAGCGCGCGCACCATCGGGCCACTGAAAAGGATCGGTCGTTCAGTCATGGTGGCCACCTTCCTGCGCGCGGTCGATGCGCTCGATTTCGGCCAGCAGCAGCGCGGCGGCGCGCACGTAGTTGGCGCGGGTATCGCGCGGCTTCCACCATGACTTCGCCCACGGCCAGATATACGGAGCCTCGTCGTTCGCACCGTTCAGGATGTACGACGCCGCAGCGCGCGGCAGCTCGGCGGCGTGGTAACGGTCGTCGCCGTCATTCGTCATGCCTTCCGCTTCGATTTGCCGGCGGCGTTCGCCCAGCACGTCACGGGCAGCCTTGCCCAGCGGTAGCCGGTCGTCGGTGCTGGCCCACTGCGCTACGGATTCAGGAAAGTGAACCGTGCGCACAAAACGCAACTGCTGTTCCAGTGCGTCGAGCCCGGCGACGTTCTCGAACCGCAGGCGTACGGCGATATCCTCGGGCTGAACCATTTCATCCGGCTCGTTGTCCTGCAGGTCGCCGACCTTGCGGCCAGCCTTCTGCGCCTCGGTCGCAATGCTGATCGCCAGCTCGGACACTTCGCCCGCTGCACTGTGATTCAGCACGTATGCGCCGATGCCGAGGTGGGCGTAACCGCGGAAGTGCGGTGCGATCACGAAGCCGTCCGGCACGTCCTTCACCTCGACGTTCGGCAGCAGCGCGCGCACCTGCGCCGGTGTCCCGATCGCGATCACGCGGTCGCCACCCGGGATGGGCACGATGTTCGCGGCCGCCCTGGTGTAGTGCTGCAGGTCGAGCACGGCGGCCAGCAGGCGCAGGCGCCGGACCTCGTGCTGGATGTCGGTGTTCTCTTCCATCTTTATCCTTTCAGGTGCGCACGGCACCGGTTCATGTCGGTGTGGTACGGGTAGTGGCGGTCAATTCGCACTGCCAAAGCGTCGCACTGGGCACAGCGCTCAATCAGCCGGCCGCGCGCCTCGGCATCGGCCAGCAGCATCAGCTCAACGCCGTCGCCCGGCTCGGTCATGACGTAGCACTCATCGTCCAGCGGCACGCGGAAGCCGGACCCCACACGCGGCGCGCCGTAATAGTCGCCGCGCGCGAGCGCATCGATGCCGGTCTGGAGCGTTGCCAGTGCCTCGACGTCCTGCGGCGTCGGGAACGAGCCGACGAAGGCGCACACGCGCACGCTGTCGTCCTCGGTCCAGTGCACCTGGTAGTCGTTCAGCCGCAGCACGGCACCGGCCGGCAGCCAGAGCGATTCAATGTCGTCGCCGACCATCACATTGACCGTGCTGCGCCCTTCGTTCAGGGCCAGCAGGTAGACGTAGCCCGTGCGGTCTACATGCTGGTCTACGTGTGGCGTCCAGCCATACAGCTCGACCCGCTTCGTGTTCTCGGTGCCGACAACCTGGTGGCTGTGGTCGCCGTCGTCGCGATGCCGCGCGAACAGGTCTGTGCATGCCAGCGCTTCGCGCACGAAGCGGTGCTCCAGCACGGCCGGCGGCACCGCGATGTGGCCGACGAGTTGCAGGTCAGCTATCACGATCGGATCTCCACCACGGCCAACCTGCCGTCGAGCCAGTTTCCAGGCGCAACGACACGCACACCAGCCAGGCCGTCCTCGATCACTTCGACGCGGCCGGACAGGCCCGTCGTGTACTGCCGCCACTTCTCACCCTGGATGGAGGCGGTGATCGGCAGGTCGACCAGCGTGCCTACGCGCAAAGCAGCGCGCGTGCTGCGGACGTTTTCTTTTCGTGCCTGCTCGACAGGCCTGTCGCGCCGTGCAGGCGCCGGCAGTGCGGCCGGCAGATCGAACAACGCCAGCTGGTTCACGATGCAGCTCCCGGCGCCGCCGGCAGGTGCATCCAGTGGGTTACGTGCTGCCGCACTTCGGCGCCGCTGACGTAGATCCAGCGGCCATAGTCGCGGACAGCGGGCCACACCTCGCCGTCATCCAGCGCGATCAGTACCAGCACGTCGTCGTCGGGCAGCCCGTCCGCGATGTCGATCCATTCGAGCGCGATCATGCCGCCGCTCCCTGCGCCGGTCCGAACAGCGCCGCGACGAGCGGGTCGCGCCACATGCCCATCTGGCGAGCCGGCGTACAGCCGCGCTTTACAGCGAAGAGACTGTCCAGCTGCTCGTCCGACGTCGGCAGTGTTTTGTCTTCGCCCAGCGCCCACAGCTCGCCGCGGTTGCGATACTCGCCGGTCATGCGGATCACGCGCAGCTTCTTGTGCATGTAGCGCATGTAGTTCGCCATGGTCGGCCGCAAGCATTTCACGACGTCCAGCAACTCGGCCATCGTCTTCGGGCCTTCGGCGAGCGACTCGGTGATCTTGGCTATGGCTTCTGCGCGCGCGGCCTGCTGTGCGACCTTGGAGCCGAGCGCGCCGATTTGAACAGGTCCGCGCGCCATGATCAGTACCCCCTCGCATGGCTTCGGGCCGTCTGCACGTCTGCCGCGAGCTGCTTATCGGCGACGGACGCATAAAGTGCACTGTAGGACCAGGTCGTATCACGAAAAACACGACCGTCTTCGAAATCGCGCGTGCAGCCCAGCACATCGGCTGCGATCTCCTTGTCCTCGTTATCTCGGATGACGAAGCGGCTCAGGGCGTACTCCACGGCGTCGCATCCCTCGTTCCAGTCGTTGCGCACGTCCTCCATCGCGACGGCCAGATCCAGCCGCTGGTCGCGCGTGCGCAGCGCCTCCAGAACGTCGCGCCACTCCGATTCGATCGGCAGGCCGTAGCGCTGGATTATCGTGACCAGTTCCATGTCGGCCCGGCGCTTGGCCAGCTTCTCGGTTGCGGCCCGTTCAGCGGCTGCGCGGTCCTTCTCAGCTTGGGCGACGGCTGACTTCTGGTATTCGGCATAGCGGGCCAGCAGGCTTTCGTAGGCGTTCGTGGCCGCCGCAAAGCCATCATCGGTCTTGCACTCGCGGACCAGGTCGCTGAGGTAGCCAGCTGGGCACGACCGACGTTTCGGGAAGCGTGCACGCGAGTTGCGATCAACTTCGGTATATGAGCGCGGCATGCCGATCGCATCCATCATCGCTTCCACCTGTGCGCGGATGGCCTCATTGTTCGCGATCGCCGGGGCGTTCCGCTCATGCATTGCGAGATCCGCAGCGCGTGCGGTTTCAAGTTCCCGCATCGCCAGTGCTGCGATCTGGTCGATCGAGGGCTTGCGATAGATTGACAGCCTGGATTCGTAGCTCTGCGGCGACGCCATGCATTTGCCGACGGCGCCGCACTGCTCGATCGGCATGATTTTCAGTGCGGCGCTCACGTCAGGCCGCCTTACGCATGTTGTCCGGGAACAGATCGTCCGCCGTCTTCGCCTCCGGCGCCGTCAACGTCAGGTCGATGTCGCGCGCCATGAATTCGCAGATCGCGCCGACGTCCTCAGTGTCCGGATGCGCGATGATGCGGAAGGTCAGCACTACCGAGCCGCCGTTCTGGGCCTCGAACTTGAAGTGGTCGACCTTGCATTCCTTCAGGACGATGTTGCTGTCGCCGCCCAGCCCGTAATCGATGGTGGCCGTGTAGCCCGAGCCTTCCCAGTCCCACTTGATGGCGCCCATCTTCGGGTAGCGCAGAACGGTCAGGCCGTCACCTTCCTGCACCTGGTCGACCAGGTCGGGGTTATCGTCCTTCTTGAAGAGATGCTGGCGCAGCTCGTGGTGGAAGTGGATTAGCACGCTGCTCGGGCACGTCGCCTCGATCTTGAGGTCGAATGCCGGTTTGGGATCCTCACCATGAAGTTCCGCGCGTGGGTTCACGTTGGCGAGTTTGACGATCTGTTTCAGTTCGAACATGGGTTACATCTCCTGGTCCTATTGGTGGTTGGTGGGGTGCTGCTGTTCAAGCTGCTGGTGATGGCGGCCCCGGCGCTCGCGCCATGCCGTCCATTCACCGGCGGTCATCATTGGGTACTTCGTCTGGCCCAACCGAGGGTGCGTCAGCTCGGTCACCATGCCGAGCATCTCGTCCCAGCACAGGCCGTCGTGGTACCGGTCGTCCTCGCGGACGGTGTAGCCCTGGTCGTTGATTTCAATCGTTATGGTGCGCACGGGCGCCCTCCTCGTTCTGCTGCTGGTACTTCAGGTACGCGCGCCGGATCCGCTCATCCCAGCGCGCCTGGGCGGCCGGGTCGTGGTCCAGCTTCGCGCGGGAATCGACTTCGCACATCTCTTTCACCCGGGCGACGGCGGCCTTCTCGCCGTCGACGCCGAGGAAGCGCTGGAAATCCTGCTCGCGGCAACGCAGGATCGTCCACAGAAAGGCGCGCTGGCCGGCCATGTCATGCGGCCTTCGGCTGGGCCACGGCGCTGATGTGACGCTGCAGCGCGGCGCAGATGCGCAGGAAATCCGACTCTCGATACAATTTGGCCGACTTGTCGGTCATGGCGTGAGCGAAGCCGAGCTGCGCCAGGCCATCGGCCGTCAGCGTGATGGGCGCCAGGCGCTCGTTGATCTGGCCGAGGCGGATCATCGGCTCGTCGTCCTGCACAGGTGCGCGCGCGGCGTCGATAGGCGTCACAGCGGCGCCGTCGGTCGGGAATGGCCAGCGCGCGTCAACGGCCAGCGTCGAGGGCGCGGTGCCGTGATCTTCGTTCGCCGCAGCCGGCTGCTGGACAACCTGCTCCGCGCGCTGCTGGGCGGCGGCCACGGCTTCCGCGCGTGCACGTTCTTCGGCTTCCGCGCGCTGGCGCGCCTGCTCGGCCTTCTCTGCCTCGATGCGCTTGTGGTTGTCGATACGCGTGCGCACGACCATCTGGAAGTCCTCGTCCGGCTTCTGGATGATGGCCTGCAGGTCAGCGAACAGGAATTCGTGCTCGGCGGCGCACTCGCGGTACCAGGCCAGCCGGCCGCGCACGGAACTGGCGATTTCGTTGACGACGATCTTCGCATTCGCCAATTCAGTGTCGACGGCATCCTGCAGCGTGGCCAGCGTGCGCTTGTTCTTCATGGCGCCGGCGAAGTCGCGGGCCTGAAACACCAGGCGCAGCGGCGCAATCTCGCGCTCGAGCGCGGCGACGTGGTCGGCGAACGCCTGTTTCGCGTTGGCCAGGATGCCGGCCTTGATCAGTTCCTTCTTGTCCTTCACCGTGCGCTGCAGCGTCAGGCGCTTGGCCCGCAGCTGATCGGCGATGTGGTCGATCGTGCGCATCAGCTCAGCGATGTCGGCGGTCTGCTCCAGCGCGGCGCGCTTCGCCTGCTCCAGGTCGCCCTCGGCCTTCTCGCAGAATTTGACGGTCGCTTCGGCGTCGGCGAAATCCTGATCGGTTACCAGGTCGGTCTTGATGCTGGCGATGAAGCGTTCGGCCCGGGCCTGGAACGCCGGCAGGTTGCTGGTGGCCACCTCGCCGCGGATCTGGATGACGAGCGCCGGCAGCGACATGATGGGCTCGGCCTCGGGCTTCGGTTCGTACTGGCGTGGCTCGTACGCGGCGAGGTCGGCCTCGAACTGGGCCCAGCCCGCGCGGATGCGCTCCTGCCACTCAGGATCCGGCAGCACTTCCATCCACACGAAGCGCTCGGGCGTGCCATCGGAGCACACGAAGATCACCTTCTCAGCGCCGGTCACCATCATGATTTGCTGGCATTGCGGCATGTACTCGTCCGGCAACTCGCCGGCGGCGACGGCGGCAGCCAGCGCCTCGTTCCACTGCTTGTGCTCGAAGGCGACGTCCTCGGCCATCGTCAGGCCGTCGCACGACGCCGACAGCAGGCCGTCGGAGCAGGTGACCGGGTACAGCTCAGTGCCGATCAGGTCTTCGACCGGCGGGCGGGCCAGCGCTTCCACGTGGTGGCCGTGCGCCAGGATGTATTTCTCAACCCAGTCGCTGAACTCCTGCGCAGTACCGGTGGCCTTCATGTGCAGAAGCTCGGTGCGCGAAACCTTCGGCGACAAGCCGAGCGCGGCGGCCGCTTCGCTGGCGCCGCGTTTCTCCAGGCGAAAGGCTTTCCATTCCGGCGAGCCCTGGACGAGATTATGGATTTGCATGATGTTGTCCTTGATGGTTGAGGGGCTCAGTCGTTCTCGTGGGCCCACGTGTCGATGGTCAGCTTCTGGTCTTCGTTGAGCAGCACGCGCGTTTCGATTTGGGCGATCAACTGCTGCACAGTCTTCTTGCCGGAATGGATCAGCTCACGCCATTCCGCCTTCTTCGATTCGAAGTGCTCGGCCGCGCACGTCGGCAGCTGCTGGGCGGCGCCCTGCCCGCTCTGGTCGACGTCCTTCACCTGGCGAATGTCAGCGCGCTGCGTCTCCTGCGTGATCGTGAAGCTGCCGTCGGCGGCCACGTCGATGACGTCGGCCAGCTCCTCGGCCGTGCTCAGGCCCATGCTGATTTCCGGCGCGTATGCGCGCTGCCAGAACGCCGCGGCCCGGTAGATAAACATCTGCTGCGGCATCGTCTTCCACTTCGAACCGATCTTCTTGTCCCAGCCCTCGGCGCGCACCATGTTCCAGTCGACCCACGCGCCGTCCAGCCGCTCGCCGGTCTCGCGCTCGATCGCCCAGGCGCGGCAGCCGAAGTCTGGCGAGCCGGCCTCGCCGCGCCACTCGTAGCGCATCGCGCTGTAGCGGCCGCACGTGTTCACGCTGGCGATCAGGAACTTCGACGACCAGCCCGGGTTACCGTGCACTATGTACAGGTTCTGCATCACCATCAGCTCGTCGGCCTTCAGGCGCTGCGCGAGGTTCAGCGCGATCATGCAGTTCGGGATGTTGTTCTGGTACTGCTGCGGCACCAGCGTCGAGCTGGCGAATGCCTTGGCGACGCGCTGCATCAGGTCGAAGCCGGCGGCATCCATGAAGCCGGCGCGCACGGGCGCATGTTCCTGGCGCGTGGCCAGCTGGGTGGTGGTCTGTGGGGCGTTCAAGTTGCTCTCCAGGTTAGAAGCCAAAGACATAGGTGCGCAGCGCGCGGGCGACTGCCTTGCGCGGCCGGAAGCCGGCGCGCAGGGACAGGCGGTACTGGTTCAAGATGTGGCGGATCATGTTTTCCTCGTGAGTGATGGGTTACCAGCTACGAATCGTGTTACGGCGGCCGACCAGCTGCACGGCGCGCATGCGGGCGCGCTTCTCGATGTCAACGACATGGGCGCTCAGATGCATGTAAAAGTCGGCCTGGTCCTCGGCTTCGCGGAGCGCGCGCTCGTTCCACCACAGGGCCACGGGCTTGACGAGCTTGCGCATCAGGCGGCGCGCGATGCGGGCGGCGATCATTGCGCACCATCCAGGTGGCCGGCGCCGTAGGCGTCTTCGTGCCGCGCAGCGGCGAGCAGATCAGGGTGCACCAGCTGCGGCGCCGGCGGATGCGCATCCTTCATGTGGTTCGCCATGCCGATGGTCTTCACCTTGCGGCCGCAGATCGTGCACGGGATCTTTTTCTGCTCCGCGTGCATCTTTTTGTTGGCGGCCACATTGCGCGCAGCCCGCTCGGTCTTGGCCTCGGCCTCGCAGCTGCGGCAGCGGCACAGATAGCCGGTCGGCTCAGCATTCAGGAAGACGCCGCAGCCTTCGCACAGCGTCCCGTCCAACATCATTTCGGCGATCTCGCCCATTGCCCTGCTCCTCGTTCTGCCGGCGGCGCCGGCGGTTGTTGTTCGGGTGTGGTTTTACGCGCCAGTGCGCGCCACTTCGGTCGCACCGGCCTGCTTGCCGTGCTGGTAGATCAGCCACAGATCGATCAGGCCTGCGCTCGGCGCGTTGCGGCGGGCCCATGCTTCGACGCGCATACGCTCGTCGGCCACGCCGCAGGGGCAGTCGAGGAAGCCCGTGATGTTCTTCGACAGGCTGCCGGTGTCGTCGCAGGCCGAGCAGCTCACGCCAGCACCCCGTGATTCCACAGCCAGCGCATGGCGCGCTCGGACAGCGACTCATCGACGCGGCGCTTCTCCATGTCGGTAACGTCGCTCTCGGCCAGCGCCTCGGCTTCCCGGAAGATCGCCAGTTCGACGGCTGCCGCGTGGCTCACACCCACTGCGGCGGAATGGCCGGCCACGGCCGCACGGAGGATGTCGCGCGCATCGCCTTCGATCTTGTCCATGTCCAGCCGGTCAAGCACGGCCTCGACGGTCGACACGCGGTTGATGCGGATGTCGTGCTTAATGGCGTGGATGCGCGCGTCGATCAGCTGGCAAATCTTGTCTTCGCGTGCCTCGGCGTCGTAGGGGAAGCGGTCCATGTCAGGCCTCCGCTGCGGCAAGGGCGGTGGCGATCTTCTCGCGCAAGCCGTGGATCGCAGCGGCGGCATCGCCGCTGTGGTAGTGGTGCATTGCGTGCAGCTTGTTGTCAGCGGCTTTGAGGAGCGCCACCAGCTGGTCGTGCGAGTTGACGGCCCGGATGATGAAGGCGGCGTTGGCCTGCTCAACCTCTTTCGGGTGCTCGCCGCCATAGGTGTCGAAGACGATCTCGTCGGTTCTGTCGAAGGCGACACACACGTCTTGCGTGCTGAGGCGCCACGGCGTTGGGCTGTGCTTTGAGTTGGACATGTGCTCTCCATCTGCCCTGCTGGGCTCGGTTGCGATGGAGGCATTAAACACCATGTTTAGAAGTGGTGTCAACACCTTGTTTAATAACCGGGGGGAGGCTGAGGTAGAATTGATGTGTCGGCCCGAACACCTCGGGCGCGCCGCCCGGCCTCAGGGCGTGGAAAAGGCAGATCGAGGCCGGCTGTTGTAGACGTGTCGAACGACGTGTAGGCTACTAAGAGCCCTGGCTAGCGGGGCATGGAGGATATATGACGGAAGCGAACGAAACAACGGCGCCGAAGCGGTTCAAGCATCGGCGAGACTTTGATGAAGGGGAATTTTGGAACTGCCGAGACCTTGCACCCGAGCTTCGGGAAAAGGCGAACTACTATTTCGGCGGTCCGGATGGTGTAGAGCGAGCTATGGATGAGCTGAGCAACCAAATCGATATTTTGACGCAAGATACTTCGTGCTACTTGCCCAGCGCGACAGCACAAATTTTTTGGACAATAGTTGCTTTTCTTGAGTGTCCGATAGAAAAATTAACTTAAGTTTCTTGTGAATGCACTGCCGCAAAACCTTTGAAATGCATATCCCAAAGCTCTTTATGTAGAGCAATAATCGCGTTATTAACTTCATATATATCGTCCGCAGTCCACTCGTATTCTTTAGGATGAACTAAAGAATCGAACGACTTCCCTGCCTCATGCAACTTTACCATCGCATCATAATGACCTCGGAAAGAGAAGTTTTTTCTGGAGTTATATTTTGATTGGGTAAGAAAATAACCCTTAGTTTCCTCTCCTCTATCAACGAATACTACAATGCCATGCGCCAAATTATTTCTTTTGTTAGCTAGGGTATCGACTCTATTTAGCAGATGGGGTAAGGCTTCAAAGTGTTCGCGATGCTTTCCGAGATATGAGTTAAACGCTTCGAGAAGCATTGCCTGTCTCGCCGAGGTAGTCGCAATTGTGCCGAAGGCCCGCTTTGCGCCATCACCATCTCCACCCAACAGGAGCGCAAAAATATCAGCG
>Ga0070658_10003240_pt1 | contig 13443 bp, 12 predicted proteins | sample KBSC13metaG_FD_64664 | JGI IMG/M metagenome (GOLD analysis project Ga0070658, IMG submission 64664) | Corn rhizosphere microbial communities from Kellogg Biological Station, Michigan, USA - KBS C1-3 metaG | ecosystem: Host-associated > Plants > Roots > Rhizosphere > Soil ... | reverse complement strand
ACTCACGCGCGCCGTGGACGTGGACACGATCCTCGCCAAGATCGTGGGCTACGCGTATCAGACGCTCGACGTGGACCGGGTGGCGATCCTCCTGCTGGACGAGAACGGCGACCTCGTGCCGAAGATCGCGCGCGATCGTCGCGGAGCCGACGCGCCGCGCACGGTGCCACAGTCCATCGCCCGCCAGGCGATGCTGGAAAAATCGGCACTCCTCACCGACAACGCCGGCGAGGACGAGCGATTCGGCGGCGAATCCATCGTCATGCAGCAGGTACGCTCGGCGATCTGCGCGCCGCTGATCGGCAGCGAGGATCGCGTGCTCGGTGTGCTGTACGTGGACAACCCGAGCATGGCGCACCAGTTCAGCGACGACGATCTGGAATTCCTCGTCGCGTTCAGCGGCATCGCCGCGGTCGCCATCGAGAACTCGCAGTTCGCGGAACGCATCCGGCGCGAGGCGCTGGTGCGCAGCAACTTCGAGCGCTACTTCGCGCCGCAGCTCGCCGAGCGCATCGCGGATTCGGCGGAAGCGACGAAGCTGGGCGGGGACAAGCGCCCGGTCGCCGTGCTGTTCAGCGACATCCGCGGCTTCACGCCCCTGTCCGAGTCGATGAAGCCGGACGAGATCGCGACACTCCTCACCGAGTACTTCACGGAGATGGTGGAGTGCGTGTTCCGCCATGGCGGGATGCTCGACAAGTTCATCGGCGACGCCGTGATGGCACAGTGGGGCGCGCCGCTGGGGAATCCCGACGACGCCGACCGCGCGATGCAGGCGGCGGTGGACATGATGGTCGCGCTCGACGGTCTCAACGCGCGCTGGCTCGAGCAGGGCCGCCCGACCCTGGAGATCGGGATCGGCCTGAACTACGGTGAGGCGTTCGCCGGCAACATCGGCTCCGAGCGACGGCTCGAGTTCACCGTGATCGGGGACACGGTGAACACGGCGAGCCGATTGTGCTCCGCGGCCGGCGCGGGAGAGATCCTGCTCTCCGACAGCATGAAACGGGCACTCAGCGCAGCGCCGACGCTGGAGAAGCGACCGGCGATGGAGCTCAAGGGAAAGAAGGGCAGCATTCCGGTTTACCGCGTCCGTACCGGATGAAGGGCGCACCACTGCCGGCCGGCTACGTGCACGTCGCATCCGGCCGGTGTTCGGCCGTAGTGCGTGCCGAGCATCGCGCGGATGCGGAGGCGATGCTCACCGAGGGAACCCTCTACGAGGCAGCGGCACGCGACCTCGCGGCGAGGCGGCACGTCGGGCGCGGCGTCGCGTATGCGATTGCGCTGCCGGTCTCGGGCGACCGTGTCGTGGTACGACACAATCGGCACGGCGGCTTGTTCGCCGGCCTGACCCGTGACTTCTTCCTTCCGCCGACCAGGGCGCCGTACGAGCTCGCGGTCTCCCTGCGCCTCGTCGCCCTTGGGGTGCGCACGCCCGAGCTGGTGATGTATGGCGTGCATCGGGTGGCGCCGCTGATTCGTCGCTCGGATGTGGTGACGCGCGAGATCACCGGCGGACGGGATCTGGCGACGTTCATGCTGCCGGACGTGTCTCCGCTCGAGCGTGCGCAAGCATGGACGGCCGCACGCGAGCTGGTGCTGGCGCTCAATGCCGCCGGCGCGCGGCATCACGACCTGAACGTGAAGAACATCCTCCTCGCCCCGGGCGATCGCGGGCTGGTGGCGTGGGCGCTCGACGTGGATCGCGTGGACTTCGGCGAGGCAGGTTCGGAGAGGGTACGTCAGGGGAATGCCGAGCGACTTCTGCGATCGGCACGGAAGTGGCACGACCTGAAGGGGGCCCTGTTCGACGAGCGTGAACTGGCGCCGCTGCTCACGTAGCCTCCGCTGCCATCCAGCGCGTCACCCGCGCTTGAACGGCCTCCGGGGAAATCGCGCTCAGATCTGCCGCCGGTGCAACGATCACCTCCGCCCGCGGCCCGATCGGCGCCCAACGCCCGGGATGGATTGGCGGCGTGGCAGGAAAAAGTCCGAGCGCATGAATGCCCGCAGCGGCGGCGAGGTGGAGCGGACCCGTGCTCGCCGCCACCAGCCCGTCCACGCCCGCGAGGAGCGCAATCAGCTCGGCGAGCTCCAATCGGCCAGTGAGGTCCAACACGTCCGGCGACAGCGCGCCGATCCATTCGCGGAGTGCTTCTCCCTCCGCCGCCGAACCGGTGACGAGAAGCTGCACGCGCGCCGCATCGAGCGCATCGGCAAGCGCCTTCCAATGCGCGAGCGGCCATTCCCGCGCGCTGCCGCTGGAACCTGGATGCAGCACGAGCCGAAAGCGGTCGACGCGCAGCTGTTCGGCCACGCTCGCCGGAACCGGCACCTGCGGCGTGATGAAAGTGAGCGTCGCCAGCTCGTCGAGTGATGGAATGCCGGGACCGAGCAGCCGCTGCGCAAGGCGGATGTTCAGCTGCGCCTCGTGCAATGCCGAACGCTTGCGGCTGAAATGCTCGAGAGCATTGCAGGTGAGCCAGTTGAACCACCGGTGACTGGTGCCGATGCGCAGCGGTATCCGCGCCGCGAGCGCTGCGCGCGCGATGTCCGGTCGCGGGAAGACATGCACGATGGCATCGGCGCCCACGGCACTCAGGAAGTCCCGCTGCCGATCCACATCTTCTGCTACCACCTCATCCCAGTCGAGAATCGCGTCCACGTGCCGGCTCGCCTCGAGCAGCGGTCGCGTGTAGCCGCGGGCAAGCGCGACTACCTCCGCGCCGAGCCTGGTGCGGAGCAGCGCGCAGAGCGGGAGGGTGAGGACGACGTCGCCGATTCGGTCGGTGCGGCTGACGATGATGCGCACGTTGGAGGGGCACGGGGAGCGGCACGCCAACCGGCCGATGCGCCGGCGGCGAAATATACGCCTGGGCGCGCCCTGCTCGGCGTGGTTGTAGCGCCGCGCGGGTTGCCGCTACCTTCCGTCATGCGATCCCGCACCCACCAGCGACGCCCCGGACTCCACGCGCGATGACCGTGATCCTTGCGGTCCTCGCCGCGTTCTGGTTCGTCGTCGCCATCGCGCTCGCCATCCCCCTGCTCCGCCAGCGCAGCGTGCGCAAGCAACGCAACCTGTTCGGTGAGTGGCCCGTTGCGCGCGCGAAACCCGAGACGGTGGACCCGATCTTTCAGCCCGGCCCGTTCGGCCCGACGCTCGAGACGGAGGTCTCCTTCGTCGGCCGGGGTCCGTACCTCGTGGATGGCGGCACCTCCGACGCCGAAGCGTGGGTGCTCGCCGTGCTCGCTCGCCGCGCGAAGTTGATGTTCGAGTTCGGCACCTGTACCGGCAAGACCGCATATCTCTGGGCGCGCAACTCCCCGCCGGAGGCGAGGGTCGTCACCCTGACCCTCTCCCCGGAGCACGTGGCGAGCTACCAGCGCGAGGCCACGGACGACGCCGTCGATGTGGAGTTCGCGCTCAAGGAGTCCACTCACACGGACTTCCTCTACTCTCGCTCACCGGTGGCAGACAAGGTCGAGCAGCTCTTCGGTGACAGCAAGACGTTCGACGTCTCGGCGTGGGCAGGACGCTGTGACCTCGTGTTCGTGGACGGCTCGCACGCGCACTCGTACGTCGTGAGCGACAGCGAGAAGGCGCTACAACTCGTGGCACCGGGTGGCCTCGTGCTCTGGCACGACTACGCCGGGCCGCGGCATGCGCCTGGCGTCTACCGCGCGCTCAACGAGCTGTCGCGGCGCATCCCCCTCGTTCGCATCGAGGGCACCACGCTCGTCGCCTACCGCCGCCCGGCGAACGCCTCGGCGTGAGCGCGGCACCGATGATCACGCTGCCGCCGAAGCCCCGGATCGGCATCGTCATGATGAGCGCCGTCGGTGACGCGGTGCACGTGTTGCCGGTACTCAATGCACTCAAGCGGCACTCGCCCGACGCTCACGTCACCTGGGTGCTCCAGCCAGGTGCAGCGTCGCTCGTGCGTGGCCATCCGGCCGTGGACGACATCGTCATCTTCGACCGGGCGCTCGGCTGGCGCGCGTATCCCGCCGTGCGGCGTGAGCTGGCGCAGCGTCCATTCGACGTCGTCCTCGCGCTCCAGGTCTACTTCAAGGCCGGACTCGTCACCGCGCTGACGAAGGCGCCGCGGAAGCTCGGCTTCGACCGAGCGCGCGCGCGCGACCTGAACTGGCTCTTCACCACCGATCGAATCCATCCGCGTGAGGGCCAGCACGTGCAGGACCAGTACTTCGAGTTCCTCGAGGCGCTCGCCATCCCGCACGAACCGGTGGTGTGGAACCTTGGCCCGTGGGATTCCGAACGCGCGCAACAGCGCTCGTTCCTCCAGCAGTTCGATCGCCCCATCGCGCCGATCGTCGTCGGAACGAGCAAGGCGGAGAAGGACTGGATGCCGGAGCGATGGGCGGAAGTCGCCGACTCCCTGTACGGCGACTTCGGATTGCAGCCGGTGCTCGTCGGCGGCCGGTCGGCCCGGGAGCTGGCGGCGGAGCGTGTCATCCTCGACCAGTCGCGGGTCCCCGTCACCTCCGCGCTCGGCAGCGGCCTTCGCAACCTCGTTGGCATCATGGACGGCTCGGCGCTCGTGCTCTCGCCCGACACCGGCCCTCTGCACATGTCCGTCGCGCTCGACCGGCCGGTGATCTCGCTCATCGGCTACACCAATCCCAAGCGCGTCGGACCGTATCGCCGCTTCCACGACCTGATGATCGATGCCTACGGCGATCCTGGCGAGGACTATCCGCTCTCGATGGAGAACCGGCCCGGTCGCATGCCGCTGATCAGCGTGCAGGACGTGCTAGCCCGCGTGCAGCTCTGGAAGGAGCGCTACGCGTCGTCGGTCGAGAGCCCGCCACCGAAGCGATAGCGTAGGCCCAGCTCGGACAGCAGGCGTACCAGTCGCTGGAGGGGCAGTCCCATCACGGCGAAGTAGTCTCCATCCACGCGCGCCACGATCGTGGCGCCATAGCCCTGGATGCCGTACGCGCCCGCCTTGTCCATCGGCTCGCGTGTCGCCACGTACTCGGCAATCTGTTCCGCCGATAAGGGATGAAAGGTGACGCGGACCTCTTCGACCGCCGAGCGTTCCTCTCCTCGCCACCGCGCGGCGACGGCGGTCATCACCGTGTGGGTACGCCCGCTGAGGCGCGCCAACGTCGCCCGTGCTTCTGCTTCGCTCGCCGGCTTGCCCAGCACGTCACCATCGAGAATGACGATGGTGTCGCTGCCGATCACCAGCGCGTTCGGTTCGCGCGCCGCGACGGTAGCGACCTTCTCGCGCGCCAGCCGCTCGCAGTGGGCGCGCGGATCCTCGGCCGGCCACTGCGTTTCGTCGATGTCGGCCGGCTGCACGGCGTGTGCGACGCCGATCAGCGACAGCAGCTCCCGCCGCCGCGGCGACTGCGAGGCGAGGATCACCTCCGGCGTCAGCGTTCCAGCCACAGCGTCACCGGTCCGTCGTTCACGAGCTCTACCTCCATCATCGCGCCGAACTCACCCGTCTCTACCCGCACGCCGCGCTCGCGCAGAAGCCCGATGAATCGCTCGTAGAGCGGCACTGCAACGTCCGGCCGGGCGGCGTCGATGAAGCTCGGACGGCGTCCCTTGGCCGCGTCGCCATAGAGCGTGAACTGCGACACCACCAGCACGGCACCGTCCACGTCCCCGAGGGAGAGATTCATCTTGTCTTCAGCATCGGCGAAGAGGCGGAGACCGACGACCTTGTCCGCCATCCACGCCAGCGCCGGCTCGTCGTCGGTGTGGGTGAGCCCAACCAGCAGCAGGTAACCCCGGCCGATATGGCCGGTGACACGCTCGCCGACGCGCACTTCGGCGCGCGACACGCGTTGGAGCAGGACACGCATGAGGAACGGGTGAGGGACTGGCCGCAAGATAATCGCCGCCTTGTTCCGGCGGGGCAGCACACGCAGCTTGTGGCATGGCCGCCCCTTCCACCCTCCAGCTCGAGCAGACGGTAGACGTCGAGACCCCCGAGCTGGTCGTCCTCACCTATTCCATCGCCGGCATCGGATCGCGCGTCGTTGCCGCGCTGGTGGACCTGCTCATCTGCTTCGCGACGATGGCGGTGCTGGCCATTGCCACCGTCGTGCTCGAAGTACCGATGCGCATCGGCAACGGCCCCTTCGGACGCGGCGGAAGCTGGCTGATCGCCTTCCTCGTGCTCGCGCAGTTCGCCGTGCTCTGGGGCTACTACGTGCTGTTCGAGGGGCTTCGCGACGGCCAGACCCCGGGCAAGCGCCTTTTCCGCCTGCGCGTGGTGCGCGACGGGGGCTACTCGGTGACGTTCGGCGTGTCGGCGGTCCGCAACCTCGTGCGCATCCTCGATCTTCAGCCCGGCTTCATCTACCTCGTCGGGCTCGGCAGCATGCTCGCCACGAAGCGCAGCCGACGGCTCGGGGACCTCGTGGCCGGCACCATCGTCGTGCGCGAGGAGGTTCGGGAGCTGCCACGCGTCGCTCCCGCACGGGCGCGCGGCTCGGCGCCCGGACCGGCGCCCGCGCTGCACACCCAGCTCAGCGAGGACGAGTACCTCGTGCTCGGCCGGTTCGTCGAGCGCTGGAGCTCACTCGAGCCGCTGCGCCGCGCCGCCATCGCACAGCAGCTTGCGACGCGCTTCGCCGCTGCGCTTCCGGACGACGGCCGCGCGCCCGCGGCGCGCCTGCTCGAGCTGCACGAGCGCGAGCGGCAGGCGCGAGCGCGCGGCGTTTCCTCGCGAGGTGAGACTGGCGCGGGCCGCGAGCGCCAGGCTCTCATCGCGGCCGGCTCGCCGCGGTGGAGCGCCTTTGCCGTGCGCCTCGCCGCTGCCCAGCGTGACGGCTTGCGTTCACTCGGCGAACAGGGCGTCCGGGACTTCGTCGCCGAGTACCGAGCGCTGGCGGCTGACCTCGCACGGCTGCGCACTGCGGCCGGCGGCCGGGCAATCGACGAGCTGTTCCAGTTGGGGCGGCTCGTGGCCGGCGCGCACAACCTTCTCTACCGAGACCGCGGCACCGCGCTGCTTGGTGCATTTCGCTTCCTCTTCACCGACGTGCCGCGAGAGATTCGCCGGTCGGCGCGCGCCATCGCTCTCGCCGCGCTGCTGATGTTCGCGCCAGCGATCATCGCCGCGACCGCAGTCATCCGCGATCCCGCCGTCGCGCCACGCATGGTGCCGACGAGCATGCTCCAGCGCGCCGACGAGGGCGTGCGACGCGCGCGCAACGGTGAGGGCTACATCCCCGATCCGCAGCTCTTCCGTCCGGTGATGGCGAGCGCGATCGTCGCCAACAACGTGCAGGTGAGTTTCGCCGCCTTTGCGGGAGGCATCGCCTTCGGGATAATCACGGCAATCCTGCTCGTCGCCAACGGTATCTCGCTCGGTGCGGTGACGGGGCTTTACGTCAGCAAGGGAATCGGCAAGCTGCTGCTCGCCTTCGTGGCGCCGCACGGCGTGCTCGAACTCTTTGCCATCTGCGTCGCGGCAGGTGGCGGGTTTCTCCTGGCGGCGGCGCTGCTCCTGCCCGGTGCGCGCACCCGCCGCGCAGCGCTCGCCGACAATGGACGACGGGCGGCGAAGCTGCTCGCCGGCTCCACGCTGCTCCTGCTGGCCGCGGGGAGCCTCGAGGGACTGGTGTCGCCCATCGAGTGGTGGCCGCTGGAGGGCAAGCTCGCCGTGAGCGCGACGACGCTCGTGCTGCTCGTGGTCTACCTGCTCGAGGGCCGCGAGCCCGCGCCCGCCACTCCGCGTCGCGGTGCAACCGCTCAGCCGCTGGCCCTCGGCGCCGTCACAGAGCCCCGCGCGCCTTGAGCTCGAGGTACTGGCTCACGACCGCAGCAGCCATGGCATCGGGCGCGACATCGAGCACCACCACCCCTGCATCACGCATCCGCTGCAGCGCCATGGCGCGTTCGGCCAGCAGCTCGGCGGCGGCGGCGCTCTCGTAGACGGCATCCGCTCCGCCCGCCGCCGGAAGCGCGGCGGCAGCCAGCAGCGCCTCGTTCCGCAGCGCCACGACGACTGCGAGGTGACGTGATATCCCGCGCGTCAGGTGCGCCAGCAGCGCGCGCGCCGCACGCGGCTCGAGGACGTCGGTGATCAGCACGATCAGGGCCCGCTTCCGCTGCCGTTGCGCCAGCGAGCGGAAGGCCGTGGCGTAGTCGGGTTCGGCGAGCGAGGGCTGCACCGGCACCAGCGCGTTTCGCATCGCCTGCAGCGCGGCCGCACCCCTCTGCGCGGGCACGAGCGCTCGAATACGGTCGTCGAAGACCATCGTTCCAACTCGATCGCCCGCAGTCGCCGCCACGTCAGCGAGGACCAGAGCCGCGGAGAGCGCGTACTCGAAGCGCGAGAACTCGCCCGCGAGCTGCGTCATCGAGCGACCGGCGTCCACGAGGACGTACACGGTCTGCGACTGCTCGATCGTGAACTCGCGGGTGATGGTGTGACCGCGCCGAGCTGTCGCCTTCCAGTCGATGTGCCGCGGATCGTCGCCCGGGACGTAGTCGCGCAGCCGCGCGAAGCTGCGCCCTTCGCCGCGGCGCCGGGCATCCCGCACGCCGGCGGCGGCCAACCGCTGGTGCACCGCCAGCCAGCGGAATCGTCGCACGCCGGCAAGCGATGGCGCCACGACGATCCGGTCGTCCAGCCGGTAGTGAAGCGTCCGTGCCACGAGTCCGAATGGCGTGCACACCCTGAGCGCCACGTCTCCCAGGGGCGCCTCGCCGCGCGTGCGCCCCTCGAGCGTGAACGTGAGCTCTCCGGACCCGCGCGGCGATAGTTCGAGTGCACGCTCCGCGTCGAGCACCATTACGTGCGTCGTCGGCAGCGTGTCGAACAGTGTCGCGTGCAGCGGACGTCCCCAGTGTGATCGGACGACATGGCGACCCTCCGCCGCATCGCCGACGCCGAGCGTCACTGGCGCCTCGCGCTCCACGTCGAGATCCCGGGTGTCCGGCAGCAGGGCAATGTCCACCGCCACGAGCACCGCGAGCGCAATGCTCGCCACCACTGCCAGCACGAGTCCGACGCGCCACCCGCTCAGGAGCCAGAGGGGCGCGAGGAGGGCGATCGCCCGCACCAGGCGCCGCGTCGGCAGGAACGCGGTCACTACGCCAACGACACGCCGCCAGCGGGTCATCGCGCGCGCTCCCGGCTCAGCTTCTCACTCCGGCACCCGCACCCGCGCAAGAATCGCGGAGAGCACGTCGTCGGTCGTACGGCCTTCCACTTCCAGCTCCGGCGCAAGCGTGATGCGATGCCGCAACACGGCGGGCGCTACGCCCTTCACGTCGTCGGGCGTCACGAAGTCCCGACCGTCCAGCACGGCTCCGGCACGCGCGGCGCGAAACAGCGCCACCGTCGCCCGCGGCGACGCGCCGAGCGAGAGCATGCGCTCCTCGCGCGTCGAGCGCGTGATGTCGGCGATGTACGTCCGCACCTCTGCCGCCACCCGCACGCCGTCCACCAGCGAGCGAAGCTGTGTTCCCTCTTCAGCGCTCAGTGCGGCGGGAATGCTCGCGTCGGCAATCTGTTCGGCATCGAAACCTGTCTCGTAGCGTGCCAGCAGCTCCAGCTCCGCCTCGCGGGTCGGGTAAGGCATCACCGCCTTGAGCAGGAAGCGATCGAGCTGCGCCTCGGGAAGCGGATAGGTACCCTCGTGCTCCACCGGGTTCTGCGTGGCGTACACCGTGAATGCCGGCCCGAGCGAGCGCGAGATGCCGTCCACGGTCACCTGGCGCTCGGCCATCGCCTCGAGCAGCGCCGACTGCGTCTTGGCCGGCGCGCGATTGATCTCGTCGCCGAGCATCAGGTCGGTGAAGATCGGGCCGGCCTGGAATTCGAATCCCCGCGACGGATCGCGCAGCACGTTCACGCCGGTCACGTCGCTCGGCATCAGGTCGGGCGTGAACTGGATGCGGGCGAAGCGCAACCCGAGCGCGCCGGCGAGCGCGCGCACGAGCAGAGTCTTGGCAGTCCCCGGCACGCCCTCGATCAGAACGTGGCCACGCGCAAGAAACCCGACGAGTGCGTCGGCGATGGTGGCGTCCTGTCCCACCACGTATCCGGCAACGGCGGCGCGAACCCGGTCCAGGAGCTCGGCGCCCCGTTCGACGTTGATGCTGGTACTCATGCGTGAGTGGTGAGGAGGGAATCTTCGATGCGCCGCAGCGCGGCGGCGACCTGCGGAAGCTCGCGCGCCGACAGTGGCTCGCGCAATGCGCGCTCGATCAGTGCGACGTCGTCTGCGCGCTCGGGCAGTGCGCGAGCAGTGTCGGCAAGGAATGCTTCATCCGTCCGCGCGCGATGGAACGCCCCGGTCCCTTCCACTCGGTGGCGTACCACGCGCAGCAGCCGGCCGGTCGCCGTACGGGTGGCCTCCACCTGCTGATAGGCATGTGCCAGTGCGTCCACCTGCTCCAGCGGATCGCGCCGCTCGATCATCTCGCGGTCGCGCGGCGGAATGGCACGTGGGCCATACGCCAGCAGCATGACGATTCCGGCGATCGCCAGCGTGAGCAGCGCCCGTCCGACCGGATGGTCGACGAGGAAGCTCCACACTACTCCGGCGAGAGTCTCACGGTGATTGTATCCCTGGTGATACTCGTCGAACACCAGCGCTGTCCGCGGCTGTGCACCACCGGCGCGCAGCCACTCCAGCGTCTGCATCGCGATCACGTCGGCGCCCCAGTTGCAGCGCGCCAGCACGTCATTGCGCAGGAGATCCGGATCGGCGACGATCGCCACACGTCCCGACCCGAGCGTGATGCCTGCGGCGGCTTCCGCCCAGCGGGTACGTCCTCCCTCCAGCGGTCCCGAGCGTCGCGCGAGGATCTCGCGCGCCGGCGGCTCGCCGCGCGTCCAGAGCAGGCCGTAGAGATGCACCTTGCCGTCCGGCCAGAGCGGTGGAACGAAGTTTCTCCACGGCTTGCACCCAGCGGTGTCGGCAACCGCCGTCTGCAGCAGCCCACCCCCGCTCGTCGTCGTGACGTGCAGTGAGTCGGCCAGTGCATTCGGTCGCCCGAGCACGAACAACAGCGCGTCACCCTCCCGAACGCGCGACAGATACTGGTGCGCTTCCCACGGCGTGATGTCGAGCGGCGGCGCGAGCACAGCATGAATCGTGTGACCGGGCGCCGTCGCCGAATCCGGCACCGGCGAGCTGTCACGGCGCGTGACGTGATAGCCGAACCGCTCCGCCGTCTGCGCCAGCGCTCCCGCGCCGAGCGAGCCGGTGAGATGCGACGACAGCCGCGAATCTCCGATGCGGCCGATGGACGGCTCCGGCGTGAACAGGGCGACGAGCAGCGCGATCACGCCGACGAGAGGCAGCACGACCTTGGGTCGGGACCACCAGTCGCGGGGGCGCGGCGGCGCTGATTGTTCCGCGCTCACGCGGCGCGCGCGCCTCGCTCGCCGCGAAACGGTTCCGCGAGTCGCGACAACTCGGCAATCGATCCCGCGTCGCAGACGCCGTGGCCGTACACCGCCACGTCAAACCGCCTCGCGAAGGCGCGGAACGCCGGAAGTCGCGCCGAGCCCCGGGCCCGCAGCTCGCGCGCGTAATCGCCGCTCGTCCTCGACGGATCGAGCCGCAATCGGTCCGAGTCCGCCAGGCTCTCGACCACGCCGCGATAGAGCGCATGCGCGGCGTCCTCGAACTGGCCCGCCGCCGCGAGTCGTTCGGCGGCGCGCCACGGATCCTCACCAGTGCGTCCGCGACGCGTGCGGTGCTCGACGCCGGACTCTTCGGCGCGCGCCCGGGCCGCCATCACGAATCTCGCGATGATGAGCACGACGAGAAGGACGGTGAATGCGATCGCGGTCCACCGCGCCGGCGCGGATCCGCGCAGGTACTCCGTGAGCGCATCGATCCCGTCCATGACCCAGCGGAGCAGCCGCTGGGCGAGCGAGAGCTGCACGGACCGACGGAATGCGGGCCCGTTCACCACGGCCGCCACCGTGTCATGCACCGCGGCCGGCGGCCAGGCGCGCTGCGCCGCCTGCAACCAGATCACACGCCTTCGTTCAGAGCGCCGACAGCCCGCTCGGCGCGTCGAGCGCGTCGGTCATCAGCTCGATGTCCAGCCCTTCGCTGCGAATGCGCGCATCGTAGTACAGCAGCGCCTCGGTGATGGCCACCACCGGGTAGACGAGGATCGCCGCCACGCTGCTCACCGTCGTCTGCACGACGAAGTTGCCGAAGAGCGCTCCGATCAGTGAAACGCCGGCGACGAGCAGGTAGTAGATGATCGTCACCAGGATCAGCGTGCCGAGGATGTGCCACTTCCGGCCTCGCGACAGCTCCGCGGAACGGGAGAACGAGTGCAGCGTGCCGTCGTCCTCCAGCACGATCGCCGGCACCACCGCGAAGTATCGTGCCAGCACCCAGAATCCCGGCACGAACAGGAATATGAATCCGATGATGAACAGCACGGACCGGATCACGGACGCCACGAGCACCTGCACGACGCGTGGAATCACTCGGCGCACCGCGCTGCCGACGTCCACCGCCTCGCCGAGGTATGCCTGCGAAGTGAGCACTACCAGCACCGCGCTCATCAGCGAATACGTCACCAGGCTGCCGAGCATGGTCCACGCTGTCGTGAGAAAGATTCCGCTCTCGGCGACCGCGGGATCGCCACCGAAGTACCTGGTGGTATCACCGATCACGAACAGCCGCAGCAGCAGCATCGGCACGTAGGCGATGGCCGAGCAGACCACGAGCTGTCCGTAATGCGCGCGAAGGACCTGGAACGCGGCATCCACCAGCTCGGTCGCCGAGCGGGGTCGAAGGAAGGGAGCAGGCATGAGAGTCGGATGCGGGTGGCGGGACGGCTCAATCATCGGAGCCGCCCGTCACCGCCGCAAGGACGTGTTCCTACTCCACCGTCACCGACTTCGCCAGGTTTCTCGGCTGGTCCACGTTCAGTCCGCGCTTGGCGGCGATGTAGTAGGCCAGCAGCTGCAGCGGGATCGCCGCGAGGATGGGATTCAGCATGTCGATCGTCTGCGGGATCCGGAACTCGTAGTCGATCTTCCCCTCGAGTGACGACTCGTCGCGGCTGGTGATGGCGATGACCCGCCCACCGCGCGCCTTCACCTCCTGCACGTTCGACACGACCTTCTCGAATACGGAGTCGTGCGGCGCGATGAACACCACCGGCATGTTGGCGTCGATCAGCGCGATCGGCCCGTGCTTCATCTCCGCCGCCGGATAGCCTTCGGCGTGGATGTAGCTGATCTCCTTCAGCTTCAGCGCCCCCTCCAGTGCCACGGGGAAGTTGTAGCCGCGTCCCAGGTAGAGGAAATTCGTCGCGTCCACGAACGCCTCGGCGATCGTCTCGATCTCCGCCGCGCGGTCGAGGATCTGCTGGATCTGGTCCGGCAGCGCTTCCATGGCCTGCGCGATCTCGCGCCCCTGGACGACCGACATGTTGCGCAGGCGGCCGAGCTTGAGCGTCAG
>Ga0070658_10003239_pt1 | contig 13444 bp, 10 predicted proteins | sample KBSC13metaG_FD_64664 | JGI IMG/M metagenome (GOLD analysis project Ga0070658, IMG submission 64664) | Corn rhizosphere microbial communities from Kellogg Biological Station, Michigan, USA - KBS C1-3 metaG | ecosystem: Host-associated > Plants > Roots > Rhizosphere > Soil ... | reverse complement strand
CACAGAGGCACGGCCCGGAATCCGGTCTTGCCGCTGGGGAAAATTCGACGAAGATTTGCGCCCTCATCCGTTCCCTTAGCTCAAGCGGATAGAGCACTGGTTTCCTAAACCGGGGATCCGAGTTCGACTCTCGGAGGGAACACACCAGTGCGGCGAATCTATTGAGGCGTTGCTTTCAGCCCGAGCTTGCGTTTTCGCGACCGCATTCAAAAGTGACGCATGCTCGTTCGTATCCTCCTCCTCACCCTCGGCACGGCGCTGCTCGTTTCCTGTACCGATGACGGAACTTCCCAGCCGAGAATGAAACAGGAAGCGCATACGAATGCGATGGGGCAGACGACTTATACCTATCGTCCGGCGGACTGAAGGGGCCTCAAAGGTATTCGATGGAGGGTGGAAGCGAGAGCTTCGGGCAAAACGAGCCAGACGCACCCACGCGTACGCCCGAAGAATTTGGGCGCGAGCGTGAGCCTGCGCGAGCATGGGCGATGAAAATTGGTGGTTTTTCATCCCGTTCATAGGGCTCCGCGGAAGGCCCTCCGTACGGAATTTGCGTATCTTTCCACTTTGATTCAATAAAATGTTCACCCGTGGATTCTCTGGCGGTGCTATTACGTGCTTTTACGAAATCGAACGGCAAAAAACGCATCCTCCTGGTAGATGACGAGGAAGGATTCACGCGCCTGGTGCAGGTGAACTTGGAACGGACTGGGCGGTACGTCGTCCGGGAGGAAAATGACCCCGCCAGTGCAGTGGAAACGGCTGCCGAGTTCCAACCGGATTTGATCCTCCTCGATTTGGTGATGCCGAAGATCGACGGCCCGCACCTCAGCCGGCAGATTCTCGGCGACCCCCGCTTGAAGGATACACGAATCATGTTCCTCACGGGGTCCATTGCGAGGAATGCCGCAGGGGTCGCGGAAATTGGGGGCATCGTGGCACTGGCGAAACCGATTGGAATTGCCGAGTTGATGGAGGCGATCGAAGCAAGGTTGGCTGGTCCCGTCACGAGGTCTCAGCACTCGTGAACGATCGGATTGCAGCGGCTTCGCCGAATCATGGGCCGGAGACCGAGTCGCTAACCGCCGATCCACAACGGTTTACACCCGTTTTCGATTGACAGGCCGGCAGTTCCTGCTAAGCAGGCATGCGTATCGCTGCTGAATGGACCAAGAAACCGATTTCATTCGATCTGAACTGCCGGATGTGAAGTGCATCGTGCAGAATGAGTGCTGGCTGGAGGGCGAGCGGCGCGGCGAGACCGTGGACATGCACGACCCGGAAATTCAAAAGCGGGTGGCTGATATCATTCTGGGTGGGGCTGGGGAATACTTGAGAAGCAAGCAGCACGCGAAGGAAGATTAGCCAAACAACGTGCCAAAATTGCGTGCGACCTGGTGCGCGAGGTCTTCGCCGGACACGCCCCGAATTTCCGCCAGCGCGCGGTAGGCCAGTTCGATGTTCGCCGGGTGGTTGAGCGGTTCGCCCGCGGTGTCGCGGAGTGGATGGGAGTTAAGCTCGTCAGGGGGGGCCATTGAGGGGGCGTCTGTTTCGATCAGCAGGCGATCGTCGGGGATCTCGCGGAAGACGTCGCGTTGCGCTTCTTTCCGTTCATGCAGGAAATAAGCGTTGAAGGAGAAGTAGCCACCGAGCGCGGCGAACTCCCGCATCATCTCCAGAGATCCACCGTAGGCGTGAATAAGAAAGCCACGTGAGGGGAGCGGATGCTTTCGCAGGATTTCGGCGAGGGCTCCCCACGCGCGGAGGCAATGGATCGTCACCGGACGGTTCAACTCAGCGGCGACGGCCAACTGCGCCGTGAAGACTTCCGCCTGCATCGCGTCATCGTGCCCCTCGATCCAGCGATCGAGCCCAACCTCACCGACGCCCGCTGCCGGGTGGGCCGCGAGTTGCTCAAGCAGGGCGCCTTCCCAGCCGGTTGTCCGTTCCGCGACGTACCAGGGGTGCAGGCCGAAGGAGGGCAGCACCCAAGAGTGCTTCGCGGCGAGCGCGGCCACAGCCGGCCAATCGCCCTCGCGGGTGCCGTTGACCACCGCGCGCGTGACTCCGAGCCGTTCCAGCTCGGGCAGGATCTCCTTGCGGCGCCGGGCCAGACGCGGGTCCTGGAGATGGTTGTGGGCATCGATCAGGTTCACGCGAGATGATGGCGGGCAAAGGCGCGCATGGTTTCCGCGACGGCCTGGAGCCCATTGAGGCGGGTGGGGGAGAGCTGGCGGTCGAGCCCCAGGGCGGCGATGATTTCCGGCTGGAAACCGGCCAGTTCTGCCGGAGTCGCGCCTTCCGTGGTTTCGCACAGGAGAGCGACGAGCCCTTTCACGAGCGGCGAATCGGCGTCCATGCGCCAGCGGCAGCGGCCTTCCTCGAGCGATCCCACCAGCCAGACGCGGGAGACGCAGCCGGGTACGCGATGCGCATCGACGCGCTCTTCCTCCAGGATCGCCGGCCACTTTTTGCCCCGGGCGGTGATGGCGGCGAGCCGTTCATGCGCGTCTTCAATGAGGCGCAGGCGCTCGATGAGTTGTTGCTGTTTGTCCGCGAGGGTCATGGAAGTTGTTGCATGATTGCCATGCGGGCCGCCGGGTGCAAACATCCGCCGCATGAAGTTCCCCCTCTTCTCACTTGTCCAAGACGGTCTCCGGCTCCCAAACGCACGACGGAACGAAAGCAGATGCGGCTTCCAGCCGCTTGCGGTGTTGGGAAAAGCGGCAGGATGCCGTTTCTACATCGTTGCTGCGGCGCTGCTCGCGCTGGGGGCGCATGCTTTTGCCGCGGAGATTCCCCGGGTCCTCCCGCCCGGAGAGCTGCCCAAGGACGCGCGTCTGGGACCACTCAAGGACCTCGACGGCTATTTCCCGTTCACTCCTCCGGAGTCGCGCGAAGCTTGGGAGAAGCGGGCTGACCAGGTGCGGCTGCAAATGCGCGTGGCGCTCGGCATCTTTCCCGAGCCGACGCGCAACCCGCTGAACGCCGCAGTGCATGGCCGCATCGAGGGCGACGAGTATACGGTCGAGAAAGTGTCCTTCGAGTCGATGCCCGGGTTCTTCGTCACTGGGTCTCTCTTTCGTCCGAAGACGCCGGGGGCGCATCCGGCGGTGCTCTGCCCGCACGGGCACTGGCGCAATGCGCGGTTTGCGATTCGCTCCGATGCGGAGATGAAAAAGGAACTCGATAGCGGCGGCGAACTGCTGCCGGAAGCCGGGCGCAGCATGTTCCAATCGATCGGCGTGCAACTCGCGCGCATGGGCGTCGTCGCCTTCGTCTACGACATGCAGGGCGACTGCGACGCGCAGCAGATCAGCTACGAGCTGGCGCATAAATTCGCGAAGCAGCGCCCGGAGATGAATACGCGCGAGAATTGGGGACTCTACAGCCCGCAGGCGGAAGCCCATGCGCAGAGCATCATCGGCCTCCAGACATGGAATTCGATGAGGGCGCTCGATTTCCTGACATCCCTGGCCGATGTCGATGCGAAGCGCCTGGCCTGCACGGGCGCGAGCGGCGGCGGAACGCAGACGATGATGCTGGCGGCGGTCGATCCGCGGCTGGCGGTCGCGTGTCCGGCGGTCATGGTGAGCACGGCGATGCAAGGCGGTTGCACGTGCGAGAACGCAAGCCTGCTCCGCGTCGGCACGGGCAATATCGAGATTGCCGCGCTCTTCGCGCCCAAGCCGCAAGGCATGACCTGCGCCAATGATTGGACGAAGGAAATGGAGACCAAGGGTTTCCCCGAACTGAAGAAGCTCTACGGGCTGATGGGTGCCCCGGAGAAGGTGACACTCTGGCCGCATCTCAATTTCGGTCACAACTACAACGCCGTGAGCCGCGGGAACATCTACGGCTGGTTCAACGAACACTTTCACCTCGGCCTGCCGGCCGAGAGGCTCGTCGAGCGCGAATATCCGCTGCTCAAGCAGGAGCAATTGACGGTGTGGGATGCGGAACATCCCGCGCCGGCGGGCGGCGACGACTTCGAACGCAAACTGCTGAAGTGGTGGAGCGATGACGCCCAGGCGCAATTGGCCAAGGCGCCGAATGAAGGCGCGGCGATCACGGGACCGGCGTGGCGCTCGCTGATCGGGTGGGCGGGACCGAAAGAGTCGAAGGTCGAATCGCTCAAGGAATTCAAGCTGGAGGGAGACGGGAAGAGCTATGGCGCGGCCTCGGGAGTCCTGACCGCGAATGATGGCAGCTACGCGCTGCCGGTCATCGAGATCCACCCCGCGAAGCCGGACGACAGTGCGTTCCTGTGGCTGGATGAGCGCGGCAAGGCAGGCCTCTTCACCGCGGAGGGCAAGCTGCGCCCGGAAGTGTGCCGATTGCTGGAATCAGGCGCGTCGGTCGTGGGTGTCGATCTCTTCAGTCAGGGAGAATTCCAGGCCGACGGGCAGCCGCTGGAGAAGACGCGCCGGGTGAAAAATCCTCGCGAGGCCGCAGCCTTCACGTTCGGCTACAACCCCGCCGTGTTTGCCCAGCGCGTCCACGATGTTTGCGCGGTATTGAGTTTCCAACCGTCGCCCGACCATGCGAAGCGGCGCCTGCACAGCATTGTGGCCCTCGACGGCACCGGCCCGATTGCGGCGGTGGCCCTGGCCGTCTTGCCGGAAAAGATTGGAAGCGCCGCGATCGAAACGGGCGGATTCCGCTTCGGAGGCGTGCTGGATTTGCAATCGCCCGCGTTCCTCCCGGCCGCTGCCAAGTACGGCGACCTTCCCGGAGCGCTGCGCCTCGCCCGGCAGCAGGCCGGGCGGCTGCTGGTGCTCGGGGAAGGGGAGAAGAATGCGGATCCGGTCGGCTGGCTCGTAGGGAAACAGTAACGCGATATTTAGCCACGGTGTGCGTGTGCTATTTGGCGGGTGCCCTCCCCGTCATTCTGAGCGAAGCGAAGAACCTGTGATCTCTTCCAAAGCAGGCCCGGAATGGCCAGAAGCCAGTTGCAGAGAGTGCTGAGGACAGAGCAGGCGCCCATGGGTTTTGTCGTGCGATCGATCGCGTGGCGGGTCAGGGGGTGAAATGTCCGAATCAAACCGCGCTTCTTGCCAAGTGTTGCGAGGGCGGTTACGCTCGCGACCCCTTTTTTGTTTATGACCACCACCTCCAAGACCCCATCGAAAAAAGCCGCCGCTTCCAAGAACGGCGCCAGCCTGCACCGCGAGCATTCCAAGCTCGTCGTCGATGGATACGAGCGGGCGGCGAGCCGCGCGATGCTCCATGCGGTCGGGTTTGCCCGCGAGGATTTCAAGAAGTCGCAGATCGGCATCGCGTCCACGTGGTCGATGGTCACGCCCTGCAATATGCACATCGACCAGCTCGCCCGGCAGTCCGAAGCGGGGGCCAATGCTGCCGGCGGCAAGGCAGTCATCTTCGGCACGATCACGATCTCCGACGGTATTTCGATGGGCACCGAGGGCATGAAATACTCCCTCGTCTCGCGTGAGGTGATCGCCGACTCCATCGAGACGGTGATGGCTTGCGAAGGCTTCGACGGCCTCGTGGCCATCGGCGGGTGCGACAAAAACATGCCCGGCTGCCTCATGGCCATCGCCCGGCTGAACCGGCCTGCGATCTTCGTCTACGGCGGCACGATCCTGCCCGGCTGCATCACCGGCATCCTCGCGGAAAAGCGTCTGCGCAAGGACCGGCAGGAGAAATTCGCCGGCAAGAATCTGGATGTGGTGAGCTGCTTCGAAGCGGTGGGACAATATGCCAACCATCAGATCGATGAACGCGAGCTGGCGCTCGTCGAGGAGCAGGCCATCCCCGGCGCGGGCTCCTGCGGCGGCATGTACACGGCCAATACCATGGCCAGCGCGATCGAGGCGCTGGGCATGTCGCTGCCGAACAGCTCCGCACAGAACGCCATCAGCAAGGAGAAGTCCGCCGATGCCCGCGAAGCCGGGGGCGCCGTGCTGGAATTGATCAAGCGCGGCATCCGTCCGCGCGACATCATGACGAAGAAGGCCTTCGAGAACGCCATCACTGTCGTCATCGCGCTCGGCGGCTCGACCAACGCGGTGCTGCACCTCCTCGCCATGGCGCATTCCGCCGGGGTGGATCTGAAGCTCGCCGATTTCACCCGTATCGGCAAACGCGTGCCGGTGCTGGCCGATCTCAAGCCCAGCGGGCGCTATCTCATGAGCGAGCTCATCGCCATCGGCGGCCAGGCGCCGCTCATGAAGATGCTGCTCGATGCCGGCTTGCTCCACGGCGATTGCCTCACGGTCACGGGTAAGACCATGGCCGAGAACCTCAAGCGGGTGAAGCCGTATCCGAAAGGCCAGGACATCGTGCGTGGTTTCGATAACCCGATCAAAAAGGACAGCCATCTCGTGATTCTCTACGGGAATATGGCTCCCGGCGGCGCTGTGGCAAAGATCAGCGGCAAGGAAGGGCTGACCTTCTCCGGCAAAGCCATCGTTTTCGAAAACGAGCAGGACGCTCTCGCTGCCATCCTCGATGGCCGGGTGAAGAAGGGCCACGTGATCGTCATTCGCAGCGAGGGGCCGGTGGGCGGCCCCGGCATGCGCGAGATGCTCAGCCCGACCAGCGCCGTGATGGGCAAAGGCCTTGGCAAGGATGTGGCGCTGATTACCGACGGCCGATTCAGCGGAGGCTCGCACGGCTTTGTGGTGGGTCACATCACGCCGGAGGCCGCCCTCGGCGGTCCGCTCGCCGTCGTCAGGAACGGAGACCCGATCACGATCGACGCCAACAAGTGCGCGCTGAATCTCGACATCCCGAAAGCCGAACTCGCCGCGCGCCTCGCCAAATGGAAAGCGCCGAAGCCCCGCTACACGCGTGGCGTACTTTCGAAGTACGCAAAGCAGGTGAACACGGCCAGTCAGGGCGCGGTGACGGATTGAGGTTGATAGTGGAAAGTGGATGGTTGATAGCCCCGCTTTCGTGTGCGGAACTCGGCCGATGTGAAAACGATCTTGCCGCGCATCGACGCTTCGTACTGCGGACAGCGTCTCCCGGATGTCTTAAGCGGCATGCGTGGCGCCGGTTCCGCGAATGAATTGCCGTCGCCTCCGCTCCGCCCTCCGGGCTGCCTGCGGCAGGCTATCTCACTCCGTTCGGTTCGCGGCTACGTAGACGGACGCCTACTTTCGCCGCCGCTTGCAAAATCGCGGGTCGGTGCGGCCTGCTTGAGGTGCGGCCCAAAATCAAGGAGCCGGGCTATCAACTATCCACTCTCCACTATCAACCTCTTTGCTCGCTAGGTGCTGAAAATAGCTTTTCTCGCACCGTGCGCCGGGTCACAATATTCCCCCGCATGGCCCCCCGGTACTACCAGATCTCGGTCCTGGCCGGATTGTTGATTTATGGATTGGCCGTTCTTGATTTCGAGATCTCCCTGCCCCAGGTGGCGGTGACGATGGCCGGGGCGCTACTGACGCAGTGGGACTGCTCGCGGCTGTGGAACGACTACGAAGGCGAGCCCAAAGATTTCGCCGTCGTGATCCCGGTGCCGACGGTGATCAAAAAAGAGGCGGAGCAGGTCGTGGAGATGAAGGCGATCGACCATGTCGACGCCTATTCCGCCCCGCGCCTGGTCGGGTACTTTGACGGTGATCCGTGCCAGAGTGTGATGTGCAAGGAGGGATAATAGTGTACGCGGTGATTCCCCATTGCCGGATTGGTGGTCTCCGTGGGACGGGCCGCGGAATAAATTCCAGCCGGCTTTGGCACCCCGGTGCCAGAAATCCGCCATTTTTTGCTTGGAAACGCGCGACTTTCTTCGCGTTGGACTCGGACGCCGTTGACAGAGGCGACAGCCCCTCGTTACTTAAATCCCAGTCGAGAGAAGCGCCAAAGTGATTCATCTCGCAGCTCCTCATTTTCTTAGCTTAGCTTCCCCTACTTTCCTCAACTTTTCTCCCCGTGACCCAGAACGACGACTACATCCTTGAGATCCTGCTCGAAACGAGCCTCATCACGAAGTCCCAGCTAGAACGAGGCAAAACCGAACGGGAAGGCGAGGAGACGGTCATCCAGGTGCTGATCCGCCTCGGTATCGTCACCCAGGAGGACGTGACCCGCGCCATCGCCGCCCACGCCGCGATGGATTACGTGGATCTGTCCGCGCTTTCCGTGAGCGAAGAGGTCATCCAGTTGGTGCCTCGGGACATCGCCAAGCGATTCAATGTCATCCCGCTCGCCCTGTCCGAAACCGGGCTGATGGTGGCTGTCGGCGACCCGTTGAATTTCGACACGTTCGATTCGCTGCACCACATGTTGCAGCGCGACCTGGAGTTCGTCTGCGCCACGCCGGAAGCCATCGGCACGGCCTATCGCAAGTACTACGGGACGGCGGAAGAGGCGGCGGATGAGCTTGCGCGGCACCTCGATACGGACATCGAAATCTCCGGCGAAGGCGGCTCGACGTTGGCGGTAGGGGATACCGTCGATGCGCCGATTATCAAGATGGTCTCCATGATGCTTCTGGAGGCCTACAATATGCGGGCCTCGGATATTCATCTGGAGCCGTTGGAGAAGCGCTTCCGCGTTCGCTTCCGCATCGACGGTGTGCTCCACGAGATGCAGAACCCGCCCAAGAAACTCCAGACGGCGATCATCTCGCGCCTCAAGATCATGACCGGGTCGATGTCCATCGCCGAAAAGCGCCTGCCGCAGGACGGACGCATCCAGGTGAAGATGGGCAAGAACAAGCAGATCGATCTCCGCGTCTCCACCCTCCCGACCAGTCACGGCGAGAGCGTGGTCATGCGTATTCTCGACAAGGGTTCGCTCTCCCTCGGCCTGCCGCAGCTCGGTTTCCTCTCCGACGACCAGGAAATCATGGAGAATCTGCTTCGGCTCCCGGACGGCATTATGCTCGTCACCGGCCCCACCGGTTCCGGAAAAACGACGACGCTTTACGGTTGTCTCAATTACATCAACAAACCCGACAAGAAGCTCATCACCGTGGAGGATCCCGTGGAATACCAGATGGCCGGGATCAACCAGGTGCAGGTGAATGCCGACATCGGCATGACCTTCCCGGCGGCCCTGCGCTCGATGCTCCGCCAGGCGCCGAACATCATCATGATCGGTGAGATTCGCGACTTGGAGACGGCGAACATCGCCATCAATGCCTCGCTCACGGGTCACCTCGTCTTCTCCACGCTCCACACCAACGATGCGCCCAGCGCGATTGCGCGTCTCGTGGACATCGGCGTGCAGCCCTTCCTCGTCTCCTCGGCGGTGCGGGCGATCATGGCCCAGCGCCTCGTGCGCAAGCTCTGCCAGAACTGCAAGGAACCGGCGGAACTGAGCGAATCGGAGGTGGAATCGCTCGGCCTCGATCCCTCGCAGCTCTCCGAAGCCACCATTATGAAGGGCAAGGGCTGCGACAAGTGCAAGCAGCTCGGGTACAAGGGGCGGATGGGCATCTTCGAGATCTTCCTGATCGACGACGAAGTGCGGCACATGATCAACGAGAAGTCGTCCACGATCGACCTGCGCAAGCGGGCCCGGGAGATGGGCATGCGGACATTGCGCGAGGATGGGATTCGCAAGGTCTTGTCCGGCCTCACGAGCGCCGAGGAAGTCATCAGCGTGACCATGTCGGACGCCAACTGATCCGCCCGCTTTTCCCATGGCTATTTTTCCCTCCCGAAAAGCCGAATCTCTCCCGCAATCCACGGCTCAATCGCCGGCGCCGGTTTCCTCCACGCCGCCTCCTCCGCCCAGGCTCGTGCCGATGGAAGACCTCCTGCGGCTCGTCGTGGATGAAGGTGCATCGGACTTGCACATCTGCGTCGGCAGCCCGCCCGCGCTGCGGATCAATGGCGAACTGCGCAAGCTTCAGCTCCCGCCCCTTTCTCCCGACGACACGGAGACGCTCGCCCGGGCGGTGACCAGCGATGCAAACCTCCAGCGGGTCGCTGAGGAAGGCAGTGTGGATTTCGCCTTTTCCTTCCGTGGAAATGACCGTTTCCGTGGCAACGTCTACCGGCAGAAGGGCCAGCTCGGGATGGCGCTGCGCACCATCCCGAAGAGGATGATGTCCCTCGAGGAAATCGGCCTGCCGCCTGCCGTCTCGGAATTGCTGCACCTGCCACGTGGCCTGGTGCTCGTCACCGGCCCAACCGGATCGGGCAAGACGACGTCGCTGGCCTCGATGCTCGACGTGATCAATGCGACCACGGCGGAGCACATCATGACGATCGAAGACCCGATCGAATATTTTCACGCCCACAAGAAAGGCATCGTTAACCAGCGCGAAGTCGGGGTCGACGTGCCCAATTTCGCCGAGGGCCTGCGCCGGGCCTTGCGCCAGGACCCGGATGTCATCCTCGTGGGGGAAATGCGCGACCTGGAGACGATGGAGACGGCAATCACCGCCGCCGAGACCGGGCATCTCGTCTTCTCGACGCTGCACACCACGGGTGCGGCGCGCACCGTGGACCGCATCGTCGATGCTTTCCCGGAGGACCGGCAGGAGCAAATCCGTGTGCAGTTGGCGAGCAACCTGAAAGCCGTTCTCTCCCAGCTTCTCCTGCCGCGGCAGGATGGCAACGGACGGGTGGCGGCCTTCGAGCTCATGATCAACACGCCCTCCATTGCCGCGCTGATTCGCGACAACAAGACCTTCCGCATTCCGAACGACATTTTGACCGGATCGAAATTCGGCATGGTCTCGCTCGAGTCGTCGCTCGTGGAGCACTACCTCTCGGGCGCGATCAGCTACGATCAGGTCATCGGCAAGGCCCAGGATCCGCAGGCCGCCAATCAACTCATCGGCGACCAGAGGCCGCGCAAATAACAATTCCCCGCTTCCATCCATGAACACGAAACAAGTCCTCGAAATCTTTGTCGAACAAGGCGTCGTCGATCGCTACTCCGTGGACGACATCATCCAGGAGGTTTCCCAGACCGGTAAATCGCTCTCGGATGTGCTGGTCGATTATCAGCTCTGCACGCAGGAGCAGTTCTACCAGACGATCGCCGACTATCTGGGGTTGGAATGTGTGGACCTCTCGACCTTCGAGCCGCCCACTGAAGTCATCCGGCTCATCCCCGCCGGTCTGGCGCTCATGAATCGCGTCTTCCCGGTCGGTGTGGAGGCGGGAACGATCCAGGCTGTCTTCGCCGATCCGCTGAATCCGGAAACGGCGGAGTCCCTTCGTTTTTCGCTGGGCAAGGAGATCCAGCCGATGGTCGCGCCGCTGAATCAGATCGATGAGCTGATCAAGAAGTACTACGGCACCGACATGGGGAGCATGGACGACATCCTGAAGGAGCTCGGTGGCGAACTCGAATTGGCCGATGGCGGCAACGGCATCGACATGAAGGCGCTGGAGGCGGAAGCCAACGCCACGCCCATCATTCGCTACGTCGATCTCATTCTCTATCAGGCCATCCAGGATCGTGCGTCCGATATCCATTTCGAGCCGTTCGAGACGGAGTTCAAGATCCGCTATCGCGTGGACGGCGCGCTCTACGAAATGTCGCCGCCGCCGCGGCATCTGGCGCTGCCGGTCATCTCGCGCGTCAAGGTCATGTCGAACCTGAACATTGCCGAGCGCCGCCTGCCGCAAGACGGGCGCATTCAGAAGAACATCGCGGGCCGGCAGGTCGACCTTCGCGTGTCCACGCTCCCGACGCAGTTTGGCGAGAGCGTCGTGCTCCGCGTCCTGGACCGGACCACCGTCAATCTGGACATCGAGGCCCTGGGCATGCCCGACTACATCTACAACTATCTCATCAGAACGATCGAGAAGCCCAATGGCATCTTCATCGTCACCGGCCCCACCGGTTCGGGCAAGACCACGACGCTCTACGCCTGCCTGAACAAGATCAACACCATCGACTCCAAGGTGCTGACCGCGGAGGATCCCGTGGAATACGACATCGAGGGGATCATCCAGGTGCCGATGAACGAGGCTATCGGCCTGACCTTTGCCCGGACGCTCCGCGCCTTCCTGCGCCAGGACCCCGACCGCATCATGGTCGGTGAAACGCGCGACGTGGAAACCGCGCAGATCGCGATCCAGGCATCGCTCACCGGCCACCTTGTATTCACCACGCTGCACACCAACGACGCCCCCGGTGCCGTGACGCGTCTGATCGACATGGGCGTGGAGCCCTTCATGATCTCCTCGTCGCTCGAGGGCGTGCTCGGCCAGCGCCTCATCCGCAAAATCTGCCTGAGCTGCCGGACCGCCTACGAGCCCAACGAAGCCACGCTGGCGCAGCTCGGCCTGAGCCCGCACGAGATCGGGGACAAGACGTTTTACTATGGCGCGGGATGCGATGCGTGCAACCACACCGGTTACAAGGGCCGCAAAGGGATCTACGAACTGCTCGACATCACCGACCCGCTCCGCGAATTGATCAACAAGCGCGCCCCTTCCGTCGTCCTCAAGCAAAAGGCCATCGAACTCGGAATGACGACCCTGCGCCAGGACGGGCTGCGGAGTATCTACGAGGGCGAGACGACGATCGAGGAAGTGCTGAAGTACACTTAAACAACCTCCCGATAAAAGAACGCCATGTAGAGGCCGAGGCCGATGACGCCTGCCGGCCAGAGGAAGTTCCCGGTCCGCTTCGGAATCACGCCGCGCAGGACGAACCACCGGGACGCTCCCGCAAATAATCCGAAGGCCCCGAAGGCGGTATGCTGGACGTTGATCAGGTTGGCGATGTCGCCCGGGATGGCGGGGTCGGAGTGCGCGTGGCCCAGCAGCAACAGGCTGCCCGAGATCATGATTAAAGGCAGGGGATAGCCCAGCGGTCGCAGCCGCTCCGGATTCCGCTGGTCGCGCCAGCTCAGCCAGGCGAGCACGAAGATCAGCACCGCGGCAAGTTGGTGCTCGAGCAGGCTGGGATTCGTGAAAGCGCTCCACGGGCTCACCGACCGCATGATCCATAATTCGGGATTGGCCAGGACGGAGATGGCGATGCCGAATGGCACGAGGAGAAAAGGATACGCGCGCGCGGCCCAAAGGCTCGCGCGTCCCGCAGTCCCTTGTGCGAGCCAGCCGATCCCGAGCAGGGTGACGAATACTCCAGCCCAATTGTGGGTGAATTCCGAATACCGCAGATCGTCGAGGGTCGGGCCGCGTGGATCTTCCGGCGCGGTCCAGTTCTCGACGTGCGTCGTGGGCAGATCGGGAGTGAGGGCGGCGCGCGTCTGCGCGGACGTGAGTTGCAGACTGCCATCGGTGCCGGGAGGAGCGATGGAAGCGAGGATGCCGGCGACAGCGATGACGAAAAGGCCGGCGGTGACTTCGAGTTCGAGCATGCGGCCGAAGAGCGCGAGTGGCCGCGAGCGGTCTCCACCGTTGCGCAGAAGTTCCGGGCGAACCCGGCGGAAGTTCACCCAGCCGGCGGCCAGCGCCGGTGCCAGGACGCCCAATTTCACCAGGAGCGTGAGCCCATACGCCGAGGTGAAGAGCGCCCCGGTCGATCCGAGGAA
>Ga0070658_10003235_pt1 | contig 13450 bp, 8 predicted proteins | sample KBSC13metaG_FD_64664 | JGI IMG/M metagenome (GOLD analysis project Ga0070658, IMG submission 64664) | Corn rhizosphere microbial communities from Kellogg Biological Station, Michigan, USA - KBS C1-3 metaG | ecosystem: Host-associated > Plants > Roots > Rhizosphere > Soil ... | reverse complement strand
CGCCCATGGAGGGGCGGACGAAATTTTCGCTGCCGGTGTGCAGGGCGACGACCGCTTGCTGGTGGCCGGGGTTGTTGGTCTTCATGCCGTTGAGGAGGCAGAGATCGTCGGCGCATCTGGCCAGTTCGGGGAAGGCCGTGGAGATCGGGAGGCCGCTCTGACCGGCCGGCTTGAAGTCAACCACAGGGCCGAGCAACGCGCCGCGGGCGCCGCCGGCTTTGCCTTTCATGTCCGGTTTCCAATCGAAGGTCTCGAGATGGCTCGGCCCGCCGTTCATGAACATGAAGATGACACGCTTCGCGCGCACGGTGTGGTGCGAGGGCTTGGGGGCCAGCGGGCTGACGTAGCCTTTGTTTTCCGCGGCCTGGAGCGCGGCGAAAGCGAGCCAGCCGAAGCCGGCGCTCGTGGCGCGGAGGAAATCGCGGCGGGTGGTTACGGTGTGACGATCAAGACAGTTTTTCATGGGGATGGGGCTGTGATCCTGCCGGCGGATTCTCCACGGCCGCCATTCGAAGACCCGCCAGCCGCTGCGCGGGGTTTTTGGATCGGGATGAAATCGAGTGCTTCCATCCCGAAGGGATATGAAAAATTAGCCGGTGGTGAAGCGAGGCACGAGCGCAACCACCGGACAGCGTCCCAACAACGCGGGATGCGCCCCGGAGGTGGCGCGAGAGTCTCCCGCCCCGCTGGGGCGTATCCGTTTGTGGAGCGGATTCCAGTGGTTGCGCTCGTTCCTCGCTCCACCACCGGCTAATTTCTTTCAGCCCTCCGGGCTGCCCACTAATCTTCAGGCACTCATTGGCAGGAGCGAGGACCCTATGATCTCTGTCTTTCTTCTGACGCCCTGCCGGCGAGGAAAGGCAGAGATCGGTTCGCCCGAAAGGCGCCTGCCCACCGCTTGTCCCGGGCACCGCCTGCTCGGAGGTTCTTCGCAAGCTCAGAATGACGGGGTTGGGACGTCGCATCTGGATTGAAGACGAGTTACCAAACGTAACGGTACTCGGTGCCCGCCATGAGGGCCTGGATGAAGCTGGACCACTTGGTTGCGTCGGGTGTCGCGGTAAGGTAGGTGCGGGCTTCGGCGAGTTCGTCGCGGGCGGGTTCGCGGCTGAGGAGGAGGATGTAGGCGCGTGCGATGCGGGCGTTGTCGGTTCGCAGCGCGGGATCGGCGAGGAGACGTGCGGCGGTGTCGGAGGCGGCGCCAGTGGCCAGGCGGCTGTTGAGGAAGAAGAGTGCCTGGCCGGGCACGGTGGTGACTTCGCGCTGGCCCTGGATTTGCGTGGGCTCGGGGAAATCGAAGGTCTTGTAGATCTCGGGCAGGAGATCGCGCAGCACAGGTAAATAAACGGTGCGGCACGAGGCCATCTCATCGAGCAGCGGGCGGGTGCGCGCTTTCAAGCCCTTGCCGCCATTGCCCGCGACCTGGATGCCTTCGGGGCGATCGAAGCTGAGGCGGCCGCCGGCGACGAGAAGGGAATCGCGAACGGCTTCGAGTTCGAGCCGCTTCGGATTCATGCGCCAGAAGAGTTCGTTGGCGCCGTCCTTTTCGAGACGCGCCGGCTCCGAGACGCTGCTCTCACGATACGTGTGGCTGAGCACGATGGCGCGGATGAATTTCTTCACGGACCATCCGTTCTCCATGAAACGCCCCGCGAGATGATCGAGCAACTCGGGGTGGGTCGGCTTCTCGCCAGTCAGCCCGAAGTTATCGGCGGTGCGGACAAGACCGCGGCCAAACAAATGCAGCCAGACGCGATTGGCCATGACGCGCGGAGTGAGTGGATTCGCGGGCGAGACGACCCACTGCGCGAGGGCGAGCCGTCCGCTTTCTCTGTCGCCGATCGCGGAGAGCTTCGGCAGACCCGGAACCTGAAGGTCGCCGCGGCGCGGGGTGTCGCCCGTCTGCGCGGCATCGCCCTTGATGCGGATCGCGCAGTCGCGCACCTCCCCCTCGGCGATGCCCATGGCGAGGTTCGGATTGGTGCGGTAGAAGCCTTTGTCATCCATCGCACCGCGCGAGACATTGTCGTTCCCCATGGACATCATCGGATCGGGCGCGATGGCGGTGGCGGTGCCGCCGGACTTGGGCTTCAAGGCGTTCGCGGGAGCGGAGGAAGTTTCGGTGGGGAGCCGATGAAGCAGATCTGGATCGACATAGGTCCCGCGCTGCCCGCCGGAAAGCGTGGTCGAGCTGTAGAAAATACCGGCCAGCGCGTAGTAGTCGCGCTGGGAGATGGGATCCGTCTTGTGATTGTGGCAGCGGGCGCAGGCGACCGTCAGTCCGAGAAAGGCGCGCGTGGTCACGTCAATCTGGTCGTCCACGCGATCGAGGGCGTATTGCTCGCTGGTGCTTTCCTGAAGCGCCATCGAGCCGAGGGCGAGGAAACCGGTGCCGGTGAGGCGCGACCGCTTTTCCGTGACGGTGCGGGCGGGCAGCAGGTCGCCCGCGATTTGCTCGGCGGCAAAGAGCGCGAAAGGTTTGTCTTCATTGAAGGAATCGATGACCCAATCGCGATAGCGCCAGGCGTAGAGGAAGGGAGAATTCCAGGTGCGGCCGACGGAGTCGCCGTATCGCACCACGTCGAGCCAATGCCGGCCCCAGCGTTCGCCGAAGCGCGGAGAAGCGAGGAGGCGATCCACGACTTTGGCGAAGGCTGCATCGTCGGGAGCGGAGTCGTTGACGAATGCGGCGATCTCCTCCGGTGTGGGCGGGAGGCCGGTGAGATCGTAAGTCACCCGCCGCAAGAGCGTGGCGCGGTCAGCATCGGGATTCGGTGCGAGGCCCGCGGTTTCGAGCCGGGCGAGGATGAAAGCGTCGAGACCGTCCTTGAGCCAGGCGGTGTTCTTGACCGCGGGGATGGCAGGCTTCTTGAGCGGGGCGAAGGACCAGGGGAGCGCAGGCGGTTCAGCCGCGAAGGCCGCGACGGTGAGCGTTCCAAGCGCGAGGAGCGTTGTGAGTGCCCGGTTCATGGGGTGGCCGGTATCCTAACAAAGTGTTAGGAATGCTCAAGAGAAGCGTTTTCGAGGACTTATCAATACTTCGCGATCGGCCCGTGCTGGCCGAGACCGAGAGAGGTGACGACGTCGCTGGCTTTTTCGAGCATGAAGCCGACTTCACTGGCCACCGCGATCATTTGCCAGCCTTCGTCGAGGCGGCGTTTGGCCATCGCGGTGTCGGCGACATGGATGCCGGGGGCGACACCGTGCACCCTGGCGCTCTCGAACACTTTCTTCACAGCGGCCTGAAATTCCGGATGATCGCTTTCGAAGGCGGGCATCAGACCCATGGAGGCGTGGAGATCGTTGGGGCCGATGAAGACGGCATCGATGCCGGGCACGCTGAGGATATCGTCGATGTTTTTGATCGCATCGACGTGCTCGGCCATGACCACGACGAGGATTTCGTCGTTGGCTTTCCTGTAGTAGGTCGCGCCGTCGGTGGCGAAATTCGCGGCCTGCAACTGGCCGCCGACGCTGCGTTCGCCGATGGGCCGGTAGCGCGCGGCCTTAACCACCGCCTCCGCCTCCGCGCGGCTGTTGACCAGCGGGACGACGACGCCGAACGCGCCGGTATCGAGGACGCGCTTGATGTTCTCGACGGTGTTCCAGGGCACGCGGGCGAGTGGCACACAGCCGGAGGCGGCGATGATGGCAAAGCACTGCGCCGCGGTTTCCATGCTCGCGGGGGAGTGTTCGAGTTCGACGGTGAGCCAGGCCAGGCCGGTCGTGCTCATGAGGCCGGCGAAGGTAGGATCGGGCAGCGCGAGCCAGGTGCCGACGCTGGGCTGGCCGGCTTTCAGCGCGGCGCGGGCGGGATTTGTCTTCATGTCAGGAAAGGAGCGGCGCGCGCAGGGCGCCGTTTTGATAGACGGTGGGATTGACGACCCAGCGAGGCCGGCGACCGGCACGCACGTCGAGCACGGCATCGACGACCGCGGCGCTGACCTTCGCGCCGCTGCCATAACCGAGCGAGGCCTGGTGCGGCGTCAGCAGGAGATTGGGAACGGCGTGGAGCGGATGATCCGCGGGGAGAGGCTCGACAATGAAGACATCGAGCGCGGCTCCGGAGATCCAGCCCTCGGTGAGCGCACGCGCCAGGGCGGACTCATCAATGACGGCGCCACGCGCGGTATTGATGAGCATCGCGCTGGGTTTCATCGCGCGCAGTTGGGCCTCACCGATCAAGCCACGCGTCTCCGGCGTGAGCGCGGAGTGCAGCGATACGAAGTCGGACTCGGCCAGGAGTTGCTCCATCGAGACGAACTCGATCCCCAAGGCCCGCGCCTCCGCCGAAGGCGCGGGATCGCACCCGAGCAAGCGCAGGTCGAAGCCTCGCGCGCGTTTTGCCACCGCCTGTCCGATGCCGCCGCAGCCGATTAATCCCAGCGTTTTCCCGCCCAGATCCGGCCCCCACTCCGAGTCCCAGTGTCCGGCTTGCAACGAGCGCGCGCCTTGCGGAATGCGGCGCGCCATCGCCAGCAGCATGGCCATCGCGTAGTCCGCCACCGCGTTGTTCAGCAGGCCCGGTGTATTGGAAACCACGATGCCGTGCTTCGCCGCGGCCGCGAGATCCACGGCGTCCACGCCGATCCCCCAGCGCGAGATGATCTTCAGCCCCGCGGCTTCCTTGGATGCGAGCACCTCGGCGTTAAAGGGGTCCATACTGGCCAACACCGCATCGACGCCGACAAGGCGCGGCAGCAACTCCGCCACCGTCAGCGGCCCATACTTCGGCGGGTGGATCAGCTCACACCCCGCGGCTTCCAGGCGGGCAAGCGCCGCCGCGCCGACGGGCTCGATGGTCAAGGCGCGCGCGGTAATCAGGACTTTCCAGGACATGGATTAGAAAAGATTGGACACGACCTCAATATGCCAAGTCCTTGGAGATGCTGTTCTCTTTCATCGAGGGAGCGGTAAGTGAGCCTCTCCCGGCCGCTGTGCATTGCCAAGCGTTTCCAGCGAAGGCTAATCTATTGTAGGCCGCCGGGACCGACGAATAGTACGTGGGATTCACGGGCAATTCCACGGGATGCCCACCGTCAACGGTTCCACTTCTCTACGGCCCACTGCCTCGCATTGCTGTGTTGAAGCCTCCTCTCAGCGGAAGCAAAGTCCTTCGAAGTACGCGGCTGGAGGGTTGTCTTTGATTGGAGGATCCTCGTATGCCCCCAACCACCTCATCTTCATCCGTCCTTCCGTGCTCCGGCCCGCTGACCCGGCGTGGATTCATGCGTATCGGACTGACCGGATTTGTGAGCTTGAGCTGGCCTGGGCTGTTGCGATTGCGGGCGGAGAATAGCGCGAAGGCCTCCCGCGAGAAAACGGCGGTGATCCTCGTCTGGCTGCGCGGCGGGTGTTCGCATTTGGACACCTACGATCCGAAGCCAGAGATCGGCAGTGAGTATCGCGGTCCGTTCAAGCCGATCTCGACCAAAGTGCCGGGAATGCAGCTCACCGAACTGCTTCCTCTCCAGGCGAAGATCGCGGACAAGTTCACGCTCTTGCGCTCGATGACCCACACCGGTGGCGGGCATCCGGCGGGATCGCTGCAGATGCTGTCGGGCGATCCGGATTCGCGCGACAAGCCGAAGCCGGTGCTGCCCGACTGGATGACGGTCGCGAATTACCTGCGCGCAAAAACAAAACGGGAGAATCCTCTCCCGAACTATGTGGGCGTGAATCCGATCATCAATTACGACAGCTTTACGATCGCCGGTCCAGGCTATGTGAGTCCGGCTTATTCGCCCTTCGCCGTGCAGGGCGATCCGAGCCGGCCAGACTTTGAGATTCCAAACATCGGTCTCTCCGACGCGGCGCAGGTGGCGCGGCTGAACGATCGCGTGGCCTTGCGGCGAAACCTCGATACGCTGGAGCGCGGGGTCGATGCCTCGGGTGAAATGCAGGCGATGGATCAGTTCGAGACGCAGGCCATGACGCTGCTGACGAATCCGCAGACACGGGACGCTTTCGACTTGAGCAAGGAAGACGCACGCACGCGCGATCGCTACGGGCGGCATCGCTGGGGGCAGCAACTCCTGCTCGCGCGCCGGCTCGTCGAGTCGGGCGTGGAGATCATCACGAGCTGCCTCGATGGACCGCAATGCGGACGGGTGGCCAACTGGGACGATCACGCGGTGAATCATCATATCTTCGACGCGCTCCGCTTCCGGTCCGGCCCGTTCGACCAGGCGGTTTCGGCCCTGATCGAGGATGTGTATGCGCGCGGGTTGCACCGGCGCGTGCTGGTCGTGGTAAGCGGTGAATTTGGCCGCACCCCAAGGATCAGCCAGGTGGCGAGTTCCGGCGGCGGCGTCGCCAGTGCGCCCGCGGGAACCGTCCAGCCGGGCCGCGATCACTGGCCGCGGGTTTTCACGAATCTCTGGGCGGGAGGCGGGATCCAGACCGGCGGCGTCATCGGCGCCAGCGACCAGCGTGGCGAAGATGTGAGCGAGCGCGGCTGCGGCCCCGGTGATTTCCTCGCGACCATCTACCACCATCTCGGCATCGACGCCGAGAAGGTGACGATCAACGACTTTGCCGGACGCCCCACGCCACTCGTCGCGAATGGAAAGCCCATCCCGGAGTTGGTGGCCTGAGGATCTCCCGACTGCCGCGGTGACGGTGCAGCGACGCAGATCGAGAGGTTTCGTAGCGATCCGTTGAGACTGAGGTCCTATGGCGGAAACCATCTAAGGGAAACGCCGGGGATTCCTATTCCCAGCATCCAGTCTTGATGCTCTCGCCCCGTGCTCTCAGCTTCGATTCCCCCCATGAAATCGTCTATCAGCCTTGTCCTTGCCGCTCTCGTCACCGTGGGCCAGCCTTGCGTCCATGCTCAGTCCGGCCTGTCCCTCAATGGCAGCGTGAACCAGGACGCGCGGGAAGTCTCCGGCGCTTCGCTGGCGCAGCCGCTATCGCCGGAAGTGTGGAAGAGGACGCTGGCCACCCGGCGTGAGCAGTGGCTGGAGATGCTGGGTCTTTCGCCGCTGCCGGAGCGGACGCCGTTGCAGGCGACGGTGACTGGCATCCTGGAGCGCGGCGACTACGTGGTGGAGAAAATCCACTTTCAAAGCCTGCCCGGGGCGCATGTGGCGGGGAATCTTTATCGCCCGGCGAAGATCACCGGCAGGCTGCCCGCCGTGCTGTATCTCTGCGGCCACTCGAAGGGGAAAGTGAACCCGCCGTACCAGGCGAATCCCCGCTGGTTTGGCCAGCATGGTTATGTGGCGCTGGTGCTGGACCCGGTGCAGCTCGGCGAGTGCCAGGGCTTTCACCACGGCACCTATCGTGACGGCCGCTGGGACTGGCCCAGCCGAGGCTACACGCCCGCAGGGACCGAGGTCTGGAATGCCATGCGCGCGCTCGACTACCTGCAAACCCGCGCGGATGTGGATCCTGAAAAGCTGGGCGTGACCGGCCTCAGCGGCGGCGGCGCCATGTCGTGGTTCCTCGGGGCGGCGGACGAGCGCGTCAAGGCCGTCGTGCCCGTCTGCCAGAGCGGCAGCATTGAGCGCATGGCCGTGGACCGGGCCACGGACGGGCATTGCGACTGCGCCTTTTGGATCAATTACTACCGCTGGTGCTGGCCGGACATCGGCGCGCTCATCGCCCCGCGTGCGTTCCTCATCGCCTCTGGCAGCGAGGACGTGCTGTGGCGGCCCGCCGGCTATCGCGAGGTCGCGGGCCGCATCCGGCATCAATACGCGGCGCTGGGCGTGCCCGAGCAGTTCGATCTGACGGAGGATATGACGCCGCACGGCTACACGCCGAAACTGCGGCAGGCGATCTTCACTTTCTTTAACACCCACTTGAAAAATGATCCCACGCCGGTGCAGGACGACGTGACCGACTTCGTGGAGCCGGAGGAAAACCTGCTCGTGTTCGGCGGCAAGCTCCCGGAAAACGACACCATGCGCCAGATGGACGCCCGGCTGGTCAAGGCCGCGGACGTGCCGATGCCGGACAGCGAAACCCAGTGGGAGTCGCATCAAAAAGAAGCGCTCGCCAAATTGCGGCAGACCACCTTCCGCAACCTGCCGGCCGATGCCACGCCACGCCTGCGCGACAAACTGGCCGACGGCGGCACGCGCGACGACACCTATGGCACGCGGATGTTTGACACGGCGGACGGGCTGACGCTCGCTTGCAAGACGCGACATCCACAGTCGTTCGCCGCGCCAGTTCCCACGGTGGTCTTTGCCGTGCAGCCGGAAGCCCGCAGCACCTTCACCGGAGGCGGTGTTTCGCGACCCGGACTCGCGCCGGAGTTCGCCAGCGCGGGTGTCGAGGTGCGCAACACGGGCGCCACCTCAGTCGGCCCGGGCTATCTGTGGACCTTGCGGCGCATGTATCCGCTGCTCGGCCACACGCTGCCCGAGCGCCAGGTCTATGACCTGCTCGCAGGGACTGCGCTGATGCGCCAGGAGCCGGCCACCGGGACGACGGCGTTGTTCGGCCAGGGCGAAACCGCTCCGCTCGCCATCTACGCCGCCATTCTGGACCCCAAGATCGGCGAACTTATCCTCGATTCCCCGCCCGAGAGCCACACGAAGCCGGAGACCCCGGAGTTCCTCGGCATCCTCCGCGCCGGCGACCTGCCGCAAAACCTCGCCTTGCTCTACCCACGCCCGATCACCTTCATCGGCAAAATCCCGCCCGCCTATGAGTGGACGCGGCAGCTCTACGAAAAGCTCGGCCAGGGCAGCCGCATCCACGTCATCCGCCAGGCCCGCGAATGGCATCCGCAGCAAAACTGAAGCCGGCAACATTTCCGCTCTTCGTGAAACATCCCTCTTTGCTCGTTGCCCTCCTCGTCCTGGCGTCCACGCCTCTCATCACAAGGACGAATGCTGCTGAAACCCCTGTCGCGATCCGCGGAGCTGTGGGTGATGGCAAGGCCGATGATACGGCGGCCATTCAGAAGGCGGTGGATGCCGGCGGCGCGGTGCGCTTCCCGCGCGGCGTTTACCGGCTGACCCGCACGGTGGTGATCGACCTCGAAAAGACCGGGTTCACCTCGCTCAATGGAGATGGCGTGGCGCGCTTCGTCATGGAGGGCGCGGGTCCGGCCTTCAAGTTCGTCGGCACGCACGAGGGGACCGCGGACCCCAAAAGCCTCAAGCCAAATGTCTTTGAGCGGCAGCGCACGCCGATGGTGGACGGCATCGAGATCGTCGGCGCCAGTCCCGAGGCGGATGGGATCGAGGCGACAGGAACGATGCAGCTTACGATCACGCGCGTGGCCGTGCACGAGGCGCGCCACGGCGTCCACCTCACGGTACGGAATCGCAATGTGATCATTAGCGACTGCCATTTGTATCATAACACGGGCATCGGTGTGTTTTACGACCATGTCGATCTGCACCAGTCGAACATCATCGGCAGCCACATCAGCTACAACGCGGGCGGCGGGGTCGTCACGATCGGCGGTGCGGTGCGCAATCTGCAAATCGGCACGAGCGACATCGAGAGCAACATGACGCCCGAGGCCCCACCGACGGCGAACGTGTTCGTCGACTGCCGCGACGGCTCGACGGCGGAGGTGACCATCGTCGGCTGCACCCTCCAGCACAATCCCTCGCCCGGCGCGGCCAACGTGCGGTTCATCGGCAAAGGCAAGCCGGGCTCTGCCGAGGACAAGACGCAGTGGGGCCACCTGACGGTCGCAGACAATGTACTGACCGATGTGGAGGTGAACATCGACCTGCAGCATGTGCGCGGCGCGGTGATCACGGGCAACACTTTCGGGGGCGGCTACGAGCACGACCTGCTGGTCACCGATTGCAGCAACATCGCGGTCGGGAGCAACACCTTTGACCGGAATCCGCCCTACTATCGCGGCAAGGCCGACTCGGCAAAGGGCGGCCTCGTGTTTCGCGGTTCACGCGACATCACGTTGACCGGGATGCACATCGACGGCGTCCGCCAGCCCGCGGCGGTGCTCATTGAAGACGGCGATACCTTCAATATCTCCGGCTGTACCATCCTCGACAGCGATGGCCCCGGCCTGTTGCTCAAGGGCGTCAGCAACAGCCTCGTCACGGGCTGCCTCATCGCCGACCGCCGCTCTGACCGCGCCACGGCTCCGTCCATCCGCATGGAGGGAGGCAAGGACAACACGCTGTCCAATAACAAGCTCGCCCACGATAGCCAAACGGCTCCTTCACAGGCGAAATGACCGCGCGGACCACGCCAGCTTTTGCCATGAACAAAGCCCCCCGCTACGTCACCCTCCTCCTGGCAGCTCTCGCGCAATTCGCGCTCTTGCCGCCCGATGTCCTTGCGGAACCAAATCCGCCGCCATTTTATCCGGACAAGATGAACCTGCTCGTGTGGCGCGACGAGCAGGGTGCAGAGCATCCGGTGACGAACCCGCAGGATTGGCAGCGCCGGCGAGAGCATATCCTGGCGAACATGCAGCAGGTGATGGGACCTTTGCCCGGGCCTGACCGCCGCGTGCCGCTCGATGTGCAGGTGGTCGAGACCGAGACGTTGCCGAACCTGACGCGGAAGAAGATCACCTATGCCGCCACGAAGGCTCTTCGCGTGCCGGCGTATCTGCTCATTCCGAACGGATTGAAGGGCCGGGCACCGGCGATGCTTTGCCTGCACGGGACGGGCGGCTCGCGCGGACGGACGGCGGGTTTGGGCGCCGACTATCCGCGCTACACGTTGGAACTGGCCGAGCGCGGCTACGTGACCATCGCGCCCGACTATACGCTGTTGGGCGAGAACCAGATGGATCCCACGGCAGCGGGTTTTGCCAGCGGGACGATGATGGGCATCTGGAGCCATATTTGTGCGGTGGATCTGCTCCAGTCATTGCCGGAGGTGGACCCGGAGCGGATTGGGTGCGTGGGCGTCTCGCTGGGAGGCCACAACTCGCTGTTTGCCGGCGTGTTCGATCCTCGTCTGAAGGTGATCGTGTCGAGTTCCGGTTTTGATTCGTTCAGCGACTACAAGGGCGGCGACCTGTCGGGCTGGTGCCAACCGCGTTACATGATGCGCATCCAGAACGTCTATGGCAAAGACCCGAAGAAGATGCCGTTCGATTTCCCCGAAGTGCTGGCCGCGCTGGCGCCACGCCACCTGTATGTCCATGCGCCGCTAAGCGACGACAATTTTCGCGTGGAGAGCGTGAAACGATGCGTCGCTGCAGCCGCGACGGTTTATGGGCTACTCGGCGCGCCGGACCGCATCGTGACCGTCTATCCGCCCGGCGGTCACGGTTTCCCGATCGAAGCGCGCGAGGACGCCTACCGGTTCATTGATGGCGTATTGAAGAAATAGCGCTCACTCGCCAGCCGAGTCCGTGGCCTGCCGTTTCCACCACGACCTACTAACAATCATTCGCCTGCCGAACTCAATCCATGCATCCATGAATCGCCGCCAATTTCTCTCCACCACCCTTGCGAGTTTGGCCCTCGGCGCATTGCGTGCTCGCGGCCAAAGCGAAACGAAGACCGGGTTTCCTCCCGTGCGTGTCATCACGCGTGCGCCAGGGCATCACTGGTTTGGCTACTACGACAAGCTGCAGTTTGATCCCACCAACCGTTTCGTGCTCGGCATGCGCGTCGACTTTGAGCATCGCTCGCCGACCGCGGACGACGTGATCCAGCTCGGCATGGTGGATCTCGAGGAGAAGGATCGCTGGATCCCGCTGGGCGAGAGCCGGGCGTGGTGCTGGCAGCAGGGTTGCATGTTGCAATGGATCCCCGGCACCGAGTCGAAGGTCATCTGGAACGACCGCGAGAAGGACCGCTTTGTCAGCCACATCCTCGATGTGAAGACGGGCGACAAGCGGACGATTCCCAGCCCGATCTATGCCCTGAGTCCGAATGGCAGGGAGGCCGTGTCCTGCGATTTTGCGCGCGTGGCGGATTGCCGGCCCGGTTACGGCTATGCAGGCATCCGCGACCGCTTCTTCGACGACATGGCTCCCGCGGGCAGCGGCGTCACGCATGTGAACCTGGAAACAGGTGCGGAGAAACTCATCATCACGCACGAGCAACTCGCGAAGACCGGGGTTGTCCCCGAAAATCATCCCGCGTCGAAGCACCACGCCTACCACCTGCTGTGCAGCCCCGATGGGACACGCCTCATCCTGCTTCACCGCTGGACGCAGCCGAAAGGCGGCCATCTCACGCGCCTCATCACCGCCGCGATGGACGGGAGCGGCCTGCGCATCGTCATCCCGAACGGCTACGCCTCGCACTTCATCTGGCGTGATGCCACCCACATCCTTTCTCAGGCCAAAGGCTGGCTCGGCAACGACCAGTGGGGCGATTTTCTTTTTGAAGACAAGGACTCCGGCGTCATCGAGGAGATTGGCAAAGGCGTGCTCGATAGCGGCGGCCACCTCTCCTACCTGCAGAACAAAGAGTGGATCCTCAACGACACTTACCCCAAAGGCGATCACCGTCTCCAGACCCCGCATTTGTATCACATCAAAACCAACCGCCGCATCGACCTCGGCGAGTTTCCCCTGCCACCCGTTTACCAGGGCGAGTGGCGCGTGGACACGCATCCGCGGCTGAGCCGGGATGAGCGTTCCGTTTGCATTGATGCCGTGCCCGGCGGCCAGGGGCGGCAATTGCACTTGATCGATATCCAGGGGCTGATGGGCTGAATGCGGCGCCGCGAATGATCGACGCGTCCGTGCTGTTACTCTGCCCATGAAACACTTCTCCCTTCGTTTCGGCGTTTGTGCCTTGCTCAGTCTCGCCGTCGCGGGTTCCGCCCTTTTCGCGGACGAGAAGGCACCGCCCGTCACCGTCAGTTCCCCGCGCCGCGTGTTTCACAATGGCGAGCACAACGCCTTCACCGACCTCTGCCGGTTTCGCGATCAGCTTTACCTGACTTTCCGAAGCTGTCCCGACGGCCACATGGTTCATCCCACGGCATCCGTCATCATCCTGCGCAGCAAGGACGACGGCGCCACGTGGGACCAGGTGCATCGTTTCTCCGTGAAGGATCGCGACACCCGTGATCCGCACTTCCTCGTATTTCGCGACCGGCTTTTCGTCTATACGGGCACTTGGTGGAGCGGTCCCGGGACCATCGAGCCGAAGGATTACGACATGAACAAGATGCTCGGCTTCGCGGTGTCATCCGACGACGGCGCGAACTGGACGACCCCCGTCATGCTGGAGGGCACCTTCGGCCACTACATCTGGCGCGCCGCTTCGTTTGGCGAGAAAGCCTACCTCTGCGGCCGGCGCAAACCCGGCTTCGACATCGGGCCGAAGGGCGAAGGCGACAAGATTCAGTCGCTCATGCTCGAAAGCGACGACGGCCTCATCTGGAAGAAGCGCGCTTACTTTCAGGAGGTCGCCGGGGATGAAACGGCCTTCCTTTTTGCAAGCGATGGCAGCGTGCTCGCCGTGGGACGTCATGGCGGCGGCGGGAACGCGCAATTGCTGCGCGCGAAGCCGCCTTACACCGACTGGGA
>Ga0070658_10003232_pt1 | contig 13457 bp, 13 predicted proteins | sample KBSC13metaG_FD_64664 | JGI IMG/M metagenome (GOLD analysis project Ga0070658, IMG submission 64664) | Corn rhizosphere microbial communities from Kellogg Biological Station, Michigan, USA - KBS C1-3 metaG | ecosystem: Host-associated > Plants > Roots > Rhizosphere > Soil ... | reverse complement strand
CGCCGGCCCTTCGGGCTCGACACGAACGGGATGCGGCACGAGGCGGAGCGGTTGCGTGCCGAGTACGCGAGGTTGATCGGCGCCTCGAAGCCGGGCACGAGGCGCTTGTACGAGTTCGTGCCGGGGTTGGTGATGGCGTTCAGCGCTTTCGCGTGCTTGATCACGCCGCCGATGTAGTAGAGCGCGAACTCGGAGAGGCCCGCGTAGCCGTCACCGGCGAAGAGGTTCTGCCCGCCCTTCCAGATCGACTGGTGCACGTGCATGCCGCTGCCGTTGTCGCCCACGACAGGCTTGGGCATGAAGGTCGCCGTCTTGCCGTACGAGCGCGCCACATTCCACACGGTGTACTTGAGGATCTGCAGCCAGTCGGCGCGCTTCACGAGGGTGCTGAACTTGGTGCCGATCTCGCACTGTCCCGGCGCGGCCACCTCGTGGTGGTGCACCTCCACTTCGACGCCTTGCTCCTCGAGTGCCAGGCACATGGCGCTGCGCATGTCCTGGAGCGAGTCCACCGGGGGCACGGGGAAGTAGCCGCCCTTCACCGGCGGGCGATGCGCGAGGTTGCCGCCCTCGAGCTTCGCGTCGGACGACCACGGCGCTTCCTCGGAGATGATCTTTACGGACGCGCCCGACATGTCCACCTTCCACTCGACCGCGTCGAAGATGAAGAACTCGGGCTCGGGACCGAAGTAGGCGGTATCGCCGATGCCGGAGCTTTTCAGGTACGCCTCGGCCTTCTTGCCGATGGTGCGCGGGTCGCGCTCGTAGCCCTTGCCCGTCGAGGGCTCGAGCACGTCGCACGACAACACGATCGTGGGCTCGTCGAAGAAGGGATCCATGCGCGCCGAATCCGCATCGGGCATGAGCAGCATGTCGGAGGCTTCGATTCCCTTCCAGCCGGAGATCGACGACCCGTCGAACGCGTGGCCATCCTTGAACTTGTCTTCGTCGAATGCCTTCACGGGGACGGTGACGTGTTGCTCCTTGCCCTTCGTGTCGGTAAAGCGAAGGTCGACGAATTTGACCTCGTTCTCCTTGATGGTCTTGAACACGTCGGCGACAGCGGATGCCATGAATCTCTCCTGATTTTGAGGTTATGCCCCGGAATGGGGAGCGGACGGCCGCCGGGGGCGGTCGAGGCCATCCAAATAGCGAGAAACATGCCACGGGCACATGCGCCCAAGGCTTTGAAGAAAAAGAGGGTTTTACTTCGACGAACACCGCGTTGCACCGTTCTGGTGCGCCCTTGCAACGAGGGCACCATGCAGGTGCATCGCGGCAGCCAAGAGCGTCATACTATATAAATTCGGACCGCTCCGAGGCCCGCGCCGTTATCATGGCGGCGCTTCTTTCGATCCCAGCCCTTCCCGACGCCGCTTTCCCCGATGGACCGTTACGTCGTCATCGGCAACCCCGTTGCGCATAGCCTGTCGCCCGCGATCCACGCGCGCTTCGCGCGCGCCATGGGGGACTCGCTCGAATACCGCACGCTCATGGCCCCGCTCGACGATTTCGCGGCCATGGCCCGGCGCTTCTTCGACGAGGGCGGCCGCGGCGCCAACGTGACGCTGCCGTTCAAGACCAACGCGCTGCGCTTCGCGCACGAAGCGAGCGACGCCGCCTGCCTCGCGGGTGCGGCGAACTTCCTCGCATGCGAAGGACATCGAATCCGCGCGGACAACACCGACGGCATCGGTCTTGTCACGGACTTGTCGGCGAATCTCGGCATCGCGCTGCACGGCAAACGCATCCTCATGCTGGGCGCGGGAGGTGCGGCGCGTGGCGTGATCGCTCCGCTGCTGGTGCACGAGCCGGCTGCCATGGTGATCGCGAATCGCACGCTCGAGCGCGCGCAGGACCTCGCGCGCCAGTTCTCGCGCCTGGGCGACGTGTCGGCCGCCCCGCTCGATGCCACGCCGGGCGCGCCGTTCGACATCGTGATCAACGCGACGTCCAGCTCGGTTCATGGCGAGGCGCTCGAGCTTCCCGCGGGCAGCGTCGAAGCCGGCACGCTCGTCTACGACATGGCGTATGGCCGCAGCGCGGCCGGCTTCCTGGAGCGTGCGCGCAAGCGCGGCGCGAGCACGAGCGATGGCCTGGGCATGCTCGTCGAGCAGGCCGCGGAATCCTATCGCCTGTGGCGCGGCAAGCGGCCGGCGACCGCCGCGGTGATCGCCGAGCTGAGGTCCCGTGCATCGTGAGGAAGCTCGCGCGCTTCGCCGGCTGGCTCGCGCTCGCCCTCGCGGCGATTTTCCTGGCCGTACAACTTTCGTACCTCGCGCGTGTCTGGTGGTGGCGGGACCATGATCCGCATTCGACGGCGTTCATCGAGCGCAGCATGGAGCAGCTGCGTGCGCGCAACCCGCAAGCGAAGCGGCAGCAGACCTGGGTCCCGTACGCGCGCATCTCGAACAACCTGAAGCGCGCGGTGGTCGCCGCCGAGGATGCGAAGTTCGTGGACCACGAGGGCTTCGACTGGGACGCGATCGAGAAGGCCCGCGAGAAGAACGAGAAGAAGGGCCGCGTGGTCGCGGGAGGATCGACCATCTCGCAGCAGCTCGCCAAGAACCTGTTCCTCTCGGGCGAGCGCAGCGCGTGGCGCAAGGGACAGGAGGCGCTCATCACCGTCATGATCGAGCGGGTGCTCGACAAGCGCCGTATCCTCGAGATCTATCTCAACGTCATCGAATGGGGTGAGGGCGTGTTCGGAGCGGAAGCGGCGGCGCGGCATTATTACGGGACGAGCGCCGCGGCGCTGGGGCCCGAGGCCGCCGCGCGCATGGCCGCGATGGTTCCCAACCCGCGCTTCTACGATCGCAACCGCAACACGCGCTGGCTCACGCGCAAGACGCAGCTCATCCTCGAGCGCATGCCCGCCGCGGAGCTGCCGTGAATCCGCCGGCCGCTTCCCAGCACGTGATGGAGCCGGACGATCCCACGCCGCAGGAGCAGCTGGCCGCGATCACGGCGCTGCTCGCGAGCCGTCACGACGACGAGCATCCGGCCGATGAGCAGGCCGTCGCCCGCGATGTTCGCTCGCGGCTGGACGAGCTCCATCCGGCGGACGTGGCGTACATCCTCGAGGGCCTGCCGCTCGAGGACCGCATCTGGGTCTGGCGCCTGGTGCCGCGCGACCGCGACGGCGACATCCTGCTCGAGGTCGCCGACGCGGTCCGCGACACGCTGCTCGCGGACATGGACAACGCCGAGATCGTGGCGGCCGCGCAGACCCTCGACGCCGACGAGATCGCGGACCTCGCGCCCGACCTGCCCGACGACGTCGTCCAGGACATCATCGAGTCGCAGGACGTCGAGGATCGAGCGGACCTGCAGCAGGCGCTGTCGTACGCGGAGGGAACGGTCGGCGCGCTGATGGACTTCGAGGTGGTCAGCATCCGCGAGGACGTGACGTGCGAGGTCGCCTTGCGCTACCTGCGCCGCTACGACGAGCTGCCGCCGCAGACCGACGCCGTCTTCGTGGTCGACCGGGAAGACCACCTGAAGGGCGCGCTGCCGTTGAACCGGCTCCTCGTCACCGACCCGGACGTCGAGGTCGCCACGCTCTACGACCGGGAAGTCGTCTCGTTCGGCCCCGAGGACGACGCCGACGAGGCCGCGCAGGCGTTCGATCGCTATGACCTCGTGTGCGCGCCGGTCATCGACGGCCAGGGAAAAGTCGTCGGCCGCATCACGGTGGACGCGGTGCTCGAATACGTGCGCGACCTGCAGGAAGCGCAGGCCCTGGGCAAGGTCGGCCTGCGCGAGGAGGAGGACATCTTCGCGAGCGTCTGGGAGTCCGCGCGCAACCGCGGGCCGTGGCTCGCGCTCAACCTCTGCACCGCGTTCGTCGCCTCGCGCGTGGTCGGCCTCTTCGAAGGCTCGATCGCGCAGCTCGCCGCCCTCGCGGCCCTCATGCCGATCGTGGCCGGCATCGGCGGCAACTCGGGCAACCAGACCACCACACTCATCGTGCGCGCGCTCGCCCTGGGCCAGGTGAGCCAGTCGAATGCGCGCCGCCTGCTCGTGAAGGAGCTGGGCATCAGCGTGCTGAACGGCGTGTTGTGGGGCGGCGTCCTCGGCGTGGTCGCCTACCTGCTCTACCGCAATGTCGCGCTGGGCGGCGTGATGGCGCTCGCCATGCTGCTGAACCTCGTGGTAGCCGCCCTCGCCGGCATCTTCATCCCGCTCGCGATGGAGCGCTTCGGTCGCGACCCGGCGGTGGGCTCGAGCGTCTTCCTCACCTTCGTGACCGACAGCATGGGATTCTTCATCTTCCTCGGGCTGGCAACCCTCTTCCTGCTCTAGCGATGCCGCGACTCTTCTTCGCCGTCTGGCCCGATGCCGCCGCACGCGCGGCGCTGGAAAAACTCTCGCTGCAGCTCGAGGCGCGCGCCGGCGGCCGCGTGGTGCCCGGCGAAAAGATCCACCTCACCCTCGCGTTCCTGGGAGAGGTCTCCCCGGATCGCGCGGACGACCTGGTGAAGGCCGCGGACAAGGTGCGCGAGGCGCCGTTCGAGATCGCGCTGGACCGGATCGGCGCGTTCCGCCGCGCGCGCGTCGCGTGGGTGGGCGCGAGCGAGCCCGCCCCGGGATTGATCCGCGTGGAGGCCATGCTGCGCGAAGCGCTGCGCGCGCGGGGCTTCGAGCTCGAGGAGCGGCCCTTCACCCCGCACGTGACACTCATCCGCAAGGCGGACAAGACGCTTTCGCGTGAAGCGATCGATCCGATCGCCTGGCGGGTGGAGGAAATCGCGCTGGTGAGCTCGGAGCCGGGAGGCGGCGCCTACAAGACCATGGCCCGCTGGCCGCTCAGGAGTCCGAAGAGAAAAAAGTAACCCGCTTGCGAGGCGCTACCCGGCCGTGGTTCGGGCCGCGGAGCGGCGACCGGTCGGGTCGCGCCTCGTATTCGGGTCAAGCCGTTGCTGTCGAAGGACGGGCCCTCTTCAGCTCATCGGCTTGATCAGCGGCGTGATGACTGGGGTGACCGCAGGAGCCATGGGCTTCATCGGTGCCGCCGACGTCATCGCGGGTTTGGAGGCACTGCTGCCACCGGACGCCGCTTTCCTTCTGGCTGGCTTCTTCGCCGCCTTGCGGGCGGGTGATTTCTTCTTCGCAGCCTTCTTGCCTGATTTCTTCTTTGAAGACTTCTTCTTCGCAGCCTTCTTGGAAGATTTCTTCTTCGCTACGCGCTTCTTTGACGCACGTTTCTTGGAAGACTTCTTCTTCGCGGCTTTTTTGGTGGACTTCTTCTTCGCGGCTTTTTTCTTCGTTGCCATGTTCAATTCCTTTCAATGTTGGACCGATTGTCTGACGTGCGCGGAGCCGGAAGGCTCCCTTTGTTCGCACTACCAAGCTTTCGATTCTCATCGAACGAGATTGGTGAGGCGATTCTATGCGCAACATCGTGAAATACGCTCGTGTCAAGCGTGACTATTTGATTCGACTCGCGATAGAACGGTATCGACTCGATACCGTTCTGGCCGGCGCAGCGTGATTTATCGCGCGTCGACGATCTTCTCGAGCGCGAAGAGCGACTCGAGGCTCTCGCGCGCGCGGATGAGCAGCGCGCGGCCGCCATCCACCATCACTTCCGCGGGGCGCGGACGCGAGTTGTAGTTGGAGCTCATCGCCATTCCGTACGCGCCGGCCGAGAGGATGGCGAGCAGGTCTCCCGCTTGCACCGCGAGGGCGCGATCGGTGCCGAGCACGTCGCTCGACTCGCACACGGGCCCCACGACGTCGAAGCTGGCGCGCGCGGCGCCGTCCCGCTCCTTCACCGGCACGATGTCGTGCCACGCCTGGTAGAGCGCCGGGCGCAGAAGCTCGCTCATGGATGCGTCGACGACCGCGAAGTGGCGCGCCTTGTCGAGCTTGAGGTACTCGATGCGCGTGAGCAGCACGCCCGCGGCGCCCACGATGGCGCGCCCCGGCTCGAGCAACACCTGGTAGCCCCGATCCTTCAGTCGCGCCGCGAGCCGCGCCGCGTAGGCGCGCACATCCGGCGGCGTCTCGTCGCGATAACGGATGCCGATGCCGCCGCCCAGGTCGATGTGCTCGAAGCGGATGCCCTCGGCCTCGAGCCGCGCGGTGAGGTCGAGCACGCGGTCGAGCGCCTCGTCCAGCGGTGCGGTCTCGAGGATCTGCGAGCCGATGTGGCAGTCGATGCCGGTCACGCGCAGGTTGGCGAGCCTGGCCGCGCGGTGGTACACGTCGATGGCGCGGTCGTGGGGGATGCCGAACTTGTTGCCGGCCATGCCCGTGGATATATAGGGATGCGTCTTCGCGTCGACGTCCGGGTTGATCCGGATCGATACCGGCGCCACCTTGCCCATCGATCGCGCCACCGCGTCCAGCCGCTCCAGCTCGGGCTCGCTCTCGACGTTGAAGCATTTGATGCCCGCGGCGAGCGCCATGCGCATCTCCGCTTCCGACTTGCCGACGCCGGAGAAGATGACGCGATCGGCGCGGCCCCCGGCCGCCATCACGCGAGCGAGCTCTCCACCCGAGACGATGTCGAATCCGGCGCCCAGGCGCTGCAGGAGATGGAGGATGGCGAGCGTCGAATTGGCCTTCACCGCGTAGCAGACGAGGTGGTCGATTCCGCCGAGGCCTTCGTCGAAGTCGCGGAACGCCGCCTCGATCGCCGCGCGCGAATACACGTAGCACGGCGTGCCGAACTCGCGTGCGATGCCTTCGAGGGAGACGCCGTCGAGCGTGAGCTCGCCGCCGGCGCGGGCGAGCGCGCTCATTGCGAAGCGGGTTTTTCGGGGGTGGCTGGCGCGGGCGTGGGCAGCTTGAGCGGCCCTTTCTGGCCGCACGCGCAGAGCGAAGCGGCGAGAAGCGCGGCGAGGAAAGCGAGGCGTATCATGCCCGGCATTATGAACGAGTCGGATTTCCATCGTGAGGTCGACGCGGTGCTCGCGCGCATCGAGGCGGGCATCGAGGCGAGCGATTCGCTCGACGTGGACCTGGAGAGCGGCATCCTCACCGTCACCTGCGCCGACGGCAGCCGCATGATCGTCAATCGCCAGACGCCGAACCGCGAGATCTGGGTGGCCGCGCGCTCCGGCGGCTTCCATTTCCGCAGCGTGGACGGCGAGTGGCGCGACACGCGCAGCGGGGACGAGCTCTTCGCTTCGCTCGCTCGGATCGTCTCGTCGCAATCGGGCGAGGACGTCGCGTTCGAGTGACTTGCGTCACGCTTTCGGCGCCGAAAAGCGGCATCGGAAGCTTCCCGCGGGAGATCGTATCGAATCGATACGAAAAATTATCGGCTCAAAAGCTTGACAATCTCGTAGCGAGTCGATACTAATCGCGCATCGCGGTGGCAACAAGGAGGCGTCCTGGACAAGAATCCCCTCGTGCTCCTCGAGCTGGTCGAGCGGCTCGGCAACCTCATGCGAAGCGAGCTTCGCAAGTCGGGAAGCGAAGAATCGCTCCAGCCGGTGCACCTCCAGGCGCTGATCTATCTTAGCAAGGCCAACCGCTACTCCAACACCCCCCAGGCGCTCGCCGACTACCTCGGCCTCACCAAGGGCACTGTCTCGCAAACGCTGCTGCTCCTCGACCGCCGCGGGCTGATCGAGCGCTTCGAGGACGACATCGACCGCCGCGTGGTGCGCCTGCGGCTCTCGACGGCGGGGGAGCAGTTCCTGGCGGAGTCGCAGCCCGCGCTCGCGTGGCAGAACGCCACCCGCAACATCAGCCCCAACCGCATCCGCAACGCGACCTCGGCGCTGCGCGAGGCGCTGGTCACGCTGCAGGAAGACAACGAAGGCACGGTATTCGGCGAGTGCAGCTCCTGCGTGTGGTGCCAGAAGCTCTCGCAGCGCATCTATCGCTGCGGCCGCATGGGCGACCGGCTCTCCGGCCCCGAGACGCGCAAGATTTGCCGCATCTACGTCGCCAAAACGGAAGAGGTGGTCTGAAAAACGCCGAGAGGCCGGCTGGCGGTAATCAATAATGGGGTCGGACCCCAATTAGCAGTCCCGTGATTCGGACGGAAACGCTAATTGGGGTCCGACCCCAGACGCTGCCGTGCTCTTTGCACCGCGGCCCGCACCGCGTCCGGCGCGGTTCCACCGACGTGCCTGCGCGAAGCAGCCGAGCCTTCAGCGGTCAGCACCGCGTGCACATCGCTTCCGACCAGCGGTGAGAAGCGCTGCAGCTCGGCGAGCGTGAGCTCCGCGAGGTCCTTTCCGGCTTCCTCGGCGGCGCGCACCGCCCGCGCCACCGCTTCGTGGGCGTCGCGGAAAGGCAGGCCCTTGCGCACGAGGTAGTCGGCGAGGTCGGTCGCGGTGGCGAAGCCTTCACGCAGCGCCTCGCGCATGCGCTCGGGACGCGGCTTCACCGCGGGCAGCATTTCGGCCAGCAGGGTGAGGACGTCCCGGAGCGTATCGACCACGTCGAAGAGCGGTTCCTTGTCCTCCTGGTTGTCCTTGTTGTACGCGAGCGGCTGGCCCTTCATCACGGTCAGCATCGTGACCAGCGCGCCGTAGACGCGCCCGGTCTTGCCGCGCATGAGCTCCGGGACGTCCGGGTTCTTCTTCTGCGGCATGATCGAGGAGCCGGTGCAGAACCGGTCGGCGATGTCCACGAAGCCGAAGCGCGGGCTCATCCAGATCACCAGCTCCTCGGCCAGCCGCGAGACGTGCATCTGGCAGATCGAGGCGGCGGCCAGGAATTCGATCGCGAAGTCGCGGTCCGAGACGGCGTCCAGCGAGTTCTCGATCACGCCGTCGAAGCCCAGCTCCCTCGCCACGGACTCGCGATCGATGGGATAGCTCGTCCCCGCCAGCGCCGAGGCGCCCAGCGGCAGGCGGTTCACGCGTTTGCGTGCGTCGACGAGGCGCTCGGCGTCCCGGCTGAACATCTCGAAGTACGCCATGAGGTGGTGGCCGAAAGTCACCGGCTGCGCCACCTGCATGTGGGTGAAGCCCGGCATGAGCACGTCCGCGTACGCCTCGGCGCCGTCGAGCAGCGTCTCGCGCACGCGAGCGAGCAGCGCCACGAGGCCGTCGATCTCGGTGCGCAGGAAGAGCCGGATGTCCGTGGCCACCTGGTCGTTGCGCGAACGCGCGGTATGCAGCCGCTTGCCCGCATCGCCCACCAGCTCGGTCAGGCGATGCTCGATGTTGAAGTGGACGTCCTCGCGCTCGATGGACCACGGGAAGGTGCCGCCGCGCACCTCGGCCAGGATCGTGGCCATGCCGCTCTCGATGGCGGCGACGTCACCCGGCGCGATGAGCCCGCAGCGGCCCAGCATGCGTGCGTGCGCGAGCGAGCCGCGGATGTCGTGCTCGGCGAGGCGCTGGTCGAAGGAGACCGAAGCGTTGAAGCGCTGCGTGAGCGCATCGAGCGGCTCGGCGAAGCGGCCCGACCATGCCTTGCCGGGCGCCGAACCGCCCGGCTTGTCGTTTTCTTGCATGGATTGGGCGGCGATGGCCAAATGCGGGACGTGGCGAGTATAAATCAGACAGGTACGGGCATCCGCCTGCCGAATTTCTGCAATCTCGGCGTGATGCTGCGTTCGCTCCTCGTCACCAACCTCTTCGTGGTGACCTTCGCGGTCGTCCGCGCGCCGTCATTGGGGGCTGTCTCGCGCGAGATGCTCGACATGGCCGTGTTCGCGGAGCCGGTCCTGATCGGAAGCCTCGTGGCGCTCTGTGCCGCCCGCCGGGTGTTGCAGCGCCTGCCGTATGTCGCGGCTCTGGCAATCGCCTGTGCCATCGCGCTGGCCATCGGCTGGCTCGCCTTCGCGGCGGGCAGGGGCGTGGTGGTGGTGGACGAGCCCACGGTGTCCTTCACGCGCGCCGGGATCCTCACCGTCTTCGTGACGGGGTGCGTGCTCGCCTATTTCGACCTGCGCTCGCGCGCGCTCGAGCCGGCGGTTGCCGAGGCGCGCATCCAGGCGCTGCAGGCCCGGATCCGCCCGCATTTCCTCTACAACAGCATCAACGCCGTGCTCTCGCTCATCCGCTCGGAGCCGAGGCGGGCGGAACGTGCGCTCGAGGACCTGGCCGACCTCTTTCGCGTGCTCATGCAGGAGAACCGCACGCTGGCGCCGATCTCGGGCGAGGTCGAGCTCGTACGGCAGTACCTCGCGCTGGAAAGCCTGCGGCTGGGCGAGCGCCTGCACGTGACCTGGCAGACGCAGACGATGCCGCCGGATGCACTGGTGCCGCCGCTGCTGCTGCAGCCGCTCGTGGAGAATGCCGTCTACCACGGCATCGAGCCGTGCCCGGACGGAGGCGAGATCGTCATCGCCGTGGGCGTGGCGGCTGGAATCCTGGAGATGACGCTCACCAATCCGTTTCCCCGCGAAAGCCGGCAGGGCGCCGGCAATCGCATGGCGATCGCCAACATCCGCGAGCGCCTCCAATTGCACTTCGACGCGGAGGCCACGATGCGCTCGGAAACGAAAGACGGCATGTACCGGGTCACGATTCGCATGCCCTACCTGCGAGAGCAGCGGACGCAGCCGCGATGACGCTGGCCGAGCCCGCCATCCCGCGCATCCTCATCGTCGACGACGAGGCGCCGGCGCGCGCCCGCCTGCGCGACCTGCTGGACGAATGCCGTGCGAGCTTTCCGCTCGCGGTCGTGGACGAGGCCAGGACCGGGCGCGAGGCGCTCGACGTGCTCAACCGCGAGAAGATCGACGTGGTCCTGCTCGACATCCGCATGCCGGACATGGACGGCCTCGAGGCCGCCCGGCACATGGCGGGGATGGCCGAGCCTCCGGCGATCATCTTCACCACCGCGTTCGACGCGTATGCGCTCAAGGCTTTCGAGGTGAACGCGATCGACTACCTCCTCAAGCCCATCCGGATGGAGCGGCTGCTGACCGCGCTGCGCAAGACCGGCGCCGCGCCCCCGGTCTCGGCGGCCGCCTTGCAGGCCGCGGCCAACCAGCCGCGCCGCCATCTTTCCGTGCATGAGCGCGGAAAGATCCACCTGGTGCCGCTGACCGACGTGCTCTACCTGCGCGCGGAGCTCAAGTACGTGACCGTGCGCACCGTCGAGCGCGAGTACCTGGTCGAGGAATCGCTCACCAGCCTCGAGACCGAGTTCGCGCAGCAATTCGTGCGCATCCATCGCAACTGCCTCGTCTCGCGCATGGCCATCGCGGGGTTCGAGCGCAACGCGGACGAGGTCGAATCAGGCTGGGCGGTGGTGGTGAAGGGAACCGGCGAGAAGCTCGCCGTGAGCCGGCGGCAGCATCACGTGGTGAAGCAGTTCCGGTGAGCGTGGTGGCCGCCAGCTGGGGCGGTAGCGAGTGACGCGACCCAAAGGCTTTGGAAACGCCGACGGCCGCCGATGACCGCCGATGACCGCCGACAAGACAATCCGGGTTTTTTGTTTATGCCCGGGGCGGCGGCTCCACTCGCACAAATATCCTTCAGCTTTGTCGGCGGTCATCGGCGGCCATCGGCGATTCCCGCCTGAACGCGCCAGCGACAATGAGCGGATTCATTCCCAGTACGGTGGCTCGCCGAACTTCGCCTTCAGGAAGTCGATGAAGAACTTCACCTTCGCGGGCAGGAGGCGGCGCTCGGGGTAGACCGCGTAGATGTTGTTGTCGGGCACGACGTGCTCGTCCAGCACGGTGAGCAGCCGGCCGCGCTTCACTTCCTCGCTCACTTCCCAGGCGCTGCGCCACGCAAGGCCCTCGCCGGCGATCGCCCAGCGCGTAAGGACCTCGCCGTCGTTGCATTGCAGGGTGCCGCCCACCTTCACGGAGACCGGCTTGCCCTTGTCCTGGAAATGCCACGCGTCGGCCACGCCATCCTCGGTGCTGGTGACCAGGCAGTTGTGCCGCGCGAGGTCCGCGAGCGTCTTCGGCTTACCGCCGCGCTTGAAGTAGGCGGGTGAGCCGCACACCACCCGATGGTTGCGGGCGAGGCGTGTGGCGATGAGGTCCGCGCCCTTCATGTCCGCGATGCGGATCGCGATGTCGAAGCGCTCGTTCTTCAGGTCCACCACGCGCTCGGACAGGTGCAGCGTGATGTGCAGGTTCGGATGCTCGGCCACGAACGCGGGCAGATGCGGCGCGATGTGCTTGCGGCCGAACGAGGTCGGCGCCGTCACGATGAGGCGCCCCGCGGCGCTCTTCGCGCCCGCCGTGAGCGCGTCTTCCGAGGCGCGCAGCTCCGAGAGGATGCGATGGCAGTCCTCGTAGAACGTGGCGCCCTCGGGAGTGAGGGTGACCTTGCGGGTGGAGCGCTTGAAGAGCTTGACCCCGAGGCGCTCCTCGAGCTGGTCGATGCGCCGTCCCACCATGGCGGGCGTGATGCCCTCCTCGCGCGCGGCGGCCGAGAGGCTGCCTCGCTGCGACACCTCGATGAAGGTGGTGAGCTCCTTGAAGCGGTCCATTCGGAGCGGAAGTATAAACCGCACCGCGGCGGACCGCGCTTACCGCATCACGGATGCGCTAATGCGGCTGGAGGTTGCGCGAGCGCACGTGCGGACGATGGATCGGCCGCGGATGCGCCGGGGCCAGATAAACGGGCACCCACACATCCGACGGCTGCGCACGCTCGCGCTCGGCTTCCAGCTGCGCCTGCCGTGCGGCACGCTCGTCGCGCGCGATGCGTTCGGCCGATTCCAGGCGCAGCCGCTCGAGCAGGCGGGCATCCACCGCGGCCTCGCGTGCGGCGAGCCGCTCCCGCGGAGCGACGTAATCCGGGAATTGCGTGGGAATCGCGGTCGCCTCGCCGGCGGCGGTGGTGCATGGCTCGGCCTGGTACGAGACGTTGCCGCCGAAAGCGTCGCTGCAGCGGTAGATCTGAGCCGCGGCCGCGGGAAGGGCCGCGATCAGTGAAATCGCGAAAAGGGCTCTGCGCATCGCCGTCTCCTCACGCCGCGCCGGCTTCGGCGGCCTGGCGATCCGCATGGTAGCTCGAACGCACCATGGGTCCGCAAGCGGCATGCGCGAAGCCCATCTCGTTCGCCTTCGCCTCGAACATCGCGAAATCGTCCGGGTGCACGAAGCGCAGAACGGGCAGGTGGTGCTGCGAGGGCTGGAGGTACTGCCCCAGGGTGAGCATCTCGACGTCGTGGGCGCGCAGGTCCCGCATCACCTCGAGGATCTCCTCGTTGGTCTCGCCCAGCCCCAGCATGAGCCCGGACTTGGTCGGCACACCCGGATGCTTCGCCTTGAAATCCTTCAGCAGCTTGAGCGAGTGCGCGTAATCCGACCCCGGACGCGCCTGCCGATAGAGCCGCGGCACCGTCTCCAGGTTGTGGTTCATCACGTCCGGCGGCGCCGCATCGAGGATCGCGAGCGCGCGATCGAGGCGGCCGCGGAAGTCGGGGGTGAGAATCTCGATACGGGTCGCGGGCGAGAGCTCGCGAACGGCGCGGATGCAGTCGACGAAGTGCTGGGCGCCACCGTCACGCAGGTCGTCGCGATCCACGCTCGTGATCACGACGTACTTCAGCTTCATCGCCGCGAT
>Ga0070658_10003231_pt1 | contig 13459 bp, 12 predicted proteins | sample KBSC13metaG_FD_64664 | JGI IMG/M metagenome (GOLD analysis project Ga0070658, IMG submission 64664) | Corn rhizosphere microbial communities from Kellogg Biological Station, Michigan, USA - KBS C1-3 metaG | ecosystem: Host-associated > Plants > Roots > Rhizosphere > Soil ... | reverse complement strand
CCGCTGCAGGGCAAGCCGGGCAACAAGGCCGGCTGCCAGCCCGGTGACACCAGCGAGCCGTTCGCCGACGCCTGGGACTGCATGGACCCGGCCGACCAGGCCATCGTCAACCGGATCTTCGTGAACTTCGGCAAGGCGATCGCCGCCTACGAGGCGAAGATGATCAGCCGCAACTCGGCCTTCGACAGGTGGGTCGCCGCCGGCGCGGACAGCGGCCTCATCTCGCCGCAGGCGCAGCAGGGCGCGAAGCTGTTCGTCGGCAAGGCGGCCTGCAGCGACTGCCACAACACGTCGCTGTTGTCGGACAACGGCTTCCACGACATCGGCGTGCCGCAGACCGGCCCCGGCGTCCCCACCGAGGCCGAGTGCCCGGCGGGCGGCGTGTGCGACTGCGTCGAGATGCCCTCCCGCACCGACGCGGACGGCAACACGATCGCGGCCAAGGCCGCCAAGAACTGCTTGCCGTGGGGCGCGCGTGACGGCATCGCGAAGCTGTCCAAGAGCCCGTTCCTGCGGACGTCCACCTGGAGCGACGATCCGACGGATACCTCGCGCCAGCACTTCGTGGACATGAGCCCGGACACCATCCCGGCCGGCGCCTGGCGTACGCCCACGTTGCGCGACGTGGCCCTGACCGCCCCGTACATGCACGACGGCGTCTTCACGACGCTGGAGCAGGTGATCGACCACTACAACCGCGGCGGCGCCGCCAGCAGCGCGGTCGGGGTTCCGGCGGCGCAGATCAAGCCGCTGCTTCTGACGGACGAGGAGAAATCGGACTTGGTCGAATTCCTGAAGACATTGACAGGTGAGCCCCTGCCCGCCGACTTCGTGTCCGCGCCGGTGCTGCCATGAAGCGCGCCCCCAGGTCCATCATGAATTCGACGATGAACGCGACGCTGTTCGCGCTGGGCCTCACCGCCCTGGCGTCCACGACGCAGGCGGCGCCCGGGCACAGCGTGGCCCAGGGCGGGGACGCGAAACCGGCCCCGGCGGCGTCCCCCACCTACGAGGCGGACGCGGACCCCGACGCCGACGCCGACGAAGAGTCGCTGGAGGAGGCCGCCACGCCCCTCAGCGAGCGGATCCGCGATCTCGAGGCGAAGCTGGAGCAGACGCGGCAACTGGTGACCGGCCGCGCCCCGCGCGTCACGGTGGGTGGCTACATCGATCTCGGCTTCTTCGTGCCCCAGGGCGACGGGTCCGGGATCATCCGCGACCAGGGCAACCAGTACTTCCCCGAGTTCGCCGGCAAGTACGGCTGGGTGTTCCTGGGTGACCTCCTGGCGCCCACGGTGAACTCCCGTGGCGAGGTGGCCGACCTCGGTGACGCGGCCGGCGTCGATCGCTTCGACAGCATTCATTCGGGCGGGGCGCCCGGCTTCATCGCGAACGAGGTGAACCTGACCCTGACCTCCGCGCTGAGCACGAGCGCCATCGCCACCGCCAGCGTCAACTTCGTCCCGCGCAGCGGCTCGAACTTCGCGCTGGGCGACTTCCTGGACGTCGACCTGGCCCAGATCGAGTGGATGCCCACGCAGTCGCAGAAGACGTCGATCTTCGTGGGCAAGATGGACTCGGTGCTGGGCATCGAGTACCGCGACCGCAAGGCGGTGCAGCGCTTCGGGATCACGCCGTCGCTGATCGCCCGCTACACGACCGGCACCGCGCTGGGCGTGAAGGTGCGCAGCAAGCTGGGACCTGACGACGTGGTGGTGCTGGCGGCGGCAGTGACCAACGGCTCGAACACCACCGAGCAATTCCACTTCTACGACGAGATCGACACCAACCTGGGGAAGACGGCCAGCGGCCGCCTGGCCCTGCGGCCCCCGCTGCCCATCGAGACCGAGGTCGGGTTCTCCGGCTCGTACGGCGCGCAGGACCGCGCCCGCAGCAGCAACGGCGCCATGTGGTTCTTCGGCATCGATCTGCAGATGCACGCCGGCCGCGTCGACCTGAAGGGTCAGGTGCTGACCGGCGCCGCGCCCGGCGATCCGATCGACGACGTCTACGGCCTGAAGCTGCACAAGGGCGGCTACCTGGAGATGGACTGGATGCTGACGCCGGTCATCGGCATCATCGGCCGGGGCGAGTTCCGCGACGCCTTCGTGTGGCTGGGCGACCCGAACGCCCCCGGCGGCGCGAACCGCGCCTACCTCACCAAGTCGTGGCGCGGTACCGGCGGCCTTCGCTTCGCCTTCTCGGACCGGGTCGTGTTGAAGGCCGAGTACCTGCACAACGGCGAGTACGGCGGCATCCCCCAAATCAAGAACGACGTCTTCACCACGTCGTTGCTGCTGATCGATTGAAAGGCAAACGCATGTCGAACGGAAAGAAGATCGCGACCGGGCTCGTGCTCGCCGGAACGGCGGTGGCCCTGCTGGTGCCCGGCCCGGCCGCCCGGGCGCAGGGCGGGGCGGAGGACGGCGCCCCCACGCGCGCCGAGTTCAACAAGCTGCAGTCCGAGGTGCGCGAGCAGAAGCAGCTGTTGCTGGAGACGCTGCAGGCCGAGCAGAAGCGCTACGAGATGCTGCTGAAGATCATCCGCGCCCAGGGCGGGGGTGGGTCGGTCGAGAACCTGCCGGCGCTGCCCTCCCTGGACGGGAGCGCCTCGGCGGCGAACGACAAGCCGGCGGCTCGCTCGCGGAGCAGCGCGGCGGCCGAGGCGGCGCGACGTACCGCGGCGCTGGAAGGAAAAATCGAGCTACCGCCCGGAGCGCGATCTGCCGATGTGTACGTCTACGTCGAGAACGTCAAGGCAGGACACGTGAAGGGCAAGTCCATCGAGATCAAGCAGGAGAACAAGCAGTTCTCGCCCCGTCTGGCCGTCGTGCAGGCGGGCACGAACGTGGTGTTCCCTAACTTCGACGCCATCTATCACAACGTTTTCTCCATGTCGCCGCACAACAGCTTCGACCTGGGCAGCTACCGGGCCGGCGACAAGCCGCGCTCCGTCACGCTGACCACGCCGGGCGTGGTCGAGATCTTCTGCAACATGCACCAGAAGATGTCGGCCGATGTGCTCGTGGTGCCCAGTCCGCTCTACACGAAGGTGCGCGCCGACGGAACGTTCCGCATCGAGAACGTGCCGGTGGGCGTGCGTAAGGTGGTAGCCTGGAGCCCAGGAATCAAGGCAGCCCAGCAACGTGTCGACGTGACACCGGCGGGCGGTGAGGTCTCGTTCGCGCTGGAGCGCGAGGAGGGCCGCGCCCACGCCAACAAGCTGGGACAAGCGTACGGTTCTTACCGCGAATGAGAGGTCCATGATGCGGGTCAAACGGATAGTCGGGTTCGCGTTGCTCCTCGGCGCCTGTGGCCTGGGCGCGGTCGCGCTGAGCGGCGAACAGGGCCGCGCGGCGGCGCAGCGCAAGGCCGACAAGGCGCGCGTCGAGGCCGAGCAGGTCCGGGCGCGCTGGCAGACGGAGCAGAAGCGGCTGGAGGGGCGGCTGGAGCTGGCCGCGGCCGCGAAGCCGTTGCTGGCGGCGCTGGAGAACCACGTCGACGGCGCCACGCTGGTCGATCTGTTCCAGTCCGAGGACTGGTGGCGCGAGCCGCGCACCGACTTCGCGATGACGCGCGTGGTGGTGGGGGGCGGCGTGCTGGCGAACGTGGGCGGCCCCGATCCGGGGAACGCCGATCGGGCCGTGGTGGCGCGCGCCCGCGGCGGCGAGCGCATCGCCTCGTCGACGGTGGCCATCGACGGACACTCGTACTTCCTGATGGCCACCCGCCTGGACGCGCTGTCGGGCCAGGATCCCGTGCTGATCATCATGCAACCGGTCGACACGGCGAAGCTGGGCACGCCCGTCGATCCGCCGGCGGTGCCGGGGCGCGGGCCCGCGGACCTGGCGCTGATGATCGCGGCCGGGCTGATGTTCGTGGTCGGCGTGGTGGCGCTGATGACCTCGTTCGGCGGAAACGCCATGACCGCCACCGGCATGATCCCCGCCATGGGACAGGACCCGGCGATGATGATGAACATGGGCACCGGGCAGGCGATGATGACCGGCACGTCGGGAATGCCGCGCGCGCCTGGCGGCAGCATGATGGCAGGGGCGCCCCAGCCCGCGCCGGTGCCGCTCACGTCGGTGCCGCCGCCGCGGGCGGTCTCCAACACCCCACAGCCGGCGGGACCCCCGCGGCACGCCACGAACCCGGAGGGGAACCCGATCTCCGAGACCGGCTCGCCCGGGATGCAGTTCGGCCGCTACCAGCTGCTGGACAGGCTGGGCGAGGGGGGCATGTCCGAGGTGTTCACGGCGGCGTCCTACGGCGTCGAGGGGTTCAGCCGCGTGTTCGTGCTGAAGCGCCTGCGCCACGAGCTGGTGAACGACAAGGAGGCGGTGGGCCAGTTCATCGACGAGGCCCGCATGCAGGCCAGCCTGGTGCACTCGAACATCGTCCCGGTGTTCGACTTCGGTCAGGTGGGCAACGAGTTCTTCATGACCCAGGAGTACATCGTGGGCCGCGACCTGGTGCGCCTGATCGCGCGCTGCTACGAGCACTCCCGGCAGGCGCTGAGCCCGCGCCTGGCGTACTACTTCGCGCACGAGACGCTGCTGGCGCTGCAGTACGCGCACACCAAGGCCGATCGCGAGGGACAGCCCCTGGGCATCGTGCACCGTGACGTCTCGCCGGCGAACGTGATCGTCTCGGCGCAGGGCGAGGTGAAGCTGGCCGACTTCGGCATCGTGAAGTCGAAGAAGCGCGTCACCCGCACCCAGGCGGGCATGGTGAAGGGCAACGTGAACTTCATGTCGCCCGAGCAGGCGCGCGGCCAGGACGTCGACGGCCGCAGCGACCTGTTCTCGATGGGCCTGGTGCTGTACTACTGCCTGACCAACCGGTTCCTCTACGACGGGGACAACGACCTCGACGTGCTGTTCAAGGCGGCCTGCGGCCCCACCGACGAGCACCGCGAGCGCATCGAGCGCCTGCCCTCGCCGGCCCGTGAGCTGCTGGGCCTGGCGCTGGCGGTGGACCCCAACGAGCGCTTCCAGAGCGCGGCCGAGTTCGCCGACGCCCTGTCCCTGCACGTGGGCGGCGCCAAGAGCGAGGCGGCCTTCCTGATGCAGACGCTGTTCGGCGAAGAGCTGCGGCGGGAAGCGGCCTAGCAGGCCGGCCGGCGGGCCTCACCCGCCCGCCGCAGCTTTGTCTCCCGGCGGCCCCTCCTCGGGGGGCCGGGCCTGTTATATTGCTCCGCCTCATGCGCGTGGGGAATCTCGAGTTTCCGCCGGGGGCGTTGCTGGCCCCCATGGAGGCGGTGACCGACATCGCTTTTCGCACCGTCTGCGAGGAGCTGGGCGCCATCCTCACGTTCACCGAGTTCCTGTCGGCCGAGGCGCTGACCCGGGGCGCCCGCAAGGCGGTGGATCGCATGTGGCCCAGCCTGGAGGGCCGCCGCTTTGCCGTGCAGATCTTCGGTCGCGAGCCCGACGCCCTGGCGCGCGCGGCCGGCATGGCCGTGGACGTGGGTGCGTCCATCGTCGACATCAACATGGGCTGCCCGGCCAAGAAGGTGACCGCGGGGCTGTGCGGCTCGGCGCTGATGCGCGAGCCCGAGCTGGCCGCCAACCTGGTGGCGGCTGTGCGGAAGGCGGTCCCGGCCGCCATCCCGGTCACCGTGAAGCATCGCACCGGCTGGGACGAGTGTTCGATCAACGCGCCGGAGTTCGCGCGCCGGCTGGTCGACGCGGGCGCGGCCATGATCACCGTCCACGGCCGCACCCGGGCCCAGGGGTTCTCGGGCGAGGCCAAGCACGAGCCGATCGCCGCCGTGCGCGCGGCCCTGCCGGCGACCATCCCGGTCATCGGCAACGGTGACGTGAAGGACGTGGCGGGCTTTCAGCGCATGCGTGACGCCACCGGCTGCGACGCGGTGATGGTGGGGCGCGGCGCGATGGGAAATCCCTGGTTCTTCCGCTCGCTGGCGGCGGTCTCGCGCGGGGAGCCCGACCCCGGTCCGCCCACCCTGCACGAGCGCCGCCTGGTGTGGCGCCGGCACGCCGCGCTGACCCAGCAGCACGCGCCCGAGAAGATGCGGGTGCACGAGCTGCGCAAGACGCTGGCCTGGTACTCGCGCGGCCTGTTCGGCGGGTCGCAGCTGCGCCAGCGCAGCTTCACCACCACCGATACGGCCGCGCTGCAGGAGATGACGGAGACGTTCTTCGAGTCGCTGCTGGCGCTCGAGACGGCGGGCCGCCTGGTGACGGGCGTGGTGCGCGCCGACCCGGTCGCCAAGGCCATTGCGCGCAAGACCCGGCGGGGCGGTCCAGACCAGATCGAGGCGGACGAGCTGTTCGGCGAGGGAGGTCCCGCCGATGACGCTGAATCCTCCGGCGCCGTGAGCGCGGCGTCGTGAGGACCTGGGTCCACCGGGCGGCGCTGCTTGGCTGCCTGTCGGGCGCGTTGCTGGGCGGCTGCGACGACGACTCGCACCGCAACCTGCAGGACGAGATCAACATCCTGACCCGCCGCAATGACGCCCTGGTGGGGCCGGCCACCCAGCGGCTGGCCCGCTTCGGCCGCGAGGCCATCCCGCAGATCGAGATCGCCGTGCACACCGCCGCGCCCACGGGCCGGTTGCACCTGATCGACGCCTTCGCCGCCATCGGCGATGAGGAGGCGGTCCCCGTGCTGCGGCATTTCGCGGTCTACGACGTGCGCGCGGACGTGCGGCGCGCCTGCGAGGACCTGCTGCAGCGCTGGGCCGCCGAGCCGGGCTCGTCGTCGGCGACGCGGCACCGCGCCGAACGGGCGGCTGCCGCGCAGGCCGAGATCGCGCGGTTGCGGGCGGCGGGCGAAGGCCCCCTGGTCTTCCAGGACGGCACGCCGGGCGCCCCCACCGTCGGTGCCCCCGAGCCGGTGGGCAGCGACCTGGAAAAGACGATCCGCTGACGCGGCGGCGAGGTGGCGCCAGGGCCGGCGCGGCAGCCGTTCAGGCCGCTTCGAACGACGCGTAGTCGGTGAGCTGGGCGATGAAGTTCTCGAAGGCGGCGTTGCGGCGATCGAAGCGCACCGCGAAGCCGTCCTGATCGACGCGTACCACCTGGCCCGCCGCCAGACAGACGCGGTCGCGGCCCATGCGGAAGCCGACCGCCAGCTTCGCGGCCTGGGGGGCCGTCAGGCCTCGCAGGTAGCAGCCCTCGGTGGAGACGTCGGCCAGTCCCGCCGTGACAGGCATCGTCCGTCCCACGAAGTGCACCCGCACCTGCAGCTCGATGGGCAGGCGGCGCTGGCGGCGTCGCTCGGGGCCAGCGGGCTGGGCATCGGTGTTCGGGGGCGATTGGGCCATCGGGGTGTGTCGAGACTTCGGCGGCCGGCGCGCCACCCTTGAGCCCCGGGACCAGATATCAGCCGCGGTCGGGGCCAGTCCGTAGCGGAGCTGGCCAGCAGCGTCAATGGCGGCGCGCGATCTCCGTCGCGAACAGGCGCGCGTGCGCATAGATCGACAGCTGGGGGTTCACGCCCAGACTGGTGGGAAAGATGGACCCGTCCACCACCCACAGGTTCTCGAGCTCGTGATGGCGGCCCCGCCCGTCGACGACGGAGGTGGCCCGGTCGCTGCCCATCGCGGCGCCGCCCATCTGATGGGCCGAGAACAGCGTGTGGCGGTTGGGCCCGAAGGCGGCGCCGTCCACCTGCGCCAGATCGGCCTCGGAGCGGATCACCAGTGGGTCCTCGTGCAGCGTGATCACCTCGCGCGCGCCCGCCGCCAGCTGCAGGCGGGCCATGTTCTTGATGGCGTCGACGGCGGCCTCTCGCAGCGCGGGCGACAGCGGGTAGTCGACGCGGATGCGATCGTCGGGGTCCGCCCGCACGCGCCCCCCTGCATCGTCGTGATGTCCGTCGATCAGCAGGGCGATGGTCGCCTGCGCGTGGGCCAGCCGCTCCATGGTTCGCCGGTGAGCGTCCCCGAACCCCGAGAACGCCACCGCGGACAGCATGGGATGGACGGGCGCCGTCTCGAGAAAGTAGCCCACCCGGTCGCCGCGATCGGCGAAGTGATGGCAGGCCACCGACTGGGGCGCACCATAGAAGCCTTCGATGGGCTCATCGTAGAACGAGACCAGCGGCACCGTGGGGTGCAAGAACGTCCGCTGGCCCACGGCCTGGCTGGCGTTCACGATCTTCGAGCGCAGCAGCAGCGCCGGCGTGTTGATGGCGCCGCCGGCCAGCAGCACCCCTTGTCGCGCGTAGACGACGAAGCGCTTCGGTCGCGGGCTGTTCGCGACCACCACGTCGCACACCACCCCCTTGGCCCGGCCCCGATCCGTCTCGATCAGCTTGGCGCGCGCGTTCGTGAACACGTGGGCGCCGGCGGCCAGCGCGTCGGGGATGTAGGTCAGGGCCGCCGTCTGCTTGGCGTCGAGCGGACAGCCCATCCCGCAGTACCCAAGCCGCGCGCAGCCCTTCACGCTGCGGCGGATCAGCTCGGGGTTCCATCCCAGCTTGCGCGCCCCCTCCAGCAGCTTGCGATTATTGGCATTGACGTCGTCGGGATCGCCTTCCCGGATCGACAGCCGCGCCTCGACGGCGGCGAAGTGCGGCGCCAGCGCGGCCGCGTCCAGCCCCGACAGCCCGTGGCGCGCCGCCCACAGGGCCAGCGTGCGGTCGGGGGTGCGAAAGGACGACGTCCAGTTCACCGTCGTGCCGCCGCCCACCGAGCGACCCTGCAAGATGACGATGGAAAGATCCTCGGTCGCGCGGTTGCCGTGATCTTGATAGAGGGCGTCGTAGGCCCACGCCTCCTGCATGTTGAAGTCACGGCGGGTGAAGTGCCCACCTTCCTCGACGACCATCACGCGGGCGCCCGACTCCGCCAGCACGGCGGCGGCGACGCTTCCGCCCGCGCCGCTGCCCACGATGGCGTAGTCGCACTCCACGGCCAGGTTCGGCTCGAGACGCGCGTCGCGGATACGCCCGGGGCTGAGGATGCTCATCGGTCGTGCCTCATCTGGGCGCTTCGGGGGGGCTCTGGGGCACGACGGGCGGGCCGGGGTAGCCGACGCGCTCGTATAGCTGCGGGGACGAGTAGTAAAGCGCGTGCGCCAGCCGCTTCATGGCTTGATAGCCGCTGCGAAGCAGCTCGACGCGCGCGTGCCGCCACGCCTCCAGGCGGCGGTCCTGTTGCGCGGCCGTGCAGCGCGTGAATGGCAGCGGCGTTCCCGTGGACGTCAGTCCGGTGACCGCGCTCTCGAAGACGTGCAGCAGGCGCTTGAAGTCGCGGGCCGCGCCCGGGTGCAGCCGCGCCAGCAGCGCGTCCAGCCCGTCGGCGATCTGCAACGTCTCGGCGCTGGGCCAGCCCGGCGCGCCGTCCCCGGGGACCAGCCGCGCCGCCACTGCCGAGAAGATCGCGTACTCGTACGCCGACAGGACCGCCAGCTTGCCGTGCGGGCTGCGGGTTCGCTTGCCCGGCGCCGCCATCAGCGCCAGCACGCCGCCGCCCGCCAGGATCGCGCCGCCGACCAGTCCCTTCTTCAGGAAGCCGCGGCGAGAGACAGTCACGCGCGTAGACTACTCGCGCTGGCCGGTTTCGGTAGCGCGAAATTCGTCGCGGGACCTACGGCGTCGCCAGGTGGCTTCGGGCGAACGTCGCGAAGCGGCCCGACGGGTAGTCGTTCTGGTAGGTGCGGGCCCAGTTCGAGACACTGGCCTTGTCGCCGCGCGCATCGGCCGCCTCGATGGCGAGCGCCAGCGCCTCTTCCCGCAGGGCGCCGTGGGGACGCGCCGCCAGGTAGCGGTTCAGCAGCTGGCCCGCCCGCGCCGCATCGTGGTCCCGCCGCAGGGCGATCATCGCGTCCAGCACCTCCGCGCGCTCGCGCGGGCTGGGCGTGGGGGCCGGGCTCTCGACGGAACGAACGGACCGCTCGGCCGGCACGGAACGTCGCGATCCCCGGCTGGGGCGAACGGCCGGTGCCGTCTCGACGGGGCCCAGGTCGACGGCAGGCTGGGGCATGGCGACCGCCAGGGGCTCCGGCATGCGTCGTGCGGGCGCCTTCCGCGGGGGCGGGGCCGCAACGGGGGCGGCGACCGGGGCGGGAGGGGCAGGGTGAAGCATCGGGCCGATGAAGCGGCGGGCGATGACGGCGCCCGCCGTCCCCGCCACCAGGAGGATGGCGGTCGCGGACGCCACCATCGGAATGCGAAGGAAGAGGGGGACCACCGCCGGGCGGGTGTCGGTCCGGGCCAGCGCCGACCAGACGCGGCGCTTCATGTCGGGCTCGGACGGCGTCGCCGACACCTGGCGCAGCAGCTCGACGGCCGCGCGGTCGGGACCTCCGCCTTCATCATCGCGCATGGGTGTCATTTGATCTTCTGCTCCTCCCGCCGCCTGCTCTTCACCAACCGCCGGAAATCCTTTCGCGCGTGATGCAGTCGGGTCCACACCGTTCCCAGCGGGACGTCATGCATCTCCGCAATCTCCTGCCCCGAGTACCCTTCGACCTCGAACAGCACGAACGTGGTGCGGCGCTTCTCGCTCATTTTGTCCATCAATTCCTGGAAGATGCGCCGATTCTCGCGTTGCTCGTAGCGCCGTTCCGGACTTTCGCCGCCGTGCGACAGCTCCGTCAAGTCTATCTCGCGTCGCCGGACGACCAGATTCTTGAACCAGGACCGCCTGCGGTGGTCCCGCACGGTGAGCTGGGTGATCCGATACAACCAGCCCGCCAGGTTGGTCCCATCGAAGCGCGCCAGCTTCCGCCGCACCACGAGGAAGATCTCCTGGGCCAGGTCTTCCGTGTCCGAAGAGGGAACTCCAAATGCATAAAGCCATTTAAGAATGTGGTCGAACCAGTGGTCGTAGATCTCCCGGAATCGCGCGTCGCCAAGACGCGCGTTACCGGGGCCTGCGCTGCCGCGACCATCAGCCGGGAGGGCTGCCAGTGGCGGTGAACCGTCCTGACGTTCCAACTGGATGGGTGCACGCAAGATATCGTCGTGAGACGAAGGAGTGGATGACGAGGGAGCATGGGAGGCTCCGCCCGGAACCTTCAAAGGTTCTGATTTCGGAAACGCCTCGGGCCCCGTCCGCGTTACCGGGAGGTCATTCTTGCGGCTCGGTGCGCTCATTTCGAGATGGGCGCGGAACCAAGTCGCTCCAGGCTGATGGTGGCGTCATCCACGAATATGGACGCCGATGCGGGGGCCAGGTCGTTCGAGGCCCCCCCTATGTCCCACTCGACCCAGTCGGTGGAGAAGGTCGCCACGTTCTGCAGGTCGATGATCATCACGTCGTCCTGCCAGATCGTCACGCGTCCGGTCGCATCAGCCGCTTTGCGGATCAGGACCTCGAAGTGCACCCACTGGTCCGTGGGAACAGCCTGGGTGACCAGCTGATCCGCGTTGATCAGGGTCAGAAAATTATAGAAATGAGTGGTCAGCGCGCCGATGGGCAACGTGCCAGGGGGCAGCGAGCCGTCCCGCACCGGCCAGACGTTCAGGTCCCACACAGGCACCACGTTCATGCCGTCGCCGGTCGTGCTGCAACGAAAGTGGATCAGGCTCAACCACGAGCGGATCGTCACAGTCGATGGGATGTAGTACCAGGCGCCGTAGTACGCCTCGGTGGGGCTGGGCTGGGTGCGGTAGAAGTAATTCGACGAGGCCATCCCCGGGGAGCCCGCGGTCGGACCCATGGTCGATTTTCCGGCGAATCGACCTCCGTGAGCCAGCTCGGTGGTCACGCTGGGCGCGGCCGCGGCGTTCTCCTTGTACTCCCCGCCGTCGCCGTTCTGCTGCCATTCGGAAAAATCGCCGGCTTCGAAGGTGGCGGACCACAGGATGTTCGGCACGCTGGCGCTGAACGTTCCCAGCGGCACGTGCGAATCACAGCCCAGGCTGGGCAGCACGGCGCAGCCCGACAGCAGGACCAATATCCACCGAATCCTGTTCATGCGAACGCAGCCGGAAAAACCGAGCGGGGGCTCTTGAACCGGCCAATACGATATAGCGCACCTCGAATTCGTTCGGTGAGTCTTTCATCAACCAGCGCGTAATCGCCGATACGCTGGGCCGTAAATTGTTCTTCGATATCTGCGACGGACGTCCTGCCCGATGGCACCATGGGGCTGACGTGAACGCCGCGCTCGCTCTCTTGATGGTCGTCTTCACGGAGGTACCGGGGGTAGGGCCAGCCGCAGGGCCACCGACGGTCGCCTCCGTCAACGTGGGCTCCCTGGTCGTCGACGCGCGCGGCGATTGCCCGAGCGGTGCCGCCGTGACGGCCGCCCTGTTGCCAGTGATCGGAAACGTCTCGGTTCCGGCGAACTCCGCGCCCCGGGTCTCCGACCTGGGCGATCGCTTCGAGGCGGCGGCCGCCGGCCAGAGTGGCCTGTACGTCGACCCCGCCCGTGACTGCGTGGAACGGGCCCGGGTGGCGGCGGTCTTCATCGCACTGGCGCTGAATCCGCCCAGCTTCCAGTCGCCACCCCCGCGCGCCGCCGTGCCGAAGCCGGTCCGGCGCAGGTGGCTGCAGGTGGGAGCCGCGGCGCGGATGGATGGCGCCACCACCGGCAACGCGCCTCCCGATACGGCGCTGGTGTGGGGGGGGGAGCTGAGCCTCGCCGCCGGCTCGGGCGCCTTCGGCGGCGTCGTGACCGCGGCGGCCCTGAGCTCGTCGGTGGCGCAGTTCAGTCGCTTCAACCCGACCGTCGGGGTCCGCGAACAGCGGTTTCCCTTCGGGGTGGCGTTTCGCTTTCAGGGTGACGGGCCGGCGCGACTGCGCTTGGGCGCCGAGCTGGGCGCCGCGCTGGTGCTGGCCACCTTCAAGGCCGAGGATCTCCAGATGACCAGCTCGGCTATCCGCCTGGACGTGGGACTGAGGGGCGCGCTGCAGTTGCGCCTACCTGTAGGCGGGCACGGTCTGGCCCCTTTCGTCAGCCTGCACGCCGAATATTTCCCGAAACCCTACAAGCTGGACGTAGATCCCATCGGAACCGTGGGGTCGTCCAGCCGATTGTGGCTGGGGGCGACGGTCGGGGTGTTGTTCGAAACCCCCTGAACTGGGTGGGGCAGGCCGGGAAACAGGTCAGCCGGAATGCATTTCGTGCTATGCAGACCAGTCTGTCAGGAACTTTTCGACCGGCGGACCGTGCCGAAACACTGTCTGAGGCACGCCGCTGGGAAGCCGTTCGAATTTCTGGAGGACACGTGAAATCACCCGTTGCCCTGTCTTCGTTCCCTTTGCGCGCTGGCCGGCTGATGATGTTCGGTTTCCTGATCGCGGCGGTCCCCGCCCTGGGGGGATGCCCGGGGAACCTCGACGACGGGATCAACTCGATCCCGGAGGGTTCGGGGGGTAATTCGGGCTCCGGGGGATCCCAGGGGACGGGGGGAATGACCTCCAGCGGTGGCGATACCGGCAGCGGCGGCACCACCGCCACGGGCGGCACCACCGGATCCGGCGGCAGCGTGGCCAGCACGGGCGGCGCCACGGCGACCGGGACGGGGGGCATGG
>Ga0070658_10003230_pt1 | contig 13460 bp, 14 predicted proteins | sample KBSC13metaG_FD_64664 | JGI IMG/M metagenome (GOLD analysis project Ga0070658, IMG submission 64664) | Corn rhizosphere microbial communities from Kellogg Biological Station, Michigan, USA - KBS C1-3 metaG | ecosystem: Host-associated > Plants > Roots > Rhizosphere > Soil ... | reverse complement strand
GTGCCTAGCTGGAAACAGATCGGCATCGACGTGGGAGGGGCAGCGCTGGGGAATGCGGCCGCAGCGGGGCTATCGGCGCTCGGGGTGAAGCCGGTGAACATCAACCAGTTGGTGGCTGATTCCTTCAAGAACTCGGCGCCCACGCCAACACAACCTGCCACGACGTTGGGTGTAAGAGGGGTGGGCTACCTTTCAGGCTTCGGCGGTGCGAACGGTAACGCTGGCTCGACGCAATTCCCCGATCTGCTGCAAGGCCAAGATGCGAGTATGGCAGCAGTGGCCTATAGCAGTGCCGACTACGTGGCTTCGCTGGCGGGGAGTCAGGCGCCACACGCAGGCGGTTCGCTGCCGTTCGTTCACGACGGTAACGACCTTGATGTCATGGGTACGCCGCCGGATGGCGAGGGGCGTAATCCCGATGCTAACGGCAGTACCACCATTAGCGCGATATTCAACCAATGGGCATCGCCGTACTACGACGGGTATCAGGCGGACCGTTATGCAGCGGTCGATCCGGAAAAGGAGTCGACGAGAACGGTTTTCCCGCAGATTGACCGGCCCAGTTTGCCTGTCAGCACGGTCCTTCCGCCGATTGACGTTCCGGTAGTGGACCCGAATGATCTGGCGATTAGTGGAACGTTGGACTACGGCGCGTCCAATCCAGTCGACATCGGCGAAGTTCACAGCGTCTCGGACTTCACAAATGGCGCGATCGGCCAGGACGAGGTGCCGACCATTACGACGCCGAGTTACTACGTCGAACCGGGCTGGTTCGCGCAGGCCCAGTCGACGGCCATGGATGAAGCGTTCAGTCCGAGCAACGGCATCGGCACCCGCATTGCCTTCGGGACGTTGGGGGTCCTGGAAGAGCCGTTGAACCTGGCCGAGGAGGCCACGCGTGGCATCTTGAACATTCCCGCGCACGCCACGATGGCCTACCAGAATTTCGCGGCGGCACTGACGACGAAGAACAAGGATGATGTGCCGACGTACGTCAGTAATGGCTTGTTCTATTCGGGTACCGGTTTGCTCGATGCGACTGGTCTGGCCGGGGGGATCCAGGGCAGTCTTGTCAAGGCAACGGGTGCGGCGATTGACCCCTTACCCAAGTTGGTCTTCCACGACACGGCACCGAATATCGAGTCTATCGCTCGGACGGATGCGGAGAAGAGTATTCCCAAAGGTGGCACGCCCCTCTCGGGTACTTCGGGTAATGCTGTCGCAAACGACACTGCGGTACGTGATATTGTTCCAAATAGCGGTGTGCCGCCGCAAAATCCGAACGCATATAGCGTGGCCTATGAAATGAAACTTAACCCGAGTGACTTTGGTAAGAGTCGCTCGGTTCAGTTCAATCGAGCTAATGCCTCTCTCGACGCAGCACTTCAGGGCGATCATGAATTTGCTTCTATGATGGAACAGTTAGTTCCTGGGGTTCAGAATAGCGTGTCGTCGATCGGTGGTAGGGCAACACCTATTGGTTGGACGTGGGAGCACGCATCTTCATCCACTGCTTTCGGAGAACAAGGTGTCATGAGGCTGGTTCCTAACTATCAACACACTCCCGGGTCCGCATGGTGGCGAGCCCTGCATCCTGATGCAGGTGCTGCTGGCGGTTACTCCGAATGGGCGATTCCTAATGGTGCACCAAAGAACTAAGGGCTAGATGTGGATACCAAGCGCTTGAATATAAACTTCGCGGCGATACCTTCCGTGGGATACGTCGGAAGTGAATCCGCGTTTGATGAAATTGAGCAGCTGGTGGGAAAGAAGGTGCCGTCAGGCTACGTCCTGTTCATTCGCGAAGCGGATGGCGGGCACCCTGAGGTCGGAAGCTTTACTACCTTGGTAGGCCCGCGAGATAATTGGTTTGATGTGGACTTGTTTTATTCGATAGGTACGGTTCAGGAAGTTAACGTCAAGGACATGTATGCGAGGTGGCAACACCTGCTTGGAAAGCATTCGCTTCCCATCGGTCGAGATGGTGGTGGGAATCAGATTTACCTTGACCTTTCGGACCAACAAAAATCGGTGTGGATATATTTGCATGACGAGAATCATGCAAAAGTAAAGATCGCTGATTGCTTTGAGGAATTTATTTCTTCACTGCGAATTAATCCTGATTTTGTCTAGGAACTGACTATGGATAGATACTCCGGGAAACCTTTATTGCGGCTCATAGAGTGCTACGCTTTAGACAAAATTGATCAGCTCGATGCTGGGCAAAGAAGCATCTTGAAGAACATGGAGCCTAAACTTAGGTCAACCTACAACGTTCTGGGGTCTTGGCAAGAAATTGTGGCGTCGCAATTGGAACTTGACGCTGAATTTGATTCCCAGATTCGGGCATTTTGGGCGGCTCACCTAGAGCATGCGCGTGCTTCAGGCGTTCCTGTTGACCCAAATGAGTTTGCTATTTTGTTTGTAGACCAGAATTTTCATGCTTAGTACGTGATTCCAAAGCTGTAAGTGATGTAGGTTCACTGCGATCTAAGTCATATGCTCCCTGTCACGGGTGAATAAACACATCCTAAGAGCCTGAAGAGCGCCCGCCTTGAGCGGGCGTTCCCTATTAGGGGCCTCGACACGTATCCTCTGGTGATTCAGCCTTGATTTGCTTAAATGTTGTTGGCGGCGAAGGTCTACAGAAACTGAATAGAAGATGTAAATGACCAGGTAACCTGGGAGACCTGAAAGTGCTTGTCGTAGATCTTCGTGATGAATTTTTTGAGCATCTGCTTTGCGACAGGTGTCGTTCCACCAATGTGGCGACAGACTGCAGTGTCCAGCCATCTGGGCGGAGCAAGCCTTTGCGGACAAAAGCAAATGACTAACTTTCCCTTCGCCAGCTTGGCGCCCTTCTGTGGCTCCTGATCGAGATTGGATTGTCGAGAAATTGAGCGTCTATCTATCTGGAAAGAACTTCAGTGTCTTTAGGAACGGAAGCTGCGTCGTATGGCCAAGCTCGGGGCCACTTGGGGAAGAAGCGTGTATTGCCACGATTCGCTCAGTCGTAGAGCATCATCCTGATTTCAAGGTTAGAAGACATGGGGGTGGTGATTTTCTCGTCACCTTTAGAGGCGGCGTGGGTGGTGTCATGTCAGGACGTGCTCTTCAAGAGAATATCGATCTTCTGCGGAGAGACGCGCTCAGTCTCGGTAAGCTCCATTCTGAGGAGTTTAGCGTCGAGGGCCCTGAGTTCGCTGATGACCTTGATCTCACTGCCGGCCTGTATGTTCGTGCATTTCTATATCTGGACGTAGAGTCACCGACCATCGCTGCAGATGGCTGACCGCAAAGAAGCCGCCGAAAGGCGGCTTCTTTTTATGTTCCAAACACGACAGGGCCGTCTTTCCAGACTCCAGACGAGTTTGCTGAACGGTCAATCCGAACACGATTCTTCATTCAGGATAGCGCTAGCGCCAACTTCAGATTGCCATATGGTTCAATCGAGGATTTTGCTAACGGCTTGGTCGACGGGAGCATTGATCCGAACTCGATTTCTTCAATCCGCATTGTCGAGAAGGACGGGATGGTCTACACGCTAGACAATCGCCGCCTTTATGGATTCCAGCAGGCCTATGAGCAAACTGGGTTCAATATTCCATATCAAAAACTCGATAGCGTCCCGAGTCAGCAACTCTTCAAGTTCACAACGCAGAACAATGGCACGTTGATTATCATCCGTAGAGGTGGTCAGTAATGGTTAGTGGAGACGATTTGTTTGAATTCGCCAAAGCGGTCAATTCGCGCGCGGATTTCGCGCGCTTCGTTGAGTATCTGAATGCGGATTACCGTGGAAGGCGGGATGAGTGGGAAAACAAGAGCCTTGAAAGTTTTCTCAGTGGTCTGGGTGGTTTCGCGCAAGACATGGGTGGTTTCTACCGAAATATGGGAGAGTCCATCGATGTGGAGTTGATCACTTGGCGGATGGCGGCTCAAATGCTGTTAGCAGCGAAGATCTACCGAAACTGAATAGGAGTTGTGAATGAGCAGCTGAGAACGCCCGCCTTGCGCGGGCGTTCCTCTTTAGCCAAAGCGTGGCCAGGTAGTCGTTGATTTGGGGCGGCCGATCGGTGATTTTTGGAGCGTCAAGACTGGTTAGCCAACCTATATTGGTCAGACCAATTATGGTTCGGTCCTATACGGTAAGAACGTTGTGCACATTGTCCCGCCAATCCAACGCAATGGTGACCCATGAACATCCAAGATCTGCATAGAGCATCGAAAGCCATTCTCTTGCGAGATGCTGGTAAGAACATGATCGGTGCCACGATCTCTTGGGACGCCAAGGACTCGAAGGTAACTCTCGCGTACTACTTTGACCACCCGCCTACCGATGGGGATATAGAACAGGGCGAGCTAGCACTTGCGGAGTTGGTTGCTGAGTTTGGAGATATTGCTTTGGGTGACAGTGAATACACCCATTTTCAAGGAAGCGAGGTCAAACTGAGAGACATGGACGGACTGATCTATTTTCGTCCGTAGGCGGGCCTTGGCCCGGCCGTGCTTGTACGGTTTTTTCTACCCTGGCTCGCCCGCCACCCCTACCCTTATGAAACGGGATCGGGCGACGAGCCACGGTGGCGAATGGACGTACTCGGTGACATGAAGCAGCTCTGGTGGACCGTTATTCCAGTGGCGGGAGATCAAGCTTGGGTGCCAATGCCGGGACGTTCATTTGCCTGATCCGTTTGGAGAGCGATTTAGCTCCAACGGCCTGATCGTTTTGGGCGACACCATCACCCACATTGAGCCTGCGCCGGCACCTTGATCGGCATGAGCAATCGCATCGCCATCACGGCGCGCTCGCGATATCAGCGATAAATAACTAATTAATCCATTAATTCAGTACATTAGTGTTGGATTCGAAAATTCTTACGAATCCGCACTCGATGCTGATTTGAGCTTCGTAGGAAAAGTCCTATTAGTTCTGTAGGGAAAATCCTATTAATTTTGTAGGGGAAACCCTACAGAAAATATCACTTGCAACCCGCCAAATTCTGTCGCTAGAGTGCGCTCCACGTTTCGCAATTGCGCAGCGTAAATTTGGAACGCGTCCAGGACTGGACGTTGGGGGAATCGGTGAATAGTTGTTTGTGCATCGGTGCCGCATTTGCGGCGTCGCGGGATAGTGTTCGCTGTTTGTCTGGTGCGTCATGGATCGCCTGATCCAGCTACGCACGTTCGCGCAACAGGATTTCGGGAACGATCCCCTTGTCCTGGATCTTCTCGACGAGCTGCTTACGCGTGGCTTGAATGACGAAGCGCGTGACCTTCTTTCCTCGCTTTCGCCCGGTCGTGCGGCCCTCCCTGCATTTGCCTGGCGATCATCACGACTTGCCTTGCAAATAGGCGATTTCACAGGCGCGGCGGCAAAGTTGCATGGGTTGCTCGAGGCGGGAAACGACTCAGCGGCGATCCGCCATGACCTCGCATTTGCCTACCTGTGTGATCGTCGCCTGGATGACGCAGAGCGAACACTGGCACCGGTGATTCCGCAGTCGATCACGGAGCCAGCGATCGGCATTCTTCATGGACGCATCCTTCAACATCGCCGCCGCCTTGAAGACGCCGCGCTGATCGTAGAGGCCGTTGTCGACGACCACCCCACGCTTGCCGAAGCATGGGGTTTGCTTGCGATGTTGATGGTCGATCTTGTACGTCCCGACGAAGCGCGAAGCGCAGCGGAGAAAGCATTGCAGCTGCAGGAGGCGCAGTCGGATGCGCTCACTGCACTGGGGACATTGGCGTTGTGGCAGCGCGACGGTCACGCGGCCTATCTCACTTTTTCCGCGATCCTGGCAACGCAGCCGGATGCCGGCCGGGCTCTTGCCGGGGCAGGCGAGTCGCTGATGCTCCGGGGTGATATTCCTGGTGCCCGCGCCTTCCTGTCCCGCGCCGTGGAGCGCATGGATAACCACATCGGTACATGGCACGCCTTGGCGTGGTGTGCCTTGATGGAGGGTGATAAACCTCAAGCAACTATTTGTTTTGACAAGGCATTTGTGCTCGATCGCAACTTCGGGGAAACGCACGGCGGATTCGCGATCATCAGCGCGCTGGATGGTCGCCCCGAAGAAGCACGTGGTCACATCAAGGTTGCCATGCGTCTGGACGCGAATGGCCGCAACGCTCGTTTTGCACAAAGCCTGATCTGGTCCGGCGAAGGCAAGGAGCGGGAAGCAGCGGCCATGGTTGAGGGGATCCTGGCCGATACGGGCGCGGCTTCGGATGGTCGCGGCAGTGCCTTCATCGCCAGCCTTCGCCAGCGCCTGCAGGGCCCGGACGCCTGATCCGTGAACGCCGATACCGGTATGCATCTGTTGGCGCTGATGCTGCTGACAGCAGCCAAAGTCGCCGCACCCATCCTGGTGGGTACGCTGGTGGTGGGCCTGGTGGTGTCGATTTTCCAGGTGGTCACGCAGATCCAGGAAATGACGCTCACCTTCATCCCTAAGCTTGCGGTGGTGGTGGGGATGTTCCTGTTGCTCGGCTCGTGGATGATGGAGGTCGTGGTGGAGTTCGCCCGGCACGTGATCGGCATGGCGGCGGGGATGGGCGGACCATGAATCTTTCGTTGCTGGTGGATGCATGGCTGTTGGCAGGCTTGCGTTTTACGCCGCTCCTGCTGGTGCCGGCGATGACGCCGTTCAATTGGGCGCCGGTGTACGTACGCACCATCCTGCTGCTTGCGTTGGCGGCACTGGTGGTTGGCGTGGTGCCGGCGGTGCAACCGCAGAATCTGTTTCTGGCGGCGGTGTCGGAGTTGATGGTGGGCGCTTGCTATGGTCTGGCCGTGATGCTGCCGATGGCAGCGCTTGGTTTGCCGGCGCGCCTGCTTGATCTGCAGGCAGGCCTGGCCTCGGCGAGCCTGTTCAGTCCCGGCATCCAGGGTACGGACTCGCTGCTGGGCACCATTTTGTCCCTGGCGGGAACCATGGTGTTCTTTTCCATGGGGTTTCATTTGCTGGTGTTCCGGGGGTTGGTTGCCTCGGCCCGGCTGATGCCGCTTGGCGGCGTCGCCCGTGCACCGTCACTGGATGGCGTGTTGAACCTGCTTGGCAGTCAGTTCCTGCTGGGACTGATGGTGGTGTTGCCAGTCGTCCTGGGCTTGTTCGCCGTGGATGTGTTCGTGGCGATCTCAAGCCGCTCGATGCCCCAGGCCAATGTGTATTTTCTGGCGTTGCCGTTGAAGGTGGTGGCCGTGTTGCTGCTGCTTGCCGCTTCGCTGCGCCTGGCACCGACCCTGATGGGCCGTCTGTTCCAGGATGCGTTGTCGCGTGTTTCGGTACTCGGAGCCTGACGATGGCCGAACAGCAAGACAAGACCGAGCAACCGACTTCTTACCGGCTTCAGGAAGCCCGCAAGAAGGGGCAGGCGGCCAAGAGCACGGAACTGACGTCGGTCGCGGCATTGACTGTTTTCGTGATTGCGCTGATGGCAGGCCTAAGCGGCATTGCCGCGACGTTTGCCGCTGCGATGAAGGCATCGATCGCCATGGCGGGGGCGGCGCCGACGATGGGGGAGGGCTTCGCGCATTGGACGATGAACCTGTTCGCGCCGGCGGGATACGCCATCCTGCCTTCCATCGTGGCGTTGGTGGTGGCAGCGGTCGCGGGGAACGTGCTGCAAACCGGGGGTCTTTTCTCCACCCAGCCGTTGAAACCCGATCCCTCCCGCCTGAATCCCGTCCAGGGATTCAAGAAAGTGTTTTCCCTGCGCACCGTCTGGGACTTGGCCCGGCTGGTCATCAAGCTCGCCATCCTGGTCGCGCTGATGACCTGGTTGATTCGCGCATCGTGGCCGGACCTGTTGGCAAGCGCAGCGGCGCCGGTGTCGATGGTGCCCAAGCTGCTGGAGTCGATCTTCGGTCGGGTCGCCGGATGGCTGCTCGCCGTGCTTGGCTTTGTGGCCCTGATGGATCTTGTGTTTTCAAGGCGTGAGTTCGTGCGCAAGCTTCGTATGAGTCGGCGCGACATCAAGGACGAGCACAAGCGCAACCAGGGCGATCCGGCTATCCGCTCCCGCCGCCGCCGGCTCGCCCGCGAGATGCTGTCCAAGATTCGTTCGGTGTCGCGTGTCGGTGGCGCGGATGTCGTGGTGACCAATCCAACGCACGTCGCCGTGGCGTTGCAGTACCGGACCAAGACGATGGCAGCACCCGTGGTGCTGTCCAAGGGCGCGGGCTTCCTCGCAGCAAGCATTCGCCGGGAAGCCGCACGCCACGGTGTGCCATTGGTACGTTCGCCAGAGCTGGCTCGTGCCTTGTTGGCTGAATGTGGCTTAGACCACCCCGTGCCGGCAGCGCACTTCACGGAAGTGGGCCGCATCTATCGCTGGGTGATGGCGCGCCCGGGCCACAAGGTGCACGCATGAGTGCCGCGGCCGTGCCGGTGAAGGCGAGCAAGCAGGACATCGCCCTGGTGGGCGCGGTGATCTTCATCCTCAGCATCCTGTTCATCCCTGTTCCCGCGGGGCTGCTCGATTTTCTTCTGATCGTGAATTTCAGTACGGCGCTTCTGATCCTTCTGCTCACGTTCCTGACCGATTCCCCGCTGAATTTCTCGACGTTCCCGTCGCTGCTGCTGATCACCACGCTCTTCCGCCTGGCGCTGAATATCTCGGCCACGCGCCTGATCCTGGCCGGCGGCAGTGCAGGGCATGTGATTGGTGCGGTGGGTTCGTATGTGGTGGGTGGCAACTACGTGATCGGGCTCGTGGTGTTCCTGATCCTGGTAGTGGTGCAGTACGTGGTAGTGACCAGCGGTGCCGGTCGCGTGGCCGAAGTGGCGGCCCGCTTCACGCTGGACAGCATGCCCGGCAAGCAGATGAGCATCGATGCCGATATGAACATGGGCCTGATCGATGAGGTCGAGGCACGCCGGCGGCGGTCGATGGTTGAACGGGAAGCCAGTTTCTACGGCGCCATGGACGGCGCCACCAAGTTCGTCAAGGGCGACGCCATTGCCGGCATCATCATCCTTCTGATCGATATCGTGGGTGGCCTCTCCATCGGCATGCTTCAGCACGGCATGCCCTGGACCGAGGCCGTGCACCGCTACACCTTGCTTACGGTGGGTGACGGCATCGTCACGCAGATCCCTTCGCTGGTGATCGCGGTGGCCACCGGCATCATCATCACCCGTGCAGCTTCGGATGCCGAACTGGGTGGCGAAATTGCAAGGCAGGTGTTGTCGAACCCGCGGACCCTGCTGGTAGTGGGCATCACGTTGTTGGTGCTTCTGCTGCTGCCCGGGCTGCCGATGCTGCCGGTGATGGTGGTGCTTGCAGCGGTGGGCGGACTTCTTTACGTGGCCAGGCGGAAGGCTTCGGCGCTTGCGGAGGCTTCACCCGAGCCAGTGGTCGAATTGCCACGCCAGGATGACGATTTCTATCGCAGCCTGCATATCGACGCCCTTGAGCTTCGTATCGGCCATGGCCTGGCAGCCCACTTTCGCGAGCGCTCGGCCGAACTCAACGAGCGCATCCAGGGCATGCGGCGCCAGTTTGCCCTGGACTTCGGTTTTGTCCTGCCATCGGTGATGACGCGTGACGCGCCGGCGGGAACCCTTGGGGACATGCATTACCAGGTATTGATGCAGGGGAACCGGGTTGGCCAGGGTGAGTTGCATTTTGGGCAGGTGATGGCCATCAACCCCGGCGGCCAGCGGGCGAAGCTCGAGGGACGCGAAACCCGCGATCCCGCCTATGGCCTGCCGGCGCAGTGGATTTCCACCGAGACCCGTCAGTTCGCACGCGGGGCAGGGTACACGCTGGTGGAAACCGACACCGTGCTGGTCACCCACCTTAATGAACTGTTCAAACGGCACGCGGCGGACCTGCTCACCCGTGCTGAGGTAGAGCAGCTGGCGATGCGCCTGAAGGAACGGCACGCGAGCCTGGTGGATGAGCTGATTCCCACGGTGATGAGCTACAGCGATGTTCAGAAGGTGCTGCAACTGCTGTTGCGTGAGCACGTGAGCATTCGTCCGCTTGAGACGATATTCGAAGTGCTCGTTGACGCGGGCAAGACGGTGAAGGCGGCCGAGGACCTGGTCGAGCGCGTGCGCGAACGCCTGGGTGCCGCCATTTGCCAGAAAGCCAATAACGACCAGGGCGAACTGCACGTGCTTACCCTGGCGACCGAACTGGAACGTTCGATGCTGCAAGCCGTTCGCCAGCGTGATGGTGCCGGTTCGCTGCTACTGCCCGATGCCGCGCAACTCGATGGCCTGCTGGGCAGCCTGGCTCGCCAGGCGGATGCCATGCTGGCACGAAGTCTGGCGCCGGTGCTGCTTTGCCCATCGGTGCTTCGCCGGCACCTCAGAGCGCTTATCCAGCGATCGCTTCCGCACGTCACCGTGATCGGCATCAACGAGTTGCCGGGAACGGCCACCGTGCGGGCGTTCGGCACGGTGACTTCCACCGCTGCACAAGGAGCATGACGTGATCGATCCCATCAGTGGCCTGGCCCGCTATTTGAGTGCCGACGTGAGGGCGATCGGTTCGCTTGGCCAGAACGTGGCCAACCTGACCACGCCGGGATTCCGGGCGGTCCAGCACGTGGAGAATTTCGGAAGCCAGCTGGGCAGTGTGGACAAGGTGGATACCCGGGACGGTGCCTTGCTGCACACCGGACGTTCGCTGGACGTGGCGCTGCAAGGTCCGGGCTTCTTCCAGGTTTCAATGAACGGCCAGACCTTCCTTACCCGCGACGGGCAATTCCATCTCGGTGCCGATGGCAACCTCACCGACGCCATGGGCCGGGCGGTGATGGGCGCCGGTGGACCGATCTCGCTGTCCAGCGATGAGGTCACCATCGGCGAAGACGGCACGATCCGTAGCGGTGACGATGTGCTCGACACGCTTGCGGTCGTGGACGTGGGCGATGGCGCCACATTGCAGTCGCTGGGCAACAACCTCTACTCGGCCACGGGTGATCTTTCGCCGTCGTCGGCCCATGTACACCAGGGCGCGCTGGAAGGGTCCAACGTGGATCCCGGCCACGAAATGGTGCGCTTGATGGAAGTGATGCGCCACGCCAGTTCCGTGCAGCACGCCATCTCCACCTATCACTCCGCCCTTGTCTCGGGCATCGACCAGCTGGGCAAGGATTCCTGACGCCATGATTGACGCGCTCTATATCGCCGCAAGCGGACTTGATTCGCAGCAGAAGCAGATCGATGTGATCTCCAACAACCTGGCGAACATGCAGACGCCGGGGTACAAGCGCTCGCGGGTGTCGTTCACGGACGTCTCCTCCACCACGCCTGCGCAAGCCCAGCTTGGCGTGGCGACCAACACAGTGGGTGCGGGCGCTGAGATCACGGAGACTTCGCCGGTGATGCTCGATGGCACCTTGCAGCAGACGGGCAATACCTGGGATGTGGCAATCCAGGGCAATGGATTCCTGGAAGTGGAGAACGCATCCAACACGGGAACCGACAACCCGAGGCTTTATACCCGCGCCGGTCAGCTGAAAGTGGATAGCGACGGTTACCTCTCCACGGCCAACGGCCTGCGCCTGACCCAGAACATCCAGGTGCCGGCGGACGCCAAGAACATCACCATCGCGACGAATGGCGAGATCTCCGCCACGCTCGGTACCGATACGCAAACCACGGTGATCGGCAACATCGAACTGGCAACGTTCGCCGCGCCGGAGGCTTTGCGCTCGGTAGGTGGAAACAACTACGCCACGACGCCTGCTTCGGGCGATGCCACGCTGGGTAAGCCCGGCGACGCCGGTTTCGGCACCGTCACGCAGGGAAGCGTGGAGGGGTCGAATGTGGACCTCGTGACCGAGATGTCGACGCTGGTGCTGGCCCAGCGTGCCTACCAGCTCAATGCCCGCGTACTGCAGGCCGCCGACACCGTGCTCGATACGATCAACGACCTGAATCGATGAAACGCGTGGGCTTACTTCTGTTGGCTTATGCCAGTCAGGCCCTGGCCGCCGCTCCAGGGGACGGAGCCGTGGCGGCGGCCACCGCGGCGCTGCAAGCTCGTCTGGGCGCGGGAGCGAAGGCCCAGATTACGGTGACGGCGCGCCCGAATGGTGCCGAGCTGACGGGCACGACGTTCCGCGCCGAACCGATCGAAGGCCGTCTGCCAAGGTCACGTCTTTCAGTCACCGTCGAAGCCTGTTCACCAGGCCGCCATTGCCATGCCGAAATGGTCGGCTTTGCCTTGTCGGTCGATGCACCTGTACTCGTGTACGGCGGCGATGCCGCTTCCCACGCCGCGGCCTCGATGCTTGCGATTGAAAGTCGGGATGGCGATGCAGCACGTGGGCACGACCTGGTGGCGTCCATGGATGATGTGAAGGGGCTTCGCTTGCGCCATGCCGTCCGCGCTGGCCAACCGGTAAGTCGCGACGACTTCGAAGCTATTCCCGATGTCGACAACCGTGAGCAGGTGCGCCTGGTGGCGGATGTCGGTGCGATCACGATCGAAAGCCGCGGCATGGCCATGCACGCGGGAAATCGCGGCGACGTCGTGCCCGTGGTCGTGGCGGGTGCCAGCGAGCCGGTGCGCGGCGTGGTTACCGAACGGGGGGTGGTGCATGTGGCTCGCTAGGTGGTTCATGGTGGCCCTCGGGTTGCTGCCGTTGGCGGCTGCGGCCCAGTCGTCTGGTGGCGGCATGATCGATCCGAATACCTATCACGGGCTGGCTGAAGACCGCCGCGCGCATCGCGTGGGCGACACCCTGACCGTGATCGTGGTCGAGACCTCGCGCGCATCGGCCGCTGCCAATACCGATTCAGGCAACGACCTTTCCTTGAGTGCGGGCCTGCGCACCACCAGCCGCAATCATTCCGGTGTGCTTAGCCTGGGTGCAAGCGACAGCGGCACCGGGCAGACCAACCGCTCGGGCGCCGTGCAAACCCAGATCGCCGTGCGCGTGGTGGGCCTGGATGAAAGCGGCACCTTGCGTATCCGCGGCGAGCAATCGGTGGTGGTGAACGGTGAAACCCAGCACATCGCCCTGAACGGCGCGGTACGGCCGGAAGACATCTCCTCGGCCAATACGATCCTTTCCAACCGCATCAGCGAGGCAAATATCGAATTCACCGGTCGGGGCGACGTAAGCGAACCGCAGCGCCGCTCGATCATATACCGCGTGACCAAATGGCTGGGGTTGATATGAGGCGCGTGATTGCCATGGTCTTAGTGGCGGCGCTGGCACCCGCCAGCCTGGCCCAGAGCTTTGTAGGTGTTCGCCTGAAGGAGATCGCCCGCACCGAGGGCGTGCAGGACAACGCTCTGATCGGCTATGGCCTGGTGGTTGGCCTGGCAGGGTCGGGCGACAGCAGCCGGAACCACGCCACGTTGCAGTCGGTGGCCAACACGTTGAGCCACTTTGGCGTGAACGTGTCTACAGATGATCTGAACAGCCGTAACGTCGCCGCGGTGATGGTTACCTCCACGCTTCCGGCATTTGCCGAACCAGGCCA
>Ga0070658_10003228_pt1 | contig 13462 bp, 13 predicted proteins | sample KBSC13metaG_FD_64664 | JGI IMG/M metagenome (GOLD analysis project Ga0070658, IMG submission 64664) | Corn rhizosphere microbial communities from Kellogg Biological Station, Michigan, USA - KBS C1-3 metaG | ecosystem: Host-associated > Plants > Roots > Rhizosphere > Soil ... | reverse complement strand
ATGACGTCATGATGACGTCATGGATCTGTCGCCGTACCTCGACACCCTGCGCCGGGAGCTGATCGCCAGCGCCGCGCCGGGTGGGGCCGACGTTCGTCACGCCGCCGAGCTGCTCACCGGCTCGCTCGACGCGGCCGCCCGGCTCACCCTGCTCGAGCTGCTGTCCGACGCGGCCGCCGAGATCACCACCCGGCTCGCTACCGCCAGCGTCGACGTCCGGCTGCGCGGCCGGGACGCGGACTTCCAGGTCACCGACGTGTCCCCGCACGAGGAGACGCCGGCGCCCGTCGGTCCGCCGGTGGTCGACGGCGGCGACCTGGCCCGGATCACCCTGCGGCTAGCCGAACCGATCAAGGAGCACGTGGAGCGCGCCGCCGCCGCGGAGGGCATCTCGGTCAACGCCTGGCTCGTCCGGGCGATCCTGTCCGCCCTGCCCCGCGACGGCTCCACACCGTCCGGCGCCCAGAACCCGCAGGGGAAGGGCCGCGGGCGCTCATCGGGCAAGCGGATCACCGGCTTCGCCCAGGCCTGACCGGCCGACCCACCGACCTGACATCAACCAAAGGAGCACCAGCCATGAAGGAGTTCGACTGCCCGAGGCCCGTACCCGTCGCGGTGAAGCTGGGCGGCGGCGCGCTGGAGATCGTCGCCGAGCCGAGGGACACCGCGTCCGTCCAGGTCTCGCCGTGGGACAACAGCGAGGCGTCCCGCGAGGCGGCCGAGCGCACTCTCGTCGAGCTGCGTGACGGCCGGCTCGTCATCGAGGCCAACGAGGGCGGCCCGCTGTGGCTGTGGCGCAACGGCCGCGTGCGGGTGAACCTGCGGGTACCGCTGGACTGCCCGCTCACGGTCAAGGTCGCCTCGGCCGACGTGCGCTGCGGCGGCCGGTACGGCGAGGTCAGCCTCACCACCGCCTCCGGCGACGCCGCCGTCGAGCACGTGACCGGCGACGCCGCGATCCACACGGCCAGCGGTCACGTGCTGTTCGAGCGGGTCGACGGCCGGGCCAGCATCAGCGGCGCGTCGGGCGACGTCACCGTCACGAGGGTGTACGGCGACATCAGCGGCGGTACCGCCAGCGGCGACCTCACGGTCGAGGAGGCCGGCGCGTCGGTGAAGGTCAACACCGCCTCGGGCGACCTGCGGGTGGGCTGTGTACGGCGCGGCACGGTACGGCTCAAGAGCGCGTCGGGCGACGTCTTCGTGGGAGTGGCTCAGGGCACGAGCGTGTGGCTGGACGTCAACACCGCCTCCGGCCGCACCCGCAACGGGCTGACGATGGACGCCGGGCCGCCGGCGAACGGTCAGGCGCAGCTCGACCTCGCGATCCGCACCGCCAGTGGTGACGTCGACATCCACCGGGTCGCCATGCCGGCCGCCGCCTGAACCGGCGGCCGACCACCGGCTAGGTCAGGGCGCTCAGACGAAGAACATCGTGAACGGCGCCCAGGGCAGGTTGCGCAGCACCGAGAAGACCGCCCAGCCCGCGAGGAACACGGTCACCGCCTTCGGGGAGAACCGCAGCGCCGGCAGCCGCCAGCCGAAGGCCGCCTTCGCCAGCCAGGTGACGTAGGCGTAGACCAGGAACGGCGCGGCGAACACCGCGAACAGGTGCGACCGGGCGGCGGCCGGAACGTTGCCGTGCAGCAGGAACCAGAAGGCGCGGGTGCCGCCGCAGCCCGGACAGTCGAAGCCGGTGGTCAGCCGGACCAGACACGTCGGGCTCGAGGCGGCGCCGGCGTCGGTCGGGTCGGCGTAGAGCACGTAGCTGACCCCGCCGAGGAAGCACAGCAGGATCGCGACCGGCGCGGACCAGAGCGGAACCCGCCTCCCGATGCGGCTGAGCAGCCGGCTGACCGGGTCGGTCGGGGCGAGCACGTAGAGCTGCGGGTGCTCGTGATCGTGGAGCGCGGCGACGTACGCGGACTCGGAGGCCACGCTCTCAAACTATACCGACCGTGCTCGGCGGATGGGTCGCCGCTAGTCAACCGCCGCCTGTAGCGGCTCCGCAGGCGTCGCCGCTAGTCAACCGCCGCCTGTAGCGGCTCCGCAGGCGTCGCCGCTAGCTCCGCCCGTACGGCGTCGGCGAGGTCGCCGCGGCTGGGTGGGGCCACCTGGGCCAGACCCAGCCAGCCGGCGAGCCGGTGCAGCTCGGCCGCGAGCGCGGCGGCGGTGTGCGGCGGCGCGGTCGGTTCGGCCCACGCCGCCGGTACCAGCAGGGTCGAGCCGGCCCGGTCCGCCTTGAGGTCGACGCGGGCCACCAGCCGGTCGTCGAGCAGGAACGGCAGCACGTAGTAGCCGAAGGTGCGCTGCGCGGCCGGGGTGTAGATCTCGATGCGGTAGGTGAAGCCGAACAGCCGCTCGGTGCGATCCCGCTTCCACACCACCGGATCGAACGGGCTGAGCAGGGTCGCGGCCCGTACCCATCGGGGCAGCTTGGCGTCGCGGTGCAGGTAGGCCGGGCCGCGCCAGCGGTCGACCGCGACCGGCGTCAGCTCGCCCGACTCGACCAGTTCGGCGACGGCCGCCCGGGCACCGGCGACCGGGAGCCGGAAGTAGTCGCGCAGCTCCGGTTCGGTGGCCACGCCGAGCGCCGCGGCCGAACGGGAGACCAACTCCCGGAAGGCCTCGACCGGCGACGGGGTGGCGGTGGCGAGCACGGCCGGTGGGAGTACCCGCTCGGGGATGTCGTAGACCCGGGCGAAGGAGCCGTTGCGCCGGCTCACCAGCACCTCGCCGCGCCAGAACAGCCACTCCAGCGCGGTCTTCGAGTCCGACCAGTTCCAGCCCCAGTTGTCCGACCGGCGCGGCACGTCCGCCTCGACCTCCGCAGCGGTCAGCGGACCGTTGTCGATCACCTCCTGGCGGACCCAGTCGACGAGGTCGGGCTGGCTGCGCGCCAGCCTGTTCACCCCGCCCCAGGAGTGGTCGGTCGCCATCCGCCAGCGCAGGAACGGGTGCAGCGCGACCGGCAGCAACGACGCCTCGTGCCCCCAGTACTCGAACAGGTCGCGCGGGGCGCGGTAGGCGGCGCGGTCGAGCAGGTCCGTCGGGTAGGGCCCGAGGCGGCTGTAGAGCGGCAGGTAGTGCGCGCGCTGCAGGACGTTGACCGAGTCCATCTGGAGCAGGCCGATCCGGCCGAGGACGCGGCGCAGGTGCCGCCGGTCGACCGCGCCGCCGGGCGGGGCGTCCAGGAAGCCCTGCGCGGCCAGGGCGATGCGCCGGGCCTGCGGCAGCGACAGCGTGTCCATGATCCTGGACGATAACTCCTCGGTACGACACGAACGGTGGCCGTATTCTCCCGGCATGGTGACGCTACGGCCCGGCGGACCGGACGACGCGTACGACATCGTCCGGATCAACGCGGCCGCCTGGCGGCGCGCGTACGTCGGGATGGTGCCCGACGACGTGCTCGCCGCGATCGATGTCGACCGGCGGGCCCAGCGGCACCGACAGCGGATGGCCGAGGAGCGGACCCACGAGACCCTGGTCGCCGTGGACGGTGAGCGGATCGTCGGTTACGTCTACTTCGGACCGTACCGGGACGGTGAGGCGCTGGACCTGTCGATCGGCGAGGTCGGCGCGATCTATGTGGACCCGGACACCTGGGGCACCGGAGCCGGGCGGCTGCTGATGGAGGGCGCGCTGGAACGGCTCGCCGGGTCCGGGTACCCCGAGGTCCGGCTATGGGTACTCGAGGCCAACGACGCGGCCCGCGGCTTCTACGCGCACCTCGGCTTCCAGCCCGACGGCGCGCGGTCCACCTTCCCGGTACGCCGACCCGACGGCTCGGTCGTCGACCTCATCGAGGTCCGCTACGCCAGGCGGCCCGGCTGACGGGTCGGTCGCCGGTACCAGCGGGAGCCCGGCCAGCAGCGCCACCGAGGCCAGCACGTAGGCGTTGCTGAACAGCAGCCCCCAGCCGGTGAAGTGGTCGGAGAAGTACCAGACGAGCCGGCTGGACAGCAGCCCGTCCAGTACCCCGGCGAAGACCAGCAGCCGCACCGCGCGACGGCGCCCGTCGCCCGGCGCGCCGATCGCGGCCAGCCCCCGCGCGACCAGCAGCAGCAGCGCCGGTACCAGCCAGACCAGGTGGTGGATCCAGGTCACCGGGCTGATGAGGCAGCCCAGCACGCCGGTCAGCGCCAGCGCGCCGTACCGGTCGCCGAGCCGCACCGCCAGCCGTACCCGCCACAGCCACAGCGCGAGCACGACCAGTACCAGCCCGGCCCACAGCGCCATGTTCGGGCTGCCCGGGTTCAGCCGGGCCACGAAGCCCTCGACGGACTGGTTGGAGATGTAGGACAGCTGCCCGACCCGGTCGGTGTCCCAGAGGGCGTCGGTCCAGAAGATCCGCGAGGCGTGCGGCGCCACGGCCGCCGCCACGAGCGTCGCCGCCGCCGTGGTCGCCGAGGCCACGAGGGCCGCGCGGTACCTGCGGGCGATCAGCAGGTACACGATGAAGATCCCCGGGGTGAGCTTGATCGCGGTGGCCAGCCCGATCCCGATCCCGCCCCAGGGCGAGCGTTCCAGCAACACCAGGTCCGCCACGACCAGGAAGACCAGCAGCATGTTGACCTGGCCGAAGCCGAGCGTCTCGCGCATCGGCTCGAAGGCGAACAGCAGCGCCGCGGCCAGGGCGTAGACGAACCAGCGCGGCCAGCCCTGCCGCGCCACCACCGGGCCGAGGAACCAACGGGTGATCACCGCGGTGACCACCACCGTCGCCAGCAGGCTCACCGTGATCACCAGGTGCCACGGGAGTACCGCCATGGGCAGCATGGTCAGGGCCGCGAATGGCGGGTACGTGAACCCGTACTTGGTGTACGGCGCCAGGTAGTCGTAGACCTCGCCGTGCCCGTGTGCCCAGAAGTTGATCGCGCCGAAGTAGACCTTGAGGTCGAAGAAGCCCCGCCGGGGCGCGGCGATCGCGACCAGAGTGAACGCGGCGGCGGCCACAACGGCCGCGATGACGGCCTGCCCACGCCTGGTGCGCGCCAACACCTGCCCCTTCCGTACCGCCGAATCCACCCGTACCGACCGTGCCGACCCCGCCCGTGGTCCCACCCATGCCGACCGGACCCCCGTAGGCTAGCCGCATGGCGATCGGGTTCGTCCGGCCGGCGCGCCCCGACGACGCCTCGGGGATCGCGCGGATCCAGCTGTCCACCTGGCGCACCGCGTACCGCCGGCTGCTACCCCGGCACGTGCTGGACGAGCTGGACGAGGACTGGATGGCCGGGCAGTGGGCGCGGGCCATCGGCGAGCCGCCGTCCGACCGGCACCGGGTACTGGTCGCCGTGGAGCAGGCCGAGCAGCAGCACCTGGTCGGCTTCCTCGCCTCGGGGCCGGCCGACGAGGAGGCGCTGTCACCGGAGGAGGAGGCCGCCACCGGCGACCCGGACCGGCCGGCCTTCGCGCCGGGCGTCGTCGCGGTCACCGACCTGCTCGTCGAGCCGCGCTGGGGGCGCCGCGGGCACGGCAGCCGGCTGCTCGCGGCCGGCGTGGCGCACTGGTACGCCGACGGCTTCGACACCGCGCTGGCCTGGGCATACCAGGACGACGCCGCGACGTGGAAGTTCCTCACCAGCGCCGGCTGGGCGCCGGACGGGGCGGTCCGGGCGCTGGACGTGGACGACCGGCTGATCCCCCAGGTGCGCCTGCACGTCTCGGTCAGCGAGCCGCCGGCCGCCGAAGCGGGGGCCCGCGGGGCGTCAGCCGAGCAGCTCGCCGATGCCGACGGTGAGCCCGGGCCGGCCGACCACTGAACGGATCGCCAGCAGTACCCCCGGCATGAACGACACCCGGTCGTACGAGTCGTGCCGGATCGTCAGCGTCTCCCCGGCGGTACCGAAGAGCACCTCCTGGTGAGCGACCAGCCCCGAGGCCCGTACCGAGTGCACCCGCACCCCTTCGGACAGCGCGCCGCGCGCACCGTCCAGCTCGTCCTTTGTCGCGTCCGGCGGGTCGCCCAGCCCGGCCTCGCGGCGCGCGGCGGCCACGACGGACGCGGTGTTCAGCGACGTTCCGCTGGGCGCGTCGAGCTTGCGCGGGTGGTGCAGCTCGATGATCTCGACGGACTCGAAGAACCTGGCGGCCCGGGCGGCGAACTCCATCATGAGCACCGCGCCGAGCGCGAAGTTGGGCGCGATCACGACACCCACCTGCGGCTTGTGCGACAACCAGGTCCGTACCCGCTCCAGCCGGTGCTCGGTGAACCCGGTCGTACCGACGACCACGTTGATCCCCTGGTCGATGCACCAGTGCAGGTTGTCCATCACCACGTCCGGCGTGGTGAAGTCGACCATCACCTCGGCGCCCGCGTCCGACGCGCTGAACAGGCCGTCGCCCTCGTCGATCATCGCGACCAGCTCGAGGTCGTCGGCGGCGTCGACCGCCCTGCACACCTCGCTGCCCATCCGGCCCTGCGCGCCCAGCACGCCGACCCGCGTCGGTTCGTCAGTCACGCGCTCAACTTACCGTCAGACGCCCGTGAGCGAGGGCAGGTGGCGGTGCAAGGGGCAGCCGATCGGCCGGTACGGCTGGTCGAGCACGTCCGCGAGCAGTTCACGGTCCCCGTCATCGACCGGCGTGTACACGATCATGCGGGCCTCCGGTGTGGCGGAGACGGCGAAGCTGGTGGAGATCGTCTTCAACGTACCGCCCAACACGTGCTGGAACAGCTTCAGCCTGGTGCTCGGGCCGGCCACGTCGTGAGTGGCCCACATGCGCGCGAAGTCGGGGCTGGCCGCGGTCAGCCGGCGCACGAAGGCGGTCCACGCGGGCTCGCCGAGGTGCCGGGCGAACGCGGCCCGGAAGGTCGCCACCATCTGCGGTAGCTCGACATCCCTGTTGGCGACCGCGCAACAGCACGCCGGCATGGTGAACATCTGCCACAGCGCGTTGCGCTCGGCCGGCGGCGCCACCGCCATGGTCGGGAACAGCGCGCGATAGGCGCGGTTGCTGGCCAGCAGGTCGTACCGTCCATTGTAGACAGCCGCGGGCAGCCCCATCATGCTGTCCAGCGCGGTCTGCACCTCCGGGGCGAGGCAGCCGCCGGTCGCCTCGTCCGGTACCGAGGGCACGTCCGCGAGGCGGTACAGGTGCTCGCGCTCGGCCTGGTCCAACCGGAGGGTACGGGCGATCGCGTCGAGGATCTGCACGCTCGCGTTGATCGACCGGCCCTGCTCCAGCCAGGTGTACCAGGTGACCCCGACCCCGGCGAGCTGGGCGACCTCCTCCCGGCGCAGCCCCGGCGTGCGGCGACGCAGTCCGGGCGGCAGCCCCACGTCGGCCGGGGCCAGCCTGGCTCGTCTGCTGCGCAGGAACTGGGCCAGCTCGGTGCGCCGGGTCCCCTCCCTGGCGGCGGGGTCGAAGACCGGCGGAGCGCTCATCCACCAATCGTCCCGCCGGCCGGTACCCGTTGCCAGGTGCTGCTGGTACCAGGATCACCACGCTCTGCCCGCCCGTACCGGCGCGGGGCAGCGTGGACGGCATGACGGTCCTACCCCGCCCCGCCGGTACCGGCCGGCCGGCGGCGATGCTCAGCATCCTGCTCACCGGCCAGTTCATGGCCATCCTCGACGTGTCCATCGCGAACGTGGCCGCACCGACCATCCGTCGCGACCTGCATACCGGCGGCGCCGGCCTGCAGCTCGTGGTGGCCGGCTACACCATCGCGTACGCGATGCTGCTCATCACCGGCGCGCGGCTGGGCGACCGGCTGGGCCACCGCCGGGTCTTCCTCACCGGGCTGGCCGGGTTCACCGCGGCATCGCTGGCCTGCGGGCTGTCCGGCGCCGCGGGAGAGCTGATCGGCTTCCGGCTGGTGCAGGGCGCCGGCGCCGCGCTGATGATCCCGCAGGTGTTCAGCCTCATCCAGCGGCAGTACCAGGGCCGGGCCCGGGCCAGGGCGCTGTCCCGGTACGCGGCGGTCATCGCGAGCGGCGCGATCGTCGGCCAGGTCCTCGGCGGGGTGCTGGTCACCGCCGACCTCTTTGGTACCGCGTGGCGCCCGGTCTTCCTGATCAACGTGCCGATCGGCGCGGTCCTGCTGCTGGCCGGCGCGCGGGTACTGCCGGCCGACACCGGCGAACCGGGCCGCGGCCTGGACCTCCCCGGCCTGGTCACGCTCTCGCTGTCCGTGCTGCTTTTCGTGGTACCGCTGGTGTTCGGCCACGAGGAGCACTGGCCGCTGTGGGGCTGGTTGAGCCTCGCCGCCTCGGTCGTGATGCTGGGCCTGTTCGTCGCGGTGGAGCGGCGGGCCGCCGCCCCGCTGATCCCCGGCCGCGTGCTGCGCGCGCCGGGCATGGTCGCCGCGGCCGGCGCCATCTTCGCGGCCATGGCCACGTACGGCGGCTTCCTGTTCACCCTGGCCCTGCACCTGCAGTCGGGGCTCGGGTTCAGCCCGCAGCGGGCCGGCGCGACCTTCATCCCGGCGGCCGTCTCCTTCGCCGCGGCGAGCCTGAACTGGCGCCGGATACCGGCCGGCCGGCACCGCCGGATGATCCCGGTCGCGCTGCTGGTCGGCGCGGCGAGCCTGGCGCTGATGGCGGCTGCCGTACGCGGCGGCCACCTCGGCGGCTGGTTCTACCTGTCGCAGGTGGGCTTCGGGCTGGGCTTCGGCGCGGCGTTCTCGCCCCTGCTGACCCTCGCGCTGACGCACGTACCGCCGGCCGACGCGGCCGACGCGAGCGGCCTGCTGACCACGGTCACCCAGCTGGCCCAGGTGGTCGGCGTGGCCAGCTTCGGCTCGCTGTACCTGAGCCTGGTCGCGAACCGCCCTTCCGGCCCGGCCACCGGGACGACCGCGCTGTACGAGGCCGGCGCGACCCTGCTCGCCGCCGCCTTCGCGGCCCTCCTGCCCCGCGCCCGCCGGCTACTCCCCGAAGCGGCCCTCGTCGAACGGGCCGATCACGGCCAGCGACATTGGCTGGGCCAGCACCTCGGCGGCGAGCGCCCGGACCTGGTCGACGGTCACCGCGTCCACGAGGGCGAGCAGTTCGTCCACTGACAGCAGCTTCGGGTACAGCAGCTCGCTCTTGCCCAGCCGGCTCATCCGGGAACCGGTGTCCTCCAGCCCCAGCACGAGGCCGCCCTTGACCATGCCCCGACCGCGCGCCACCTCGGCCTCGGTCAACCCGTCCCGCGCGACCCGGGCGAGCTCCGCCCGGGTCAGCGCGAGCACCTCGTCGACCTTGCCGGGGGCGCAGCCGGCGTAGACCGCGAACAGTCCGGCGTCGGCGTACTGCGACGTGTACGAGTAGACCGAGTAGGCCAGCCCGCGCCGCTCCCGGATCTCCTGGAACAGCCGGCTGGACATCCCGCCGCCCAGGGCGTTGTTCAGCACGCTCAGCGCGAACCGCCGCTCGTCGGCCCGGCTCAGCCCGCCGCCGCCGAGGACCAGGTGGGCCTGTTCGGTGTCCTTGTCCCGTACGGTCACCCGGGCCGGCTGGACCGGTACCGGACGGGTCGGGCGACGGTACGGCACCGGTGCGCCCTCCGGCCCGGTACCCAGCGCGGTCGCCCGTACCAGCCGGACCACCTCGGCGTGGTCGAGGTTGCCGGCGGCCGCCACGACGATGTTCGGCGGCGTGTACCGGCGCCGGTAGAAGCGCAGGATCTGTGCGCGGCTCATCGGGCTCACCGTCGCGGCGGTACCGGAGATGAGCCGGCCCAGCGGATGGTCGCCGTACGCCGCCGAGGTCAACATGTCGTGGACCTCTTCGTCGGGCTCGTCGTCGTGCATGGCGATCTCCTCGAGGATCACGCCACGCTCGGTCTCCACGTCCGGCTCCGCCAGTACCGACGAGGACACCAGGTCGCACATCACGTCGATGGCCAGCCGCAGGTCGGCGTCGAGTACCCGCGCGTAGTAGCAGGTGTACTCGCGGGTGGTGAAGGCGTTGGTCTCCCCGCCGACCGCCTCGATCTGCGCCGAGATGTCCAGCGCGCTGCGCCGCCTGGTTCCCTTGAACAGCAGGTGCTCGAGGAAGTGCGAGACGCCGGACAGTCCGCCGGCCTCGTCACGGGAGCCCACGTTGACCCAGACCCCGAACGACACGCTGCGCATCGCCGGGATCGCCTCGGTGAGTACCCGCAACCCGTTGGGCAGCACGGTGCGGCGCACCGTACCGCCCAACGGGTCGGCGTCGATCGTGCGGGTGACGGCCCTGGACTTCGCGGTCACGGGCCGGTCAGCGCCGGTCAGCGCTGGCGCCGGCGGCGGCGCCGGGCCTCGTCATCCCCTCCGGACTCGCCGGTCTCGCCGGTCTCGCCGGTCTCGCCGTCCCCGTCGCTGAACAGGCCGGCCTCGCCGGACGGGCGGTCACCGGCGGGGCGCTCGCTGGCCGGTCCGCGGTCGTACCCGCGCCCCGGTCCCCGGTCGCGGTCGCCGCGGTCCCGGTCGCGCGGGCCGCGGTCGCCGCGTTCCCGGCCGGCCGGGCGCTCGCCACCGGCCTCCGCCGGTGCCTCCTCGCCCTCCGGGCGGACCTTGTCGAGGTAGATCTTGCCGCGCTGGTCGATGTCCGCGATCTGCACCTCGACCTTGTCGCCGACGTTGAGGAAGTCCTCCACCCGCTCGACGCGCTTGCCGTTGCCCACCTTGGAGATGTGCAGCAGCCCGTCGCGGCCGGGCAGCAGGGAGACGAACGCGCCGAACGCGGCGGTCTTCACGACGGTACCGAGGAACTTGTCGCCGATCTTCGGCAGCGTCGGGTTGGCGATGGCGTTGATCCGCTCGACGGCGGCCTCGGCCGACGGGCCGTCGGTCGCGCCGACGTAGATCGTGCCGTCGTCCTCGATGGTGATGTCCGCGCCGGTCTCGTCCTGGATCGCGTTGATCATCTGACCCTTCGGGCCGATCACCGCGCCGATCTTGTCGACCGGGATCTTGATGGTCGTGACCCGCGGCGCGTACTGCGACATGCCCGCCGGCTCGGCGATCGCCTCGGCCATCACGTCGAGGATCGTGTGCCGGGCGTCGTGCGCCTGCTGCAGGGCACCGGCCAGCACGTCCGACGGGATGCCGTCGAGCTTGGTGTCCAGTTGCAGCGCGGTGACGAAGTCCCGGGTACCGGCGACCTTGAAGTCCATGTCGCCGTACGCGTCCTCGGCGCCGAGGATGTCGGTCAGCGTGACGAACTGGGTCTTGCCCTCGACCTCGTCCGAGATCAGGCCCATCGCGATGCCGGCCACCGAGGCCTTGAGCGGTACCCCGGCGGACAGCAGCGCCATCGTCGACGCGCACACCGAGCCCATCGACGTCGAGCCGTTGGAGCCCAGCGCCTCGGAGACCTGGCGGATCGCGTACGGGAACTCCTCGCGCGAGGGCAGCACCGGGATCAGTGCGCGCTCGGCCAGCGCCCCGTGCCCGATCTCGCGCCGCTTCGGCGCGCCGACCCGGCCGGTCTCACCCGTCGAGTACGGCGGGAAGTTGTAGTTGTGCATGTACCGCTTGGTCTTCTGCGGGGACAGGGTGTCCAGCGACTGCTCCAGGCGCAGCATGTTGAGCGTCGTGACGCCGAGGATCTGGGTCTCACCGCGCTCGAACAGCGCCGACCCGTGTACCCGCGGCAGCACCCCGACCTCGGCGGTCAGCGGGCGGATGTCGCGCAGCCCGCGGCCGTCGATGCGTACCTGGTCGCGCAGGACCCGGGTGCGCACCTCCTTCTTGACCACCGAGCGGAACGCCGCGCCGATCTCCTTCTCGCGGCCCTCGAACTGCGGCGCGACGCGCTCCTGCGCCGACTCCTTGACGCGGTCCAGGGTCTCCTCGCGCTCCGCCTTGCCGGCGATGCGCAGCGCCTCGGCGACCTCGCCGGCCACCGCGGACTGCACCGCGGCGTACACGTCATCCTGGTATTCCAGGAAGACGGGGAACTCCTGGGTCGGCTTCGCGGCGACCTTGGCAATCTCGTCCTGGGCGCGGCACAGCTCGCGGATGGTGGGCTTGGCGGCCTCGAGGCCGCCGGCCACGATCTCCTCGGTCGGCGCGGTCGCGCCGCCCGCCACCAGGGCCACCGTGTGCTCGGTGGCCTCGGCCTCGACCATCATGATCGCGACCTCGCCGTCGGGCAGCACGCGGCCGGCCACGACCATGTCGAAGGTGGCCCGCCCCAGCTCCTCGTGGGTCGGGAAGGACACCCACTGGCCGTCGATGTGCGCCACCCGGGTCGCACCGATCGGGCCGGAGAACGGCAGGCCGGACAGCTTGGTGGACAGCGACGCGGCGTTGATCGCGACCACGTCGTACGGGTGCTGCGGGTCGAGCGCGAGTACGGTCTCCACGACCTGCACCTCGTTGCGCAGCCCCTTGACGAAGCTGGGTCGCAGCGGCCGGTCAATCAGGCGGCAGGTGAGGATCGCGTCCTCGGTCGGCCGGCCCTCACGACGGAAGAACGAACCGGGGATCCGGCCCGCCGCGTACATGCGCTCCTCCACGTCGACGGTCAACGGGAAGAAGTCGAACTGGTCCTTGGGGGTCTTGCTGGCCGTGGTCGCCGACAGCACGACGGTGTCGCCGAGCTGCGCGATCACGGAGCCGGCGGCCTGACGGGCCAGCCGGCCGGTGGAGAAGATCACCTCACGGGTACCGAACGACCCGTTGTCGATGATCGCCTTGCTGTTCTGTGGGCCGAGAGTGTTTGGCTCGGTCATTGCTTTTGCATGCTCCTTTGGTCGCGGGTCGCGACCTCGGGGAGCTACCAGGCGGCCGGTCTTCGATCGAAGCCCCCGGAACTGTCCGTTCCGAAAGCCACTACCGAGGACCGGTGCTGCGTCGGCAATCCGCCCGGTGGCGGTTGCCGGCTGCTCCCCATCGTTGAGGCCGGTTGCCCTGTTGTTGGCCCTGCGCGCGAAGCGCGCCTGGATGTGGAACGGGGGGAGCGACCCGATGGTCACTCCCCCGGTGGTGCTAGCGGCGCAGTCCGAGTCGCTCGATGAGCGACCGGTACCGCTGGATGTCGGACTTCTGCAGGTAGTTGAGCAGCCGCCGGCGGCGGCCGACCAGCAGCAGCAGTCCGCGACGGCTGTGGTGGTCGTGCTTGTGGGTACGCAGGTGCTCCGTGAGATCCGAGATCCGGCGGGACAGCACGGCGACCTGCACCTCCGGCGAACCGGTGTCGCCCTCGGCGGTCGCGTACTCCTTCATGATCTTGGTCTTGAGCTCGGCTTCGAGCGCCATGTTCTCCCTATCGTGGGTGTTGACAAGCTCCGTACCCGCGGCGTCGTGCAGGCACACGGAGCCACGCCGGTAACCAGGCGTCCGACCAACATTACCAGTAGCTGAACGTGACCCCGCGGCGGCCCGCCGCAGCCGCCCCTGCCCGCTCAGTCGATCAGGTCGTACCGGCGCCGAACGAGCCCGTCGACCGGTACCGCGACTGATCCAGCCGGTACGTGTGGATCATCAGGTCGGGCGCCGGTCGTCGGTCTCCGAGCCGGGGGTGACCACCTCGACCGC
>Ga0070658_10003227_pt1 | contig 13466 bp, 5 predicted proteins | sample KBSC13metaG_FD_64664 | JGI IMG/M metagenome (GOLD analysis project Ga0070658, IMG submission 64664) | Corn rhizosphere microbial communities from Kellogg Biological Station, Michigan, USA - KBS C1-3 metaG | ecosystem: Host-associated > Plants > Roots > Rhizosphere > Soil ... | reverse complement strand
AAGATCGTTGATCCCCCAAATATCATTCGTATCGTCATAGGCATGGCGTAAGCTCGTCATCTTACCGGCAAAACCGTCCAATAGCTTGGTCTGGGCTGTCGATTCGGGGTTTCGCGTCACGACGATATCGATTGGCGTGCTTATGTCGAACTCGTCTGTAAGGATGGTTGTGGTGAGCGTGTTGCCCGTGAACCACCATCCCTTTTCGTCAGATCGGCCTGTATAGGAAAGCGCGTGGCCGTTTACCCTCACTTGCACGGGTGGCCAATCGCCCGGCAATTCCAGTTCTAAGGCGCGATGCTTCACCATGCCGGGATAGCTGCCTTTTGCTGCATCTGCCGTTACGGTCAATACGTTCGCAGTGCGGCTTGCATGCAGAGCTGTTGTGGAGAATTCGCCCACCATATAATTGCGTCCCTGGCTCGAGTCCTCATAGAGTATGTAGGTACTGTGCTGATGATCGTCTAACGGACTGATACGTAAAATGAGCGGATCGACCGGCTTGGCGCCGGTATGAAGCATTGGCGGCTGCATCGGTACGATCGCTCCTGGGCGCGAGTAGAGTGGGACCTGTTCCAGAAAGAAGTGGTGCTGACTGCGAGAAGGCCCATCGATTCGTCGCCCGGTAGGCTGCTCAATCCACTTCCCTTCGGGAAGCCAGATGCTCTCCGTAGCGAGATTCGTTGCGGAATCCAACGAGTGTACGACTGGCGCAGCAATTAGCTCGTCTCCGAACATGTACTCGTTCTGTGACTGATAGGCTTCCGGATCCTCAGGCCAGTCGTAGTAGAGAGGACGGATGAAGGCCACCCCTGTGTCGTAGGTGCGGCGCGCCTCCGTGTAGATGTAAGGAATCCATCGGTAGCGCAGACGCATGGAGTTCGCCATTACGTCGGAATACGGCTCCGGGAAGGCCCAAACGCGACGTTCGGCATCGGGGTTTTTGGTGGTATGTGTGCGTAGGATCGGACTGAACTCGCCAAATTGCAGCCATCTCGTATAGAGTTCGGCATCTACTTTGCCTGGAATATGTCCACCAATGTCGTGGCTCCAATACGCATACCCCACGTTTGCGGCCTCTGCCGTAAATCCCGGTTGAAAGGCGAGCGAGTCCCATCCGGAGATGACATCTCCAGAAAAACCTATTTGGTAACGGTGATTCCCTAGGCCTCCCCATCGATGGAATAGCATCGGACGCTTTCCCTCTCGCTCCTGGTCAGTGAAGTGGAGGTAGTTGAGCCAGAATGTAGGATTAACGCCAGACATCTGCGTGTTTGATTCCTGTTGCCAATCGAGCCACCAGAAATCAACGCCCTGTTTCTCCAGCGGGTGATGCAGAATTTCAAAATAGTTATCGACAAACTTGCGGTCCGTTATGCGAAAAGGAACGTACTTCTGCTCCTTTGGATCTTGCCCCATTGCCTTCGCCATTTTGGGATAGGCCTCTTCGAATGGCTGCACGCCAGAGGCAGGGTGAAGGTTGAGAGTGACCTTCAAACCCTCTTCATGTAACCGCTTCAGGAACATCTCTGGCTCGGGGAACAGATTGCGGTTCCACGTATACCCACTCCAACCCTTGCGATGTCCTGACTGGTCCAGTTGTCCTCCAGGAAAGGCGAGGTGCCAATCCATATCAATCACCAGGACATCCAAAGGAATATTTCTGGATCGGTACCCCGCCACAAGTTCATTCAATTCCTGGTCGCTATAGGCCCAGTAGCGCGACCACCAGTTGCCGAAGGCATAACGCGGCGGTAGAGGGATACGTCCGGATACTTTAACGAAGTCCCCCAGAGCTTTGCGATACTCGTGGCCATAGCCGAAGAAGTACCAGTCGAGACGATCTCCGGGCCTCCGGGATAGTGCCCAGGGCCACGCGCTCTGCTCTCCCGCGGACATGGAAAAATCCGCTGTATCAAAGAGCGGCCGCTGCGTGTCGTCAACGAGTACCCATCCGTCGCGCGAGAGCAGGCCTTTTTCCAGCTTCACGTCCGAGCCTTTCACGCGATCGAGCGTGCGAGTAGTGCCTCCCAGATTTCCGCTGTCAACCATGCCGGGATGCCATATCGTCTTGTGCCCGCTCACGCTAAGGGCGATGGACAGGTTATCCGAAGTAAAGCGCTCGCCGTGTTTTCCTGCCATGTAAACGAGATGCAGGGACGTTGTATCTAACGTGAGCGTACGTCGCACCCCATGCCCTGCAAGATGAGACCGAAAGGCAGGCACCGGCAAACGCCGATTCAGGAACGCGAAAGAAGCATGGTCTTCAAACTTGCCATCCGATGCCCATTCCACACGGATTAATTGCGGTGTGAGCACCGTAAAGCGGGCATCGCCTACTATGACCATCGCAGCAGGATCAGCATTTGGCTGATACACCTGGGGCGATGATGTCAGCTTGCTGTTGACCTGGCCAGGACAAACTACGCTATTGCCCAGAGCGCAGGCAAAAACAGCCGGCACTACACCAAGCAGAAAAATTCTGGGTCTCATTTGTCTCCTCCGGACACCTGGTCAGTTACCACGGCTCGCGCAAGGATAGAACGCGCATGCTCCAGGCGGCGACCCATTCCATTGAGGTTGAACTTTGTTTCATGCTCGTACCAATTGGGCAGGTATGGTCTCTTCCTGATAGCTACCGCAGCCTGCATTTCCTCCAGGTAAGCAGCGGCGGCCGCAAGGTGCTGCTGAGCTTCGGGAACATCTTTTACTGTGATGTACGCTTGAGCAATCTCTCGCAGAAAGAGATTAGCTGCCAGCATGAACCTGGAATCGCTTTGCACGGCCTCATCAAAGAAAGCAGCATTTTCAGCAGGAATCTTTGCCGAGATTTGCCTTGCCCCAGCAACTATCTTTTGCAATCGCTCGATCGACGCTGTCGTTCCGTTGACAATGGCATGCGGCTCGTCCGATCCGTCTGAATATGGTGGCACGATCCTCAACATGCGCGGGTCTCGGAAAAGCGGGTCCGTAGTGTAGCGGCCTGTTTCAATCCGTGCCAGCAGGTTTTCCGCGGCGCGGGCATATCGCAGATCTTGAAAGATGTACTGGCGATCAAAGTTCTTCAGGTCCGGCTTTTTCTGCTGCCAATAGGCATAGTAGTAGCTGTGATAGAGATCGCGAACCGCCGGAGCGGTTTGGGCCCCGAAGTACCGTGCACAAAAGGCTGTTAGGACCTTATTTACGTCAGCTGTCGAGTCCCACAACAGAGCGGATGCTACAGAAGTTTCCATTGTGAATTCGCGGAAGTTTCCCACGTTAAGAATCACGAGACGGAGGTGTCCTGGTTTGACTCCCCTAGTAACCTCAAGAAAGTTCTGTTCAACTTTCCACGGACCCTCTCCCGCCACTACATGTGAACCCGTAGTGAAGAATTGCAGGTTTAGATAGTAGCCGAGATCTTGTTGCGCTGAGTGCGGGTGAAAGATCTCCGGTCGCGGATAGTGGTCGCGTTGCTCGGAAGCGTAGTTCCAGATCAGCTTGGGATCCCTAGGCGGAGTTAGTTCCCCTGCATCCAAAAACTCACCCACTTCGTTGTAGAAGACGGTGCGTGTAAGCGGAACCGGACCGCGGCTTACCTTACGTAGCAACCGCATCTGGTGGCTCAACATCGAAGAGATAATCTGTGCGCGCTGTGCCTCATCTTTCGGAGCATCTGGAAAGCTCCTCCAAAACGGTTTGTCACCATCGACGCGGAACTCAATGGACTGGATCACATCCAAGTGCTCGTCTTCCACAAAGTGGATCGCATAGCTCCAGAACTGGTCCAGCGCCGCGAGATTGGAGAGGAGACGCGGCGGCGAAGGCATGTGTCTCACCGTGCTCCAGTATTTGTCCCAGTCGCCCAGCAAAAATCCAAACGGTGCGAGATGGGTGAAAGTTACCTTAATGCCTCTTGCTTTGCATCGACGGGCGAGCACCAGGCCCATGTTCGGCTTATTCTCCCAGTTGCTGATATGGTCTACGTCAAGCACGTTGAACCTAAGCCGAAGCAGTGTCTCCAGAAAAAGATCGACGTGATCGTTCGACGCGCTCAGCCACGGGTTAAGCATGTCCGTATCGTTGGGAAACCAACCACGCCAGCGGACAGAGGGCTCCTTCACTCGCCTGAACAGCGTAGGCGCTAGCGTGATTTCGGGCTGTGGATGGGGCTGCCAGCCAGTCCAGAACCACAGTGGTGGAACTCCCAAAGCTCGATCGGAGAACTCGTAGATGCTATAGATCGTGCCTCGAACATCGCCACCCTGCAGCACGATGCGCACCGGACCTTTTTCGGCGCGGCGGATGGAGTATGACTCTTCGGCTTTCAGGGTTGAATCGCGATACTTGCGGGTGCTCGTCCCTTTACAAGTCACCACGATCATTGGCCTATTGCTTGCTTCGCCTTCGCTCGAAAGTATCGGTGACTCTGCTCCAAGGACTTTGCCCAGATCTCGCTTCAGATCTTCAACCGCAGCGCGAATTGCGGGGTCTTCATCCGAATCCACCAGGATTGGAATCCCCTCTTCGATCTGTAGTGCTACGGGGCGGTTGACCTGCCCTTCGGCGCGGAATTTCGCGCCGAAAAGGCAGACGAGTAGAAGTACGGCATAGTGATGCCGTGTGCGCAACTGCATTGGCATAAGTCGTCCTCTACTGTGGTTGATTAGAAACTCGCTTTGACGCCTACCTGCATCTGTCGATTGTTGCTTGCGCCGGTGATCACGCCGAAGCTACCGAGTACGGACGAGTTCAGACTTGGGGAGTTATAGGTTGGGTGATTTGTGATATTGAAAGCCTCTCCGCGTATCTGAAGATTGAAGCGGTCGTGGAACTTGAAATTCTTCATCAAGGAAGTATTCAGCGAGTCTGTATAAGGAGCACGGATATCGCCGCGGTAGGGAGGTGTGGGCGATACACCGCCGGGCGTCGATGGTGACACGTTGTAATATTGGCTCGGTAGCTGGATAAACGCGGAAGAATTGAAGTAAGGATTCGCGGGGTTTCCGTTGCTCCCCCTTATATCACCAAGCCTCTTGCTGATGGGTCCCGACGACAGCGGATTTCCCTGGATGATCGGCCTGCCATTTGAACCGGTTATCGCGAGAGGTAGACCTGACTCCAGATCGAAGTAGTTCGATACTTCCCATCCGGAGAGTGCCGTTCGTAGAAGACCACGAGCGAGTCCCTGACCGGTGAAGATACGGGGAACAGTGTAGATCATGGTTAATCTCAGTAAGTGAGGCTGATCCAGAGATGAGATTGAGTGATAGTTAACTGTCGCATTGTGGTAATACGCCTTGTTTACCAGGCTCGTCGTGTTATTCCGCTCGAGCTTGGACCAGGTGTACGTGCCTAGAATGTATAGTTGGCTGGTAAGACGCTGCTGATAGCGGGCCTGCAGCGCATTGTAAGTGGACGTGCCTGAATTGACGCCATCCTCAGTCAAAGAGGTGAACTGCGGAAACGCTGTCTCGAGATAATGCCGTGCAATATTGGGGGATGCTCCCAAGGTAGTATTCCGCGGCAACTGGCCGTAGAACGGATTCGATACCTGATCGTTCTGGGATGCTACATCGAGTGGGAGCGGTAATTCATTCAGATCGAAGCTTTCAAACTCCTTGAGACTTAGCATGCCTACGTAAGCGACTTGTAGATCAGCTCCCCTCGGTAATCCCTGCTGCACGCTGAACTGCCACTGCTGCGAGTACGGCACCCGACGGTGCGGGTTGGTGAATGAGAGGCTCGATCCGGTTTGCGTCAAGGTTCCATTCGCCGTGCCGACGGGCTGAGTAATCCCGTTTGGAAAGGGATCGGAGATAGTAGTGGCAGGCGTAGCGCTACTGTTCGTTGATCCAACGTAAGAGGTGCTGGAGCTAAAGGTAGGTACACTGCCCTGGCTGCTGATGAGTTCATTGAAGGGGCTGTAGAAAAGTGCGTAGCCTCCGCGAAAGACAGACCGCGGGCCTGCTGCGTAGGCGAATCCTACCCGCGGTCCAAGATTATTGCTATCGAGGTCGCCGCCCCGTCTGGGATTCCCGTTGACACCAGTGAATTGGATTCCCCCGGTAAGCGTCCTTCCCGGAAGGAGAAGATCCACTGGCGCGTTAGGATCAAACCCGAACGAGATGCGGTTGTGGCGCTCCGTGTAAGGAGTTTCGAAATCATACCGCAGACCTAACGTGAGTGTAAGGTTGGCGGTGGCGCGCCAGTTGTCCTGGATGTATCCACCAATGTAGCGATTCTGGAGCGCGAGCGGAGCGGTGTACGACAGCGAACCAGAGTCCGCCAGACCAAGCAGGAGAGAAGCAACACCACTGCCGGATGTTTGCAGAGCAGATGTGCTGGTTGGGTTGGACGCGGTAAACTTTTGTGTCACTGTGAAGGTTCCGGCGCTTGAAACTCCCTGGCTTGCCGTGTTGTATTGATAGGTCCGCCAGTCCACGCCAAACTTAAGGCTGTGTTCGCCTTTCTGCTTGGTGAAGGTTGCAATCGCGGTATAGCCGTTGTTCGCAATCAGGTTGGCGCGCGTCCCGATGCTCACGCCCGTGTCCGCGCTGTCGATTGCGAAGTTGGGCCAGCCTACAATCGCCTGGTTTGAGGTGAGGACGCTCGGCAATTGCCAGGAGGACGGAGGTTCCTGCCCGAACGCGCCATAGCTGTCATTATTGACCCGGCGGATAAATCCCACGCCGAAGGACCCTACCAGGGTCGGCGAAAAGATATAGGTGTCGTTCAGGGCTACAGCATATCTCTTCTGTAGATAGACATCGATATTTGCGCCGCTGCCGTTGTATTGCTGCGCGCCCTTGATCAACGTCACTGGTCTCTGGTCACGCGTGAGATAGCTAAATCGGGCGAACAGGCGCTGTTTTTCGCTGGCGGCGTAATCTACGCGCTCACTCAAGTTCGATTGGGAGACCGTATAAGTGGCATCGCCGTACCAGTTTTTCACGCCAAGCTGATTGTTGACGCCGGCCATGTTCGGTCCCCCGGACTCCGAGAGCAGCGTCTGAAGAACTGCCTTACCGGTAGGATTGATGAGTTCCTTAGGAACAATGGCGCAGTTCGTGCCCGTAGCCTGGGTTCCGTACGTTGCCCCGGGTGTCAGGACAGGCGTAACCGGAACACCCCCAACGCATTGAAACTGCTTTCGCGAGGAGAATGCTCCACTACTCTTCAACGTGGTGGCGTATGGATTGTAAAGGGTGAGAGGAACTCCCGATTGGCTAAGAGTCGCCGAAAAATCTCCGTTGACTTCAGCCGCAGAGGGAACACGCGTCGTCTCCGACAGGTCTCGGACATCGTTGTCTCGCTCGTAAGCAGAGGCGAAGAAGAAACGATCCTTGCCATTGTAGAGATGGGGAATGATGATTGGACCACCCAGGAAGTAGCCTGTTTGATAATAGTTCACGTCAGGCCGTGCCACGTGGTTTCGATCATTCGACCACGAGTTTGCATTCAAACCCTTCCACCGGCCAAACCCGTACAGTGTTCCGTGGAACTTGTTTGTGCCCTCCTTCGTGGCCATCACCACCGCCCCACCGGTTGTGCGTCCGAGCGACGCATCCAACATGGTAGCGTTGACTTTCATCTGGTCCACCGAATCCACCGAGGGGACCACTACAACAGAGCCAGTGGAGAGCGGCACTGTATCCGGCATGCCGTCGAGTATCCATGTATTGCCACCTTGCACGCCGCCGCCACCGTTGATGCTGATGGCAGTCTGGTTGTCGCTGGTATAGGTCCCCTGCGACTGCCCGGTAACTCCAGGGGCCAAGCGGACGAAGTTTGCGGCGTTACGATATATCGAGGATGCAACCTCGGTCACCACTTCTTTTGGGATCAGCTGGCTGATGTCAGGATTCGTGGTCTCTACCAGCGGCTCGTCAGAGGTAACGTCCACGGTGGCCGTCGCCGATCCAATACGCATGCCAAGATCCACCGTGATGCGACTTCCGGAATCCACCCTTACATCTCGACGCGCCGTCTTCTCGAATTCCGGGGCTTCTGCTGATACGGTGTATACCCCGGGAAGCAGGAATGTCACCTGATATGAGCCGGTATGGTTTGTCTTCGTCTTTATCTGCACACCGGTTTCGTTTTCGGTGACGGTTACCTGCACGTCTGGAAGGAGCGATCCACTAGGATCGGTAATCTGTCCAGTTATGACACCTCTGACTTCCTGTGCATGGATCGAAGAAGAAACTATCACCACGGCCAAGATGATCGAAACCCGTATCCATATTTTATAAAACATATATCTGGTCTCCTTAGAGTTTCAGCTGAACATGTAGCACGAGCTCAGGCTTATATATTCGCTGGCCGGATACTAAGAGCCTTTTGGCGGGAAATAGCAGTGTTTTTACCGTAAAATGAGACGAATTCCCCCTATATATCCATTTCCCGGATTGATGGCCTCTTCCGGGAACGTCAGACCGGAAGGTGCTTGCCACCTCTTGCGCCACTCATATACGGTTAACTCCTCGAAAGGGCGCAGGCCATGGCGACTATTCCGCGCGGGATTGTTAAGAGCGAGCTCAAACCGGCTGTCTACCGGGAGCGCTACGGCTTGCTGCAACGCATCCTGTGGAGCCATCAATTCGAACGCTCGGAGCGGCTGCGTGCCTTTTTGGAATACGTTACTAATCGTGTACTGGTGGACCCCGACGCGGAGGTTCACGAGCAGGAAATTGGTTGCCAGGTCTTTGAGCGGCGGCCGGATTATGACACCTCGTCCGATAACATCGTTCGGGTCAGCGCATCGCAGATCCGAAAGAAGCTGGAAGAATACTTCCAGGGTGAAGGGGCCTCAGAGCCCATCGTACTCGATATTCCGAAGGGACAATACACGCCGATCTTCCGCGAGCGGGTCGCAACGGAGTTCTCGCTCGCAATTCAAGTTCCGCCTCAGCCCGGACTTGTGTGGCAGAAAGAGGTTTCATTCCTAAGGTTTGCTGTTACAGGGCTTATCCTTACTCTGGTCATCTGTATTGGGTTTCTGGTGCGACAACACCGTAATCCCATTTCCCAAACGAATTCACCGGCATTGACAGCACTGTGGACGAACCTCTTCTCTGCATCTCGGCCTACCAGTATCGTCGTCTCCGACTCCAGTCTGAGCCTATATGAAGACCTCCTGGGACGACAGTTCTCGCTTGCCGACTACCTTACGGCGCACAGCCGGGGTCCGGATCCCTCGCTCGCAACGAACCCGGCGCTTGGGCGGTTTGCAAGGCTGGTCTTCGGACGTAGCCTCACCAGCGGTGCCAGCGCCGGCACCGTCTACCGGATCGCCGAATTGAAAGGTCATGAAGCCTCGGGCCTGCATATTTTTCAACCCAGGGACTTCACAATGAGCAGTATCAAGTTCGGCAATGTGGTTCTCCTTGGCAGTCCGCGTGCAAACCCGTGGGTGGAACTCATTGAGAACAAGCTGACTTTTCGATATGTCTATGATCAGGCATCGCATTATTCTGGATTCCAGAACCTCGCGCCCAAAAAGGGGGAAGCGAGCAGCTTTCCCACTGATGCGAGAACAAGTTACTGCAGGATTGCATATCTCCCTAATCTGAGTGGGAACGGAAGCATTCTGAATATCGCGGGTACGGAAACCGAGGGCACGGAAGGGGGCGGCGAATACATTACGAGCGAAAAGTCACTGGAACAATTGCGCCAGAACCTCGGAGCCGGTGCAGGACCGTTCCCATATTTTGAGGTTTTGCTGCGAAGCGAGCGGGTGGGGGGAGCAACGCCGCAGTTGACGATAATTGCAACTAGACTGATCCATCCGCCCATTTAGTTTTTATCGGAATGTGAGGTCTATCAGGTCTGTAGCTTTGATCACTTCATGGCGCTGTCTTTCAGAGGTCTTTGGCGTACTTGGGATCGACGATGAGTGCGCTAAGCGCACTCCAAATATTAGCAAGTTGCGGCGAGCTCAAGTAAGCCTCTGATTCTGCTGGGAAATGCGTGGATGGGCGCCCATGCCTCCCCTCGACCTCCGGCTCTGTCAGAGCCACGACTACGCCAAATACCGCTGAAAGAATACGCCGGATAATTCTGAAAATGACATTTTGGTCCTTCTGGCGCTTGAAAGCAGGGAAGGGGAGCCTATGCGCTTACTCCAGGCCAGGACTTCCTGCGCAAACTGGTCCTAGACTCGGTTCCGTCGCTCCATTCCAAGCGCAACTACGCCAACGCGCTCGACGACCTGTTCGCCTTCTGTGCGATCCGACCTCTCTCCCGTGCGCTGCTTGGAGCTTTCCTCGCCAACTCGGCGCGTATCCCTCACCGTCATTCGATAAGCTGGGCGATATTAAGATTGAAGAGCTCATGAGTGTGTGCGGGTAAACATTTGCGAGAACAAATCGGTGATTTCCACGGGAAGGGGCTTGACACATACGATAACGTCAGATCAGGAGAACGAGCAGTGAGGGAAAAAACATCCACGAACCGGCGCTCGCGGCAGTCGGCCAACCGTCTCGATAGAGATATAAGGAAATTGCATGAATTCACCAGTTGCCGCGCAGCTGAACATCGACTATCGCCTGATAGCAAAACTAGTTCCCTTCTGTCATAACGCCCGAACCCATTCCAAACACCAGATTCGTCAAATCGCCGATAGCATCAAAGCCTTTGGCTTCACGAATCCCGTCCTAATTGACGAGAGGAACATCATTATTGCTGGCCACGGAAGGGTGGCCGCTGCGGGACTCTTGGGCCTTGATTCAGTCCCGACGATCCGGCTTGAACATTTATCCCAAGAACAGATCCGTGCTTATGTCTTGGCTGATAACAAACTGGCTGAGAATGCTGGCTGGGATAAGTCGATCCTCGCCATTGAACTGCAGCACCTCGTTCTCTCCGAGGAGATCCTGGACGTAACGCTCACAGGATTTGAAGTAGCTGAGATTGATCTGATCATTCAGTCCACGATTGAGACAGCAGAAGAACAGGGTGAATCCGAGATATCGGTTCCCCCTATTCCGGGCGCTCAACCAGGGGATCTCTGGCTACTCGGAAACCACAAAATCTTGTGCGGCAACTCCTTAGAGCAAAGTTCCTTTTCAACTCTTCTCGCTGATAAACGAGCAGACCTCGTCTTTTCCGATCCTCCGTTCAATGTAAGGATTGACGGCCACGTCTCCGGAAACGGACAGGTTCGACATCGTGAGTTTGAGATGGCCTCCGGCGAGATGACAGAGACAGAGTTCGTCGCTTTTCTATCGACGAGCCTGGGATTGATGTCGAAGTACAGTGCGGCTGGCGGGATTCACTACATTTGTATGGATTGGCGCCACCAGCTTGAGCTTCTGCAGGCTGGAAAGAGCGTCTACGACGATCTGCTTAATGTCTGCGTCTGGGTCAAAAACAAGGGTGGCATGGGATCCTTCTATCGTTCCCAGCATGAGCTGGTCTTTGTTTATCGGAACCGCGGCGGCAAACATCGCAACAATATTCAACTAGGGAAGTACGGGCGAAACCGCACCAATGTCTGGGAGTATCCGAGCGCGAGCACCTTCTCGAAGACTGGAGAGGAGGGAAATCTCCTTGCACTTCATCCAACTGTAAAGCCCGTAGCCATGGTCGCCGACGCGATCCTCGACTGCTCGAAACGTGGCGATATAGTGCTCGATGCGTTCCTCGGATCTGGGACTACGCTTATAGCCGCCGAACGTATCGGCCGTACTTGTTATGGCATCGAAATGGATCCTCGATATGTTGACGTTGCTATCCACCGTTGGCAGCGAGTGAGCGGAGAGTCAGCCATTCACGCGGAAACCGGAAACTCCTATTCCGACATTGCTGCCGAAAGAGAGGTATGTCATGTCTGACAGCTCCTATGAGACCGGATACGGCAGACCGCCTCGCAGTCGACAGTTCACCAAAGGCCGATCCGGAAATCCTAAAGGCAGGCCGAAGGGATCAAAAAACTTCGCCACTATATTCCGCGATGTCGGCCACCAGAAGATTAAGGTCACAAACAATGGCATCACTCGTGAGATCACAAAGTTTGAAGCGAGCGCGATGCAGCTCATGAACAAGGCCACGACCGGTGACATGAGGGCATTGAATACGTTGGCAACGTGGGTTCGGCTGTTCCAGAAAATCGTGGACGAGCCGGAGAAGTCCGCGCCGATTACAAACGAAGCAGACAAAATTGTCATGGCCAACATCTTCAAACGGATCCGAAAAGTGGATCCACAACCCGAAGGTGAGGAATGATGGGCGAACTGTCGCGTGAAGAATACTCGTACCTCCTCAAGCATGATCTGATGACCTTCATTGAGCGCGCCTTTTACGAGCTCAATCCCCAGACCTCGTTCCGCCATAACTGGCACATCGACGTCATCGCTTCGAAACTCGAGCAGTGCCGGCAAGGTAAGATCCGCCGGTTGATCGTCAACCTCCCTCCACGCTCGCTGAAATCCCATGCCATAAGTGTGGCCTTTCCAGCTTGGCTGCACGCGCATCTACCGGCGGCGCAGATTATCTGCGCCAGCTATGGCCAGGATCTTGCGGAGAAACATGCACGAGACTGCCAAATTCTCATGTCTAGCGAGTTCTATAAGAACTCCTTCCCTACCCGGCTTTCGCCCAAACGTTCGTCCGTAAACGACTTTATGACGACCACGCAAGGATTTCGTATGGCAACGTCAGTGGGCGGCGTGCTGACTGGCCGCGGCGGCGATTTCATTATCATCGACGACCCTCAGAAACCCGACGAAGCCCTCTCCGAGACCAGGCGGAAAGCGGTCAATGAGTGGTTCGACAATACCCTTCTGAGCCGGTTGAACAACAAAGAGGATGGCGTGATTATCATCGTCATGCAACGGCTTCATCAGGATGACTTGGTCGGTCACGTCCTTGAACAAGGCGATTGGGAGGTGCTGAACTTTGCCGCCATCGCTGAGGAGGACGAGTGCCACATGATAAAGACCATCTTCGGCACCAGCACGTTCGAGCGCAAGGCCGGCGATGCGCTCCATTCAGAGCGTGAGTCCATCGAGAGCCTGAAGCGCACTCGCGAGAGTATCGGGGAATACAACTTCCAGAGCCAGTACCAGCAGGCACCCATTCCGAAGGGTGGCGCCATGATCAAGACCGAATGGCTCACCTACTACACCCCAGCGCAGCGCCCGGACTCCTTCATCTACATCCTTCAGAGTTGGGATACCGCAAACAAGAGTGGCGAGCTCAACGACTTCAGTGTCTGCACGACATGGGGCGTTGCCAACGGCAAATATTACCTCTTGGATGTCTTCAGACGGCGTCTCGACTACCCAGAGCTGAAGCGCGCCGTCTGGGAGCAGTCGCGCAGATATGGACATCCAAAAGTCTTGATCGAGGACAAGGGATCCGGGATCCAATTGATTCAGGAACTCAAGCGCGAGGGACTCCTTTACGTTCGAGCCTATGAACCACCTTCCGGCGCCGATAAGGCGCTCCGATTGTTTGCGCAAAGCCATCACTTCGAATCGGGC
>Ga0070658_10003225_pt1 | contig 13472 bp, 12 predicted proteins | sample KBSC13metaG_FD_64664 | JGI IMG/M metagenome (GOLD analysis project Ga0070658, IMG submission 64664) | Corn rhizosphere microbial communities from Kellogg Biological Station, Michigan, USA - KBS C1-3 metaG | ecosystem: Host-associated > Plants > Roots > Rhizosphere > Soil ... | reverse complement strand
GCCAGATCGTGGCCGCCGGTGCGGACGCGAATGCTGTTGGTGACCACAATCCCGCCGACAATCGCGGCGAGGCCAACGATCAGGCAAACAAAAATCAGCGCGGAAATAATGCCGCCCCGGCGGCTGCGGGCAGAGTGCATGGGCCCACCTCCCAGCGGATGATACGCGGACTGGCCGGCGGGAGTTCACGGAATCGGAGCGGGCCGTGATAGCTTGGCTCTGATGGATCAGATAACCGTGCTTGTCCTGGGTGGGTCAAAGGAACCTGTCCTGAATCGTTTGAGTGAGTTAGGCCCCGATGTGAAGATCGTTCGGGCCGAGAAGACGGAAGATCTGGGCGATGCGCTGAAAGACGCCCGCGTGCTCTTCCAGTGGGCCGGGAGCCGCGACGAGTTGAAGAAGGTCCTGGCCGGCGCGCCGAAACTCGAATGGATTCACGGACGCTACGCCGGGCTCGACGCGATCCTGTGTCCGGAGTTGATTAACAGCCCGGTTCCCCTGACGAATGGACGGGGTTCGTTCAGCCAGTCGCTCGGCGAATACGTGATCTGCGCGGCGCTCTACTTCGCGAAGGATCTGCCGCGCATGCTGCGTTCGAAGGCCGAGCGCCATTGGGACACCTTCGACGTGCTGGAGCTCAGCGCGCAGACGATGGGGATCGTGGGCCACGGCGACATCGGCAGAGCGATTGCGCGGCGGGCGAAGGCGTTCGGGATGAAAGTGCTGGCGCTGCGGCGGAACACGACGCCGCGCGAAGGCGATGAGGATGTCGATCGGGTGTTTCCACATGCGGATCTGCACAAGATGCTGCCGCTGTGCGATTACGTCGTATCGGCCGCGCCGCTCACCCCGGAAACCAAACACATGCTCAGCACCGCGGAGTTTGAGGTGATGAAGCGTGAGGCGATCGTGATGAACGTGGGCCGCGGCCCGGTGATCGATGAGGCGGCGATCATTGAGGCGCTGCGGGCGAAGAAGATTCGCGGCGCGGCTCTCGATGTGTTTGAAGTGGAGCCGCTGCCGAAGGAAAGTCCGTTGTGGGATATGGACAATGTCCTGATTTCGTATCACACGGCCGACCACACGAAAGACTGGCTGGATGACGCAGTGCAGTTATTTCTCGACCAGTTCGGCCGCTGGCGGAAGGGTGAGCCGCTGAAGAATGTGACGGATAAGCGGGCGGGGTATTAGCGGAATCCGATGTGGGGCGGCGCTTCGGCGCTGCCGCTGAGCTTATGCTCGGCGCATGTGACCTGAAATGTTCCGGTAACTCGCGTCGGCCAGAAGGCCGACGGCAAGGCTGAAGCCATGCCCCACATCAGGCTGGCAAATTGGAAGTTTAGGTTGCTACACGCCGCGTTTGCTGCCCCAGAGATAGACGTGGAGGCGGGGGCCGAAGCGGTAGCCATGCTGTTTGCAGAGTTCGGCGATCCAGACGCCGCGTTCGCTGAGAACGTCACTGTTCGTGCCCTCGGGCATCAGGATGATTTTTTCAGGCGGGGCGTTCACGAGCGCGGCGATTTCCTGTAGTTCGGCAAGATCGGATTCGTTGGCCACCACGAATTTCAGTTGATAGTCCCAGGTTTGCGTCAGACGCCGAAGTACATCCGGCTGAAGACGGAGTTGTTCGTGGCGGTCGTGGAAAACGCCTTCCGGTGTGGAGTTCGCGAGCTTTGGGCTGATGCTCATGAGATCGCAGGCGACCGGTGCGAAGACCGTGCCGGCGGTTTCGACCGTGATGTGCATCCCGCGCCCGCGTAGCTTTTCTGAAAGTTCCACGACGCCGTGCGCGATCATCGGCTCCCCGCCGGTGATCACGGCGTGTCGCGCCGCAGGGAAGGACGCCACCCGTTCAACGATGGCATCGACTGTCATCTCATCGCCCTCGGGTTTCCACGAGGTGTATGGCGTATCGCACCAGGAGCAGCGCAGATTGCAGCCGCTGGTGCGCACAAAGACCGAAGGGACTCCGGCAAGAATGCCTTCGCCCTGAACCGAATAAAAAATTTCGGATATGCGCATCAGGCTGAGGCGGCGGGGTCGGCGATGCCGGCTTCGCGGAATCCTTTCGCGCGCAGCAGGCAGGAATCGCACGCGCCGCACGGGCGTCCGGCGGCATCAGGATCGTAGCAGCTATGGGTCATGCCGAAGGGTACGCCGGCCTCGGCTCCAAGACGAACAATTTCTGCCTTTGACAGGCTAATGAGCGGCGTGTGGATCCTCATGTGGGTCACGCCCTCCACGCCGGTCTTCGTTGCCAGATTGCTCATGCGCTCAAAGGCCTCAATAAATTCCGGGCGGCAATCCGGATACCCGGAATAGTCGAGCGCATTCACGCCAATGAAGATATCGCTGCTCTCCAGCACTTCCGCCCACGCAAGCGCGAACGAGAGAAAAATCGTATTGCGCGCCGGGACGTATGTGATCGGGATGCCTTCGCTCATCGAACTTTCGTCGCGCCCCTTGGGAACGGCAATGTCATCGGTGAGCGCGGAGTGGCCGAACACGCGCAGATCGATTTTGGCGACGCGGTGCGCAGTGGCGCCGAGAGCATTGGCCACGCGGCGCGCGGCTTCCAGTTCGACGTGGTGGCGCTGGCCGTAATCGAACGAGAGCGCGTAACAATCAAACCCATCGCGGCGCGCGAGCGCGAGGCAGGTGGCGGAGTCGAGGCCTCCGCTGAGAAGGCAGACGGCTTTGGGCATCAAATCAGTTTTCGGAAGCCTTTTCGGCGCTGTCTATGACCAGCACATCCATTATGGCTTTCCCTGATTCGAGACGCAGCCCCATCTGCTCCTGCAGGGCGGCGAAAACCGAGGGGACGGAATCGGAACCGCCGTCAGGATCCCAAGTGAAAGTGAAATCGTAGTCGCCCGAGATCCCCGTGTTGTCCTGCACAATGCGGCCCAGCGACTTCCCCAGCATGCCAGCGAACTGGTGGATGGAGATGCGCACGACCATGATCTGATTCCTTCCGGCGCCGCGGGTCTGGCGGATCTGACTCGAATTCGCCTGGGTTGGTTTGAGAAGAAATCCGTCTTTCGTCACTTCGAGCTTGTAGACGGGCATCTCACGTTTCTCGCTATGGGTTTTCAACTGGAAACGGTCCGCCAGCAGATGCTGCAGGAACGCTTTCTCTTCGGCTTCCCTGATGGGGTGGCCGGTTTTGGCCTCGATATCGTAGCGGTCCGAATCGAGCCACTTCGGTCCGCCGATAATCTGATCGTCCTGCAGGCTATATGCCGACCGGATTAACATCCTGAGCGATACATTATTGGCCCGGAGCAGGCCGCTGTCTTCGAAATCGAGGACGCTCCCCTCTCTGCCGCTGGGATTCGGGTGAATCGAAGCCGCCTCAAATGTCTGCGCGTGCAGGGCGCCCGCCAGGATCAGGAACGCAAGCATCCGCATGCGGATCTATACGTTCGAACGGCGCTTCGGTTAACCGTTCAGAACGAAAACGTGGTGCCGAACTGCACGCGCCGCAGGTTCGAGGTTTCGCGGAACAGCAGCGGGCTGGTGGATTGCCCAAAGAGCGGTGAGGAGAGATTGCCAACGAATCCTCCCGGGCTGAGGTGATTGAAAACGTTGTTCACTTCAATGTTGAAGTTGAGCTTGTAGCGGCCGTCCTCACTGCCGCCTCCCGAGGAGCCCGAGGCCGTGCCGCCGGCGGCGGGGGTCGAGGCCGCCCCGGCGGCAGCAGCCTTGTGGTGGCCGAGCGTAAACGTCCGGCCAAGCCGCGCATTCAGGTTCCACATGCCTGTGCCCTGCAGATAGTTGTGAGGCACAAGGGTCTGGCCCGGAATGGGCGCGGTATCGAAGGCGCCGAATTTTGTGAAGACGACGCTGGGGCGCGAGAGATCAGTGGCGAAAGTGGGGCGGTCGGAGCCGAAGGAATCGCCGTTCAGATCGTGGCCAACGGTGAGGTCGTAGGGAGCGCCGGAATTCGCGACGAACATCGGGCTGAATTGCAGTTTCAGCGGCAAATTGAAGTTGCCGACGAGATTCAACTGATTGCGGCGATCGTAGCCGGCGCGGCCGAAATCCGCCATGAAGTTATACGGATTGGAGGGCGTGGCGAGCCAGTTGCCATCATGATTGGAAAACTGCAAAGTGTAGTTCAGGGTAATCGAAGCGTTCTTGCTGATTTTGCCGTCCCACTTCACCATCGTGAGTTTCTGCCGGTAGATTCCGTTCGATTGGTATTCGTAAATGTTGCCCGCGGCATTGCCATAGGGCCTGACGCCGCTGTTGGGCACACTGGGATCATACGTGCCAGGCAGTGGAGTGTTGACATTCACGATGATGGGGAAATGGTCGCCGTGGATGTAGAGATACGTCACGCTCAGGGTGGATTTCTTCGGAAGCTGCTGCTCGATCGTCACCGCTCCAATGGTGTCGATATCCGGGCGCATATCTTTGCTGAGGCGCCATGTAACCGGCGGCTGCTGCTCGGCGGCCAGTGTGGAAAGTGACGGGATATTTCCGAAGAAGGTCGGATCCGTGACCAGATACTGCTGCTGATTGACTCCGTTGAAACGAGCGGCATTGAGCGGGATGTATGGGCCGAAGCGGTCGTAGAAAACGCCGGCGCCAAGACGAATAACGGTCTTTCCTGGCTTCGTAGCGGTTGAACCGGGCGACCATGCGAGGCTGAGCCGCGGCGCTATCGGGACCGGATAGATATGAACGTCCGACTGCTGTTCATGGCGAAGCCCGACGCTCAGCGTCACATTGGGCCGGATGCGCCAGTCATCCTGCGCGAATGCTTCGAACTGATCCTGTGAGACGTACTGGTAAGCCTTGCCGCCGGCGATGGAGAACTGCGAGGCGCCCCCGCCCAGCGAACGAATGGTGGCCATGGGATAGCCCAGGCTTTCGAACAGCAGCGTGCGCCGGTATTGTTCGAGCGAACTGATGGAAATGCTGGTGTTCCGAATTGGCTGATTGTTCGAATCGAGCTCGGGGGCATCGCCGACGCCCTGGAATGTGAAGGTGCCGCCGAAATTCGAGGGCGAGTTGTCGGTCGTGGAAGCGTGGATCCATCGCACGCCGAAGCGCACGGTGTGGGTGCCGCGAACATATGTGGAAATGTTCTGGAAGTCCGAGCGTTTGTATTTGTTGTACTGGTTGCCGACCTGATTTCCTCCGGCGTTGAATGCGCCGTCCACATTGATCGCCGGGAGCGTTGTATCGCCGTACTGGAAACTATCCGAGGTGGAATAGAGGAGACGCGTCTCCGTCGCGAGTGCGGGACTGAGTACGGCGGTCTCGGAAAGCTGCAGTTCCTGTGAGCTGCCTTCTCCGCTGTAGGCGCGGCTGAGCAGGGAGTAGCCGCCGATGCCGCTGTTGTCGCGGTCATTGCGGTTGTAGGTGTAGCGGCCTGTGGCGGTGTGATTGGCTGAGATCTGATAATCGATCCGGCCCGTTCCCGAATCATTGTTGCGCGGCGTGAGGACAGATTCTTCAACCGGTGAAGAGAGAAGTGTTGTGGTGTCGAGCGTCACCGCGTGAATGATCGCGTCCGTATTGACCTTGTTCTGGTTGGAGCTGAGAGACCAGGAGATTTTCTTTGCGATCGATCCGCCCACCGATTCGTTGAAAGCGCGGTTCACGTAATCGGCTTTATTGGCGGCGTATGGGTTGCGGGAATTGAAGAACGCATCGCTGTCGGTGAGCTGGAACGTACCGTGCAGTTTGTCAGAGCCGGGCTTGGTAATGATTTCCACTCGGCCGAACCCGAGGTATTCGGATTCGGCGGTGAAGGGATTCTTGTTGAGGCGGATTTCCTTGATCGTATTTTTAGGTGGAAGCGTGCCGCCGCTGAAACCGTCCACCATCAGGGAAGGAGCGTCGCCGTTTCCGGCGGAAGGGCCAGCGAGCGCCGAGAGCATGTCGCCCAGGTCGGCGGGATCGTCGGGAAGGGCATCAAGATCGTTGTCTCTCAGGACGACGGCCGATTTGTTCTCGGATGGATCCACGCTGACTTCCGCCGCTTGCGCCTCACTGGTGACGTTGACTTCCTGCCTGCCACCGCTCGGAACAAGCTGGATCGCCGCCTGCGCGGGAACGCCCGGCTGGAGTGTAACCGCATGTTCATAGGCGACGAAGCCGGGGTAAGCGACGGTGACTTTGTAGTTCCCGGCGGGCAATCCAGGGAAAAGATAAGTGCCATCGGCCTGAGTCTGTACCGTTTTTTTACCAGAGGGGCCGCTTAGCGAGACGGACGCGGCGGGGATGATGGCGCCGGAAGAGTCCGTCAGCGTGCCGCGAAGGCTGGCCGTTTGCTGCGCGAATGCAGCCATTGCGGCAAGAATCCATACAAGAAGAATGCGCATAAAAACGTCAGATCTCAGTTTCCAGAACCGGGGAGTCGGCGATTGGTTACAGAATTTGTCGTGCTGTTCGGGAATCGCTGCATGCGCTTAAGACGATCCGATTCCGGATTTGTTGATTGCGGATGTTACAAGCGCCGTCAGGGGCACGCTCAACGAAGGGCACGTCTCTCAGACGCTAACGCGCGAAGGCCGTTAGTGGTTCACAAAAAATTAATGCCGGTGGATGGCGACGGCGCCGCAGGGCAATTCCACGTATCCGCTGACCGGGCGGACTTCAGCCAGAGGGTCAAACTGCACGGCGTCGAAGGAGATGGCGTCTTCTATGTAATCGCAGACTTCGAATTCGCCGATGCTTCCGTCGCTGACGGCGACGGAAATGGAGTAACGGCCACCCGCCAGGCGCGGCATCGTGATGCGGAAATCAATGGTTCGCTCGTCGCCGGGCGTCAGAGCAGTGAGCGGATGATTTTCGCGCGCGGAGTTCGTACCGAAAATGCTTTCGCCTTTTTGATTGCGAACGAGAAATCCGGCGATGGGGGCGGTCACGGCGCCGACCCCGCCGATGCGGAGGCGGAGGAGCGCTTCGCGCTTTGAGGGCGCCGGTGGCATGGAGACGCCGATGATTTTTGCCGCGCCGTTGCCGAAGCGGTGCGTGGCGTTCGTCAGCTCAGGCGCGGGAATGCTGGTTTCCGCAACTTTGGGCGAACGATCGCGTTCCAGCGTGGAGGCGAGATAGCGCGCTACGATGTCGTCCGCTTCGCCGAGACCGCGCATCACGCCGCGATCGAGCCACAGGCAGCGCTCGCAAAGCGCTTTTACGTCACCCGTATCGTGCGAAACGAAGAGGATTGTGACGCCCTGCGCGCGCAGTTCGTGAATGCGTCGCATGCAGCGCTGGTGGAATGCGATATCGCCGACAGCGAGCGCCTCGTCCACGATGAGAATGCGCGGATCGGAATGCGCGATGACCGCGAAGGCGAGCCGCAGCACCATGCCTGTGGAGTACGTGCGGATGGGCTGGTCGATAAAGCTTCCGATATCGGCGAAGCGCTCGATGGAAGCGAATTTCGCTTCGATGTCCTCCTGCGAGAGGCCGAGAATGGTGGCGTTCAGATAGACGTTCTGGCGTCCCGTGAATTCCGGCGCGAAACCGGAGCCGAGCTCGAGCAGCGTGGAACAACGGCCGTTCACGGTGACTGATCCGGACGACGGGCGCAGAATGCCCGCCACGATTTGCAGCAGCGTGCTCTTGCCGGAGCCGTTCGAGCCGATGATCCCGAACGCCTCGCCTTCTTCCACCGTAAAGCTTACGTCGCGCAATGCGCAGACTTCATCGGATGTGTGCGAGCCTGGCGAGAAGATGCGGCGTACTCGCGACCACTGCGAATTGCCGAGCGGATAATATTTCGAGATTCCGGCGACTTCGACGGCCGGCATGGCTATTTCCTGCCACGCAGGATAGCGCGTTCGAAAGGATGATTGCCGGGCTGGACGAAGCCGCGATGCACGCCCGTCTGGGCCACTTCGCGAAACCGGAGCTTGGACATCATTTCGAGCAGACAGGAGCGATTGGGCAGGAACCAGGAGACGTGGTCTTCATCCGGGTCGGCGCCGCCAGTGTAGAGCATCGCGGGCGGCTCCTGCGGGCCCTCTGGCAGAATCTGCGCGAGAATCAGCGTGCCGCGGCAGACGGCGGCGAGTGCGGCGAGAGCTTTCAGCGGATAGAGGGTGTGGACGAGCACGTCGCCCACGAAAACCAGATCGAAGCCTTCGGGGACACCGGTTTTCTCGAGCGTGAGATCGTAGAGCGGCGTGTAGCAGCGCTCAACTTTCGAACCCAGCCGCGCCTTGCAGAATTCGAATGGACCTTCGAGGAGACAGCGGTACAACTCGCGTTCGGAATCGCCGCGGCGCATCGACTGCAGCTCGCCGCCGGGGAAAATCATGCGCTCGATTTTGGTGAGTGAACCTTCCACGCTCTGGCCGGGAAAGCGGTCGAGATCGCGCAGCGATGGCAATTCCACTGAGACGACGCGGGCGCCCCGGCGCTCAAATTCGAATGCGAAGAACCCGGTGGCTGACCCCGCGTCGAGGACCGTCATGCCGCGCATGTCTTCCGGAAAACCGAATTCGCCCACGGTATGGCGATAGTCATACATGCCGGGCGTTACGAGGCCGTCACCCAGATCGATCGTGTGATACCAGTAGAACCGGCTGGTATCGGGGAGCCCAAGTTCCTTCGCGCGCGCGGCGAACGTCTGCATCGCGCCAACGAAATCATTTCCAGGCTGCATAGACGACTCTCTTGCCGCGCGCGTGCTGTTCGTATGCGCCTTCGTGCGGCGGCACGCGTTCCACGCGCTTAAAGCCCGCCTGCTTCAACATGAAGGTCAGCGCCTTCGGCGAAGGGCATGTAGCCATGGGTGTGACGCCGGTTTCACGGCCACCGTTATCGAATTCGCCGGTTTCGTCGATCACCGCGAGGATTCCCTGGTAAGGACGTGTCCATTCGCGTGAACCCCATTCCGCCGCGCCTTCCACTTCATCGACTACCTGGGTTTCGATGACGCACATCTCGCTCGTGACGGCCGCGACCTGGCGCAGGCACAGCATCGGATCTTCCACGTGATAGAGAACGCCAAGGAACAGCGTGAGCGGGTACTGCCGGCTTTCGCTTGCAGCCAGCGTTTCCACTCGTCCCTGCCGGTAGTTCACGCGAAGTCCCATCGCATCGGCGACAAAGCGTGCGCGATTCAGATTCTCCTCGCGAGCATCCACGCCATGCACACGCATCCCGAGCCGCGCCATGGCGAGCGCGTAGAAGCCCTCATGGCAGCCGATATCGAGACATTCGAGTCCGCGCACGCGATCGCCGAAGTGCGCGGTGACAGCGCTTTCCACCATGCTCAGACGTGTGCTGAAGATTTCGGTGACGGTCGGGGGCACGATCGCGGTCGTCCGCAAGCCGCCGCCAAAATCGAATGGATAAAACCACGGTCCCAGACGTTCAATGCCGCCCTGAATTTCCTGCGGGGTCAAGCTTTCCTCCAGAGCCAGCCGTCCGGCCAGTAAGTCACATTCTGCGTGAGCGGGCTCGTATTCACTTTCCATTCCGGCTGACGCATTTCGAATTCGGGATGGCGTGCGAGAAACTCCTTCGCCGCTGCGGCGGGATGATCGTGCGCCCACTCGCTCTCGCCGAACGGGACATCGGACAGATCGCGCATGATGCCATCCGCTGCGATGATGCAGGAGCCGCGCGTCACGAGCGGCGCGTAGGCTTCGAGCTCGGCAGCCACATGCGCTTTCGTGTGGTTGGAATCCAGAATCACGAACACCGATTCGTTCGCCGCGATTCGTCCGCGCACGTCCGCCACCATTTTGGGCGCTGCGGAGTCGCCTTCGAGCAGCGTCACTCGATGGGCCAGCGGATGCGCCGCCAGCGCCTCCCGGACGCCAGCGCGAACCTCCACATCGATCCCGATTACCCGGCCCTTGCCCATCGCTTCACAGAGCGACGCATGAAACAACAGTGAGCCACCATCAAAAACGCCGGTCTCGATAATCGCATCGGGCTGCACTTCATACAAAACTTCCTGCAGTCGGATAAGGTCTTCCGGCAACTGCAGCAGAGGGCGGCCAAACCAGGTAAACGTGTGGTAGTAGCGCAGCGACCACCCGACGCGTACCCATTCGCGGCTGATGAGCTCAAACGCTTCGCGGGAATAGAGCGGGAATTCACGCCGCCCGCCGGAGTCCTCCACCGCCAGCACGCGGTTGTCGTTATCGATGGTGAGATTCATCGCAAAGGAAGCGAAACCGTCATTATCGCGCGGCGGCTTGCGTCCAACGCGTTCCCATGGGCGCCGTGCGGTGATATTCTGGTCTCGAAACGCGCTCTCGGCTCGCAGGGCACAAACATGGACCTCAATCTCGCAGCACTCAAAGGCGAAATCCTGGATTATCTGGCGGCTTCGGATTTTGCGGTGTTCCACAGTTTTTCCGGGGGACTCGAAGATCTCCCGGTGATCAGTTGGGACACGGAACGGTATCCGGATTACCGCATGTTTCTGGACGCCGCGCGCAAGGTGGGGCAGAAGCTGGTTCTGTTCGCCGCGCGCGAGTTCGAGGAGCTTGAAGTGGAAGAGGCCCTCGAAGGCATTGAAGAGGCCGCCATCGGCCGCGACGAGCAGCGCGATCTGGAGCGCCGCGTGCGCAGCGCCCGCCGCCATGCCGGGGAGACCTGCACGCTGGAGCTCGCGTTCGATTACAACTCGCACCTTTACGTTTACGAGGTGCAGCCCGACTGGTACGAAGATTTCCTCGAGACCTGCGACGAAATCACCACGATGCTGCCTGTAGGTGATGGCGGTGATTCGGATGATGGCCTCGGGGGCTTCTATTCGAACAACTAGCCGCTGGAAGTTCCCCAAGCCCGATCTGGAGGCAATTGCCGCGCTGGCGGCCGAAGTGCGTCTGCCCGCGGCAGTCGCGCAGGTTCTGATCGCGCGGGGATTCGGCGATCGGGCGAGTGTCGAAAAGTTTCTCGACCCGCAGATCGACGATTTGCACGATCCGTTTCTGCTGCGCGACATGGATCGCGCAGTCGCCCGCATCGAAGCCGCGATTGCGCGCGGCGAACGAATCGAGATTCACGGCGATTACGACGTGGATGGCGTGACCTCCACCGTCATCGTGAAGAAGGCGCTGGAATTGATCGGCGCGGAGGCCGGCTGGCACATCCCGCATCGCCTGCACGATGGCTATGGGATGCAGGCCGCGGCTGTGGAAGAAGCCGCCGCGCGTGGCGTCAGGCTCATCATCAGCGTGGATAACGGGATTCGCGCCGGCGCCGCCATCGCGCGCGGCGTTGAGTTGGGTGTGGAAACGGTCGTCACCGACCACCACCTTCCCGAAACCGATCTGCCGCCCGCCGTCGCCGTCGTCAATCCGAATCGCGTCGATTGCAGTTATCCGAACCCGAACCTCTGCGGCGCGGGCGTTGCTTTCAAACTGACCCACGCGCTTCTCTCTCGCGCGGGGTGGACGCGTGAGAAACTCCATCGCGTACTGGAATCGTTTCTGAAGCTGGTGGCGATTGCCACGATCGCCGATATCGTTCCGCTGACCGGCGAAAACCGCATCATCGTGAAGCATGGGCTGAGCGGCCTCGACAATGTTCGCAATCCGGGCTTGCGCGCGCTGCTCGCCGCCGCCGGATTTCAGAACCGCGTGCCGGATGCCGGCGAAGTTGCGTTCCGCATTGCGCCGGCCATCAACGCCTCCGGCCGTATGGACACTGCGGGACATGCCGTCCGCATGTTCCTGACGAAGGACGCGGACGAAGCGGCCGCCATCGCGCAGGAATTGTTCGCCCTCAATCAGGAGCGGCAGGCCGCTGAGCGGGCCGTGGTGAACGAAATCTTCGCCCACTGCACGGAAACACCGCTCAGCGATGGTGACGCCGCCGTTGTGTTCTGGGGTGAGGGCTGGCATCGCGGCGTGGCGGGGATTGTGGCCAGCCGCGTGGTCCACAGATTCCACCGGCCTGCGATTGTGCTGGGCGTTGAGAACGGCGTCGCGCATGGCTCGGGGCGCAGCATCGAAGAATTTCATTTGCTCGACGCGCTCGAAAGTATGCGCGAGCTGTTCACGCGCTTCGGTGGGCACGCGCACGCCGCCGGTCTCACGCTTCCTGTGGAATCGCTCGAAATCTTTCGCGAGCGACTGCGCGCCTACGCGGCGGCAAGACTGACGCCGGATGATCTGCGTCCTCTGGTGGAAATCGACGCCACGATACGGCTGACGGATTTAGGCGATCCGCTCTGGTTCGCGCTGGGACAGATGGCGCCGTTCGGTATGGACAACCGCGCTCCGATCTTTGCAGTGCAGGGCGCGGTGCTGGCAGGCGCGCCCATGGTCTGGAAGGACAAGCACCTCAAACTCGCGGTGAAGCAGGGAACCCGCACGGTATCGATGAAAGCCTGGAATATGGCGGACCGCGCGGAAGAGATCGGCGCGATGAAGTCACTCGATATCGCGTTCGAAATCGAACGCGGCTGGCAGGGCGGGTGGGAACTGACGGCCCGCGAATTCCGCGCCGCCGAGACAGTTTCCACGCAGGTTGCGGCGGCTGCTTACTAGAGAACGATAAAGTACGACATTTCCCGTTGACATACGAGTAGTGTCGTATTATAGTCGTCCCAGATGGCGCCAGAAAAGACGACGGAAAAAGACCAGCCTCTCCCCACAGCCGCGGAACTCGACATCCTGAACGCCCTCTGGCGTATTGGTCCTGCGACAGTCCGCGAGGTTCACGACGCGCTCGGAACAGAGAACGGCTACACGACGACCCTCAAGCAAATGCAGGTGATGACGGAAAAGGGTCTCGTGATCCGCAGCGAGCGTTTCCGCGCTCACGTGTATGAAGCGGGAATCCCCCGGGAGCAGATGCGCCGTCAGATCGCGGGAGATCTGCTGGATCGCGCCTTTGAAGGCTCGGCGCGCGAACTGATACTCGGCGCTCTTTCCGCCAAGCCGGCGTCCGCGAAAGAGCTGGCGGAGATCAGGCAAATGATTGCCGAGTTCGAAAAGACGAAGAGGTAAAAAGCCATGACTGCGCGGCTCGGTTTGGCGCTGCTTCATTTCCTGTGGCAGGGGGCATGTATCGCCGCGGTCTACGCAATCGCGCGAACGTGGATGCGGAGCGCGCAGGCCCGATACGGTCTCGCGTGTATCGCGCTGGCCGCAATGGTCGCGGCTCCGGTTGTGACCTTTGCGGTTGGCAGCCGGAACAATACGGCCCCAACCGGACCGGCAGCCGTTGTTGCCACCTCGCATCGCGTAACACCGGCGAAAGATCCCGCGCTCGATCCAATTCCTGAAGTCGAGACTCGTGAAATAACACCCTGGTTCGTTCGCGGGTGGCTCGCGGGCGCCGTAATTCTCTGGCTTCGCTTGCTGCTGACCTGGATTGCGGCTGGCCGCATGACTTTCCGGCAGGTTTGTCCCGCGCCGCCGGAATGGCAAGAGATTCTGACCCGTCTCAAAGCCCGGATTCAGGTAAGGCGTCCGGTGAAACTGCTGATCTCGTCGTTGATCCAGGGTCCGGTAGTGATCGGATGGCTCCGTCCC
>Ga0070658_10003224_pt1 | contig 13474 bp, 13 predicted proteins | sample KBSC13metaG_FD_64664 | JGI IMG/M metagenome (GOLD analysis project Ga0070658, IMG submission 64664) | Corn rhizosphere microbial communities from Kellogg Biological Station, Michigan, USA - KBS C1-3 metaG | ecosystem: Host-associated > Plants > Roots > Rhizosphere > Soil ... | reverse complement strand
GTGTACGGCGACGGCCGCAGCGAACGGCTCATCGGCCGGTACCTCGCCGAGACCGGTGCCGACCGCGGCGCGGACGGCATCCTGGTCGCGACGAAGATGGGGCGGCGCGTCGAGCAGCGCCCGGAGCACTACACCCTGGACAACTTCCGCGCCTGGACGGACCGGTCCCGGAGCAACCTCGGCGTCGACACGCTCGACCTGGTTCAGCTGCACTGCCCGCCCACGCCGGTGTACGACACCCAGGCGGTGTTCGACGCGCTGGACACCCTGGTCGCGGAGGGCAGGATCGCCGCGTACGGGGTGAGCGTGGAGACCTGTGACGAGGCGCTGGCGGCGATCGCGCGACCGGGTGTGGCGACGGTACAGATCATCCTCAACGCGTTGCGCCGCAAGCCACTGGAGCGGGTACTGCCGGCCGCGCGCGACGCCGGGGTGGGCATCATCGCCCGGGTACCGCTCGCCTCCGGCCTGCTGTCCGGGAAGTTCCGGTCCGACACCACCTTCGCCGCAAACGACCACCGCAACTACAACCGGCACGGTGAGGCGTTCGACGTCGGGGAGACGTTCTCCGGCGTCGACTACGAGACCGGAGTCGCCGCGGCGCAGGAGTTCGCCGCGCTGGTACCGGACGGGCTGACCCCGGCGCAGGCCGCGCTGCGCTGGGTGGTCCAGCAGCCGGGGGTCACCACGGTGATCCCGGGTGCCAGCAGCGTCGCGCAGGCGGTGGCCAACGCGGAGGCGGCCGGCGCACCGCCCCTGCCCGACGAGACGCTCGCGGCCGTCGAGGACCTGTACGACCGGCGCGTCCGGGCGCAGGTGCACCACCGCTGGTGACCGCGCGGCCGGCGCCGCCGGCCGCGTCAGCCGCCGCGCCCCGAGCGACGACCCGCAGTCCGCCAACCAACCGAGGTCCCGCTCGCTGTCCACTGTGGACGCTCGCAGCTCCGGGGCGCAGTCCTGGTCGTCCGGGTCGGGTACGCACCTGGGTATCCGTCACGATCGCCGTCTGTGGCGGCCGTAGGACGACCGACCGCCGACACCGTCGCCTCCCCGAAGAGCGCACACGCCTGCTACTCCTCGGCTTTGTGTGGATGAGTTCGATCATCGTTTCGGTGTCAGTACGACGGTGCGAGGGGCGGTGGACGGGCTGCGGCGTTCAGGAGTGCCTGCTAACCTGCGCGCCGTGACTGATCCAATCGTGTTGGATGGCCTGCGGCCGGTGGACGCCGATGATGGTGACCTACGGACGCTGACGGCGTTCCTGAACTGGATGCGCGAGTCGGTCATCGTGAAGGCGACCGGTGTGACCGAAGAACAGGGCCGTGCACCCGTCGCGTCGGGCACCAGCCTCTTCGGCCTGGTCAAGCATCTGGCCGTTGCGGAGTCTTACTGGTTCGACGTGGTGTTCCAGGGCGTGGACGCGCCGATCGACTTCACGATGCAGGTATCGGCAGAGGAGACCGGTCCGGCGCTGATAGCTCGATATCGCGAGGCGATCGGACACAGCAATGCGATCATCGCCGCGTGCGGCGACGCGGAGGCGCGAAGCGTAGGACCTCCTGGTCCGGCCCGGTCCCTACGGTGGATCATCACGCATATGATCCAGGAGACGGCCAGGCACGCCGGCCATGCCGACATCCTGCGGGAGAACCTCGACGGGTCGGTCGGACACCGCCTGCCCAGTTGAGCGCCGGAGAACCGGTGCGCCCGGCTGTGATGCCACACCCCGGTCAGCCCGGCACCGGCCAGCATGCCGCACACCGTGCGGTGTGCTGGCCGGGCAATCATCCCGGTGACGAGAACTGACGGGCAGCGGCATCGCGAACCCTGCGTCTGCGGCAGTCACAGGACGGGACGCCGCGAACATACGACGAAGGGATTCGAGTGGGTCTATAGGGTCTCTGTCGGGTAGCCCGAGGAGTCGGTGTCGAGTTGCGATGCGGGTGGTTGTGCCACGTTGCGTGACGGGTCGCGATCACGCGATCGGCAACAGCCCACGCTCGGCGAAGACCTTCTTGGCGGTGAATGTCGCGTTGAGGGCGCGGGGGAACCCGCAGTAGACCGATGCGTGGAGGAACGCCTCGATGATCTGTTGCGGCGTCAGTCCCACGTTGAGTGCGGCGTTGATATGGACGTCCAACTGCGGTTCGCAGCCGCCGAGTGCGGTCAGCATCCCCAGCGTGACGAGCTGCCGGTCGCGGGGTTCAAGACCAGGACGGGAGTAGATCTCCCCGAAACCCCAGGCAACAACCTGATGCCCGAGCTCCGGGGCGACGTCCTTGAGAGAGTCGATGACGTTCGCACCCGCAGCACCGTCGACCGCGTCGAGCACCGCCCTTCCGCGGTCGTAGCGCTCCTCGCGCGTCATGGCCTCACTCATCGGTTTCCCCTTCGTGGTGGTGTTCTGTTGCGCGCAGCGCCGCGAGGTCGCTGCGGTAGGTCGCTATCTTTGCGTCGAGCGCTTTCTCGTGAGCCCGCAGCCGGGCGATCTGCTCACGCAGCCCGGCCTGATGCGCTCCAAGGAGAACGAGCCGGGCCTCGGTGGTGAGCACGCCGCGAGCGCGTAGTTCGGCATACTCGCGCATTTGCGCGATCGGCATGTCGGTCTCACGCAGCCGGAGCAGGAACCTCACCCACTCGACGTCCGCTGCGGAGTAGCGGCGCTGATTGCCGGAGTTCCGGGCGACCGGACGGATCAACCCGGCCCGCTCGTAGTAGCGAAGCGTGTACGCGGACACCCGCGTCGCGGCCGCCATCTGCGCGACCGTCAGGCTCAGCGCCCCGACTTCATCCGTCACACCGAGCAGACTAGAAGTTAGAGCGCACTCCAAGTCAAAGCGCGACGTCGACAACGTGACGGTCAACACCTAGAGGCCACGTACGTGCGCGAGCGATGACACGTGTCGGTCGCCACATCCCTTGTCGTGCCAGCCCTGGAAGGCCCAACGGTCGTTGAGGACGGAGCCGCCCGTGGCCTCATGGGCGGCCACGGGCGACTCCTGTGTGGGACTGCCGGGTGTTACGGGCTTGGTGTTACGGACTCGTGCAGGTGATCGTCGGAGTGGACGGCGAGCCGTTGGCGGTGTAGCCGAGGGTCGTGTTGCCGCCCGCCGGGATGCTGCCGTTGTAGCTGAGGTTCTTCACGGTGACACTCGATCCGCTCGTGGTGAGTGCGCCGTTCCACAGCTGGGTGATGGTCTGGCCGCTGGCCAGCGTCCACTTGAGTGTCCAGCCGTTGATCGCGGAGCTACCCGCGGTCACCGTGATGCCGGCCTGGTAGCCACCCGGCCAGCTGTTCACCGGGGTGTACGTCGCCGAGCACGCGCCGGGCGGCGGCGGCGAGGAGCTGCGCGACGGCGACGAGGACGGCGGCGGTGAGGACGGCGGCGCGCTGGAGCGCGGCGGCGACGAGCTCGGCGGTGGCGGTGGCGGCGAGCCCGTGGCGCCGGCGTTCATCGCGTTGAGCGCCCCGGTGAAGGCCGGCTTGGGCTGGTAGTTGTTGTCGAACATCGTCGCGGCACCCTGGCCCGAGAAGGCGCCGGGAATCCACGAGTCGGCGTCGCCGACGGCCCACTGGGTGACGCCCGGGCAGCGCGGGGTCTGCACGCACGCCTGTACCACCCGGCCGAACTCGGTGGACTGCTGCTGCAGCCCGGACGAGCTGGGCGGAAGCGACGTGAACCGGTCGTCGAGCTCGGTGATGGCGACGTCCAGGCCGAGGGCGGTGAAGCGGGCCATGCTGGACTGCAGGGTCGACTCGTTCGAGATCTGGCCGATGATGAAGTGGCTCTCGAAGCCGATGCCGTCCAGGGGTACGCCCTGCGACTTCAGCGACGAGGCGAGGTTGAACATCGCGTCCTGCTTGCTGCCCGGAAGCTCGATGTTGTAGTCGTTGAGGTACAGCTTCGCGGCCGGGTCGGCGGCGTGCGCGGTGTTGAGCGCGTCGGCGATGTAGCTGATGCCGTTGAACGCCTGGAAGAACACGTCGTTGCGCGGCTGCGACGGGTTGCCGTCGTCGAACGGCTCGTTCACCACGTCCCAGGCGTAGATCTTGCCCTTGTAGTGGGTGACCTCCTGGGTGATGTGGTTCTCCATCGCGGCCTTGACCGAGCTGAGCGGCAGGCTGGTCACCCAGCCGGCGAGCTGGCTGTGCCAGACGAGGTTGTGGCCCCGGACGCGCTCGTTGTGGGACGTGGCGTAGTTGACGATCGCGTCACCCGGGCCGAAGTTGAACTGGTTCTGGTTCGGCTCGGTGGTCTGCCACTTCATTTCGTTGCCCGGGGTCACCATGTCGAACTGGGTGCCCTGGACGTTGGTCACCGTGCTGTTGTTGATCAGGTCCTGGGTGAAGTCGCTGCCGAAGTAGCGACCCTGCGCCTCGGCGGCGCCGCGCAGGGTCGTCGCGGCCGCGCTCGCGGCACCGGCGCCCGTCATGGCGACCACGACCGCGGCGAGGCCGGTCGCGGCCACGACCGCGGCGGTGATCGCCGTTCGGACCCGGCGTCTGCCCGGTTGGTGCACTGGGAAATCCATGGTCGGATGGGCCCTTCCTGTGGAGCGGCAGGCAAGCCGCTTATGCCCGGTCTAACCGTTACGGGGCCCGAAACTTATCGAAACATGTCCCTACAACGTTTCGGGTGGCCACGACGCTAGGCCTGGTACCCGCGAACGTCAAGGACTGGCTCCTTTTCATGAAAGTTGCGAGCAGGTTTTCATGCCCGGCCCCGAATTGACGTCAACCAGTCCCGCCGCCCGTGGAAAACCACGGGCGTTCGCACTTCCATATCGGTACCGATAACTGCCGCGTATCACTGAAACGCATTTCGGCGGGCGCATCCGAACGGGGCCGGCGGCCCGGACCGGCGCGTGTCCGCATGGCAGGACACCCTACAGGTCACTACGCTACTCGGCGCCAGGTGGTTCACCCGGGCCACCGCGCCCGTGCCCGCCCGTACGGTAACCTCGCGCTCGAACGGTGGTCGGGCTGAATCGCTTAAGCCGTCGCCCGTACGCCGGGGAGGTGGAGTGAAGCGTCCGACGATCGCCGACGTGGCTCGCCGTGCGGGAGTGTCCAAGGGTGCGGTGTCCTACGCGCTCAACGGCCAGCCCGGGGTCTCGGAGTCGACCCGGCGGCGGGTGCTCGCCATCGCCGAGGAACTGGGCTGGAACCCGAACGCCGCCGCGAGGGCACTGTCCGGCGCGGCGAGCCGGACCATCGGCATGGCGCTGCGCCGACCGGCGCGGATCCTGGGCGCGGAGCCGTTCTTCATGGAGCTCATCAGCGGCGTGGAGGCGGAGCTGTCCGCCCTGTCGTACGCGTTGACCCTGCAGGTGGTGGCCGACCAGGCGGCCGAGGTCGCGCTGTACCGGCGCTGGTGGAACGAGCGCCGGGTGGACGGCGTGCTGGTGTGCGACCTGCGCGTCGACGATCCGCGTCCCCGGCTGCTTGCTGACCTCGCGCTGCCGACCGTGGTCGTCGGCGAGCCCGGCGAGGACGTCACCCAGGTGAGCGTGTGGACCGACGACCCCGCCGCCCTGGTCGAGGCGGTGGAGTACCTGACCACCCTCGGGCACCGGCGGGTCGCGCGCGTCGGCGGCCTGCCCGACCTGCGGCACACCGCCACCCGTACCGCCGCCTTCGAGCAGGTGTGCCGGCGACTCGGCCTGGAGCCGGCGGTCACCATCCCCACCGACTACAGCGGTGAGGAGGGTGCCCGGGCGACCCGGCGGCTGCTCAGCTCGCCGCGGCGGCCGACCGCCATCCTCTACGACAACGACGTGATGGCCATCGCGGGTCTTTCGGTCGCGCACGAGATGGGCCTCGCGGTACCGGGCGACGTCTCGCTGGTCGCCTGGGACGACTCGGTGCTGTGCCAGCTCGTGCACCCGGCGCTCACCGCGCTGTCCCGCGACATCCCGGCGTACGGCGCGCTGGCCGCCCGCCAACTGCTCGCCATCATCGCCGGCCGGCCGGCGCAGTCGGTACGCGACACCGCACGCCTCACCCCGCGCGGCAGCACCGGCCCGCCGAGGCGTCCCGTCGCCGACTGAATCGCTTCAGCGCATCACATCGACGCCGATAAGATCCAGTAGGAACGTTGCGGAACTGTGTGGCCGCCCATACCGTCTGGGCATGACCGGCGAACGGCGTGTGCACGACCCCGAGGTACTGAAGGCTTTTGCCCAGCCCTTCCGGCAACGGCTCTACCGCCTGCTCGCCCAGGTCGGCCCGGCGACAGTGGGCATGCTCGCCAAGCACCTTGGGGGGGCCGACCCGGGTCTGGTCAGTTACCACCTGCGCGAACTGGCCCGGCGCGGGTTCGTGGAGGACGCTCCCGAGCTGGCCCGCGACCGTCGTGAGCGCTGGTGGCGGCTGGTACCCGGGCCGACCACCTGGAGCTGGCGGGACTTCACGACCCCGGAGGGTCGGGCGATCGCCTCCACGGCGAAGACCCAGATGGTCATCGACGAGTTCGAACGGCTGCGCCACTACGAACAGACCCGGGAGACCTGGGACGAATCGTGGCAGGAGGCCGCCGTCAGCAGCGACTCCTTCCTGTACCTGAGCCCGGCCGAACTGAACCAGTTGAGCGCCGAGATTCAGGAGATGGTTGTCCGCTGGGCCACGCACAGCCGCCAGGCGCGCGCCGACGAGCACGCCGCCGGCGGCGAGTCCGCGGCCGAGGCCTCCGGCCGCCAGCCGGTGTTCCTGTTCCTGCACGCCTTCCCGGACCGGCCGCGATGACCGCGCTCGCCCCGGCCCAACCGACCGACACCGTCCGACCGGCCTACCGCGAGCCGACCTTCCTGCGGTACGTGGCGGGCCACGCCGTCTCGGTACTGGGTGACCAGGTCTGGTATGTGGCCCTGTCCTGGATGGCGGTGCGACTGGCCTCACCGGCCGTGGCCGGCGTGATCCTCGCCGTCTCGTCGCTACCCCGGCTCGCGCTGCTGCTGCTCGGCGGTGCGATCGTCGACCGGTACGGGCCTCGCCGACTGATGATCGGAAGCGACCTGCTGCGGGCGGTGATCTCGCTCGGTGCGGCGGGTGCCGCGCTCGCGGCGCCCGGCGTGCCGCTGCTCGTCACGGTGGCGCTCGTGTTCGGCCTGGCCGACGCCGTCTTCCTCCCCGCCGCCGGCGCGCTCGCGCCCCGGTTGCTGCACCCCGACCAGATCGCCTCGGGCGTCGGCACCACGACGCTGGCCGCCCGGGCCGCGCTGACGATCGGGGCGCCGCTGGGCGGAGTGCTGGTCGCGACCGGCGGACTGCCATTGGCCTGCCTGGTCAACGCCGCCACCTTCGTCGTCTCCGTGGCCAGCCTGGCGTCGGTACGACCGAGGCCCGCGGCTTCCCGCTCCGGACCGCGCGAGCCGCTCCTCGGCGCGCTGCGCGCGGGCCTCGCCTACCTTGTGCGGCACCGGCTGCTGCGGGTACTGCTGCTGGTCACGCTGCTGACGAACCTCGGGTTCGTCGGGCCGATGAACGTCGGTCTCGCACTCGTGTCAACGGCACGGGGCTGGGGCGCCGCCGGCATCGGTGACATGCTGGCCGGGTTCGGGATCGGTGCGGTTGCCGGCGCGCTGCTGATGATGCGGGTACGGTCCGGCGGACGGGTAGTCGCGGCGGTCTGCGCCGCGGTACAGGGCGGCGCGGTGTTCACCATCGCGGTCGCGCCGCACCTGTGGACCGCCGTACTCGCCACCACGCTGACCGGACTGACCAGCGGACCGCTCGCGATCATCGTCACCTCGCTGACACAGCGCTTCACCGACGACCGGTTCCGGGGCCGGGTGGCGAGCGTGAACACCTTGGCGAACCTGGGAGTCACGCCGATGGCGATGGCCGTCATGGGTGCCGTCGCCGGCCAGCTCGGCAACGTACCCGCGTTCGCCGGCAGCGCCGGGCTTGAACTGGCCGCGGGGCTGATGTGCATACTCTGGCTACGAGTCCCGGCGCCTTAGCGCGCGTACGGTCGAGGATCGTCGTACCGGCCGGGCAGGATGGCGGCATGGCGAGCACAATTCCGGGGCCGGCCCGCGACTTCGTCCGCGTCCTCACCGAGGCCGTCGACACGGCGATCAGCGGTGACGACGCAGCGGCCTACGACACCGTGACCGCCCAGCTTGCCGCTGCGCTGGCCGCTGCGCCGGCCGGCGGTCGGGTGCTCGGCGACGTGCTGCGCTCGCTGCTGGAGGACACCCATCCCGACGGGCTCACCTCCGACGACGTCACGCTGCTGGTCGGCCGGTGCTACCGCGCCGCCGCGGCGTGGCTGCCGCCGGAACGGGTCGACGTCATCATGCTGCTGACGGTGCTCGCCGGCGCGCTGGGCGTTCACGAGCCCGATGACGCGGTACCGGTCGACGCACCTGTCTGGCCCGACTACGCCTGGCACGCGCCGCTGCTGGCGGCCGATCTGCTGCCGTTCGCGCCCGCGACGTGGAGCAGCTATCTGGAGACCACCTTCGCGGAGTACGCGCGAGAGGCCCGCGAAGAACTCCCCTGAGGTCCATTGTGGACGATGGCCGGAAGGCGATGAATCGTTGCCTGTCCGTGCCGCTATCGTCCCGCACGTCCGAGGAACTGGTCGGCTATCTGGACCGGTTGCACGCATATCAGCAGCGGCTGACCGCTCTGCAGGCGGCCCTGGTCCGGGAGCTGACGACAGCCGTGGCACGACAAGCAGGCGATGCCGCAGCGGATCACCATCGCCGACCTGGTCGAAATCGCCATTGTTGACCAGGCCCCCTACGAGAGGTCCTATGTGGACGATCTGGCGAGGGTGGCGTGCTCGCGGCGGTCCGGCTCGGGTACCAGGCGGTCGCGCTCGTGCGTCAGGGCGACCGGTCCGAGTCGGTACCGTCGGTCGGCTCGCTGGATGCGCTGCTGCCGATTCTGCGCTTGATCTGAGGCAGGTCCCGGGTGAACTCGCGAAAGCCGACGCCGTAGTACAGGTTCCGGGCGGCCGGATGCGCCGGAGCGCCGAGACAGGCGACGAACATGCGGTTCGCGCCGGCCGCCCTGGCGCGGTGCATGCCGTACAGCTGCAACGCGGTGCCCAACCCCTGGCGCCGGAAGTCCCGGTGTGTGCCGACGGGCTCGAACTCCGCGGTTCGCGTCGAGTCATCCAGCCAGGCGATGGCGGTCGCGGCGAGGGTACCGTCCGGTGCCTCGACCAACACGTGCAGGTCGGCCCGGTACGGCCAGGTCCCCCGGACCCGCTCCAACGCCGCCTCGCTGAAACTGGACCCGTGCCACGCGTCCCGGTGCGCCCTGGCCGCGTCCGCCGCCGGTACGTCTGCGGCCGTGACGAACCTGAAACCCTTGGGCAGCACGGGATCCGGCACGTCGACCAGCTCCCGTACGTTGAACTGGTGCCAGGATCCGTTGTCCGAACCGGTTTCCGCGTCGAACGCGTACCCGTGCGCGGCGACGCCGGCACGCGCCCGCACGTCCCCGACCTGTACCGTCAGCAACCGGTCGACACCGTCGCCGGCCACATCGTCGTACCAGTCCAGGATCTCGGCGAGCAGCTCCGACCGTTCCGGATGCACCTGCCAGACCAGGTTGGCCGTCTGCGTCTCACGGAACGTCCCATCGCCGCGCGCGACCCGGTAGGGCAGGTGCGCCCACGCCCACCCGACCAGCCGGCCGCCGACAAACCACAACCGGTGCCGCCAGAACTGGTGCAGCGCGTCGAAGTCCTTGGCCCACACCCAGGCCAGTTCCCCGACGGTCGCGTCGCCGTTCAGCAGTTCCGGCCGTAGCGCGGTCACCTGCTGGGCAAGGCCCTGCATCAGCCGGAGTTCGCTCAGGCCAAGCTCTCCCATACGAGCACGGTGGCAGGGCCGGACCGTCCGGTCGAGAGAAATTTCAACTGAAGGTACCGTCGGGCAGTTCGGCGAGGCGGCGACGCAGGTGCGCGGTGAGGGGCTCGCTCATGCCGAGCGCGATCGCCTGCCGGTACGCGGCCCGTGCCGGCTCGGTGCGACCGAGGCGGTGCAGCAGTTCGGCCCGGCTCGCGTGCCACCACGGGTACCCGTCGAGGTTGCCGAGCTGGTCGACCAGGGCGAGCCCGGCGGCGGGGCCGTCGCGTTCGGCCACGGCGACGGCCCGGTTCAGCCGGACGACCGGAGTGTCGTGGACCGTGAGCAACACGTCGTACCAGGAGATGACGGCGTCCCAGTCGGTGCGCGGGTACGAGACCGCCAGCGCGTGGCAGGCCGCGATCGCCGCCTGTACCACATAGGCGTCCGGCCGGTCGGGCGTGCGTCGCAGGCCGGCACCGACCAGTTCGACCCCTTCCCGGATCGCGGCGCCGTCCCAGCGGGAGCGGTCCTGATCGGGCAGCAGCACCGGGTGGCCGCGGTCGTCCACGCGCGCCGCGCGGCGGGCGTCGTGCAGCAGCATGAGCGCGAGCAGGCCGAGCACGGTCGGCTCGTCGGGCATCAGCTCGGCCAGCAGCCGGCCCAGCCGGATCGCCTCGTCGGCGAGCCCCACCCGGACCAGGTCGGCACCGGCGCCGGCCGCGTACCCCTCGTTGAAGATGAGATAGACGGTCGCCGCGACGGCGGACAGCCGGCGGGGAAGCTCCTCGGCCGGCGGCACCCGGTACGGGATGCGGGCGTAGGCGATCTTCTGCTTGGCCCGGGTGAGCCGCTTGGCCATGGTCGCCTCGGACACCAGCAGCGCGCGGGCAACCTCCACTGTGGACAGACCACCGAGGGTACGCAACGCGAGCGCGACCTGCGCGTCGGCCGACAGGGCCGGATGGCAACAGGTGAACACCAGCCGCAGCGTGTCGTCGCGGACCGCCTCGGCCGGCTCGGGGCCCGGCTCACCCAGCAGCACCGCCTCCGCCTCCTTCCCGGACCGGCGCGCCTCCCGGCGGATCAGGTCGACCGCCCGCCGTTTCGCGGTGACGGTCAGCCAGGCGCGTGGGCTGTCCGGTACGCCGTCGCGGGGCCAGCGCTCCAGCGCCCGTACCACCGCGTCCGCGACGGCGTCCTCGGCCAGCTCGATGTCGCCGGTGACGCGGACCAGCGTGGCCACGACCCGCGCCCACTCCTCGCGCACCAGCCGCCCGGCCGCGTCCTCGGCCGCGTCACCCGCCGGCAGGTCGCCAGCCGGCAAGTCACCGGCCACCACCGTCAGATCCCGAGGGACGGGTGGAGCTGACGGACCTCGACCGTGCCGTACCGGGTCGCGGGGATCTCCGCCGCCACCGCGGTCGCCTCGTCGAGGTCGGCGCACTCCAGCAGCATGAAGCCGGTCAGCGCCTCCTTCGTCTCGGCGTACGGTCCGTCGGTCACCACTGCCTCTTCCGTACCGGCGGGTACCCGCACACAGGCCGCCGTCGCGCTCGGGTACAGCGCGTGGCCGCCCCGCAGGATGGCCGCGTGCGCCTCGTTGAACGCGACGTACTCGCGCAACCCGTCGGCGTACTCCGGCCGCGACCAGTCGACCTCGGCCGTGTAGATCAGTGCGATGAAGGTGGGCATCAGCGCTCGACCCGTTCGAGCAGCACGACGGTCACGCTCTGGCCGGCCTCCTTGCCGATCGCCCGGCGCACCTCGGCGTTCACCGGCAGCTTGTGGCGGCCATCGCCCAGCGCCATGAACGCGCCGCGGAACGGGTGCCCGTCGACCGTCCCCCGTACCTTCACCAGCCCGCGGGTGCCGAAGTACTCGACCGAGTCCGGCCAGACCAGGTACGTGTGGCCGCCCTTGGCCGGGCTCTTGTGCAACACCGCGGTGAACCGCTTGTTCATGATTGGACGACCTCCAGGCCGTTGCCGTCGGGGTCGCGTACGGCGAACATCGGCGGAGCGCCCTCCCACCGCAGCAGGTCGCCGACCGCGACCTCGCGCGCCAGTAACTCGTCACGCAGCGCGCCGGCGTCCGCGGTGGCGAGCCGGATCTGCGTCTGGACTCCGGTCGCCGTACCGGGTCGGGCGGGGATCAGCGCGATCGTGGTCCGCGCACCCGGCGGCGCCACCTCGATCCACCGCCCGCCGAGCCACCGCACGGGGACGTCCAACCGCTTCTCCAGCCCGAGAACCCCGACGTAGAACTCGACCGCCCGGTCCTGATCGGTCACCGGGACACCGACCGTCCTGATGTCGTCGATCGCGGTACCCATCACACCCGTCCTCCTCGGTACGAGGCCGGCGCCTGCCGCCAACCTCCACCCTATGGACGATCGGGCCGCCGGCATCTGGACAGGCCGGCTCGTCTCAGGCGCCGGTCGGCACCGGAAGGCCGGGTACCGGTGGGCCGAGGACCGGTGGAGTGAGGACCGCTGCCGTGCCGTGGCGCAGGATCTCCTCCGCCTGTACGCCGGTGACCGGCCCGGAGAACAGGTAGCCCTGGCCGTAATGGCACCCGAAGGTACGCAGGTGATCGCACTGGTTCGCCGTCTCGATGCCCTCCGCGACCAGCTCGAGACCCAGGTTCACGCCCATCGAGACGATCGACCGCACCAGCTCGCGGCTCTTTCCACCGACGGTGAGCGGCGCCACGAAGGACCGGTCGATCTTGAAGGCGTCGATGGTCATGCGGTGCAGGGCCTCGAGCGAGGAGTGGCCGGTGCCGAAGTCGTCGATGTGCAGCTGTACGCCCATGTCGTGCAGCGCGGCCAGCCTGCGCTGGGCGGCCTGCACGTCGTTGACGATGACTCCCTCGGTGATCTCGATGATGAGCGCCGACGGGTCCAGACCGGTCTCCCGCAGGCTGTCCTGGATGTCGGTGAGCAGGCGCGTGTGCCAGAACTGGCGGTTGGACACGTTGACGCTTATCCGCAACTCCTGCGGCGCGTAGCCGGATGCCCGCCACGCGCTGACCTGCCGGCACGACTCGGTGAGTACCCACCGCCCGATCGACGGCATGAGGCCGGTCTCCTCGGCGATCGGCAGGAAGTCGTTGGGGCCCACCAGGCCACGGACCGGGTGCCGCCACCGGATCAGCGCCTCGAACGCGCGGGTGGCCCCGTCGTGCAGCCGCACGATCGGCTGGTAGTGCAGCTCGAAGGCGTCCGTCTCCAATGCCCGCCGCAGCTCGGCCTCGGTGCGGAGCCTGCCCACCACGCGCGCGTGCATGCCGACGTCGAAGACCGCGTGCGAACCCTTGCGCCGCCACTTGGCCGAGTACATCGCCGTGTCCGCGTCACGGATGACGTCCTCGGCGTGCCGGTACCCGCTCGTGCTGAGCGCGATGCCGATGCTCGCCGACACGACGACCTCCTCGTCGCCGAGGCGGAACGGGACGTCGAGCGCCGCGCGGATCCGCTGCGCCACCGCCACCGGCCCGTGCCCGTCGGGACGGGCGCTGATGAGTATGGCGAACTCGTCGCCGCCGAACCGGGCCGCCACGTCGGCCTCCGGGGCACTGGCCCGGATCCGCTCGGCGACGAGGATGAGCAGCCGGTCGCCGGCCAGGTGTCCCATGCTGTCGTTGACGAGCTTGAAGCCGTCGA
>Ga0070658_10003221_pt1 | contig 13481 bp, 15 predicted proteins | sample KBSC13metaG_FD_64664 | JGI IMG/M metagenome (GOLD analysis project Ga0070658, IMG submission 64664) | Corn rhizosphere microbial communities from Kellogg Biological Station, Michigan, USA - KBS C1-3 metaG | ecosystem: Host-associated > Plants > Roots > Rhizosphere > Soil ... | reverse complement strand
AGATAGGGGAATTCGAGATCCGGATCGGCCAGCCGCGGCGACAGCGCATGGCCTTCGAGATGGTTGACCGCGATCAGCGGCTTGCCGGTGGCGAGCGCGAGCGCCTTGCCTGTGACCAGCCCGACCATCACCCCGCCGATCAGGCCGGGCCCGGCGGTGGCGGCGACCGCATCGATCTGGTCGAGCGTCACGCCGGCCTCCGCCAAAGCGGCTTCGATCAGCGGGCCCAAAGCCTCGACATGCGCACGCGCGGCGATCTCCGGCACCACCCCGCCATAGGGTCGGTGCGCGGCTTCCTGCCCCGCGAGCTTGTGCGAAAGGATGCGCCGGTCGGAGGTGACTAGCGCAGCCGCGGTTTCGTCGCAGGAGGATTCGAGGCCGAGGATGAGCGCCACCGCGCCCATCTGCGCGTCCGGGGCCAAGCTTTCAAGGGCAGGTGTTCAGGCCTTGCCGACGAACAGGAAGCCGACCGCCGCCATGATGCAGAAGAAGGCTGCGAAGTGCCGCCAGTGAAGCGGCTCCCCCAGCACCAGCACCATGAAGCCTCCGAAGATAATCAGCGTGATCGCCTCCTGAACGATCTTGAGCTGCCCCCCACTCCATCCGCTCGCATACCCTAGCCGATTGGCAGGCACCGCCAGGCAATATTCGAAGAAGGCGATGCCCCACGAGATCAGGATCACCAGCCACAGCGACTTATGCATTCCGCCCTTCAGGTGCCAATACCAGGCGGTTGTCATGAACAGGTTGGAGCAGGTGAGCAGGAGCAAGGTTGGCATAAGTCGGCTTTTCCCGAGATTCGTTGCAGAGGGCTGAACCCGCATCATGGCCCAGGCGTTCAATCCCGCAAAGAGGAGGCCAACCCGTGACCAAGACGCTTGCCGACATTTCCGAGAAGATGCGCGACATCGATTTCTGCATGCTGACCACGCATGGGCCGGACGGCGTGATCGCCGCGCGTCCGATGAGCAACAATCGCGAGGTCGACTATGACGGCGACAGCTGGTTCTTCACCTGCGAGGACGCGCACATGGTCGGCGAGATCGAACGCGACGGCCAGGTGGCTCTGACCTTCCAGGGCCGCTCTGGCCTGTTCGGCGTGCGCCCCTTCTTTGCGACGGTGGAGGGCGATGCCGAGTTGATCCGCGACAAGACGCAGTTCAAGGCGCATTGGACGAGCGGGCTCGACCGCTGGTTCAAGGACGGCGTCGATACGCCCGGCCTGGTGCTGATCAAGGTCCACGCCACCAACCTCCATTATTGGGACGGCGAGGAGGAAGGTTCGCTGCAACTGGTGGGCGTGACTGCGTAATCTAAACTCTGACCGTCACCCCGGACTTGTTCCAGGGTTCACCGGGCCGGCAGGGTTTCCTGCGGATCGGTGGATTCTGGAATAAGTCCGGCATGACTATAGAATTCAAGCAGGCTTAGAACTTGGCCCTTACACCGCCATAGAAACTCCGGCCGAGCGTGCCATATTCGTAAGCTGTCTCGTAATGCTTGTTACCGATATTCTCGACCCGGCCGAACAGGCTGAGGCCGTGGCCGATCGGCTGTTCCGCACGAAGATCGACGAGCGTGTAGCCGCCCAGGCGGATCGTGTTGCCGCTGTCTTCGAACGCATGGCTCGAATGGGTAACAGCGACGGTGGTGGTAAGCCCAAATGTCCAGGCATAGGTCGCATCCGCATTGGCGGTGTTGCGTGGGCGGCGGATCAGATCGTTGCCGAAGGTGGTGCCGGGCGAACGGTCCTCTGCGTCGGTCCAGGTGTAATTGCCGTCGAGCGTGAGCCCGCCGAAACGCGCTGCGGCTGCAGCCTCGATGCCGTGAGCATTGGCCTTGTCGACATTCTGGTAATAGCCAAACGGCCGATCGGCGCGTGGCGGAAAGCCAGCGAATTCGATCAGATTATGCGTGTCGCGATCGAAATAGGTGAGCGAGCCGGTGAAGTGGCCGCCGAACTTCTGCTCGATCCCCGCATCCCAGCCGTGCGCGCGCTCGGGATTGAGGCCGAGATTCCCGAAAGAACTATACAGCTGATAGAGCGTCGGCGCCTTGAAACCCTCGCCATAGCTGGCGCGGATAGTGGTGCCGCCCGAAGACCAGACCGCGCCGCCCGAGACGAGCGCGTGGCCGCCATAGGTCTGATGATGGTCGTAGCGCACGCCGCCGGTGAGCGTCAGGTGCTGGATCACCGTGCCGGTCACCTGGCTGTAAACGCTGTCGATCGAGACATTGCCCTTGTCCGGATCGGTCTGGAACTGGGGTGAGATCGCGCTGAAGCTGGAATGCTCGTGCTCGGCGCCGAAGATCGCGTTCCAGTCCTTCGCCAGCGTCAGGTCGCCCTGATACTCGATATGCTGGTTACGGCCATGCGCGATGAAGGTGCGGTCGTCGCCGTTGGTGATGGTCGGGTCGATGTTGTCGCGGTCGATCTGGTCGCGCGTATAGCCGATCCGGTTTTTGAGCGCGCCATTGAACAGGGCGACGTTGAGCCCGGCATAACCGGTCCAGTTGGTCGACTTCTGGAAATCGGGAACGTCGGGCGGGCCGAAATTGGAATCAAGGTCGACCTTGCCGTGGCTCCAGTAGCCGCGCAGGTCGAGGCTGACATTGTCGGCGAGGTCGGCGAGGATCCGGCCGCTGGTGCCGTAGTGGCGATAGCCGTCGCGCTCATGCCCGCCGAATTCAGGCGCGATCGCGGAGATGCCGTCGGTGCGGAAGGCATTGCCCGCCAATTCCCAGCTGATCCCGTTCTGGCTGCCGCCGACCGCGGCCTTGCCGCTCGCGGTGCCGCGCGAGCCGCCCTCAGCCTCACCCGAACCCTGGAAGCCGCTCTTGGGAAGCTGCGTCACGATATTGACCACGCCACCGATGGCCTGGCTACCCCACAGCGTCGATTGCGGGCCACGCAGCACCTCGATCTGGGCAGCATCGCCGACGAACAGATCACCGAAATCATAGCCGCCGCCGGGCGCGGACGGATCGTTCAATTTGACGCCGTCGATCACGACCACGGTCTGGTCGCTTTCCGCGCCGCGGATACGGACGCCGGTGGTGGTGCCGAACCCGCCCGTCCGCGAATAGGTGACGCCAGGCGTGCGGGCGATCAGATCCGAGACGGTGAATTGCTGCGACGCGTCGATCGCCGCCTTGTCGAGCACGGTGACCGACGAAGCGATCTGATTGATCGGCGTGGGCGTGCGGACGGCGGTGACGATCACCTCGCCGTCGCCGGGAGCAACTTGCGCGATGCTGTCAGTGGGCGCTCGCTGAGCAAGCGCGGGCGGCGTGGCAAGTGCGCTTGCCAGCAGGAGGAAACGGTAATGGGACATCGATACTTCCTTCGCGAATGGACGACTCAACGTCGTCTCGCGAGGGAGCTCCCTCGACCGCACGGCACACCCTGACCGGACGGAGGACGACCGCGACGGGCAGGTCTCCTGGCTCGCGGGTCAGCGCGCTTCGGCCGCCTTCTCGGATTGCTCCAATGGCATGATGGCCTGACGCTCACCGCTTACAGTTGCAGGGGCAGCGTGGGTTTCACACCCACTTCCCTTTTGATCCCCGTCGCCGGGGAACCTGTCGCGGCGCCCGGTTAGGCCAAATGCTGCGCTGCGGTCAATGATGCGAAAGCGGAACGATCAATGGCTCGCCTTGCGCCTCACCGATGTAGGCAGAGACGCCGTAGACCGCGCCGATGCGATTGGCGGTGAGGACGTCCGCCGGTTTGCCGTCGGCGACCAGCCTGCCCTGGTCGATCAGCAGCAGCCGGTCGCACCAGCGCGCGGCGAGCGTGAGGTCGTGCAGAACCGCGATCACGGTCGCGCCGCGCGCGGCTTCGGCGCGTAGCAATGCCATCACCTCGATCTGATGCGCGGGATCGAGCGCGGCCAGTGGTTCGTCCGCCAGCAACAAAGGCGCTTCCACCGCCAGAGCACGCGCCAGCAGCACGCGCGCGCGCTCGCCGCCGGACAATTCATCGACCGGGCGGTCACGCAGAGACAACAATGCGGTCCGTTCGAGCGCGCTTTCAATTGCCTGCGCATCCCCAACGCCCGGGCGCGCGAACGGTGCGAGGTGTGGCAGCCGCCCCAGTGCAACCAGCCGCGCGACCGTCAGCGGCCAATGCACCGACTGCCCCTGCGGCAAATAGGCGATACGGCGCGCGCGATCGCGGAGCGGCATCGACGCGATCGATGCGCCATCGATCAGGATCGCGCCCTCGGCTGGGATCAGGCCGGCAACCGCCCGCACCAGCGTTGACTTGCCCGCGCCATTGGGACCGATCAGCCCGATCACGCCTCCGCCCAGATCGGCGCTGACGGCCTCTACCACCCGGCGGCCACCAAGCGTGACGGAGACCTTGTCCAACCTCACCATTGCCGCCGCGCCCGCATCAGCTGGTGGAGGAAGACAGGCACGCCGATCAACGCGGTGACTACGCCGAGGCGCGGCTCGTCCAATGTCGGCACGCTCCGCACCAGGGCATCCGCTGCAGCGAGCAAGGCCGCACCACCCAGCGCCGAAGGGATCAACAATGAGGATGGCCGCCTATCGGTGAAGGGGCGCACCAGATGCGGCACGACCAACCCGACGAAGCCGATCGCACCCGACACCGCGACCGCGCCGCCCACGCCGATCGCGGTCGCGATGAGCAGGCTCAGCCGCGTACGCCGGAGGTTTACGCCGAGCGCGGTCGCGCCCTCCTCGCCCAAAGTGAGCGCATCGAGCGCGCGGCCTTCGAGCAGGATCAGGCCGAGGCCGATCGCAATGCATGGCAACGCCAGGCAGACATGGAGGAAGGAGCGGTCGGCGAGGCTGCCCATCAACCAGGTCATGATCTCGATCGCGGCGAAGGGATTGGGCGCGAAGTTGATCGCGAGACTGATGCCCGCCCCCGCCGCGGTTGCGATCGCGACGCCCGCCAGGATCAGTGCCAGCGGGCCTTCGCTGCGCGCGGCCAGCAACAGCAAGGGGATAAGGCCAACCAGCGCGCCGACGATCGCGAAGAGCGGCAGCGTCAGCGGGCTGGTCGCCGCAAAGCCGTAGTAGAGGGCGAAAACCGCCCCCAACGCAGCGGTGCTCGACGTGCCGAGCACGCCGGGATCGGCGAGCGGGTTGCGCAGATAGCCTTGCAAAGCCGCGCCCGCCCCGCCCAGCATCGCGCCGATCATCAAAGCGAGTAGGGACCGTGGGAGGCGCAGTTGCCAGACAATCGTGGTCGCGATCGGGTCGCCCTGCCCGATCAAAGCTGCGAAGGCGCGGCCCCAGCCCAGATGCGCCGGCCCCAGCCCGAGCGACAGCATCGCGCAGAGCAAGGCGAGCACGACCAGCGTCAGATTGATCGGCAAGGATTTCGTCACGGCCGCGTTCCTACAGGCGCGGATGCGCGCTAGGAAGCCGTTCGATGCTACGGCTTCTCTTCCTTGTGCTCGCGCTTGCACTGCCGGTTCAGGCCGCACAGCCGCGGCCCAATCATATAGTTTCGGTGAACCTTTGCGCCGATCAGATCCTGATCCGGGTCGCCGACCCCAGCCAGATCGCCGGACTGACACGACTGTCTCATATGCCCAACATGTCGCCGATCGCGGGCGAGGCCGCGCGCTTCCCGACGGTCGGTTCGTCCGCCGAAGCCCTGCTCGCCGCGCAGCCTGATCTGATCCTGACCGGCTGGCCGGGCCAGGCCGATGCCGCGATCCATGCGGGCCTGACGACGCAGACCCTGGTCGTGCCGCCCGCCAACAGCTACGCGGAGATCGTCGGCCAGATCCGGCTGGTGGCGCAGGCGGTCGGCCATCCCGAACGCGGTGAGGCGCTGATCCGCCACATGGATGCCGAGCTCGCCTCCATTCCTAAGACCGGGCGCGGACGCACTGCCGCCGACTATCAGCGCCGCGGCTATCTATCCGGCGCGGGCACCCTGATGGACGACATGATGACGCGCGTTGGCCTGCACAATCTCGCGACCGAACTGGGGCTGCCGCCGCTCGCCAACCTGCCGCTCGAGCAATTCGTCGCGCATCGACCCGATTTCCTCATCGCTGGCACCGGCAAGGCGCGAGACCTGGGCAGCGCGATGCTCGACCACCCCGCGATCGCGGACATTCCCCGGCTGCGCCTGCCGAGCGCATTGGTCGATTGCGGCGGGCCATCCTATCCGCAAGCAGTCCGCCTGCTGTCCGATCAACTGCGTCAGGGGCGTTGACGTTCCGGCATGCCCGATGGCATGGGGGCGCCGGTTGCGGGTATAGCTCAATGGTAGAGCGGTAGCCTTCCAAGCTTCATACGCGGGTTCGATTCCCGCTACCCGCTCCAAATTCCCCATTTCCAATCGATGCCAAATCATTGAGTCCAAGGATCGAGCGCGCTACCGTAACGGTCGAGCGTGTGCCGACGCGGCCAATGCCTCGAACGCTTGGGGGGTGCCATGCCAAACGCCGAAGCCGGCCCGATATATAGCGAAGCCATCGCCTTGCTGCAGAAGGCGCTCGTCCTGTGCGACGACGCGGCGATCGGCAAAGCCGCGACGCCGCATCTCGATCTGGCGCTCAACCTCTTGCTGGCGGAATATCAGGCATCACGAACTCTGACCCCAATCCGAGACTAGTCAGCGATCCCAGATAGGAAGAAATCGTTATCCGCGTCTGGTCCGACAGGCGCAGCAAGGTCTGGCGCGGGCGACCCGGATCGGGCGCCTCAATCACCATCTCTTCCTGCTTGAGATAGCCGAGCCAGCGCAACGCCACGCCCTGCGGCACGGTTGATACCGCACAGCCGTCGATCACGCTGATCGGCTTGCCCTCGGCGTCGGCGACATAGAGATTGAGCAAGATGTCCCAGGCGGGATTGCTGAACAGCATCGGATCGAAATAACGATCGCGTTGCTTGCGGCCGGCCAGGATCTGGCGGGCGAATTCGGTCAAATCGCCCTTGTGCATGGCCACGGCCCTCTCGGCATCTTCGATGAGCTTACGCGTCTGGCGTTCGATACGCTCCGCGCGCGCGGGTATTTGGGTCACGCTTGGTCTCCCTTTGGAGAGGTGCGTTGATATCAGCGTTGCGGGAGCGGACGCGCCAGTTCGTCGACCGACCAGCCGTTGCGATAGCGCCGCGGCAGTTGCCACATCCAGGCATAGTCCACACCGTAGCGCGCTAGCCTTACCCTGTGCCTCCAAGTTGCCACACCGAGTAATATCAGCTCGGGGTAACTCCAGAGGCCGACAGCGATATAATAAGCGCGCGGCAGAATGTCGGGACCGAGCGGCTTGGTCAGATGACCGAACAGGCCGCATCCCATCATACTTGCCATCACGAGCGGCCAGAACCGCGTGCTCACCATCGCAATCGCGACAATCACCAGGAACAACGTTAGGTCGGTCAGCGCTATTCCGGTCTCGATCGCCGAATAAGCGCCCCGCGTCGGCGGGCGAAAGTGCGCGAAGAGCAGGGTCATCGCCAGCGCGCATACCAGTGAGGCTGCGGTGAGGCGTTCAGGCGCCCCGCCGCGAACCGCAGCGTAGCAACACGCTCCGATCATCATCGCGAAAAACAGGAGCTGGCTTATACCCACTCAGATGCCGTCGCTGATGCCTGGGGTGGGATCCGGAGGGCAACCTTCGCCCAAACCCCAGCCCAGCTCAACCCAGTTGATACGCCCCTGGATCTTGCGAAGATCGTGGTGGGTCGAAATCGCGAGCGAGCGCATCTCGATACCCGCCTTCAGGCATTCGTGCATGCGCTCGATCGCGCGCTGGGTAACTTGCGGCAGGATGTGGCCCTCCTGGCCGGCCAGCAAGATATCGCCCAGCAGGCGGCTACCGTCGGCAAGCGCGCCGTCGATTACCCCTTCCAGGTCGTTGATGCCCATTTGCACGCGCTGACCGCGCGACGGAGCGTTGATCGGAGAAACAAAGGCAGTCTGTGCAGCCATGATACGCAAACCGTGCAGAAACACGGCCCCCCTCTTATCGGAGCTGCCGAACGATACTGGAGATACCCTCCCCGAGTGACACCGTCGCAACCGCCGCGATCAGCAGGGTAAGCATTCCCCCCATGATCAAGGTCAATCGCGCCCATGCCGGGAGCGTATTCCAGGGCCGCCCCCTCGTGGGGAAGAATGAAAGGCTTTGTGCGGCCCCCCGCTCTTTCGGCGGCCACAGCTTCAGCGCGGATTTCTCCGCCTCACCATGTAAGGTTTCCCCATATAGGGCCGTTCCATGCGCCTTGGTGCCGCCCTCGCGTTCGGCCAGCAATAGCGCTGCATCGAGGCTGCGCGACACGCCCAGCTTGCGGCGGGCGCGGGCAAGGCGTTGTTCGACGGTGGCGGGACTGCGGCCGATGCGGCGCGCGAGTTCCTTCTGGTCGGACGAGACCAGGAACAGCCGTAGCGCCTCCTTTTCGAGGTCGCTCAGCGCGTCAAATGGATCATCCCCCATTGCCGGAACCTAACTGCCGCCTACCCCCAACACCGGCGCTATGGTTCCTGAAATTTCATGAAAAGCAAAGCGAGGATTTCGTCTTAAGGATCAACGCTAACTTCCGACGCCCGCAACCGGAGGCTCGGCCATGCGCGGCATCCGGTTCCAGGCATCCAGCGCGGCAATCTTATAGGCTTCGGCCAGCGTCGGATAATTGAAGGTATTCTGCACGAAAAAGTCGAGCGTGCCGCCGAGGTTGAGCACCGCCTGGCCGATATGGATCAGCTCGGTCGCGCCCTCGCCGACGATATGGACGCCGAGCAGCTTCTTGTCCGCCAAGCCGAACAGCATCTTCATCATGCCGGACTGCAAACCCATGATATGCCCGCGCGACGTCTCGCGGAAACGCGCGATGCCGACTTCGTAGGGGATGCCCTTCGCCCGAACTTCTTCCTCCGTCAGGCCTACAGTGGAGATTTCAGGCACCGCATAAATGCCGTAGGGGAAGAAGACCGGCGCCGGCGCGAGTGCTGTGCCGAACGCGTGGCAGGCGGCGATGCGGCCTTGCTCCATCGAGGTCGAGGCAAGCGCGGGAAAGCCGATCACGTCGCCCGCGGCATAGATATGCGGCACCGCGGTCTGGAAGGTGACGGGATCGACGCTGAGGCGGCCGCGACTGTCGACCTCCAGCCCGCAGGTTTCGAGCCCGAGGCTATCGGTCGCACCGACCCGGCCCGCAGCATAAAGCAGCATTTCAGACCGCACGCGGCGCTGATCGTCGAGGATCGCGATCGGCCAGCCGGCTTCATCCAGTTCGACCCGGTCGAGCTTGCAGCCCAGGCGGAAGGTGACGCCGCGCTTGCGCAGCTCGTGCACGAACTCGTCGATGATCTCGCGATCGATGAACTCGAGAAAATTGGGACGCGGCTCGACAATCGTGACCGGCACATCCAGCGCGGAAAAGATAGTCGCATATTCGAGCCCGATCACGCCCGCGCCGATCACGGTCAGGCTGCGCGGCACGCGCGGTTCGCCGACCAGACTGTCCGAATCCACCACGACCTTGTCGTCGAAAACGGCACGTTGGACGGGCGATAGGGTTTGGTGCCGACCGCGATCACGACCTTGTCGGCGTGGAGCTTGACCGGATCGCCCGCGGGCGGGGTCACTTCGATCACATGCGGTTCGAGGAAGCGTGCGGATCCCGCCATCGTGTTGACGCCGTTGCGCGCGAATTGATGCTCCAGCACCTCGCACTCATAGTCGAGCGTCTTGTTGAGGCGCGCACCGAGGTCGCGGCCCTCGATATCCTTCTTCACGCGGTAGGCGAGGCCATAGAAGCCGCGCTCGCGCCAGCCGGACAGGTTGAGCACGGTCTCACGCAAGGTCTTGGACGGGATCGTGCCGGTATGGACCGAGACGCCGCCCACGCGCAGGCGGTTTTCCACAACCAGCACCGACTTGCCGAGCTTGGCCGCCTGCACGGCGGCGCGGCGCCCTGCCGGCCCGCTGCCGATGACGATCAGATCGTGACGCTGCATCCTGTCTCTCACCTGCTTCCACCCGGACGCGGGTTGAGCGAGATTAGAGCATAGGGTGTGACGGTAAGAAGATGGTTAACACCTTTTAGCGACGTTGGGCCGCGGTCTTGTCGCGAAGCCCGCGGAATTCGCTGTCCTGGCTCCAGTTGGGCCATTCGCGCGAATTGGCGAGCCGTTCGCCCAGATTGAGCAATAATTCCGCGTCGAGCGCCTGGCCGGTCGCATCCCAGGCGGGCGTCCATTCGTCGGCGGGCTGGTGATATTTGTCGCGGTTATAAGCCTCGGCCTCGGCGTGGCCGGCCTCCTTGCCGCCCTTGACCAGATCCTCGCCACTTTCGATCGAGATCGCCGGCACGCCGCGCTTGGCCATCGAGAAATGGTCGGAACGATAGAAGGAGCCGGCCTCCGGATGCGCGTCGGGGGTGAAGCTGCGGCCCTGCTTCTTGCCCTCCGCGATCAGGTCGTCGAGCAAGCCGAGCTTGGCGCTGCCCGAGATCGAGAAATCGCGCGCAGGGCCAGCCGTGCTGAGCGCGTCGGTGTTGAGCATGCCGACGGTCGTCGCCAGCGGATAAATCGGGTTGGCAGCATAATATTCGGAGCCGAGCAGCCCGCGCTCCTCCGCCGTCACCGCGAGGAAGACGATCGAGCGTTGCGGCTTAGGGCCATGCGCGAAGGCGCGCGCCATTTCCAGCAGCACCGATATGCCGTCGGCATTGTCGACCGCGCCATTGTAGATACGGTCGCCCTTCGCGTCGGGCGCGCCCACGCCGAGATGGTCCCAATGCGCTGAATAGACGATCGTCTCGTTCGGATGTTTGGACCCCACGATCCGACCGGCGATGTTGTGGCTGACGATGGTCGCGACATCGACCTTGGCATCGGCCGAGAGCGTCGCCTTGAGCGCGACCGGCTTGAAGTCGCGGCCCTGCGCAGCTTTCTTTTCGGCCTCGAAGTCGAGACCCGAATCCGCGAACAATTTCACTGCCAGATCGCGCTGAATCCAGCTTTCGAAGGGCGTGTGCGTCGCCTTGGGTTCCTGGCGCACGATATCGAACATGTCGTTGGTATTGGAGTTCTTGACCGTCGCCCAGCCGTAGGAGGCTGGTGCGCGTTCGTGCACGATCAGCACGCCTGCCGCCCCGCGCCGCGCGGCCTCCTCATATTTGTAGGTCCAGCGGCCATAATAGGTCATCGCCTTGCCGCCGAAGTCGCCCTCGCCCGTCTCGAAATCGGGATCGTTGACCAGCATAACGAGCAATTTGCCCTTCACGTCCAGCCCCTTGAAGTCGTCCCAGTTCCGCTCGGGGGCATGAACGCCATAGCCGACGAACACGATCGGCACGTCCTTCAGGCTGAGCGCCTTCTCGCCGGTCAGCGGCGCACGCAAGGCAATCTGCTCGCCCTGCGTCAGCGGCATCGCCTGGCCGTTGCTGGTGAGCGTGATCGAGGGCGCGCCGACAAAGGCGGTGTGAAGCAGGGGCACGTCCTGCGTCCAGCTGCGCTTCCCGTTCCGGATCTGCCCACCCGGCTGCACGCCCACGGCCTTCAACTGACCGACGATATAATCGATCACCTTGGGCTCGGCCCGCGTCGCGGGCGCGCGGCCTTCGAACGCGTCCGACGACAATATCTCGACATGATGCGACAGTCGCGCCGGATCGAAGTGCGCGGTTTGCGCGAGCGCGACGGCGGGAAGGGCGGCGAGGAGCAGAGCGAGTTTGGTCATGCGCGCAACCTGTCAGCGCCCGCCGCCGCTGGCAATCGTCCTGCTTAGTGGGTGCCCAGAATCGGGATCGCCGGATTGCGCCACACCTGCGTGCCGTCCGCCACCAATATCTCGACACCAGGCCGGTCGAAGCGGTTGCGCGCGGGCTGCTCATTCTCCAGGATCCAGCCGCGCGGGCCGAGCGTGTCGATCAGACGCCCTTCGATCGCACGGCTGTGCGTACCGATGACCAGATAGCGGACCTTGGCGGTGAGTGTGTCGATCGCGGCGGCGACCGCCTCGGCTTCGGCACCCTGGACGTCGAAATGAACGAAGTCGATCAAGGCCTCGTCCTTGAGCAAGGTTTCGAGGCTGATGCTGCGCACGCGCTCGTAGCCGGCCCGATCGGCATTTTCTTCCGTGAAGATCGCGGACGAGCCCCAGCCCTCGGTCGCCTCGGTGATCGGGAAGAGCGCATAGCCATCGCGCGCGCCGATCACCGCGCTCACCTGGACATGCTCGTCCGGATTGAAGCCGTTGTCGGCCATATGCGTGCGGATGTTGACGATCTTCCGGTCATTGCCTTCGACCGCGTACAGTTTGATCGGCGATCGGCCGAGCTTGCGCGCAATGTGGCCCGAGGTCACCGCCCAGGAGCCCCAACCGGCGCCGAGCTCGACCCCGACGAAGGGTCCGGCTCCCGCCTCGACCGCGCGCAGCGTGCCGACGAACTCGATCGGTTCGGCATGATAGTCCTGCAGTCGCGTCGGAATGTCATTAAAAGTGCGTCCACCCAGCGTGGCGAAAGCCCCTGCATGCGAGGCGCGGGTGCGTACACCCACGAAGCTCATGACGAATTCGGGTTCCGGCTCGCTTTGCACAAGATAGCGCGCGAGCAAGGCCTCGTCGCCCGGCGCGAGGCCGTCATACAGGCTCTCGCGGGCCGGAGCCGCTGGGTGCTTCTTCTTGAATTCAGGCGTCTCGACAAAGGCGCGCAGCATGTCGTGCACGGTGTCGAAACGGCCGGCGTGCAGGGTCACAACCGCGTCGCTTTCCGCATTGCGGTTGAACAGCCCAAGATAGGCGTCCCGGATATGCTGTTCGTCGATCACGTCGCCACTCCTACGTCGGGAGCGCCTTTCCTGCCCGAAGCGGACCATGTCAACGACCGTCATGGCCGATCCGGACAAGCAAAAGGCCCGGCGGATCGCTCCGCCGGGCCTCTGATGATCACTTGATCCAGCTTACGCCTTGGCTTTGGCCTTCGGCGTTCCCTTGCGCTTGGGTTTGGGCGCAGCCGGCGTGATCTCGAAGGCGAGTGCGCCGTCCTTCATGTGGACCTTGACCTCGCCACCATGAACCAGCTTGCCGAACAGCAACTCCTCGGCAAGCGGCTGCTTGACCTTTTCCTGGATCAGACGACCCATCGGGCGGGCGCCATAGAGCTTGTCATAGCCCTTCTCGGTCAGCCACGCCTTGGCGTCGTCATCCAGGCTGATGTGCACTTCGCGGTCGGCAAGCTGCAGTTCGAGCTGGAGGATGAACTTCTCGACCACCCGCGCGATCACCGGGGTCGGCAGGTAGCCGAACGGCACGATCGCATCCAGACGGTTGCGGAATTCCGGCGTGAACATCTTCTTGACCGCTTCCTCATCCTCGCCCTCGCGGGTAAGGTTGCCGAAGCCAAGCGACTCCCGCGCCATGTCGGACGCGCCGGCATTGGTGGTCATGATCAGGATCACGTTGCGGAAATCGACCGTCTTGCCGTGGTGGTCGGTCAGCTTGCCGTTGTCCATCACCTGCAACAGGATGTTG
>Ga0070658_10003220_pt1 | contig 13481 bp, 14 predicted proteins | sample KBSC13metaG_FD_64664 | JGI IMG/M metagenome (GOLD analysis project Ga0070658, IMG submission 64664) | Corn rhizosphere microbial communities from Kellogg Biological Station, Michigan, USA - KBS C1-3 metaG | ecosystem: Host-associated > Plants > Roots > Rhizosphere > Soil ... | reverse complement strand
GATAATGGCACATTATAACATAGCCGATTCTTATTTTACAAGCATATTGGACTCCGTTCAAAAAAAATATCAATAATTATCAGAGTCAGAGTCTTACGTTGATTGTGCGTCAGCCAGGGCTGTCGAATTCCGGTGATAGTTCCCAGGGAGTCCGTCGCTATACGCAATAAATGGAATCTGTCTCACCAATACAGAGTCGATGCCGGCCGGGCTCCGAATCGAGGAACCCGGCCTTGGACTGGAATTCAGAATCAAGATTCCGTACCGCACAGAGATTCCGAATTTAAGAATTCTTTTTTATGCGCTGATCTGGTCGACCTCTTGTTCGTCATATTCCGTGTCGGCATCATACTCGCCGGTGCCCGGGCTTGATTGATCGTCGCTTCCGTCGAGGGCCGGCTGTTCAGGTCGCTCGGACGGGTTTCCAGGCATCTCGGTGTTTGATTGGTCGAGCGCCGGGTCTTCGTCGAGCATCTCATCATCCGTCATGCCGTCCATATCGGGCAGCGGGTCTACTGGAGTGTAGATGTCGCCGAGGCCAGGCGTCGTCGGGGACTCGGGATTTGGATTCGTATATTTACTCATAGTCTTACTCCTTAAAAACGTGCTCTCTTTATAGATTGTTCTCGCGATTCGAAAAGCTCAAACCGCTGGTCACTTCCTGGACGCCGCAGTAATCCCACAACCCATTATTGGGGAAGGGAGCCCCGCGACCAGGGCCGACATACGTGATCGCTCCATTTTCGAGTACACTGTCCGCGAGCAAGGAACCGATTGTCGCTGTGCGTGGTTACTGGTTTACGGTAGGTTCGACGCGCCGCTGTGAGAGAAGCATCTATGGGTCTGTTCCGATACATGGTTGAGGATATTAAGACGGTGCTGGCGAAGGACCCGGCGGCGGGTTCCGTGGCCGAGGTCTTGACGTATCCCGGTTTCCATGCCGTGTTCTCCCATCGCATCGCCCACGGCCTCTACAAACGGCGGATGCGCTTCATTGCGCGTCTCATCTCTCAGGTCAGCCGTTTCTTCACCAACATCGAAATCCATCCCGGCGCGACTATCGGCCGTCGATTCTTCATCGACCACGGCGCGGGTGTCGTCATCGGCGAGACCACGATCATCGGCGACGACGTTCTCATGTACCACCAGGTGACCCTGGGCGGTACGTCGCTGTCCAAGACCAAGCGCCACCCCACGATAGGCAACAACGTCCTCATCGGTATGGGTGCGAAGGTTCTCGGCAACATCACCGTCGGTGACGGAGCTCGAATTGGCGCAAACGCCGTCGTCACCCGCGATGTCCCCCCCGACACCACCGTCGTCGGCGTCCCCGGTCGCATACTCGTCCAGGACGGCACGCACATCTCTGAGAGAACCACCGCCCAGGTCATGGACCAGACACTGGGCAGCGCCGACCCGATGGGCGAACTCATACGCCGCACCCTCGCTGAACTTGAAGACCTCAAGTGCCGCGTCCAGGCCACTGAGGAAGATCTCCACCCCGACCGCATCATCAACGTCATCGTCAACGCGCGCGAGAAGTCTCTCATGGAAGAGTTCGACGAAATGTGCCTTCGCTCCAATGAAAACATGGGCGGCGAAGGTATATAACCTCCCCGTCTGTTCCTTCCGGGGCCATAGCCCTGGATGGGCTTGGCGACGCCAGACCGGCCAGTCAAAGCCGTGGATGGTTCGGCCAATTTCGTTAGCCCGTAGGGCGTTTATTCGTAGCCATGCCGTTCAGGGCATGGATGTTGAGGCGATTGTGACGCCCCGTTGACTCTTTCTCTCCGCCCACGCCATAATCGAAGGAGCAGGCACTTACACTCCAAACGAAGGGATACAACGCCGTGCACACCTACACTCGATTAGCTTTGTCCCTTATCGTCGCCGCATCACTGCCGTCCACGCTGACAGCCATCGTGGCACCGGCATCACCCGCCGCGCACAAACCAACCACCGCCAAGCCCAAACCATCTGCCGCTAAACCCGCGCCGTCGACGCCGCCCGTCGACCATACGCCGGTCAAACTGTCCACTCCCGCACTGCCCGTCGGCGAGGCGCTGCATCAGGACCTGCTAGTCGCGGCGTCGACGGGCGACCTTACGCGGTTCCAACGCTACGTCGGCAAGGGCGCCAGCACGACAGCCGCTCAGCAGGACGGCACCACGGCACTGATGCTGGCCGCGAAGAATGGCCGCTTAAACATTGTCGACTACCTGATTGGTCAGAAAGTCGATGTCAACGCCGCCAACTCCTACGGTTTCACGGCGCTGACCTACGCCGCCATGGAGGGTTTCGCCGATGTCGCCCAGCGCCTGATCGACAGCCAGGCGACTGTCGACGCGGCTGACAAAAACGGTGTCACCCCGTTCATGTGGGCCGTCCGTTCTAACCACCTTCCTGTCGCTCAGCGTCTGCTACTGTCCGGCGCGGCAATCGACCTGCGCGACGCCTACGGCAATACCGCGCTCATCAACGCCGCCGGACTTGGCGACGCCACCCTGGTGAAGATGCTTATCGACAACAAGGCCAACGTCAACATCAAGAACTCGAATGGAACCACGGCGCTGATGAAGGCCAACGCCGGCCACCACGACGACGTCGCCGCCTTGCTAACCGCCGCCGGCGAGACACAATGACAATGCTGCCCATGGGTCAATTAGCATTGGGGGCTCCAGCGCTAGAAGAGCGGGCACCGCACACGACGCGGTCGCAGCGCGTGTTGGCCCGTTGTCCCAGGTAGACGTTGACCTACCCATCGGAACACCCGCGCTTGGGTGCCATGCCTACTAAAGCCCTGGGTAGGGCATGACTTCGCCACGCGTACAGCACCTGCCCTTGGCACTTCTCCTCACCTTCCCGGGTCGACGCTCTCAGGCGTCGGGGTGGGTTCCGTACCGTCACCGTAGATAATCGATTAGGAGTACACCATGGATCTTCCAACCGTTCCCCCCGACGGTTACGTTCGTGTCGCAGCCATTCAGGCGCAGGCGCAGGAATATGCCACCGAGGCCGATTTCGAACACCAGATCCTTTGCCTCGTCAAGGACGCTAAGCAGGCCGGTGCGCAGATCGTGGTCTTTCCCGAGGATGTTGGCCTCTGGCTCGAACTCTCGAAGCGCAGCCCGCGCATCCTTGCGCTGCGGTCGATCGCAGCGCTGACCTCTATCGCCAACCTGGCCCATGGCGGCCCGGCCGCGACAATCGACCCGTCGACCGCGCCCGAAGCGAACGTCGCCGCGCCCAAGATTCTCAACGTTCCGGAGTTCGACGTCCTCCTCGGCCGCTTCACGGACTGGATCGCCGGGTTGATTCATGTCCCCTTCTTCGGCGAGTGGCTCGGTCAGGCGCGGATCGACCGGACCTACCTCGGCACGATGTCGTTGGCTGCCGAGAGGCACGGCGTCGTTATTGTCGGCGGCAGCATCTATGAAGTGCGCGAGAACGGCATCTTCGTCACCTGCTACGTCTTCGACCGCGACGGCAGCATCGCTGGTCGATACGACAAGCACCACCTGGTGTCGATGGAAAAGTGCATCGGCGCGGTGCCCTCAACCGATCCCATCGTCCCGATCAGGACGAAGGACTTTAACATCGGCGCCTGCATCTGCTACGACCTCAACTTCGGCCCGACCGAGCTCGACGCCGGCTTCCGCGAAGTCCCGGTAGCCCTCGACCTCAAAAACGCCGGGGCACAGCTCATCTGCGCCGGCAGTACAGGCATCCGTCCATGGCCCAACTATCCCTATCGACCCGCCATCGACGCCCCCCAGACCCGCCGCGCCCAAGAAACGGGCCTGGCGATCGTCCGCGCCTACCAGAGCGGCTGGCTCGTGCCCGGCATCTACATGGACGGCCTCAGCGAAATCGTCCTCCCCGACGGTTCCATCGCGGCCTCGTCGTACCCGGACTATCAAAACCAGGAAAAGATGTTCGTCGCCGACGTGCCGTTGGGTTAGTCCTCTCGTACGATGGGCGTCCCGCCCGTCCTCCTCGAACCCCGCGACCACGCGCCGCGATTTGTCAATTGCACCGCTCAGGTATCATAGAGGCATGTTAGCCAAACGGATTATTCCCTGCCTCGATGTCCAGAGCGGCCGCGTGGTCAAGGGCACGAACTTTCTGAACCTCCGCGACGCCGGCGATCCTGTCGAGCGGGCTGCTCTCTACGATGCGCAGGGGGCGGATGAGCTCGTTTTCCTCGACATTACGGCGTCGCACGAGCGGCGCGATTTGATGTTCGACTACGCCCGGCGCGTGGCCGAGGAGGTCTTCATTCCCTTCTGCGTCGGTGGCGGCATCAAGACCGTCGAGGACTTCCGGCGCATCCTCAAGACCGGCGCGGACAAGGCGAGCATCAACACGGCGGCCGTCAATACGCCGGAGCTGATCACCGAGTGCGCCAAGGACTTCGGGGCGCAGTGCGTGGTGGTCGCGGTCGACCCGAAAAAGACGGGCAAGACCTGGTCGGGCTGGGAAGTCCACATCCACGGCGGCCGCACGCCCACCGGCATCGACGCTCTCGACTGGGTGCGTGAGATGGAGGACCGCGGGGCAGGGGAGATCATGTTGACTTCCATGGACGCCGACGGCACACTGGCCGGCTTCGACATCCCGATGACCAAAGCCGTCACCGACATCGTGTCGATCCCCGTCATCGCCAGCGGCGGCGCGGGCTCGCCGGACCACTGCTTCACCGCCGTAACCGACGGCGGCGCGCAAGCGGCCCTGGTGTCGAGCATCGTCCACTTCGGCCAGTTCACGGTGCGCCAGATCAAGGACTATATGCGCGAACGCGGCGTCCCGGTCCGCATCGTGGATTGAGGACTCGCGGACACGACGATAAACGTCATGGCTATGCCGCCTTCGGCGAGGCGTCCGTCCCGGACTTGGCAGGTATCGCTGCGCGATTGATTGAAGCGGAGACGGGCGGGACGCCCATCCCACGATTGGATTCCTCCAGGGCGGACAGAAAATATAGTCGACAGAGCGGCGACTGCGGTACAAAGATCTCAGAGTCTTTGTCCACGAGGAACCGCCATGTCACTCGCCGCGCATACATCCGAGAGAGAGAAGTACTACCAGCTTTTGCAGCTTGCCCAGGACCAGATCAAGGCGCTCGAGATGGACGATCTGTTCGAGTTCGACCGGATTGTCGCCGTCAAGGACGAGGTCATTAAAAGCTTGGTCGACTCGACAGGATTGCTCGACGCCGACCCCGCCCTCGCAAGTGTTTGTTCGGAGATTCAGGATCGAGACAAGACGGCGATGCGTCTTCTGTTCGACCGCCTTGGCCGGCTGAAGCGGCAGATCTCAGAACTCAACCAGTACCAGACGGCTCGAAGCGCGTATCGCGTTTCGGCGCAGCAACTCACCGAGCAAGGCCGCATCTTCGCCAACGGCGTCCCCCGCATCATCGACCGAAAATCGTAGCCCCAACCAACGCCTTAAAAGGACCGGTCCGGCCGGCGCAGCCCCGTGAACGGGGGCTGCGGTTTCGCCTGCGCTTCCACGTTCCCCGTAACTCCCTAACCCCATCGGTCTGGCGTCGCCATGCTTCTCAAAGCCGAAGCATGCCACTAAGCCCAGCACGCGCGGTGTTCGCTCTGTACGAAGGCGTCCGTTCCTCTCGCGCTGGACGCCCCAACGCTAGTTGGCCCAACCTTTGACCGATGCCTTGACGACAACGTGGTTGTACACGCATTGGTTCGAAAGGGACTATCAACATGAAACTCAACGTTACACTGGCGGTTACGGCAGTCGTTGTTTTGGCAGTGGGATATGGCATGTTTGGCTGTGGAGGCGAAGGCGGCTCGACGTCATCGGGGACGCAGGGTACGACCGGAAGCACCACGGGTACAACGACGTCGGGCACGACAGGGACGACGACCGCCGGGTCGACCGGGACGACAACTTCCGGGCCGACGACCGCGTCGGTGTCGGTCATCAACAATGCCTCCGCTCCGATGGGCTTCTCCTTCCAGAGCCCGGTCACAGTGGCGTCGGGCACGCAGGTGACCTGGAACAACACGAGCGCCGCCCCCCACGGCATCACCTGGGACACTTGGACGCCGGCCGCGCAGCCCGCTCCGGGATCGGACGTCGCGATCTTCAACGCCGGCGCCACGTCCGCCGCATGGACCGCTCCCACGGTCACCGCGAGTACGACCTACAACTACCATTGCACGGTGCACGGCGCCACGATGAACGGCCAGATCGTCGTCACACCGTAACCTGGGCCGTTGCCCCAGGCTCTGATTATGTCGCCCCTTAGGGCTATGAACGTTGTCGATGGCGTTCTTCTTAAGTCCAAACTGTTTGCCGCCCCGCTGCCGGGCGGCGTTGGCCGTCACGCCAGTGAGTCCCCTATGAAAACCAAACAGCTTCGCATTGTCACGTCCGCCCTCCTTATTACGATCGGCTCCGCCTGGATTGGCGCGTCGGATCGTCCCAGCAAAGCGCTGCCGATCTACTCGCGGCGGTTCGGAGTTAGCTGCGACACGTGTCACACCGTGGCGCCCGCATTGAACAAGTTCGGTTTGGCCTTCCAGGCGAACCACTTCAACTGGACGGCTGGCAAACCGCCGCACAATCGACTGGGCCTCGACGCGCTTCCGATTAGCGTTCTGGACACCTATGACAGCGTGCGCAACAACACGTTCAACTTCACCACCGACGAGTTCTCGTCGTTCGAGTTGTTTGCCTCGAACGGCTTTGTCACCAATCACGGGGCCACAGGTGGATACTTCGTAGACTATTACACGGGAAGAGGAAACTTCGTTTGGGGACAGCTCGGCAATGCCTTCGTCTCGCTGCCCGTCGCCGGTCGACGTGGCGAGGCGGCGATCACCTTCGGACAGTTTTCGCCGATGATGTACCAGTACGACGGTCTGAACAGCCTCCTGCATGCTCAGCCCGCAGCCCTGTCGACAGGGGCCGACGCTTTCTCATTGACGGCTCCCATCCCGGGTGTCCGCGCCGAGTACTTCAATGGGCGTGGCAGGGGAACCGCGAACGGGTTGTACGTCAACGCCGGGATCCCGTTTACGGGGACGCTCACCTTCAACAACCATTCTCAAGTCGACGGCCCGCGCGGTTTCTATGTCGACGCCTTCGAACGCCGCGACACCTATTCCTACGGGCTCTACAGCTACCGGCACGACAGCAACCATACCGAGTCACTGGTTGGCACCTACACGCCTTGCCCCTGGGCCAACGTCACGGCCGCGGCGAGTGAGGGGCGCGACGTCAACGGTTCGGGGCATCAGTACTCCGTGCAGGCCGACCTCACCCCACGCGAGGACATCGGCGCGACAGTCCGGCTGGAGAACACGGAGTCGCCGTTTGAGGCGAGCACCACGTTTCCCGTCCTCGGCCTGACCTACTATCCTGGCCGTCAGCACGTCATCCGCGTCCTCGGGCAGACGATCCAGAACCCGCACAACCGCAGCAGCGCGATCTTCTTGTACGGTCAGTTCTAAGCCGTCGAGTATACTGACCGTATGACAGGTGCGTTCAAGTCGGATGACATCGGCATCGCCGAGCAGGTTCGCGAGTCGGGGTATGCCGTCGTAGACGGGGTGGTTGATGTCGATACTGTCGCCGCTCTTCTTTTGGCCCTAGCCGATGTCGACGAGGGCGACGGCGTGCGAAAGCGGAAGTCTATCTATGCGATCCGAAATCTGTTGGATGAGGTTCCGGCGGTGAGGACCCTCAGTCAATCGCCGCCCCTTCGAAGATATGTCGACGAGATACTGGGGCCGTCGGCGGTGCCGGTCCGTGGCATCCTGTTCGACAAAACCCCCGACGCCAACTGGACGGTGCCGTGGCATCAGGACCTCTCGATCGCCGTACGTGAACGGGTGGAGGTTGCCGGGTATGGTCCGTGGTCGGTGAAGGCGGGCGTGCCGCATGTGTAGCCACCGTCGTCGATTCTGGGGCAGATGGTGACTGTTCGCTTGCACCTGGACGATTGCGGCCTCCAGAACGGGCCGCTAGAGGTCTTGCCCGGTTCGCATGCGGTGGGTCGTCTGACAGAGGCGGGGATCGAGGAATGGAAGGCACGCCCGGGAGTGCCGTGTCCGGTTGAGGCGGGTGGCATCGTGTTGATGCGGCCGCTTATTCTGCACCGGTCCCTGTCGGCTTCGCTGCCGGGGCATCGACGAGTCGTACATATCGAGTACGCGTTGGCGACGTTGCCCGATGGGCTCGAGTGGTATCAGGACTAAGGACCGTCATTGCAGAAGACGTCGCCGTGCAGGCCGAACAGCTCGTTAGAGTCGAGTGTTAGTGGGCGCCGAGACATCGCGTGTCGCGCGCCGCATCGCGACAACATGTCGGCGTACATCTGAGCGCTCAATATGATCCCGAGTGATCTTCCGCCGCTTTCGATCGACACAGGGCCATCCTTGGCTTCCTTCAACAGTGCCTGTAGCTCCTGACCAATGGCCGTTGATTGAACCTTTCGCATGATGTCACCTCGCTAAGAACCCTAATTCATTGTACGGCCGAAACGGAGCAATTCCTTATCCACGAGATGACGGATCAGGACTGCGAGAATATATCCAGTAAATCACCCAGGTAGGAGGATTGAGCGGGTAAACTATTGGGCGGTTTCAAGCCGCGCTGGAGCGCGGCAGTACATTTTAAAGGACATCACATGTCGGACAATCCTTCTCCCGTCTTGATCGTTGGCTCGATGGCGCTCGACTCGGTTCGCACTCCCACCGGCGAGGTGCAGGATGCACTCGGCGGCGCAGCTGACTATTCGAGTGTCGCCGCTTCTTTCTACTCGCCCGTGCAGCTTGTCGGCGTGGTCGGCGACGACTTTCCGCAGGAGCATCTGGACTTCCTCGCGTCGCGCAATATCGACCTTGGCGGCGTGCAGAAGATCGCCGGCGGCAAGACCTTTCGCTGGGCCGGCTACTACGACTTCGACCTCAACATCGCGCACACGCTCGACACCCAGCTCAACGTCTTCGCGGACTTCAAGCCGTCGCTGCCGGAGGTCTACAAGCAGGCGCAGTACGTGTTCCTCGCCAATATCGACCCGGAGCTTCAGCTTCAGGTCCTCAGCCAGGTGAAGAACCCCAAGCTGACGGTGATGGACACGATGAATTTCTGGATCGAGGGCAAGCGCGACGCGCTGCTCAAGGTCCTCCGCCATGTCGACATCGCGTTCATGAACGATGCCGAGGCACGTCAGCTGACGGGCAAGTTGTCGGTGGTGAAGGCGGCGAGGGCGTTGCAGGCGCTCGGCCCGAAGACCGTCATCATCAAGAAGGGCGAGCACGGCGCGCTGCTCTTCAGCGGCGACGACCACTTCGCAGCGCCGTCGTACCCGCTCGAGGACATCGCCGATCCGACCGGCGCTGGCGACTCGTTCGCGGGCGGCTTCATCGGTTATGTGGCGCAGCAGGGCAGTACGAAGATCGACGTTCTCCGCAAGGCCGTCGTCTACGGCAGCGTGATGGCGTCGTTCAATGTCGAGGACTTCTCCCTCAACCGGATGCGGACGTTGAGCCACGCCGACATCGCCGCGCGCTATCGACAGTTCCGCGACATCTCGTTCTTCGAGGCCCTCGACGAAGCCATCGCGTAGATGCGGAGAAGAGAAATTTAACATCGATGAAGAGGATGTACAGGATTAAGAGTTTTGTACATCCTTTCGCATTTGCTCAGGTGTTTCTTATTCGACCATGAGTCAGAAGATCATCGCCGCCGCGCTCGATCCGGTTCTTGCACTCGTGTACCCGCCTAAGTGCGTGGTGTGCAAGAGCTTCGGCGCGGCGGTGATGTGTGAGCGGTGCTTGCGGTCGATCGTGCCGGTTGCCGAGCCGAGTTGCGGTCGATGCGGGCAGACGCTGGGGGATGCCGCGATGTGCGGCCATTGCACCCGGCGCACGCCGGCTTTCGACAAGGCCCGTGCGCTCGGCCTGCACGATGGCATTCTCAAGCAGGCCATCCATCTCCTCAAGTACCGCGATCGTCCCCGGCTCGCGGAACCTCTCGGCATCGCCCTCGCCGCTTTCGCACGCGACCATTCCGCCGAACTCGGCAACCTCAAGATCGACGCCATCGTCCCCGTTCCCATGCATCCCGCCAGGCGTAGAACGCGCGGCTACAACCAGGCGGAGCGTTTGGCTGACGTGGTCGCAAGGGAGCTGTCGGTGTCGATGTCGACGGATACGTTGGTCAGGCGCGTCAATACGCGTGCCCAGGTCGGCCTGACCCAAGAGGCCCGCCAACAGAATCTCGCCGGCGCCTTTGGGCGTGGGACGAAGGAGGTGGCGGGGTTGTCGATTCTGGTGATCGACGACGTGTCGACGACGGGGTCGAGCCTGCATGAGTGCGCGCAGGTGCTGAAGTCAGCGGGGGCCAGGAAGGTCTATGGTCTGACGTTGGCGGCGGGGTGATGTGGGGCGTTTCGTTTTAACGAAGTTTGAAAGTGCAAGAGTGACCGTTCCCGCGCCTCTTTTGTATAATGCAATTATGAAGATATTTTCGAGAACAGGATTCGGCATTTGGCTTAGCCTTATAGCAACTGTCTATCTAGTGGACCGATCCTGGTTGCTCGTGAACCAATCGCGGTTGCCCGTCAACTACCATGTTGACGGCGACGAGCTTCGATTAGCTTTGATTGATGCAAGATATGAATTGCTTGTGTGTTCGGTCCTAGCTGCGCTTGTCGTTTTGCCGATTTGTATTAATGAAATTACCAGACGAAAACGATTAGCCATTGTCGGTATCGTTTTCACTCTGTCTTCATTCCCAATTTGCTGGGCTTTACTGAATCGTCTTCACATTTAGGATGGGACCTGAAGTTGATCGATTGACGCTGAGGGCCAGGGTCGAGCCTGCATGAGTGCGCGAAGGTCCTGAAGTCAGCGGGGCGAAGAAGGTCTACGCGCTGACGTTGGCCGCGGGATAGGAGCCCCGACGTTGAGATTCAAGGCCAAACCAACTTATCGACGGACTCAGTACCATCGGGTGTGCCTGGTTTCTCGGAGGCTTTGTAGCAATCGGCTTGGAGAGGTTCGCGCGTGACGACGGCGGGATCGTGCTCACCTGTCTAACCGGATTCGTGGTTTTCGCTGTGGCTCTCGTCGTTGGATTTCGACGGAAGCGAGGGTGAGAGACTTTGTCGACGCTCGGTATACAATTCTTTCCCGTGTTTCTGCTCTCCGCGCTGATGCTTAGCCTGCTGCCAGGGCCGGCGACGATGTATATCGTTGGGCGGAGCGCGGCGCAGGGGCGTCGGGCGGGGATGATGTCGGTACTCGGGATATGCGCAGGCACGCTCTGTCACGTGCTGGCGGTGGCGTTTGGGGTGTCGGCGATCTTCGCGGCGTCGCAGATGGCGTTCATGGTCGTGAAGTCGGTCGGGGCAGTCTATCTGATCTATGTCGGCATCACGCTTCTCCGCTCGAGGGAACAGACGATTGCCGCGGAGGGACTCTCGATCATCGATGAGCCGCCGGACCGGATAGTGTTTGCGCAGGGAAGTCTCACGCAGCTGCTCAATCCCAAGGTCACGCTCTTTTTCCTGGCGATCCTTCCTCAGTTCGTAATTCCCTCGTTCGCGCACAGGCCGGCGCCGTTCTTGTTGCTCGGCGCGGCGTTTGTCGCCATCGACGTTGCGTGGTTCTCGCTGCTGGCGTGCGGGGCGTCGGCGGCAGCTGGCTGGCTGGTGCGCAGCCCGAAGGCGACGGTTAATCTGAAGCGAGCGACGGGCGGACTGTATGTCCTTCTTGGCCTCGCCTTTCTGCGCGAACGATCCCACTCACTGCCGTAAAGGTACTGTTGTGTCCGTGGTTGTCGCCGTGTGTCATACGCTACATCCTCAGTTTACACGGCGCGGATTTCCGAGTCAATTTAAGCAGAACGCACAAACCCGGTATTCCTCTCCCTGAATAAAGTCGCCTGGGCAACCAAGAATTGAGTCAGGCAATCGAGCGATAGCAATCGCTCTTAACGATGACGCATCTTCCTGGTGCGTTTGCCGGACTTTATCAGTGGGGCACCCGACAGGTTCTATGTTCGTTCCACAAGAATTCAACTCAGTTCGCCCGAAGGCAATTGTCGATTTTCCGACCGGTGTTTCGGACCTCGATTTGGTCGAGTGCTACGCCGTGCTCGACGCGATTGCGTCTCGCGAATCCGAGCCGCTCATGATTCTCGAATCAGAGACGGGAGACTTGCGTGACTATGACGTTGTCTTCCGCAGTCCTTCCGTCAGCCGTCTGTTCGATCACCATGAGTTGTGGCTGCCGGAGACCTTCCTCGACGATTTCTTCGATGACTCCGCACGTCTGAAGCGCATATTCACGGCTTTCGACAAGGGCCAGGTGGCGTTGGAGGAGTTTGTCACACACAGCATCAACGAGATGATTCACCAGCTCCAGATCGAGGTTGCTCCTCTGCGGGTGACGTCGTCTGGGCTACCTCGTTGGGTTGTGATCGTCCGCGACCAGAGCCGGGAGACGGCGAGTGACCGGCTGCACGAAATGCTTGCGGGCGCTCGCTGTATGGTTTGGCACGCCCTTGTCGACGATGTCACGGGGCATGGCGAATTGCTATGGGCTACCCGCTGCCTCAATGAGGAAAGCGCGCTGCACTGGCTGCCGATCGAACTGCATCCGGGGATGAATTTTGCGCAGTCGTGGCCGAGCTGTTGGCTGCCGGAAGAGGCGCCGCGCCTGCACAGCGAGAGCTACAATGCGATTATGTCCGGTTCGTCCGGGTACACACATGAGTTTCGGTGTCGAACGGCGGCGGGCAATATTCGATGGGTCCAGGAAGATGTCCAGATCGAACAGCCGCGTAAAGGTCACTGGCGTTTAATCGGCGTCTGTACCGACATCACCGCACGCAAGGCGATGGAGGACGAGCGGGAGCGACTGCTGTCCGAGGCTATCGAGCGTGCGGACCGGGATCCGTTGACGGGCTTGTTGAACCACAGGGCGTTCCATAACCAGATCACCGAACTGATGGCGCAGGCCACTGAAGAGAACTCGATGCTCGCGCTGGTGGTTCTCGACCTGGACAACTTTAAGTTTTTCAACGATGTATACGGCCATCCGGTGGGCGATTCGGTGCTTCTGCAGGCTGCCGCGTCATTTGGTCGATGCTGCAAGCCGGGCGACGTACTGACCCGATTCGGCGGTGACGAGTTCGCCGTCCTGGCCCGCGTAAAGTCGGAGGCGGAGGCAGCCAAACTTGAGCGGTACCTTTTGTCGAGCCTCCAGGGGACGGGGTATACACCCAAGGGATATGACACGGCAATTCCGCTGACGGCGTCTACCGGCATCGCGATTTTTCCGGTCGACGGGGGAACGCGAGGAGAACTGCTGGAACTCGCGGACGAGCGTCTGCTGAGAGCCAAGTTCGGTGCATCGGGCGCAGACACGCTCATGGAGGAGCTCCGTCTAAAACTTTCGAACGATTTCGACCAGTTTGCGATGCTGAATGCCCTGGTC
>Ga0070658_10003219_pt1 | contig 13482 bp, 13 predicted proteins | sample KBSC13metaG_FD_64664 | JGI IMG/M metagenome (GOLD analysis project Ga0070658, IMG submission 64664) | Corn rhizosphere microbial communities from Kellogg Biological Station, Michigan, USA - KBS C1-3 metaG | ecosystem: Host-associated > Plants > Roots > Rhizosphere > Soil ... | reverse complement strand
TCCAACACGCTCGAGTGGATCCCGAGGTCAGCGGCGGCCCGGCGAACCGGCATCCCCTGCTCGCGAACCAGCGCGACGGCGTCACGCCGGAACTCCTCCGTGTACTTATGCGGACGGACCACCCCGGACGCTCCCTTCTCTGGGCCCACTGCCCAGTCTCGGGTGTCCGTCAAAGTGGGGGAAGGTCACCACGAGCCCATGCGGCGTACCCGGCGTTATTGGCGGCGGGCGTACAGATCCCTCAGCATGCAGATCTGCGTCCCATGGTGACTGACTTCGTTGAGCAGGGCCGCGACAGCGCGATCACCGCGCTTCCACGGATGGCCGTCGCAGTCCGACTCCAGCATCTCGTCTGTCGCGTTACCCACGGCGGAGCCAAGGGCCATCCAGCCGTCACGAAACCGGGCGACTGCTTCGTCGACAGACGGAATGACGGTGAACCCCCACATCCGACGGTAGCCCTCGTCGGTCGGAGTCACGCCGCCACCGACGAAGGTCATCTGTGCGGTCAGACCGGGAGCGGCACCGACGTGGTTGAGCAGCCAGCCGATCGTTGCCATCGGCTCGTTCGGCTCGCCCTCCGCATTCATCGGCCAAGCTGACATCTGGGCGCCCCAGTCCTGGTCACATACCCAGTCGCCTTCTGGGTCGCCGCTGGGATTGGGAGTACGGCATGTCTCCCGGCGTCGAACGCCCCATGCGCCTGGATGCGGCTCCCAGCCGAACTCGGCTTGGCTGAGCCGGTAGAACGCTCGGTCGAGCGTGTATCGGTCGATGAGCGTCATCCAGTGACGCAGCACATCCGCGCGTTTGCCAGCCATGCCGCCTCCGACCGCACGCTATGGGCGCATCACGCGGGCCGCTAGGGAGGTGCCGTGATGCGGCGATTCTCGGATCGATCAGCGACAAGGCAGTGATCCGTCCAGGGTCAGGCCGGACGTCGGTGTCGTGCCACGTGGGAGATGGGTCAAGCGGTCGTAGGGGATAGTCGTGTTGAACACGATGCCGTTCGAAGCGAGTCGGATGCCGCTGAGTCGGGACGGGTCCGGGGTCGGTAAGAAGACCCATAGCGGTGCGCCGCCTGGCGGATGAATGACGGTAGCTGAGACGGCCTGGCTGATGCTCAGCGCGAGCTTGCTGTCGCCGATCGTGAACGTGCCTGCGATCTGAGTGCCGACGCAGTTCAGTCGGCCGTGCAGCGTCGCCGAGATTGCTCCGAACACCCGCAGGACGTTGCCAACCTTGACAACGGGCGTCGTAGATTTGGTCGGATTGTGGGAGAGGGCGAACGACAGACAGTTGCTCGCTGCGGCCTGAGCTGAAGGCAACAGCCCACCGACGTACCTAAGCGCTGGCAGGTGCGGGGTAGCGACGGTCGCATCGCCTGGCAGCGTGTACAGCTGGTCATGCGTGTACGCCCACTGCGGGTGGAGTGTGAGCCGACCGAGTCCTGGCAGCGCGGTGGATACGGTCGCAGTCGTGACCCGCACGTCCTTCGTCGGCGACGGCGGCTGGAGCCTGACCCGGTAGGCGATGAGCCCGCTGACCGAGCTGTCGGCAGGAAGTTCATCTTCGAGAGCCGCTGCTAGGGCAGCGGGCGGCTTAGTACAGCCTTTGCCGGCGGCGGGTGCGTTGTTGCCAGCGTCATGGTGCCCGCCGGATGAGCAGGCGGACATGACACAGCCGAGCACGCCCACGACCACCGCTCCGACGCGCCCCTTCATGTTGTGAGGGTGTCTGCCTGGAGCTGGCGCTTCAAGGAAGGTCGCGGGCATGGACCGACGCGCCCCGCGACCGCGCGTTCCGACCTTCTGCGCCCTGTAAGCGCAACGTCTCAGCACCCAATAGTCCCGGACGGACGCTCGAGTGCCGGCGTTCTCGATCAACCAGTGGTGCCCCGGCGTACCGTGCGCGCCGTGGACTTTGCAGTCGGCAGCCGTGGTCTCTAGCGCCCCCGGTCGCATTGTCTGCGGCTGCCGGGAACACGGCTGCACGTAGGTACTGAGACGATCACCGGGTGGGGATGTCGCGTCAGGAACTGTTCACCGTGCCTAACGGGCTGACGCTGGCGCGCCTGGTCATGACGCCGTGGGTGGTCAAGCGGCTGCATCAGGACCCGCGTACATGGCCAATGGCCGCCGTGTTCGCGTTCTCCGACAACGTCGACGGCATCCTCGCCCGCGCCGGTGAGACGCGCCCGCGGTTGGCCCGGTTGGGGTTCCGCACGTCCGAGTTCGGCCGGAAGGCTGATCCGCTCACCGACAAGGTCTTCACGGCAGCCGTCGTGGGTGCCGGGATGCACAACGGCGTCATCCCGGTAACGCTCGGTGCCGCATCGCTGGTGCAGAAGGCAGTGGCCAGCGCGGTGACGGTGTGGAACGAGTCGCGTGGCGTCGAGATGGCGGTGACACGGATAGGCAAGCGTTCCGAGTTCGCCACCAACATGGCCTATGGCGTGTTGTTCATCGCCGCCGGGTTGGGGTCCGAGCGGCGTCGCATCGTCCGGCCGATCGCCACTGCGATCGGGACCGCGGGAGTCGCCGCCGCGTCCTACGCCGCCTACACCTATTGGCGCGACGGGCGTACCGCGATGCAGCGCCAACACCCCACCGTTTCCGGCCAGCACGAAGCGACTCAAGCGCATCCATACGTGCCCGGTCGCCGGGCGGCAGCAGGAACCGAAGGCACCCGCTGAGTAACAACGGCAATACCTACGTGCTCGCCGCTCGGGGGATGCCGCGCTCCCGGCGTTACTGCGTGAGGGTCGCAGCTGCGGTGTCGAGAGACGTCGCTCGGAATGTGGCTCCGCAGGGCAGCGGCGAAAATCTGATGAGCGGCGACGTGTGCAGCGGTGGAGACTCCTGTCGTGACTGTCACGCTGCGCGCGCCCGATGATCGCGACCATCGTCGAGTCCTCGACCTCGCGCACGGGGTGTGGCGACGCGATCGTGCCCGGCTGAACTTTGAGGCGTCGTTCGGGACGTTGGCCTGGGACGGCGGCCCTGCCCTGGGTTGCACGCAAGTGTTTGAGCGCAACGGGGAGCTCGTCGGGTGGGCCCCCGTCTGGCGCCGGGATACGACCGGATCCGGCGACCGGATGTGTGGGATCGTGCGCCCGCATCGATGGTCTGGCTCATCGACGGACACGACCCGGCGGCCGCGGAGGTCCTTAGCTCTGTTGTCGATTGGGCGGAAGAACACGCCGAGGAGCCGTTCGTGACCTCACATGCGATCGACGACTCCTCGGCACGAGCAGTTCTGGAGGGTCGTGGATACCGTCCTGATCCCTCCGAGCCGTTCGGGATCTACCTCGAACAACCGCTTCCGACCGCCCGGGCGTCGCCGCTGGACGGCTACGTGTTCACGACGATGGCCGACCTCAACGACGCAGACCTCCGTGCCACAGCGCATCGCGTCGCCTGGCCAGCCTCGACACGAACAGCCGATGAGGTCCGGGCGACGATGGCCACGTGGCCATATCGTGCCGACCTCGACGTCGTCGTGACCACGGCGCAAGGCGATGCGGTGGGATCGGCCACCATCTGGTACGACGATGCGTACGACTACGGTGAATTCGAACCCGTCGGGATAGCCCCTGACCATCGACGTCGCGGAGTTGCCGCGGCGATGCTCCGCTTCGGCCTCGAACGACTTACCGCCGCCGGGGCTACGCATGCCGTGGTCGGCGCCCGCGGTGACGAGGACTACCCAGTACCCAGACGCCTGTACGCCTCCGTCGGCTTCCGCCTCTTCAGCATCCAGCAGATCGTCCGGAAGTGCGCCTCGTCGTAGCCAGCACGGTCTGTGCCCACCCTCCTGGCCGAGGCAGGCTGCGTGCTGGTGAAGTGCTCCGTTCCGCGGGGCGTGGGAGTGGCGCTGCTGAACGCGGACCCGGAAGGGTCGCCGCGGATCGCTGTGACCTGGAAGGGCCGTAGTCAGGAAGAGGCAGCGGTCCGCAGGCGCACCGGATGCCGGTGCGCAGCAGCATCCCGCAGCAGGACGGTCATGGTGACGCCATGGACACCGACATTGGCCGACGACCCGCCGGCAGTCGCGTCGATGCCGTCAAGGAGTCCGATCGCTTCGTTTCCGCTCGTGAGATCGGCGATCGGGCCGCCGGAGTCACCCTCGTTTGCGGGCCCATCGCAGTACAGCTCGTCGTTACTGATGTCGGTCAGTACTCCCACTCGCGACTGTTCCGTCGTCGGTGTCCCGTCGAACCCCAGGCCGTGGCCGGAGAACTGGCAGATGTCACCGAACTTCGCACTGGACGTTCCGCCCACGCCTCGGGGAATGTCCGGATGCCCCGCCATCGACGGGACGACATACCGGACGCTCGTCGGCGCGATCCGGATGAGCGCGAAGTCCCAGCCCTTGGACACATAAGCCACGCGCCCGATCAGCAACCCATGTGCGAAGGAGACCGGGAACGGGCCAGCTGTGAGGTAGACAGCTTCACCAAGGCCCGACACGCAGTGGCGCGCCGTCGCGATGAACTGCTGGCCGCGCAGCTGCCGCTGTCCGGCAAATACCCAGCCGGCCGTGCAGCCGGTGGTGCCCATCGTGATGCGTGACCCCGGCTGGATCACCGGGGGCGCAGCCGCGAACCCCCGCGAGACCGACGTCAGTGCCGAGGCAACGCAACACGCGACCGCGGCGATCCGAAGCACGGCAACCCGCGAAAGGCACATAGGTCAAGCGATTCGACGACCGCCCGCAGAACCCTGCCACGCAGTGCGCCGTGCGCGCCGTGAACGTGCCGGTACAGGACACCGGCCCTCGGTCAGGTCGCTGGGTGCCGATGGCCGCCGTTCTAACGCTTGCGGGCTTCGATCAAGAACCGCGTGGCGTGGGCGGTGAACTGGCCTTCGGTTTCGATGCGCTCATGCAGTCGGCGCAGGCTGTCGCGGTAAGCGTCCACCTCGAAGCCGGGCACGATCCAGACGACCTTTCGCAGGAATGCGACCACGGCGGCAATGTCGTAGAACACGGTCCGCAGGCGAGCTTCCTGCAGGTCGGTGACTTCAAGGCCCGCTGCCGTTGCCTGCTCGACGGCACGTCGCGAAGACCGTCTGTCGCTGGCCGGTTGTGAGCCCATGAGCGCCTCGGTCAGTTCGCGCAGCGACGCTGCTCCGATCTGCTGGGACAGGAAGGTGCCGCGCCCGCTGAGCACCCGCGCGATCTCTGCCCAGGGCGTAACCGTCGGGTGTCGCGCGACGACGAGGTTGAAGCTGGTGTCGCGGAACGGGAGAGGACCGGCGTCGGGGGCCTGCACCACGACAGCACCGATACCTCCCAGGTTGCGCTTGGCTAGCGGAACGTTCGGTGGCCATCCCTCTGTCGCGACCAACAAGCCGGGAGGTCGGTCGATCTCGGCTAGGACCTCTCCGCCGCCTGTCTGCAAGTCCAGTGCGGACTCGACCTGGGCCATGCGCGAGGACATCCGAGCCAGGTAGCGCCATGAAGGCCGTTCCTCCGTTGCCCGGCCACCGAACCACTCGAATCCCCAACCGTGGATCGGCGCGGACTGGCCTTCTGCAAGCAACCTTGTAAAGCTCCGGGCCGCCGACACGAGACCGATTCTCGTGCGCTGCGGACGGAACCCTCCGCGCAGGTTGAGTGCCTGACCCGGCGTCGGCGAGCCTCACCGGCGCGCTATAAGAACGCGAATACACGCAACCGCCGCTCAGAGCGCATGACTTGGTGCCGGCGTTCCATGACGCTGCCTCCGTCGGTCTGGTCCACCTTGACGTCGTACACGAAAGCGCTCCCGGTACAGCGGTTGTTTGCCCTCGAAGGCGTCACTATTTGCATGTAACGGGGCTGATCGCTGTCGGGACGGGCGAGACGGGTGGGATGAACGCGAGCCGATTCACGATTTCTCGGGTCTTACTCACATGAGGGGCAGACGCGTTCTGGTGGCGGTCGCATTGGTTTGCGCGGTCGCTGCAACCGGATGCGCGCAATCGCATCCGTCGAGGGCATCCGCTGCCGTTACGCCGACGCCGCATGCCGTAGCCACATCAGCCCGGTACCCCGACGCTGGGCCGGGCGCCGCTGCTGTCTTGGCGACGGGTCACTGGTCGAAGCTTCGTGCCGGCTAACCGATTCCGGCTGTTGCCGTCACCAGGTGGAAAGCGAGCGGGATTTGTAACAAGCCAGCGACGTGTCGATGAGGCTTCAACACCTGCCACACTCGGTGCCGCGCCTCGAACAATTTGGCCACGGGCACGCCCATGCCTGTGAGTTCGGTGTCGTCGACGACGGTCTCTTCCGGCAGGACGACGCAGGTGCGATGGGCGCGTATATCGAGCGAGTGGTAGCCGGACTGAGTGAGGATGCGACGCAGGTGCCCGGGGTCGGAAAGTGAGAACGGGCCAGGTCTATACCCGTTGCTTGATTCGGGTGGCAACGGCAGGAGGTCGGCGATTTTCGCGGCGTAGGACCACGGGTTGAGATCGGCCGACTGCCAGCAGCTGAAACACAGCCGTGCGTCGGTAGTGAGGTGACGGCGAATGTTCGTGAACCCGGCGATCGGGTCGTCGAAGAACATGACGCCGAACTGGCTGGTGGCCGCCGTGAAGGGTGCGCTGGGAAAGCAGTCGCGCGCGGCGTCGCCAACGTGCAGCATCAGATTCCTGTGGCTGGTCGCTCTGCGCTTGGCTTCCTCGATCACAGCGGGGCAGATGTCGATGCCGGTGACGGTTCCAGCAGGTCCGACCGCGGCGGCGATCCGCATCGTGGCGGTGCCGACGCCGCACCCGAGGTCGAGTACGCGTTCGCCCGGCATCGGTGCCAGCGCCTCGATCAAGAAGGGCGTGACTGCGCTGGTCAGGTGCTCCCACATTGCCACCCGTGCGACGCACGACGGGTCGCTCCAGCGTGCGTGACGCGACGCGGACGCGGACGCGGACGCGGTGCTCGGTTGTGCGCCGGCGGTCACGTCGGCATCGCGGCCGGCGCGAACAGTTCGACTTCGAGCCCGTCGGGGTCGCGGGCGACGAAGCCGGATCCGTACGGCGCATCGGTGATGGAGCCGGGTGTCACGTCGCGTTCGGCCAACGTGTCGTGCCAGGCGACGAGCGTGTCGCGGTCGGTGCAGGTGAGCGCGACATGTTCGAAGTCCGCCGTCGGGCCGCTGGACAGCGCGAGGATCCAACCGCCGGTCGGGCTGAGCAGGGTAACGTGCCCCGTGCCGTCGGCCGCGACGTCGCCGTCGACGCGGATCAGGTCGAACGCGCGGGTGTACCAGCGCTCGCTCGCGGCAACGTCGCTAACGGTGAGCGCAACGTGGTTGACCGGGCCCAGGTCGGGCCGTGCACTCTTCGGCGGCAGGAAACGTCGCGCGTCGTCGGCGTCCAGCGGCGGGCCGACGACCGGCGCGCCGTGGGCCGCGCTGGCCCGCGCGAGCGTGTCGATGTCGGTGTCGGTGTCGGCCGCCGGGTCGTCGGGGGAGGGCAGGCGTAATTCGTTGGTGGGGGTGCCGAGCTCTTCGATGAACTGCAGGAAGCTGTCGTCGGGGTGGATGAGCAGCAGTCGTGCGGGCGTTCGGCTGGTCACGCGGAAGGTGTGCTCGACGCCGTGCGGCAGGACGACGTACGTGCCGGGCTGGGCGAGCACTGTCTCGTCGCCGCACCGGACGACGACTTCGCCGTCGAGGAGCAGAAACGCATCGTCGAGGCTGTCGTGGACGTGCCGCGGCGGCGACCCGCCGGGCGGGACGGTCAGTTCGATGACCGCGGGCGTGCGTGGTGCCCCCGGCGGGTTGCGGAGGACGGCGAGCGTTCCGAGGAACCACCAAGCACGGCTGGTGGTTCGGTCGGTGGCGATGCCACGGTCGGCTGCGCGGGTTTGCTCGGTGACGGTCATGTGTTCTCCCCCATGACGGACTGGTCAGGAGCGGCGCGCCCGGCGGGTGCGGCGCGGGCGGTCGGTCTCGAGCGCGGCGATCAGGGTGTCGATCGCCCAGGCCACCGCCTGCTGGGCGTCGGTGTCGTGGAGCCCGCTTTCGTCGCAGATGCTCACCCACGAGGCGGCGCTGCAGAGGTGCGTGATGACCGCGGTGGCGCGGCGCGCGGTGTCCGGGTCGAGATTTTCAGTCAACGGTGCAAGGGCGTTGCTGATGGCCTGGACCCGTTGGGGGCGGGTGGCCGAACGGGCGGCGCGTCCCGCGGTGGTCTGGATCAGCGCCCGGGTCAGCGCCGGTCGGCTGGACAACCGGCGTGCCGCGTCAAGGAAGCTGGCCGACACATCGTGCGGTCCGGCGATCTCGTGCGGTACACCGAGGGTCCCGTACAGGTGCTCGCCCGCCGCGTGCAGCAGCGACGCCCGGTCCGGGAAGTAGCGGTACAGCGTGCGTAACGACACGCCTGCGGCCGCCGCGACATCACCCATCACGATGTCCTCGACCGCCGTCGTTGCCAACGCCGTGACGGCCGCCTCGAGCACTGCCACGCGCACCTCTGCCGCCTGCCTGTCCCGGAGTGATGGCGCAGCAGCGGTCATGGCATGACTATGCCAAACTGACAAGCTCGTGTCAAGATATGATTTGCCGACCAACGGGGGTCTTCCGGAAGTTCCTCGCCGCGAAGTGGTTAGCCATGGACCCTCCCTGTCACAACCGTCATGCGATTGCGCCAGTTTCGTTGCAGACGTGGTCGACATTTGCGCAGGTGGCCGGAACTCCAACAGCGGCCGACGATGGCGCCTCGGTTCAGCTGATCCGCGCCGCGGCCGGCCGCATGTGATCGTGATTGCTGGCGCCCTCGCAACGCGCGAGGCCTGGGCGGTGCAGGCGGCGATGCTTGAGGCGCTGATGGCCAACCCGGCCCGTATCGACCTTGATTTGACGGTGTTGACTGATTGCAGTCCGGTGGGGGTCGCTGCGCTGGCCACCTGCCTCACGCTCGGTCGGCGCCTCGAGCGCGGCGCGAGCTGCTGGCGCGCGCACCCCTCGCCGTCCCATGGGGTGGCTCCGGATGCAGCGGTCCCGCCCGAGTCGACGCTGTTGTTTGATGGGGGTGTGTCGACGGAGACCGCGGTACTGCGAGTTTTGATCGCGGAGGACGCCTACATCGCTCGTGAGGGGACGCGTCGCTTGCTGGAGGGGCAGCCGGGTGTTGAGGTCGTGGGCGCGGCGGCTGACTACGACGAGGTCCTGGACGCCGTGCGGCGCCTGCGACCTCACGTGGTTTTGATGGATGTGAAGATGCCCCCGACGTTCTCGATGGAGGGCATCGAGGCGGCACATGAGATCAAGCGGGAGCATCCGGAGACCGGCGTCGTCGTGCTTTCCCAGCACGATGACGAGGAGTATGTGTGGGCGCTGTTGCGTCACGGCGTCGAGGGCTACGGCTACTTGCACAAGGTTCGCGTCGGAGATGTCGACCAGTTGCTCCGTGCATTGCGCGAAGTCGCCGCGGGCGGGTCGGCGTTGGACCCGCGGATCGTCGAGACGCTTCTCCAGAGGCGCGCACGCAAGCCCGGCTCGCCGCTGGCGACGCTGGCACCGGGAGAACTGCAGGTGCTCGAGCTGATGGCGGCGGGCCGGTCGAACCAGGCGATCGCCGATGAGCTGCACGTCTCGGTCGGCGCGGTCGAGAAGCGGATTGCCACAGTGTTCGGAAAGCTCGGCGTGGGCCCCGAGCCCGAACTCAATCGGCGCGTTGCCGCGGTGCTGATCTACCTGCGCGAGTCGGCCGCGACCGGCTGACCCACCTGCACCTGCGTCGACGTCACGCGGACCGCCGCGCTGACATGGGTCCCCTGCCCCGGTTGGCTGTCGACCGTGAGCTTGCCGCCGACCGCGGCGATTCGGTCGTGCATGTTCTGCAACCCGCTGCCACCGCCACTCCGACCCTTGAATCCCGGACCTGTGTCGACGACATCGAGCCGCACCGTTTCGCGGTCGACGCGGAGCCATACCGAGATCGACGCGTCCCGCGCGTGCTTGTACGAGTTGGTCAATGCCTCGAGCGCGACGAAATACAGCGCGGCCTCCACGTCGCGACCGAGCCGCCGATCGATCAGCGAGTCATCGACCTCGACATGCACGGCGACCGGAATTCTCGCCGCCTGGGTGCGCAGCGCCGCGGGCAGTCCTTGGTCGGCGAGCACGCTCGGGTAGATGCCGCGACCGAGTTCTTGGAGCGCGAAGACCGCGTTCTCGGCTTCGGCCGCGAGAGCCGCCAACTGCGAGGCACCGTCGCTCGCTGCTCGGTGCAGGCGCGCGGCCAGCGCGACCAGCTGCTGTTGTACGCCGTCGTGCAGATTGCGTTCGATCCGGCGGCGTTCCTCGTCCTGCGCCGAAACCAGCCGTTGCCGCGACCTCGTCAGCTCGGCGGCTTGTTCCTCGATCTGCGCCAACCGGACGCGCAGCTGCGCCTCCAGGCGCAGGTTGCGCAGCCGCATCGCGCACTCACGTCCGAGTAGCTCGAGCATCTCGAAGTCAGCGGGACGCAGCCGGTCGCCGCGGCGGCCGCCGCACGCGAGCACGCCGACGAGGTCCTCGCCGGCAACGAGCGGGACCACCGCCGCAGGCCGCGCCGACCACAACGCGTCCAGTTCGCCAGCAGGAGCTGCGTCGATGACGAAGGTGCTGGCGTCGTGCAGCTGGCGGATCGTATCCGCAGAGATCGCGACCGCTTCGGTTGCGGCGGCACCGCTGATGCCCAGCGCACGCAACGTCCCGCCCGACGGCGACGCCACGAACAGCCAGACGCCGGCCCATTCAGCAGGTAGCCCATCGCGGACGGCGTCGGCGACCAGAGGCCCGATTCCGGCGAGGTCGGCGCTTCGCAAGGTCGTCCAGAAGCTGGAGAGGAACGCGTAAGGGCGCGCGCGGTGACGGTAGACGAGCCGCTCAGCGAGCACGTCGAGACGACGGCGTGCCGGGTGGAACACGATCGTCACCAGCAGCGCGATGGCGACCGCGGTCGCCGCGCTGCGGCCGCCGACCAGCAGCCCCGCGGCGAGCGCGGGCACGAGCAACAGGGCCGACAGGACCGCCCAGAGAACGCCGTACACGAGCGCGCGGGACACGACGATGTCGATGTCCCACAGCCGATAACGCAGGATCGCGGCGGTCGCGCCGAGCATCGGTAGTGGTTGCGTGACGATGCCGAGCGCGAGCCCGACGTCGGCGAACGAGCTGCGCTGTGCGACGAGCGCGGCGCCCACGATCTGCACGACGATCGTCGCCGCCGACGCGAACAGCAGCCAACGCACTTGTTGGCGAGTGACCGCGTCGCCCCGGCGGAAGCGCTGCATCAGTGAACCCAGAGCGATCAGCGGGAGGAGCAGGGTGAGGTCGGAGACGCCGGCGATACTCGGCCAGGTGCCGGCGAACGGGCCACCGGCGCCTCGCGGGACCGCCGTGCCCTTGTAGAAATCGAACACCCTGTCCGCCGGTCCGATCAACCAGACGGCCACACCGAAGGCCGCGCAAACGACGAGCGACACGATGAAGAACGCGCGCCACCGCCGACTCGGGATTCGACCCTGTGGGAACCACAGGATGAACAGCAGCCACGCGCCGACGAGGGCGCGAGTGAACGACACCGTCGCGAAGGACGCCTGCGCCGCCCAATGCGGGATGGGATGGACGGCGCCGTAGTCGAGTGCGCTCGCGGCCAGGCTGCCGACCGAGAACCCAAGACCGGTTATCGCGAGCAGCGGACCGATCCGCACCGCCGGGCGATGCCACGTGATCAAGGCGCCCAGCATGCCGACGGACAGTGCAAGCGCGACCGGACCCAGGCTGCGGGCCTTGATTCCGCCGGACAGCAACTGCAAGGCGATCGCGCCCGAGAGCAGCGCGACGATCGCGACCACCGGCGCGACGATGCGCGCGCGCCGTCCGATCCGCTCCATCAGGCGATCGTCAGCGGCGCGCGTACCCCCGTCAATGCGGATCGCCCCCACCGACTCGGAGGGTAACCCGAAACACGTCGGAGGCTGCCCGGCTTGGCGCAACTGGCCGCGGCCGCGACGCTGGCAGCCGTTTCCGCCACTGTCACCTAAGGGGTTGCCATGTCCAAGCCCGCGCGCGCCGGCGCTGCCGCGCTCGTCGCCGGACCCATCATCGGCTTGATCGCGGTCATCGTGCTACCGACGTTGTCGGACGACGCCGGCGACATCGTCGCCGCGCTGACAGCGCACCACTCAGCGATGATCACCGGCTTGACGCTGCAGACACTGTCGATCCCCGTCATGATCGCCGGCGTCGTCTGGCTAGCAACAACGCTGGCGGTGAACACACCGCGGCTAGCCCTCGCCGGCGGCCTGCTCAGCGTCGCCGGCGCGCTAGTGATCTTGTTCGAGGACGGGCTCACCGATGCTGGGCCGTCGATCGTCAGCTCCCTCGACCCTCGCAACGCGACCGTGGCGCTGCACCACCTGCACTCGAGCACCGCTGCCGGGCTGGATCCGCTGGCCCTGCTCTTCGACCTCGGCGTCGCATTGCTCGGCTACGCCGCGGTGCGGGCTGCCGTGCCGAGCTGGGTCGCCATCGCGCTGACGATCAGCGCTGTCGCGCAAGGCGTCGGGTTCGGCGCTGGCTCGCGACCGGTCGTCGCCACCGCCTTCGCGGCCATGGCTGTGTGCCTCACCCTTCTGGTTCGTTCGCTGAGCTCAGGGGAGGCATGGCAACCGGCGCACTCGACGGTCGCTGTGGCCTGACTACGTTTCAGCAGTCCTTCACAACAAAAGGGGAGACCATGCTCATCCGCAGGACACTGATCGGCGTCGCAGCGTCAGCAGCCGCGATCGTCGTCACCGCCTCGCCCGCTTTTGCGCACGACTGCTTCAACCCACAGAAGGACGCAAACGCACCAGCTGCAGGAGTCAACTATGAGCTCGTCGGGTTCTACGATGACGGCAGCCCGATCCTCGAGAAGGTCGGGCCGGGCCAGGGAATCGGCGGCTACATCGAGATCGCCCCAGGTGTCTTCGGCAACCCCGTTCCGCTCTACACCCACACCCTCGGCGCGCTAACCACGAACCCCAACGACCACAACCCGCACGACGCCGTCGGCGGTCCCGGCAGCAACAACCCGACGCACGCCTGCGACGGCAAAGGCATCGACTACTTCGATGCCTGCTTCGGCGGCTGAACTGTAGATCCGCGGCGACCTGAACGCGGGTCGCCGCGGATCCACATGCCGGCGCATCCGAAGGCTGCGAGCGCCCTGGCAGAGCGCCGAATCGAGTCGCCGTCGCGGCGCCCGCTTCACCCACTACTCCTTGCTGCGCACCACGGAGGAGATGCTCGGCATCAACTCCTACCTCGGCAACGCCTCGTCGGCAGCCTCGATGCGATTGGCCTTCCACCTGTAGCAGCGACCTTCTCACCGCTGCTGCGGGACGATTGCATGGTCCCATCCCTCGTCGAGTGCCGTCGGTCGCCCGATGTGGTAGCCCTGGGCGTAATCCACATGGAGGCTGCCCAGCAGCTCTAGTGTCGGTGCGTCAGCGACGTACTCG
>Ga0070658_10003218_pt1 | contig 13483 bp, 18 predicted proteins | sample KBSC13metaG_FD_64664 | JGI IMG/M metagenome (GOLD analysis project Ga0070658, IMG submission 64664) | Corn rhizosphere microbial communities from Kellogg Biological Station, Michigan, USA - KBS C1-3 metaG | ecosystem: Host-associated > Plants > Roots > Rhizosphere > Soil ... | reverse complement strand
CGACGAGGTACGCAGCGCCGACGTACTTGACGATGTCGAAGGCGAGCGCCGACTCGAGCACGAGCGACGAGAGGCCGATCGTCGCGGCGCCGATCTGGATCAGCGTCCCGGTGGTGACCCCGAGCACCGACGCGAAGCCCGCCGCACGGCCCTGGTCGACGCTGCGGGAGACGATGTACAGCACGGCGGGCCCCGGCAGGATCAGGAGCGTCAGCGCGGCAAGCACGAACAGGCCGTAGGCGGTCGGCGACGGCATCTGCCAGAGTTTCTCGCATGCCGAACATCTACGACAACGCGTGGGGTGAGCAGGACGAGGACTGGTCCGGCGGCGGTGCGCTGTCGAAACGGCTCGTTCCCGGCGGCGGGCCGTTCCTCGGCGCGACGCTGTACGAGCTCGGACACGGCAACTTCATGATCTACCACGCGCATCACGGCTCCGAAGAGCTGCTGCTCGTGCTGCGCGGGCGGCCGACGCTGCGCACGCCCGACGGCGAGCGCGTGCTCGAGGAAGGGGAGGTCGTGCACTTCCCCGCCGGACCCGCGGGCGCGCACGGCCTGCGCAACGACACCGACGAGCCCGTGCGCTACGTCGTCGCCGGCACGCGCGTGTCGCCGGAAGTCGTCGAGTATCCCGACCTCGGTCAGGTGACGGGTCAGTCGAAGCACGGCATCTTCTTCATCCACGATTTGACGCCGACCGACTGAGGGCGTATCGTTCCCGCGTCATGTTGCTCGGAATGCAGATGAACGTCGCCCCGGCTCCGGCCTGGGGCCCGCGCGGCCACCGTTAGGTCCGCGCGCCGCCGCCTGTCACGGCGGCCCCACGTTCTCGCATTCCTACTTCGTTTCGTGAAGGAGCAGCATGTCCACCATCGCCACACCTTTAACTGAGAACACGCACGTCCGCCGTGACACGCCCGCGGTCGAAGTCGTCGATCTGACCAAGGAGTTCCGGCGCAGGGACCGGAAGGCGGGCCGCTTTGCGCGGCGCAGCATGCCGGCGCTGAAGAACGTCACGTTCACGATCGAGCGGGGCGAGTGCGTCGCGATCCTCGGGCAGAACGGCTCGGGCAAGTCGACGCTGGTCCGCCTCCTCTCGACGCTGCTGATCAACGACGGCGGCGAGGCCCGCATCTTCGGCCACGACGCCTACAAGGAGAGCCGCGCGATCCGGCGGCTCGTCAACCGCGTCTCGGTCGAGGCGAGCTTCTTCAAGAAGATGTCGGCGGCCGAGAACCTGTCGTACGCGGCACGGTTCTACGGAATGGGCCCGTCGAAGACGCGGACGGCCGTGCCGGCGATCCTCGAGAAGGTCGGCTTCCCCGCCGAGCGGCGCGGCGAGCCGATGGAGAACCTCTCCCGCGGCATGCAGCAGAAGGTCGCGCTCGCACGGGCGCTGCTGACGTCGCCGGTGCTCCTGCTTCTCGACGAGCCGACGACGGGTCTCGACCCGCGATCGAAGCTCGAGGTCCAGGAGTTCGTGAAGGACGTTCGCGCCGAGCACGACGCGACGATCCTGCTCTGCACGCACGACATGAACGAGGCGGAGGCGCTCGCCGACCGCATCGGCCTGCTCGACCGCGGCGAGCTGTTGTTCCTCGAGCCGGTCGAGGACGTGAAGCGCCGGTACGGCGTGAACACGCTCGAAGAGGCGTTCTTCGCCGCGACGGGCCGCACGTTCGAGGACGAGCAGACGGAAGACGACGAGTACAGGGAGGTGTTCGGCTAGATGACTGCCATCGGCGCAACGATGCGGCAGGAGCTCATCGGTCTCGGCGGCATCGTCGAGCGGAACGTCTACCTCACGAAGCGGTACTTCCTGTGGGACCTCGCGTTCATGGTCTGGACGATCGCGAACACGCTCACGATCGTGTTCATCGCCCGCGCCGTGCACGTGTCGGCCGCAGAGGAGAACACCCTCGCCACCCGGCTGCTCGTCGGCGCGGTGATCTGGGCGTTCCTCGGGATCATCTTCGAGTTCGTGACGGAGACGGTCGCGTGGGAGCGGTGGGAAGGAACGATCGAGTACACGTTCATGGCGCCGATCTCGCGCGTCGTGCACCTGTTCGGCGCGGCTGCGTTTGCAGTGCTGTACGGGCTCATCCGCGCAACGATCCTGTTCTTCGCAGTCGCTGCGTTCATCCACATCCACCTGCCGAATGCGAACTACGGCGCCGCGTTCGCGCTGCTCGCGATCGCGTCCGTGTCGTTCATGGGCATCGGGATGATGACCGCCGTGCTGCCGCTGATCTCGCCCGAGAAGGGCGCGCAGCTCGGCTTCGTCATGCAGGGGATCATGCTCGTCGTGTCCGGGGTCTACTACCCGGTGAGCGTCATGCCGGGCTGGATGCAGGCGATCTCGAAGATCTCGCCGGCGACCTACGCACTGCGCGGCGACCGCGGGTCGATCGTCAACGGCGCGGGGCTGCAGTGGGCCGACATGTGGCCGCTGATCATCATCGGCGTGCTCGCGATGCCCGTCGGGCTGTGGATCTTCTCGCTCGGCGAGAAGTACGCGAAGAAGCACGGCAAGCTGAAGCGGAGCGGCTAGTGAAGGTGACGTTCGTGAAGAAGGAGCGTCGGTACGACGTTCACGTCGAGCGCGACCGGGCGACCGACCTGTTCATCAGGTCGGCGCCCGGCTATGACGATTGGCTGCCACACGACCTCCTCCACTTCTTCGCGGAGGCGGAGTTCGCACTCGACGAGGGCATCTTCGGGCACCTGGCGGCGGGCGGGAACGCGCGCATGTTCATCTCGGTCGACCCGAAGGAGACCGTCAAGGTGTGGCGGAAGAACAGGATGAAGCGCGTGCGATTGCCCGACGGACGGCGTTCGGAGCAGCTCGCGGCGGAGCTCGAGGTGCAGTGGCGGGAGCGGACCGCGAACCCGGCACTGCTCGCGAAGCTCGACGAGCTCGCAGAGCAGTGGCATTCGCTCGCCGACGGCGACGCGCTGACGCTGGAATGGCCGCGGCCCGAGCGCCGCTGACGGGCCCGCTCGTACCTGCAGCTACAATGTGGGCGCGCACGGTTCTGGCGTGCAAGCCGTCGAGGCTCGAATTGCTCCTCTCTCCGACTTACCTGCCGACCTGAGTGCATCAGGCGAGTCCGCGTGCGGACGTCGCCATCGCACAGCGAAGAGTAGGAGACCACTATGTATGCCACCATCCGCCGTTACGAAGGCATCGACAAGGTGCGGTCCGACGAGATCAACCGCAAGGTGACGGAGACCCTGCTGCCGAGCATCAGCAAGCTCCCCGGCTTCTCGGGCTACTTCATGGTCGATGCCGGCGAGGGCGTGCTGACGTCCGTCAGCCTGTTCGAGACCTCGGACCAGGCCCACGAGTCGACGCGCACCGCCGCGAGCTGGATTCGCGACAACGACCTCGCGTCGGCGCTGCCGAACACGCCGAAGATCACGGCCGGCCCGCTGACCGTGCAGAGCCAGACGGACACCGAGACGTCGCCCGTCCCGACTCACGCCTGATCATTTCCCGGCGCGGAGCGGTCGAAAGGGTCGCTCCGCGCCATTTGCCATACTTCCGCGGGGGTTGGAACCCGACGGAGGGGTAATGCCGCTGTCAATGCGGCCTGTTCGCGTCCTGCTCGTCGACGACCACGCGATGTTCCTCGCGGCGTTGCACGCACTCCTCGACCACGACGAACGGGTCGAGATCGTCGGCGAGACCGACAACGGCGCGCACGCGCTCGAGCTCGACGAGGAGTTGAAGCCGGACGTCGCGCTCGTCGACCTGCAGCTACCCGTGATGGACGGGTTCGAGACGACGAAGCGCCTGCACGAGCGGCGCCCCGATCTGCGCGTCGTCGTGATCAGCGGCCTGTCCAGCGAAGGCGTCGCCGAGCAGGCGGCAGCCGCGGGAGCCGACGCGTTCCTCTTCAAGGGCGGGCTGCACGACGAGATCGTCGACACGATCCTCGAAGCGTCAGCGCAGTCGGGCCAGACACTCCACTAGGCCGTCCCGCCAGTGCGGCAGGCGCGGCGCACCGTCGCGCTCGCTCCGGAGCACCGAGTACGCAGGGCGCGACGCCGGACGCCCGAGCTCCGCCGTCGTGATGCGGCGGACACGGCAGTCGATCCCCGCCTCCTCGAAGATCGCCTCGGCGAACTCGGCCCACGTGCACTCGCCGTCGGCGGCGAGATGCCATGCGCCGTAGGGCTTCCCGACGAGCTCGCGTGTTGCAGCCGCGAGGTGCCCGACGTACGTCGGGCAGCCCCGCTGGTCGTCGACGACCGCGACTTCGTCCTGCTCTGCCCCAAGCTGCAGCATCGTGCGCAGGAAGTTCTTGCCGGTCCACCCGAACAGCCACGAGCTGCGGACGATCCATGCCTGCTCGCCCGCAGCCGCCTCGCCGAGCAACTTCGTCCGGGCATACACCGAGCGCGGCGACGGCGTGTCCGACTCGACATAGGGCGTGCGCTTCTCGCCGTCGAAGACGTAGTCGCTCGAGAAGTAGACGAGCGGCGCGCCCAGCTCGGCGACGTGCTGCGTGCCGCCGACGTTCACGGCGGTGGCGCCCTGCGGGTCGTCCTCGGCTCCGTCGACGTCCGTCCACGCCGCGGCGTGCAGGACGAGATCGACGCTGCCGAGCGACGGCGGCGCAGGATGCTCGACGTCCCACTCTGCGCGCGTCAGCCCGCGCGCGCCCGGGAACGCCTCGAGCAGCGCCGCGCCGAGCTGGCCGCCGGCGCCCGTTACGACGACGTGTCGCGTGCCGACAGGATCGGCGATGTCGTGCTCCAGATGTGACGGACGCGCTCGTCGTCCCATGGGACGCCGTGCTCGTCGGGATCGTCCGCGTCGTACTCCTCCGTGACGAGGTACGCGAAGAGGCAGTCGGTCAGCGCCTCGTAGCCGTGCGCGTACGTCCCCGGCACGTAGAGCGCGACGGGGTTGTCGTCGCCGATGTCCTCGGTGAACGTCTCGTCGGTCTCGCGGTCGAGCACGACGACGCGCACCATTCCGTCGAGGCAGACGAAGAGGTCGTCCTGCCCGCGCTCGTGGTAGTGCAGGCCGCGAATGACGCCGCGGCGCGAGCGTGAGAGATTCGCCTGGCGAATCGGCTTCGGCAGTTTGCTCGCACGCGTCAGCTCCGCGAACCAGCCGCGGTCGTCCTCGTGCCGTTTCAGCTCGAAGCGTTGGACTTCCACGTCGCCCGCACGAAATCGTTGACGGCGTAATAGGCGTCGATCGACTCGCCCGCATCGCCCCAGAACCCCTCGACGACGTCGGCCTGCATCTCACCGCGCTCGACGTACCAGTTGTTCACGTCGGTGATCTCGAGCTCGCCGCGGCCGGAGGGTTGCAGCGTCGGCAGCACCTCCCACACCTGCGCGTCGTAGAAGTAGACGCCGGTCACCGCGAAGTGCGACGGCGGCGCCAACGGCTTCTCGACGATCTGCGCAACCCGGTCACCCTCCATCGCGGCGACACCGAGATGCCGTAGATGCTCGTCCTCTTCCACGTGCGAGAGGACGATGCGCGCGCCGCGCGCCTGCGCCTCGAAGTTCTCGGCGATCGGTCGCAGCGGCTGCTCGAAGACGTTGTCGGCGAGCATCACACAGACCTTGTCCCCGCCGACGAACCGCTCGGCGAGCCCGAGCGCCTCGGCGATCCCGCCGGCGTGTTCCTGGTACCCGTACGCGAGGCGGTCGATCCCGTGCTCGTGCCCGTTGCCGAGGAGGCGGAAGAACTCGCCGGCATGCGTCCCGCCGGTGACGAGCATCAGCTCGTCGATGCCCGCCTGGACGAGGGTCTCGACGGCGTAGGTGACCATCGGCCGGTCGTACAGCGGCAGCAGATGCTTGTTCGTGATCCGCGTCAGCGGATGCAACCGGGTGCCGGAGCCCCCGGCGAGGATGACGCCCTTCATCGCGGCGCAAGCCTAGTGAAGAAGCGCGTGTGCACCGGCCGGAGGAGCGGGAGGGAGGGGGAGTTTGCTCCTCCGGTCGGTGCTACGTGTGGATCGGGAGGATGAGGAGCACGACGGTAAGGCCGGCAGTCAGGGCGACGATCAGTCTCATGAGTCGAGCGGCCTCCTGTCCACGAGAAGAAGTCTGCGCTCGGCAGATGTGAAGGGGGCAAGGAAATCGTTAGGTTTTCGAGGGTGACAACGAGGCCGCGCCGTTCGTGCCTCGCCGTGCCCGCGTCGAGCGAGCGCATGCTCGCGAAGGCTGCGACGCTGGCGGCCGACGAGGTCGTGATCGATCTCGAGGACGGCGTCGCGCGCGCCGACAAGGAACGGGCACGCGCGAACGTGCCCATGGCGCGTGCCCGCGGAACGCTCGCCGTGCGAATCAACAAAGGCTCCGCCGAAGACGTCGCAGCGGCGGCCGCGGTCGCAGACGTGATCGTCGTGCCAAAGGTCGAGTCGCCCGACGACGTCGCTGCCGTCCGCGAGCACACGAGCCTGCCGCTCGAAGTGCAGATCGAGACGGTGCTCGGCCTCGTCAACGTCGAGGCGATCGCGCAAGAGGCGCAGGTCGAGGCGTTGCTCTTCGGTCCCGGCGACTTCGCTGCATCACTCGGCGTGCCCGTCCTCACCATCGGTTCCGGCGCCTCGGAGTACGCGATGGCGCGCGTCGCGGTCGCCGCGAAGGCGTTCGGCCTGCAGGCGATCGACGGTCCCTATGCAGCGCTGGACGACGACGCGGCCTTGCGCGCTTCGGCCGAGCGCGCGCTCGCCCTCGGCTACGACGGGAAGTGGGCGATCCATCCCTCTCAGCTCGAGACGCTGCACGACGTGTTCACGCCCAGCCCCGAGGAGGTCGAGCGGGCGAGGCGCATCCTCGCGACCGACGGCGCCGTCCGCCTGGACGGCGACATGGTCGACGAGGCGACGAAGAAGCTCGCCGAAGGTGTGCTGGCGCGCGCCAGGGGTATTCAGTCTGTGGACTGACGCCTGGCTCGGCGTCTCGCATTGACGCGCGGGACATTCCGCACGGCTGCATACCAGACGTACAGCAGGAACCCGAAGGCACTCAGAACCGTTCGTACGATGCGATCCACGGTTTCACCCTAGGGAGACGACATGACAGGCCGCAAGCGTGACATCGACGATCTCGCCGGCGAGATCCAAGAGCTCTTCGCCGACATGTGGCAGGTGCCGCGGTTCTCCGCGGGCCTCCGCCAGGGCTACCGGCCGCAGGCCGACTGCTTCCGCACCGACGACCCGCCGGCGCTCAACGTGATCGTGGAGCTGCCGGGCGTCGACCCCGCCTCGGTCGAGGTCGTCGTCGCGGGTCGCGCGCTGACGATCAGCGGCGAGCGAGCGCGGCCGAAGGTCGCCGGCGCGCATTACCTCGCGATGGAGATCGAGTACGGCACGTTCCAGCGGCGCATCGAGCTCGGCGTCGAGGTCGACCCGACGAACGTCACGGCGACGTACGACACGGGGATGCTCAAGGTCGTGCTGCCGCTCGCGCCGCAACGCGGCGACGAGAAGGTCAACATCGAGGTGAAGCGCGGGTGACCGAGCCGGAGCACGAGTATCAAGTCTTGGTCACGTCCGAGGAGCAGGAAGAAGCCGAGCGGCTCGGCGACGAGCTGCCGGCAGCGCTCCCCGTGCTGCCGCTGAAGGAGACGGTCGTCTTCCCGGAGTCGATGACGCCGCTCGCGATCGGGCAGGAGCGCTCGATCCGGCTGATCGACGACGTCGTCGGCGGCGACCGGCTGCTCGCGCTCGTGACCGTGCGCGACGAGGACGTCGAGACCCCGGCGTGGGACGACATCTACGAGGTCGGGACGGCGGCGGTCGTGCACAAGATGATCCGCGTCCCCGACGGGACGCTGCGCATCCTCGTGCAGGGAATCCGCCGCGTTCGCATCGAGCGTCGCGTGCTCGACGAGCCGTACCTGCTCGGCGAGTTCACCGAGTTGCCGGATGAGCTCGAGGAGTCGCGCGAGGTGGAGGCGCTGACGCGCAACGTGCAATCGCTGTTCGGCCGCATCATCAGCCTCGTCCCGTATCTGCCGGAGGAGCTTTCGATCGCGGCGGCGAACGTCGACGATCCGAGTGCGCTCTGCCATCTCGTCGCGTCGACGCTGCGGCTGAAGACGGAGGAGAAGCAGAGGCTGCTCGAGCTCGTGAGCGTCGACCAGCGCCTGCGCGAGGTGTCGCTCATCCTCAACCGCGAGCTCGAGGTCTTCGAGCTCGGCACGAAGATCCAGTCGCAGGTGCAGTCCGAGCTCGAGAAGGGTCAGCGCGAGTTCTTCCTCCGCCAGCAGATGAAGGCGATCCAGGAGGAGCTCGGCGAGGGCGATCCCGAGCAGGCGGAGATGGCGGAGCTACGCGGGCGGATCGAGGCGCTCGAGTTGCCCGAAGAGGTCGAGAAGGCGGCGAACCGCGAGCTCTCACGGCTCGAGCGCCTGCCGTCGGCGGCCGCCGAGTACGGCGTCATCCGGACCTATCTCGACTGGATCGCGACGCTGCCCTGGGGCGTGACGACGGAGGACAATCTCGATCTCGACCGGGCGCGAGAGGTACTCGACGCCGACCACTACGACCTCGAGAAGGTGAAGGAACGGATCGTCGAGCATCTCGCCGTGTCGAAGCTGCGCAACGACCCCTCCGGCCAGATCCTCTGCTTCGTCGGGCCGCCCGGCGTCGGCAAGACGTCGCTCGGAAACTCGATCGCGAAGACGCTCGAGCGGAAGTTCGGCCGGCTTTCCGTGGGCGGCGTGCGCGACGAGTCAGAGATCCGCGGACACCGGCGCACGTACATCGGCGCGATGCCGGGCACGATCATCCGCGCGCTGCGCGACGCCGAGTCGATGAACCCCGTGCTGCTGATCGACGAGATCGACAAGATGGGCTCCGATTACCGGGGCGATCCGGCGAGCGCGATGCTCGAGGTGCTCGATCCCGAGCAGAACAAGACGTTCCGCGACCACTACCTCGATCTGCCCTTCGACCTGTCGAAGGTGCTGTTCATCTGCACGGCGAACACGATCGACACGATCCCGGGACCGCTGCTCGACCGGATGGACGTGATCTCACTCTCCGGTTACACCGAGGACGAGAAGCTCGGCATCGCACAGCGGTACCTGACGCCGAAGCAGATCGAGCAGCACGGGCTCAGCGACGCCAACATCACCATCTCCGACGACGCGATCCGGCTCGTGATCCGCGAGTACACGCGCGAAGCCGGCGTCCGCAATCTCGAACGACGCATCGCCGACCTCTGCCGGAAGGCCGCGTTACAGGTTGCGGAGGGCCACGACGAGCAGATCCCGGTCGACGAGGCGAAGGTGCGGGAGTGGCTCGGTCCGCGCAAGTTCTCGGGTGAGGCGCGGCGACGCACGGCGGACGCCGGTGTCGCGACCGGCCTCGCGTACACGGCGGCCGGCGGCGACGTCCTCTTCATCGAGGCGCAGGCGTATCCCGGCAAGGGGAAGCTGACGATCACCGGTCAGCTCGGCGAGGTGATGCAGGAGTCGGCGCAAGCGGCGGTCTCCTGGGTCCGCTCGCACAGCGCGAGTCTCGGCCTGCCGGACGACTGGTTCGCGGAGCACGACGTGCACATCCACGTGCCCGCCGGCGCAGTGCCGAAGGACGGCCCGTCCGCAGGCGTGACGATGGCGACTGCGATCGCCTCGCTCGTGCGCGGCATCCCGGTCGCGGACGACGTGGGCATGACCGGCGAGCTGACGTTGACGGGACAGGTGCTCGCGATCGGAGGCGTTCGTGAGAAGGTGCTGGCCGCACAGCGCGCCGGCTTGAAGCGCGTGATCCTGCCGAGCGAGAACGAGCACGACCTCGACGACCTGCCGGCGGAAACTCGTGAAGAGATGTCGTTCACCCTCGCGGAGTCGATCGACGACGTTCTGGCGGTCGCGTTTTCCAGCAACGACGTTGCCGGATCTCAAGACGGTACGTCTCCCGACGGCAGCAACGTCGTTGCCGGGGAGCGAGACGTTACGCCTGCGGCCCGGACAACGTGAACGTGGAATAGAGCAGGTCGCAGGCCGCACCCGCCGGCGCGCAGAACAACTGGTACTCGCGCTTGCCCTCGAGCACGAAGCCGAGGCGCCGGTTGCCGTAGCGGTACGACCGGATCTTTCGGCCTGCGACCGTTGTCGTCTCGCCGGTCGCGCTCACCTGGCCCGCCTCGTGCGCGAGCCGGGTGGCGATGACGTCGAGCTCCTTCGTGACGGCGGCGAACTCCGCCGGGTCGTACGTCTTCAGGAGCGGAAAGCGGGTGACCGAGACGACTGCCCGGCCGTGGCGGGCAACCGCGCCGTTCGAGGGCGTGGTGACGGTCCACCCCGCCGGCGCCTCGAAGGTGAACCCCGGCCCGTGAACGCCGATCGCAGCGGGCACCTTCGCCTCCTTCGAGCCGCCGCAGGCTGCGAGAATGAAAAGGAGCGCGAAGGGTAGAACCCCCTTTGCCAGCAACCGAAAGGACCCGCTGAGAATGCCCAAGACGAAAGACAAGGTCTCCGACGCGGCGAGCACTGTCAAACCGTACGTCGATCGCGCCCTTCACGACGACGATCTGCGCGAGAACGTCCGGAACGCATACGAATCGGCCCGCTCGATCTACGACGAGCTGATCGGGCCGCGGCGTGTCGCGGGCCTCGCCACCCGCGTCGCCACGGACAAGGACATCCAGCAGGAGCTGAAGTCCGTGATCGCGGAGCTCCGCGAGGCAGCCGACCGCGTGCAGGGCAAGGAGCCGCACAAGGGCCGCAACAGCACCCTGCTCTTCCTCGGCATCGTGCTCGGCGCGCTGTTCAACCCGGTCACGGGTCACCAGACCCGCGAGTGGATCTCGAACCGCCTCTTCGGCGGCGACGACGACTTCACGTACCAGGGCGGGAACAGCTCGAACGGAGGTTGATCTCGAGGGTCGCTAGGACGACGTTCTAGCGGCCTTCGATCTTCGGCGGCGCGATCGCGCGCTGCAGCGACTCGGGATCGAGCCCGCTCGCGGAGGAGATGTCCGCGCTCTGCAGGAGGATCGCGCCGGCCTTCGGCGCAGCGCCGGCGAGCTTCGGCGTCCAGCCGAGCACCGCGTCGAAGCGCACGTCCTGCAGGCGCTGCCAGCCGTCGAGGTACGGCGTCGGGTCGACGGCCCCGTCGTAGCCGAGGCCGAGCAGGCCGACCGGGTGCACCTCGAAGTGGAGATGGAACGGCGTTCCCTGCGCATCGCCCGTGTTCCCCATGAAGCCGAGCACGTCGCCGGCGTCGACGATCGCGCCGTTCACCGCGTACGGCGAGTACGCGGAGAGGTGCGCGTAGTAGAACTCGTTCCCCGCGTCGTCGCGCAGCCACAGACGCCAACCGCCGACCTTGTTCCAGCCGACCGAGAAGACCGTGCCGTGCGCGACGGCGAGGAGCGGCGTGCCGAGCGCGGCGAAGATGTCGTCGCCGTGGTGCCATCCGCCCGAGACGTCACCGCGGGCGCCGCCGTACGTGTCGCCGTACGACGACGTTCCGTACACGGGGAAGACGTAGCCGCCGGCGGTCAGCTGCGGATGCACGCCCTTGAGCGGCTGCGACTCGACCGGCAGCTTCCCCGGCTCCTTGCCGGGCTTGCCGGTGGTAACCGTGGGCAGCGACGGCGGGGTCGGCAGCGGCGCTGCCTCGCTCGCCTGCGCATTCGCCTCGGCGTAGCCGATCTGGATCTCGCTCTGCGCGGGCAGACCACCGTGATCAGCGGTCAGGAAGACGTCGAGCGCGGTGACGAAATCGTGGTAGCCCGGCGTCGGCTTGTCGACGCGCTGTCCCTTCTGCTCGAGCGCGATCGCGTAGCCCCAGTCCCCGAGCTGGATCTGCTGGTTCGCGGTCGGCGTCACCGCGGTGCCGAGCACGACGAGATTCGAGATGCCCGTCACCCCCATGTCGCCCGACGCGCTCGCGGTCGACGCAATCGCATGCGTCTCACCCGTGACCGACGACGCCGTGATCTCGCCGTTGAACAACGACAGGCTCGTCGCCTGCGCGGTCGCGGCCGCGCGCGCCTGCGAGCCGTCCGTTGCGTCGACGCTCGTGGTCACCGACGTCGCGGAGACGACCGACCCGTCGGACGGGAACGCGAAGGCTCCGTCGAACGAGACTGCGGTCGGCGGTGCGGTTGCGACGCGTGTGCTCGCCCCCGGCTGGTTCGGAACGATCACCTTGATCGCCCAGGCGCGGCTCGTCGCGCCGGCCGAGCGGTCGGCGATGCCCTGCGAGGCGCCGACCGTGAGCACGGCGACGAAGGCGGCGACGACTGGCAGTCTCGTACGCACAGGCCCCCGAAGTATGGAGGTCAGGCCTGCTTGAGCCGTTCGCGCGCGAAGGCCCGGAACCGCTCGCGCGCGGAATCGTCCGGCCCGAGAGGCTCGTCGTCGGCGTACTTCGGGTCGGCCGCGATCTCCTCGGCGACCGTCCGCACCTCACGGGTGAGCGCCTCGTGGTGCCGCGGATCGCGGAGCAGCGCATCGACCCAGTTCTCGGACCCGTCGTAATCCGGCAGATCGTGGTCGAAGAGCAGTTGGCCGAGCAGGAGCCCGGTCCGGATGTACGCGAACGTCCGGAAGGCGAGAATCCGGTGGGGCGACTCGACGAGCTTCCCGATCTCCGGGTTCTCGTCCTGGATCTGCTGGACGATCGAGCCGATCGGCTCGTCGACGAGCGGGATCCAGAGGTCCTCGATGTCGGCCATGCGATGGATTATGCCGGTCGTTTCCGGGCGCGCCAGGCGATCTGGCCCGCGGTGAAGAGGAGGAGGACGGCGAAGAGCTTTCTGAGAGTGGATTCCGGCAGTGATTCGGCGACCTGCGCCCCGCCAACCGCGGCGCCGATCGAGGCGATCCCGATCACCGCCGCCGGCTTCCACCGCACGTTCCCGTACTGGTTGTGGCGCCAGACGCCGACGATCACGGTCGGGATGATCGCGAGCAGCGACGTCGCCTCTGCGTGCAGCTGCGTCAGTCCGAGCCAGGTCAGCGTCGGCACGAACAGGATGCCTCCGCCGACGCCGAACATCCCGGCGAGCACGCCGGCGACGACACCGAGGACGACTGCGAGCAGATACGTCGTCACTTGACGAGCATGTCGACGGCAATGACGACGATCAGCGCTGCGAAGAGATACGAGAGCGTCCGCACCGGTAGGCGCCGCTGCAGCGCCGAGCCGCTGGCCGCGCCGAATGCGGCGGGGACCCCGACGAGCACCGCGTAGAGCGGTCGCACTTCTCCGTGCGCCACGTACGTGACGACCCCCGCAGTGGCGGTGATGCCGATCGCGGCGAGCGACGTTGCGGGGGCGGTGCGCATGTCCCACTTCGCAGCGATCAGCAGCAACGGGACGATCACGATGCCGCCGCCGACGCCGAACAACGCGCTGAAGAAGCCGGCGACGAGACCGATCAGGACGAAGATCACGGCGACCTATGCTACGAGGGTGGCGCTCGAAGCTGTCACCGAAGCGCCCGACGAGTCCGCGATCTTCCTCGACTTCGACGGTGTGCTCGC
>Ga0070658_10003216_pt1 | contig 13484 bp, 10 predicted proteins | sample KBSC13metaG_FD_64664 | JGI IMG/M metagenome (GOLD analysis project Ga0070658, IMG submission 64664) | Corn rhizosphere microbial communities from Kellogg Biological Station, Michigan, USA - KBS C1-3 metaG | ecosystem: Host-associated > Plants > Roots > Rhizosphere > Soil ... | reverse complement strand
GGCATGGAGTGCTCGGCTCGTCGGCGTGGGAGCCGGATGGGCGAAGGCCTCGGGATGCAGCTGCATCCCGAGGCCTTCGCCCATCCGGCTCCCACGCCGACGAGCCGAGCACTCCATGCCGGGACCGGGGCTCGAACCCGGATGTCCTTGCGGACACAAGATTTTAAGTCTCGCGCGTCTGCCAGTTTCGCCATCCCGGCGGGCCGTGCATGCACGAAACGCGAACGGGGGAGCCTGCGCTCCCCCGACGGTCGTCCAGAGCGGGAAACGGGACTCGAACCCGCGACCCCAACCTTGGCAAGGTTGTGCTCTACCAACTGAGCTATTCCCGCGTGCCGACAGAATATAAAGCGCGCGCGACGGCGCAGGTAGATGCGCGGCGTGTCAGCCGGCGACGCCCAGCGCGTGCACCGCGAACCACGCCGTCCACGCCAGCAGTCCGGAGAGCGCCGCGTCGCCCGCATTGGTGACGGCCACGCCATTCTCATCCACGATCTCGGCGGCGAGGCCGCCGTGGAGCGGCGCGCGGCGGAGCCACTGGAGCACGTCCTCGCTTTCCGGACCGAGCAGGCGACCGATCTCACGCACGAGCGCGGAACGATCGTGCGGAATGGCTTTGACCGTCCGGCGATAGAGGGAGTCGGTGCGATCGAGCGTCTCGTAGATCGGCAACCAGACGGCGCTGGCACCGGGTACGTCCTCGCGCGCGCTCTCGCCGACCAGGTCGACCGCGGCCCGGAGGATTCCCTTCTGGTCACGCTCGGGCGCGAAATGACGTTTGATGGCCGCGCGGACGGCGGCGGGATCCTCGACCGAGCGCGCCGTCTCCTCGTCGAGCGTGCGGCGCAGGATCTCGAGCGCCTGCGCCGCCGCGGCGTTCGCGTGCAGCGTGTACGGATACGCCACCGGCTCGTTCGCCGGCGTGACCTCGCTGGAATACAAGGGGACGCGCCGATCACGGCGATCCTGCAGGTCGTCGCTGGCGAGGTACAACGCGTCGCCGATCGCCGGCTCGTCGACGATGGCCCCGTCGCCGGTATCGCGCGCGTAGCGATCGATGGCGATCGGATAGGCGGCGACGCCCTCCAGGGCGAACCCGGGCTCGAAGAGCGTGCCGTCCAGATAATGCACGCCGCGACCGGGCGCGTACCCGTGCAGCTCGCAGATGCGCAGCAGCAGCTCGCGGGCGAGTCCGGCGTCGGCGAGCTGCACGGCCGGCAGCGTCCACATCAACGCATCCCAGTCGCGCACCGTCACCCCTGCCCCATGCCAGGGTGCGCGCGTCCGGACGAGGTAGTAGTGCGCGTCGTCGAGGGCGCGGGCGACGGCGAAGAAATACGCGAAGAGCAGATTCCGATTGATCAGTCGATCGACGCCTTCGGAGCCGGTGCTCTGCTCGAGCTGTTGCAGCGCGTCGCGCGTGCCGGCGAGCAACGATCGCCAACCGCGACGGCGCAGCACGGCGGCCGTGGCTTCCGCGCCGTCGCGCTCCGGGCCGGCGGCGACATAGAAGGCGAGATCCGCCTGCCCGCCGGCGGGGAGCTGCAGCGTTCGCGCGAGCGAGAAGCGGCGGCCGTCGATCGTGATGTCCGATGCATCGTCGGCCGTGACGGCGAGAGCCGCGAGGCCCGGCTGTGCACTCCCTTCGAGCAGCACGAGTCCCTCCGAGCCCCGGCTGACGAGCGAATCGTCACCGACGGGCCTCGCCGATCGGACCCGCAGCTGACGATGCCCGAGGGTGCCTTCCATCCGCACGCTGACCTGACGCGCCTGGCCGCGGCTCTCGAGCACGATGGCATAGACGGCACCGGCGAGATCGGCGTCGCGGCCGTAGGGCGCGAACACCGTCCCGCGCACGACGACGTCGCCAAGGGTGCAGGTGAAGGTCGGCAGCCACTCGAGGGCGCGCTCCCACGCCATCGTCCCCGCCGACAGATCGTACACGCGCCCGTCGATCTCGACGATCGGCTTGAGGAGCGCGGGCGCGCGGCCGTTCACGAAGTCCGCGCCGCCCGCGAACTCCACGGCGGCGCGCGCGCCGCGGTGCACGACACCCAACGCGTGCACCGAACCGTCCGCGGGGTGGATGCACGGGATCGCGAGCCAGTGATTGCCTGTCAACTGCCAGGGAACGTCGGGAAGCGTGTTGTATGTCACGTGGTCAAGTTGTTGGTCCACTCCCCCAATGATAACCTTCGCCACCATGGCATCGCTCGCTACTCAACCCTGCTTCCGTCGTGCGCGCTCGGGAAGGAGAGCCGTCGTGACGGCGCTGCTCGCGCTCCTCTCGTGCGCGCCAATCGGTCGCGCCATGGCACAGAGCGGGGTCGGTCCGCTGGACGATGCGACGCCGATCCCGCGCGGCTGGATCCGATTCAGCGTCCTCAACTCGTGGACACGGTACGATAGCCGCTTCAACGGCAGCGGCGGAATCGATCCCCTCGGGGCACCGCTCTCGACGGACTCGCTCGGGGCGCGACAGCTCCCCCTGCTCGCGCCGGTGGAAGGCGCACTGCAGACGCTGACGAACAACCCGCTCCAGCGCCTGACCTTCGGCAAGCTCGTCACGCAGAGTGATGCGCGCATCGTCACGACGCCGCTGGTGCTGGAGTACGGAGTGACCAATCGCCTGAGCCTGGGCGTGACGGTGCCCATCGTCCAGACGCGACAGACGGCACAGGTCCGCGTGAACGCGCGTGCCGCGGGCGACACGACGAAGACCAGCAACATGGGGTGGATCCCGGCGTCGCTCCGAACGAATGCGGCGCAGCAGAACGCCGCGGTGGTCACGTCGCTGACCACGGCGGCCACCGGCTTGACCGGACTCCTCACCCGCTGCGCGGCGAACCCCGGAGCCGCGGAATGCAGCACGATCCAGGGACAGGAGGCCGCGGCGGCGGCGACGGCCGCTCGAGCCACCCAGTTCGCCGCGGCCGTCGCGACGGCGTACGGCATCAACGCGAATTCGGCACTGGTCGCGCCACTGGAAGGAAGTCCCCTCGCGGCGTCGATCGAAGCGCAGCGCGCCGCGCTGGCCGCGCAGCTGGCGGCGTTCGTGCCAGGCACTCAGATCGGAACGCTCACCACTGCGGCGACGGAATTCTCGTACATCGATCTGCAGGGACGCGCGCAAACGCGGACCCCGGGCCTTCTGCAAAGTGCTCTGGGCGGCGGGATCGATTCCATCGCCACCACGGAGCGGCTCGGCGTGGGCGACATCGAGATCGGGGTGCGCTACGCCGTCCTCGATCACATCTCGCGCGATTCGGTCGGTCCGCCGGGCTTCCAGTACCGGCTCGTGCTCGGCGGTGTGTATCGCCTGGCGACGAGCAAACCCGATTCGGCGCGCGACCTCCTCGACATCGGCACGGGCGAGGGGGGCGGCATCGAGGGGCGCGGCTCGCTCGAGCTGATCGGTGGTGCGGCCGGCCTCACCCTCGCCGCGCGCTACGCCAAGTATTTCGCGCGCACGGTCGACGCCTCGCTCGTCGGCTATCCGATCGCGGGATTTCCCTACCCCGCGTTCGGACCGGTCTCACGGACCGCGGGGAACGTGCTCGGACTGGCCGCCGCCCCGCGCGGGTACCTCAACTCGTGGTTGTCGGTCGAGGGCGACTACGAGCTGGAGCACGTCGCTGCCCCGACCTTCGAGCCGATCGCCTCCGTCGAGCAGTGCTCGGGATGTGTTCCTCCCCTGGGTGCCGTGCTGCCCGTGGCGACGACGTCGCAGCGTCTGGGCTTCGGGGTGCGATACTCGACCGTCCTGCCGTATCTGCGTCATCGCGCGCGATATCCGGTCGAGGTGTCGTACCATCACCTCGAGACGATCACCGGCGACGCCACCGCGCCGAAAGTCTTCCGCGACATCATCCAGGTCCGCCTGTACTACCGCCTGCTGCGCTAGCGGAAGGCCACTACTTCCTCGCGCGACGCGTCGTCCGCGCGGCCGCCGGCGTGGCGTCGGTCGCGAGCGCGGCCGCGGTCTCGAGCAGCTCGCGCGCGTGCGCGCGACTGACGTCGCTCTCCGGATCGCCGCCCAGCATGCGCGCCAGCTCGGCGACGCGCGGCTCGTCCTCCAGCACGGCGACGTCGGCGGTGGTGACGCCGCCACGCGCGCCCTTGCTGACGAGGATGTGGTGGTGGGCGCGCGCCGCGATCTGCGGCAGGTGCGTGATCGCGAAGACCTGATGGTAGCTGGCGACGCGACGCATCGTCTCGCCCACCTGGAGTCCAACGCGGCCGCCGATACCGGCGTCGACCTCGTCGAAGATCAGCGTCGGCACGCGATCGAGGCGCGCGAGAATGGTCTTGAGCGCGAGCATGACGCGTGAGAGCTCGCCACCGGAGGCCACGCGCGCCAGCGGCCGCTCCTCGTGGCCCACGTTGAGCGCGACGCGAAACTCCACCGCTTCCGCGCCCTCCGGACCGATGTCGCGCAGCGGCACGAGCGTGGCGTGGAAGCGGCCGTCGGGCATGCCGAGGTCGGGGAGCACTTCATCGACGGCTCGCGCGAGCCGGTCCGACGCCTGCTTGCGCAACGACGTGAGCGCCGCGGCGCGTTCGTGCAACGCGGCGGTGGCCGCGCGCTCGCGCTCCTCGAGCGCGTGCAGGTCGAGCGCGGCAGAGTCCACGAGGTCGAGCTCCTGCCGAGCGGCGCGGCCCGCCGCGATGACGTCGGTGAGCGCGGGCCCGTACTTCTTCGTCAGGCGGAAGAGGAGGTCGCGGCGCCGCCGAACTTCATCGAGCCGCTCCGGATCCAGCTCGACGCTCGCCTCGTACTCGGTGAGCTCGCGCGCGAGCGCCTCGAGATTGTAGTACGCCGTGTCGTACAGCTCCTGCAGGCGAGCGAGGGTGGGATCGACGCGCTGGATGGTGGAGAGCAGACGCTCGACCGTCGCGAGCCGCTGCAGCGCCGACTCCTCTTCACCCTCGATGCAGCCGACGATGCCACTCGACAGCTCGCGAAGCTCTTCGGCATTCTCGAGGCGACGTGCTTCCTCCTCGAGTCGCACGTCCTCCTGGTCCACGAGCTTCGCTCCCTCGATCTCCTGCACGACGTGACGCAGGTAGTCGGCGCGCTTCTCCGCCTCGGCGCGGCGACGCGTCAGATCGGCGATCTCGCGGCGGATGCCGGCAAGCGTGTCGTACGCGGCACGCACCGCCTCCGCCTCGCTCATCGCTCCCGCGAAGGCGTCGAGGATGCGTCGCTGGGCCTCGCCCTCGAGCAGCGTCTGCGCCTCGTGCTGGCCGTGCAGATCGACGAGGAGCCGGCCGACCTCGGCGAGGATCGACGCACTCACTGCGCTCCCATTGATCCAGGCGCGCGCGCGGCCGGCGGCCGCGATCTCGCGCTTGAGCACGACGAGCGGCTCGTCCGCGTCGATGCCCCGCTCGTCGAGGAGGGTCGCGATCTCCGGGCGGTCGGCGATGTCGAACACGCCCTCGACGGTGGCGCGGTCGGCGCCGGTGCGGATGAGGTCCGTGCTCGCGCGCTCGCCGAGCAGCAGGCCGAGCGCCCCGACGATGATCGACTTCCCGGCCCCCGTCTCGCCCGAGAGCACGTTGAATCCGCGCGCGAGCGGCAGCGAGAGTGATTCGATGATGGCGAAGTTCCGGATGCGCAGCTCGGTCAGCATCGCGTGGGCTCGTCGCGTTCCTGGAGGCCGCCCCAGTGCAGCTTCTCCCGCATCGTCGAGAAGAAGCTCTGCTCCGGGAAGCGGACGATCGACACCGGGTGATCGGAGCGGCGCACGATGAGCGCCTCGCCGTGACCGAAGGTGCGCCCCACCTGCCCATCCACCGTGACCAGAAGCTCGTCGGGGCCACCGTTCGCGTGCAGCGTGACGAGCGAGGCGGCGGGGAGGACGAGTGGACGCAACGCGAGCGTGTGCGCGCTCACCGGCGTGAGCAGGATCGTCTCGAGGGTCGGGTACACGACCGGACCACCAGCCGACAGGTTGTACGCGGTCGATCCGGTGGGCGTCGCCATGACCACGCCGTCCGCCGAGAAGTGTCCGACGGTCTCTCCGTCCACTTCGACCCGCACGGAGACGACGCGAGCGAAGCCGCCCTTGTGCAGCACGATGTCGTTCAGGGCGCGCCAGCGCGCCTGCTCGACGCCGTGCGCGTCGGCGACGCGGGCATCGAGCGTCATGCGCGACTCCACGACGTACTCGTGCGCCGCGAGCCGGCGAAGCGCGTCCTCGAATTCCGACGCGGGACAGCAGGTGAGGAACCCGAGCCGGCCGAGATTCACGCCGAGGATCGGCACGGCGCGATCGGGGACGAGGCGGGCCGCACGGAGGAGCGTTCCGTCCCCGCCCAGCGTCAACAGTGCGTCGACGTTCGCCGGGTCGATCGCTGGAGCGCCTGCTCCGGCGACCGAACACAAAGTCTCCTCGTAGGAGAGCTGCAGCCCGAGCGTGGGGGCGAGGCGGCGCAGCGTCGCCACCACGTCGGAGAGGTCGCCGTAGCCCTGATGGCCGACTACGCCGACGCGAATCACCCGGCGAGCGCCTCGGACTCGTGCAGCGCGCGCACGCGCCGCGCGATCCCTGCCGCGTCGAGGCCGAGCGCGGCGAGCTGCTTGGCGCGCGGTGCCGCGTAGATGATCCGATCCGGCACGCCGTGGGTGTGCACGCGCACGGTGGAATCGTGCCGCTCGATGACGGCGGCGATGTACGCGCCGAAGCCGTTGACGACCGTGCCCTCCTCGACGACGAGGATCTGCCGATGCTGCGCGAGAATCGCGGCGAGCGTGACCTCGTCGTGCGGCTTGAGGAAGCGGCAGTTCACGACGGTGATGTCGAGTCCTTCGTCGGCCAGCGTCTCGGCGGCGCGAAGCGCGCTGCTCACCATCGTGCCGACGGCGAGCACGGCGAGCTCCGATCCCTGACGCAGCACCTCCCACGTGCCGTACGGGACGGCCGCGATCTCGCCGACGGGCGGCACCGCGTCGGGGACGACGTCGCGTGGATAGCGGAGCGAGAAGGGGCCGGTGTCGTGCGCGAGGCCGGCGCGGAGCAGTGCGAGCAGCTCGGCGCCATCTTTCGGCGCGGTGACCGTGACGTTGGGGACGGCGAGCATGTACGCGATGTCGTAGAGGCCCATGTGGGTCTCGCCGTCCTCGCCCACCAGACCGGCGCGGTCCATGGCGAACATCACCGGCAACGACTGGATCGCGCAGTCGTGGATGATGTTGTCGTAGGCGCGCTGGAGGAAGGTGGAGTAGATCGCGCAAACGGGGCGCAGACCGCGCGTCGCGAGGCCGGCGGCGAAGGTGACGGCGTGTCCCTCCGCGATGCCGACGTCGAAGAAGCGCTTTGGATGCGCCGCGGCGAACGCCGCGACCCCGGTGCCACTCGGCATCGCCGCCGTGATCGTGACGATGCGTCCGTCCTCGCGCGCGAGCTCCGTCAGCGCCTTGCCGAAGACCGCCGTGTAGGCAGGATTCGCGGCGACCGCCGCCCGCTGCTTGCCGGTGCTCGGATCGTGTCCGGGCGGGAGGGCGTGCCACTTCTCGCCGCCGGCGTGCTCGCCGGCGGGAAAGCCCTTCCCCTTCTGCGTGATGACGTGGACGAGGCGTGGTCCATCGAGCTCGCGCACCATCGAGAACGTCTCGAGCAGTGCCTCGATGTCGTGGCCGTCGATCGGGCCGAAGTAGCGGAAGCCGAGCTCCTCGAACAGCACGCCCGGCGTGAGGAAGGACTTCATGCTCTCCTCCCACTTCCGCACGATCGTGCCGACGGGCCCGGGGGCATTGTCGACGAGCTCGCCGATCTTGGTGCGAACCCGGTTGTAGAGCGGGTTGCGCTGGATCGACGTCAGGTACTTGTGCATCGCGCCCACGTTCGGCGCGATCGACATCTCGTTGTCGTTGAGGACGACGACGATGTCACGATCGGAGTGGCCCGCGTTGTTGAGCCCCTCGTACGCGAGCCCGCAGCTGAGCGCGCCGTCGCCGAGGATGGCGACGACCTTGAGGTCCTGCTCGCCGTTGATGTCGCGCGCCGCCGCCATGCCGAGCGCCGCGGAGATGGCGGTGGCGGCGTGGCCCGCCCCGAAGGTGTCGTACTCGCTCTCGGTGCGCTTCAGGAAGCCGGAGATCCCGCCTTCCTGGCGCAGCGTCTCCATCCGCGCGTTGCGGCCGGTGAGCAGCTTGTGGGGGTAGCCCTGGTGACCGACGTCCCAGACGAGCTGGTCGCGCGGCGTCTTGAAGGCGGCGTGCAGGGCGATCGTGAGCTCGACCACGCCGAGCCCGGCGCCGATGTGGCCACCCGTGCGCGAGCAGACGTCGACGAGGCGGGCGCGCATCTCGTCGGCGAGCGTGCGCAGCTCGTCGCGGGTGAGCGCGCGCAGGTCGGCGGGGGAGGCGATCTGGTCGAGAAGTGACATATGTGAAATCTAAGACGTGCGCTCCACCGTGAAGTGCGCGATCCGGGAGAGGGCGGGCGTGAGCAACCCGACCGCGTCGAGGTCCGAGCACCCCTGCTCCACCAGGTCGGAGGCGCGCGCTCGTGCCCCGTCGATGCCGAGCAGGGCAGGATAGGTGCTCTTGCGGAGCTCCAGGTCGCGGCCGGCGGTCTTGCCGAGCTGCGAGGTGGTGGAGGTAACGTCCAGGACGTCGTCGGCGATCTGGAAGGCGAGCCCGATGTCCTCGCCGTAGCGGGCGAGCGCGGTGAGGGCCTCGGGCGGGGCGCCGGCGGCCCGACCGCCGATCGTGGCGGCAGCGGCGATGAGCGCGCCCGTCTTCGACGCATGGATCTGCTGGAGCTCCTCGAGCGCGAGCGGCCGCCCTTCCCCCTCGAGGTCCAGGAGCTGGCCGCCGATCATGCCGCCGGCGCCGGACGCGACCATGAGGTCCCGCACGATGGCGCCCGTGACATCACGGGACAGCCCGAGCGCCTGGCAGGCCTCGTCCGCGCAGAGCGCGGCGAGCGGCACCATGGCCAGCCCCGCCGCCGTCGCGGCGGCCACGCCATGCACACGGTGGACGGTCGGGCGTCCGCGGCGGACGTCGTCGTCGTCCATGCACGGCAGGTCGTCGTGCACGAGCGAGTACGCGTGGACGACCTCGATGGCCGCGGCGAGCGCCGCGGGATCGGCGGTGCCCCCCGCGGCTTCGTAGGCGCGCAGAAAGAGAATCCCGCGAAGGCGCTTCCCCTCGCCGGTGAGGCTGTAGCGGATCGCGTCCGCGACGGGAGAAGCCAGTGCGCCCAGGTGGCGATCGCAGAAGGCTACGAGGGCACGATCGATGGCCGCGCGATCCGGGCCGAAGTCGACCGCGACATCGAGCGCGACGTCAGCCATCGAGATCCTCGAGCGCGAATGCGCCATCGGCCATCTCCGTCAACCGCTTCACGCGTGCCTCCGCGTCGGCCAGCGTGCCGGCGGCGTCACGGAGATGCGCCACGCCCTCCTCGAAGAGGAGGAGCGCATCGCCCAGGTCGAGGCGTTCCTCGTCGAGGCGACGGACGATCTCCTCGAGGCGGGCGAGCGTCTGCTCGAGCGTCATTGGGGCAGCTCCCGCAGCGGTCGGACGGCGCGCGTCGTCGCATCGATCTCGCCGTCGCGCAGCCGGAGCGTGAACGATGTCCCTTCGGCAAACTGCGCCGCCGAGGTGAGCGTCGCGCCGTGCTCCGCCCGCGCAACCGCGTAGCCGCGCTCGAGGGTGGCGAGCGGGCTCAGGGCGTTCAGCCGGCCGGCGCTCGCGGCGAGCGCGCTCTGTCGCTCGCCAAGTGTGCGCGCCATCGACGCCGTGAGGGAGGACGCCGCGCTGCGCGCGCGTGCTCCCGGGGCGTACAGGCATTCCTCCATCGTCGCCACGAGGCGCTGGCGGTACGCGCCCAGGGTGAGCAACAGCTCCTCACGGGAAAGCACGGCGGCTTCCGCCGCCGCCGATGGCGTGGGCGCGCGATGATCGGCGACGAGATCGCAGAGCGTGATGTCCACCTCGTGGCCGACGGCGGAGATGGTCGGCACCGGACACCCCGCGACCGCGCGCGCGACGCGCTCGTCGTTGAACGCCCAGAGATCCTCCCGCGAGCCGCCGCCGCGCCCGATGATCACGAGCTCCGCGCCGCCCCATCGCGAAACGCGCGCGAGTGCCCGGCAAAGCTCCAGCGGCGCACTCTCCCCCTGCACGGAGGCGTGCACGACGACGAGCTCCACGCCGGGCGCGCGTCGGCGAAGCACGGCGACGACGTCGCGAAGCGCGGCCCCACTCGCGCTCGTCACGAAGGCGATGCGCCGTGGGCTGCGCGGGAGTGGTCGCTTGCGCTCCGGGGCGAGCAATCCGTCGGCATCGAGGCGCCGGCGCGTGAGCTCGAGCGCCTTGCGCCAGAGTCCGTCGCCGTCGGCTTCGAGGCGACGAATCGTGAACTGCATCTCCCCGCGCGCGGCGTACACGCCGAGCTGCCCCAGTGCCGCGACCTGCATCCCGTCGTCGGGGGCGGCGGGGATCCCGAGCTGGTCGCGCGACCAGACGACGCAGCGCAGCTGCGAGGAGAGATCGCGAAGGCAGAAGTACCAGTGGCCGTTGCGATGGCGCTTGAAGTCGCTCACCTCGCCGCGGACCCAGAGCGGAGGAAACGCCCCCTCGACCACGTCCTTGGAGGTCTGGGTGAGCGTCGACACCGCGATCGCGGACGACGCGCTGGCGCCGGGAAAGCTCTCGCCGACTTCCTCGTAGAGATCGACCGCGCTCGACTCGGGCAACTCGAGCGAGTCGAGCTCCGGTGCGCTGCCCGGCGTGTCGAACAGCGAGGGCGCCGCCGCGCTGCGCGCGCTGCCCGTGCGCCGACGTGTCACTCGCGCACGCTCCGCTGCGCCGCCCGCACCGTGTTGCGAAGCAGCATGGCGATGGTCATGGGCCCCACGCCGCGCGGGACGGGCGTGATCAGCGACGCGACGCGTCGGACGTCCTCGAAGTCGACGTCGCCGACGAGTCGTGTCCCACTCTTCGTGGACGGATCGGCGATGCGATTCATCCCGACGTCGATCACGACGGCGCCCGGCTTCACCATCTCGGCCGTCACGAGCTGCGGGCGTCCAACCGCGGCGATGAGGATGTCGGCCTGCCGAGTCAGTTCCCCGAGGTTGCGCGTGCGGCTGTGACAGACGGTCACCGTCGCGTCGGCGAGCGGGCCACTCTGTATCATGAGCGCGGCCATCGGCTTGCCGACGATCGTGCTGCGCCCGATGACGACGCAATGCGCTCCCGACGTCCGCACACCGTACTCGCCGAGCAGCACCTGCACGCCGGCGGGCGTGCATGGAACGAAGCCGTCGGTGTTCCCGATCAGCAGCTTGCCGACGTTCACGGGATGGAACCCGTCGACGTCCTTCGCCGGGCCGATGCGATCGATGACCGTCTCCGGGTCGATCTGCTTGGGGAGCGGCATCTGGACGAGGATGCCGTGCACCGTCTCGTCGTGATTGAGCTGGTCGATGAGGGCGAGCAGCTCGCCCTGGCTCGTGGTGGCCGGCAGGCGGATGGTCTCACCCACCATGCCCGCCTCGCGCGACGCCTTCTCCTTGCCGCCGACGTAGACCGCGCTCGCCGGGTCATCGCCGACCAGGACGACGGTCAGTCCGGGCACGACACCGCGGACGCGGAGCGCCGCCACGTCGATCGCCACCTGATCGCGCACCTTCTTCGCGACGGCGCTGCCGTCGATCAGGCGCGCCCCTTCCTGCGTCACTTCCACGCTCGCTGCCTCCCCACTCACCGCGTCACCGCGCAAAGTCCACCGCCCTCGTCTCGCGAATCAGCACGACCTTGATCTGCCCAGGATACTGCAACTCCGCCTCGATCCGGCGCGCGATCTCCTCGGAGAGCGTGGTCATCCGTCCATCATCGACGTCGTCCGGGACGACGACGACGCGGATCTCGCGCCCCGCCTGGATCGCGAAGACGCGCTCCACGCCCTTGTAGCTCGAGGCGATCCGCTCGAGCCCTTCCAGCCGCTTCACGTAGGTCTCGAACGCCTCGCGCCGGGCGCCGGGCCGCGAGCCGGAGATGGCGTCGGCCGCCTGCACGAGCACCGATACCTCGCTCTCGTGCGGGACGTCGTCGTGATGCGCCGCGATGCAGTTCACGACGAGCGGGTTCTCCCCGTACTTCGTCGCCATCTCGACGCCAAGCTGCACGTGCGTGCCCTCGTGCTCGTGCGTCAGCACCTTCCCGACGTCGTGCAGCAGCGCGCCTCGCTTGGCCATGGCGACGTCCAGCCCCAGCTCCGCGGCCATGATGCCGGCGAGGTGGGCGACCTCCTGCGAGTGTTGAAGGATGTTCTGGCCATAGCTGGTGCGCCACTTCATCCGCCCGATGAGCTTGATCAGCTCGGGGTGGAGTCCGTGCACGCCGGTGTTGTAGGCCGCCTGCTCGCCGGTCTCGACGATCTGGGCATCGACTTCCTTCTTCGACTTGTTGACGACCTCCTCGATGCGGCCGGGATGGATCCGGCCGTCCGAGACGAGCTTCTCCAGTGCCAGGCGTGCGACCTCGCGGCGGATCGGGTCGAAGCAGGACACCACGACGGTATCCGGCGTGTCGTCGATGATGACGTCGACACCCGTGGCGAGCTCGAAGGCGCGGATGTTCCGCCCCTCGCGCCCGATGATGCGCCCCTTCATCTCGTCGTTCGGCAGCGCGACGGCGGACACCGTCGTCTCGGCCGTGGTATCGGCGGCAATCCGCTGAATGGCGAGGGCGACGATCTTCTTCGCCTCGCGCTCCGCATTCCGCCGAGCGCTCTCACGAATCTCGCGGAGCATGTTGGCGGCGTCGGCCTGCGCCTCTTCCTCCAGGCGCCGGATCAACTCGTTCTTCGCATCCTGGGCCGACATCCCCGCCATCTGCTCGAGGCGGCGGCGCTCCTCGGCGAAGAGCTTCTCGAGCTCTTCCTCGCGGCCCTGGACGATCTTCTCGCGCCGTCCGAAATCGCTCGCGCGGCGGCCGATGTCCCGATCACGCTGCTCGACCGCTTCGGCGCGCCGCTCCAGCGCGCTCTCGCGCTCGCCGATCCGCCGCTCCTCCGCTTCGACCATCGAGCGGCGCTGACGAAGCTCCTGCTCGGCCGTCTCGCGCAGGCGGATGAGCTCTTCCTTCCCGGTGAGCACGGCGGTCTTCCGCAGCGTTTCCGCCTCGCGCTCCGCTTCGTCGACCAGCCGCTTGGAGATCTCCTCGGCGGAGGACTTGGCAGCGCGCTGACGCTCCAGCTCCGTGCGCTGCCCGGCGCTCATGCCCGACCGGCGTCCAAAAATGAAAAAAGCCGGCAGGGCGAGGACGAGGGCGCCGAGCACGGCAAAGAGAGCCACTTCGTTCATAGCGGATCTATGCTCCACCGCGCGAGCGCGGGAGAAGGGAAACCACCGCTCGACCCGCGGAGCGCCAATGGCAGCGCGTCGCTCGAGATCGCACCGACGTAGGGCGCGAGATGGAGCGGGCTAACTACAAAGGGCGCTTCAACCTACGGGTGAGC
>Ga0070658_10003215_pt1 | contig 13485 bp, 12 predicted proteins | sample KBSC13metaG_FD_64664 | JGI IMG/M metagenome (GOLD analysis project Ga0070658, IMG submission 64664) | Corn rhizosphere microbial communities from Kellogg Biological Station, Michigan, USA - KBS C1-3 metaG | ecosystem: Host-associated > Plants > Roots > Rhizosphere > Soil ... | reverse complement strand
TTCACCTTCCGCCGCAAACGGATGACGGCATAGATAGCGACGCAGGCGAAGCAGGAACCTATCGCGAGGCACCAGATCCCCACGGTAACGCCCAGCCCCGCGCCGGAGCGAAGCCCGACGACGATCCCGGCGATGCCGAGGCCGAGCAATAGGATCGCCGGCAGCGACATCAGGCAGACGATGATGATCAGCTCGGCGCGACGGAGCTGCTGCCGCTTCGCCGCCGTCGGGGGCATGGACTGGTAGTGGATGGTCGGCGGCGGTTCCAGCATCGGCGGTATTGTATCGGCCCGCTCTGGGTGGCATGGTCTGGTATTCCAGGCCGTGTCTTTCGGCCGCACGGCCCGGAATACCGGACCGTGGCACCCGGCATCGTCGGTATTGTAACGGGCCCACTCTGGGTGGCATGGTCTGGTACTCCGGGCCGTGTCTTTCAGCCGCACGGCCTGGAGTACCAGACCGTGGCAACCGGCATGACGGTGGCGATTCGCGGCACCACTTCGAAGGACCCGCGCCAGCGCTCGATTGCCGCCCTCGCCCTCAGGCGGAGCTTAGGTGGGGCGGCGAGCGTCGCTAAACGAATGATCGTCAGCTCATCGCGCATCGCTATCTTTGTCCGCGAGAGGATAGGTGAAACCGACGGCCAGCCCGCCTAGCCCCATCAACCATGCGCCGAGGACGGCCAAGTCGCTATTGGGTCCACCATCGATTGCAGCGCCCAAGCCCAGGCACAGCAGCGACAACCCGCTCGCAAACCAGATCCGCCGCCAACCGCCGAGCAACTGAGCAATCGGGGGACGCGGCGGCAGTGGTTCGTAATCGACTTTGAACGGATTCGGCGGCCGCGTCATGCCTTACCCCTTCCGCCAGATCGTCCCGTCCTTCTTGTCTTCCAGCGTGACGCCGATCGCCGTGAGTCCATTCCGGATCGCGTCGGCCATCGCGAAGTTCTTTTCTTTGCGGGCGGTTTGGCGGAGCTGGATGATCAGCTGCATCAGCGGCTCGACCAAACCGTCTTCCTGCTTCTTCTCTTCCTGCAGGGTAAAGCCGAGCAGCCCGGCGAGCTTGCGCAGCGTGGTCGCTGCATCCGAAACGATCGCAATCGACGCCGCATCCTTCGTCTGCTCGACGTTCGATTTCTCGATCTGCCCGTTGATCGCGCCGGTCAGTTCGTGCAGCGCCGCGATCGCGCCTGCGGTATTGAAATCGTCGTCCATCGACGCGGTGAACTTGTCGACGAACGGTTTGCTGAGCGCGTCGGACTTTTGTGCGTCTTCGAGCGCCCACCCCATGCCTGGGGTGGGCTTTTGAGCGTGTTGTGCGTCCAACGCGCCTACGCGTTCGAGCAGGCGCGTGAAGACGCCGATCGACTTCTTCGCGCTCGCGAGCGCGTCTTCCGAAAACTCGATCGGGGATCGGTAGTGCGTCGAAAGCAGCAGATAGCGGATCGTATCCGCACCGTGCTGGTCGAGCAGTCCTGCAGCATCGATCGTGTTGCCGAGCGACTTGCTCATCTTCTCGGCTTTCCATTCACCGCTCGCGGCCTTCGTGCGGATCTTGGTCAGGCCGTTGTGCATCCAGTACTTCACGAACGGCTTGCCGGTGCAGCATTCGCTTTGGGCCAACTCGTTTTCGTGGTGGGGGAATTTCAGGTCGTCGCCGCCGCCGTGGATGTCGAAGGTTTCGCCGAGGTAGCGGAGGCTCATCGCGCTGCATTCGATGTGCCAGCCGGGTCGGCCGCGGCCCCAGGGGCTGTCCCACGCGGGTTCGGCGGGCTTGGCGGCTTTCCACAGTGCGAAGTCGGCCGGATGCTTTTTGCCGCTGCCGGCGAGGTCGCGCAAACCGGCTTCCTGGTCTTCCAGGCGACGGTTGGCGAGCTTGCCGTAGTCGGCGTCGGACGTTGTATCGAACCAGACATCGCCGCTGGGGGTGTAGTAAGCGTGACCCTGGTCGACCAGCCGGTGGATCATCGCGATGATCTCGGCCATGTGCTCACTGGCCTTGGGCAGGTGGTCGATCTGACCCTTGATGCCGAGGCGATCGAGGATGCCGAGGTACAGGCCGGTCTGTTCTTCAGCAAGGGTTTTAAAATCGATGCCGCGCTTGCCGGCCTCGTCGATGATCTTGTCGTCGACGTCGGTCACGTTCACGACCCAGTTCACCGCGTAGCCGCGGAAGACCAGGTACCGCTTCACGGTATCGAAAATCACCGGCCCGACCAGGTGCCCGATGTGCGGCGGCTTATAGACCGTCGGCCCGCACAGGTAGATGCCCACCTTGTTCGGCTGGACGGTTTCGAACGGCTCTTTCTGCCGAGACAGTGTGTTGTAAACGCGAAGCGACATTGGCGGGCGGATATTAGCGGCCGGAATCGCTTCGGGCGAGCAGAACGACGGCATGACAGGCAATCGCCTCGCCCCGGCCGACGGCGTCGACGGCCTCGTTCGTGCCGGCCTTGATGTTGGCCGGGGCACCGAGCAGCTCGCTCAGCTTGGCGGCCATCGTCTTTTTGAACTTCATCAGCTTCGGCTTCTCGGCCAGGATGGAGACATCCGCGTTGACGACGCCGTACCCCGCGTCGGCCGCCAGTTTCAGGGCGTGGCGGACAAAGATGTCGCTGCTGGCCCCCTTCCACTGCCCGTCCTTATCCGAAAAGTGATCGCCGATATCGCCGCCGCCGATGGCGCCGAGGAGGGCATCGGTGATGGCGTGCAGGACGACGTCGCCGTCGGAATGGGCGTCAGGGGAGAGTTCGTTCGAAACCTCAACCCCGGCGAGGATCATCCGGCCGCCCTGGAGCAGACGGTGGATGTCGTAGCCGTGGCCGATGCGGATATTGGAGGCAATATTCATTTTTCTCGGTCGTCGCGTTTCATATCGAAACCGGACAAGGCATCGCATAGCACCGCCAAAAGAACAGCAAAAGCGACGTAAATTCCGGCAGCGCATTTAAGCGCGAAGTCGACCACCTTCATTTTGGTTGGCGGAAAAGTGTTCATGCGATCATCGGATGCGCTAAGTCAAATCGTATTCCTTAATCTTCCGATACAGCGTCCGCTCGCCGATACCGAGGATCTTGGCGGCCTGCTCCCGATTGCCTTCGGTCAGCTTCAGCGTGTTACGGATCAGTTCCTTCTCGGCCTGTTCGATGCTGATGCCGACGAGGCTGTCGATCTGGCCGCCGGGGGTGGCGAACTTGGGGCTGATTTCGGGGGGTAGGTCGCGCGGGGTAAGTGTCGTTCCCTGGGAGAGGACGACCATGTTCTCGACGACCTGGCGGAGTTGCCGCACGTTGCCGGGCCAGTTGTAGGCCATCAGTTGGTGCTGGGCCTGGGCGTCGATGCCCTCGATGCGCTTGCCGTATTTCTCGGCCACCTGGTTCATGAAATAGTGTGTCAGCAGCGGGATGTCGGGCCGGCGTTCGCGCAGCGGCGGCAGGTGCAGGGTGATGCCCTTGATGCGGAAAAACAGGTCTTCGCGGAATTTCCGCTCGGCCACCATCTCGTCGAGGTCGCGGTTCGTCGCGCTGATCAGGCGGACGTCGACCTTGCGCAGTTCGTTGCTGCCGAGTCGCACCACTTCGCCGCTCTCGAGAACCCGCAGCAGCTTGGCCTGCATGGCGGCGGGCATGTCGCCGATTTCGTCGAGGAACAGCGTGCCGCGGTCGGCGTATTCGAACCGGCCTTCGCGGTCGGATTGCGCGCCGGTGAACGCGCCGCGCACGTGGCCGAACAGTTCGTCTTCCAGAATGCTTTCGCTCAGGCCGGCACAGTTCAGCGGAACGAGGCGGGCTTTTCGTCGTCGCGAGCTGTTGTGGATCGCGCGGGCGATCAGTTCCTTGCCCGTGCCGCTTTCGCCAAGGATCAGCACGGGGATGTCGCTCATCGCGACCTGACGGGCGGTGGCGACGAGGCGGACCATTTCCGGAGATCGGCCGATGATTCCCTCGAAACCGCCGGCTTCCATCACCTGGGCGGTCAGCACCTCGTTCTCGCGGCGGAGATTGGCCTTCTCGACCGCCTGCAGCACCTTGGCGCGGAAATATTCCAGATCGAGCGGTTTTTCGATGTAATCGAACGCCCCGTCGGCCAGGGCCTGCTTGCAGGTGGGGATGTCGGCGTGGGCCGTCACCAGGATCGTCACCGGCGGCGGCGTAAGCTGCATCGCCTTGTGCAGCAGTTCGAGGCCTTCGGGTTTCCCGTCCATCATCAGGTCGGTCACGATCACGTCGTACTGCCGCCGATCGAGCTTGGCCGAGGCTTCTTCGAGGTTGTGGGCTTCGTCGCAGCTGGTGCAGAATTTTTCCAGCGCGTCGACCATCACGGTGGCGTGATCGGTCTCGTCATCGACAACAAGCAGGCGGGCCCGGGGTTCTTCTTTGCGTTCGTCGGCCATGGGATCGCCCATGATAGTCGAGCGTTGTTGGCTGTCTAAAGGTTCGATTGGGACGCAGATGACGCAGATAAACGCGGATGAACGCAGATAAGAATGAATCTCTTTACGTTTTCCATCTGCGTTTATCTGCGTCCATCTGCGTCATCTGCGTTCAAATCAGCCCTTGCCATGCACAGGCAGCACGATCGAGAACGAGCTGCCCTTCCCCGGTTCGCTGACCAGTCGCACGTCGCCGCCGTGTTCGCGGGCGATGCGGCGGGTGAGGGCCAGGCCCAGGCCGGTGCCGCCTTTGCGTTTGCTGAAATAGGCTTCGAAGACGTGCTGCTGGTCCTCGGCCGAGATGCCGGGGCCGGTATCGGTGATCACCAGGACGGCATTGTCGTCCTCGCGGTGGGCGCCGACGATCAGTTCACCGCCGCCGGGCATCAGCTGCATGGCGTTGAGCATCAGGTTGAGCACGGCCTGCTTGATCAGGCGCGGGTCGATGTCGGCCGTCACGGGTTCGGGCGCGGGTTCCTGGCGGAGCTGGATCCTGGCGATCTGGGCTTGGGGGCTGAGGAAATCGACCAGGTCGCCGAGCAGGTCGTTCAAGTCCGTCGGCTCGGGCTGCAGATGGATCTGCCCCGCGTAGCGGAGGAAATCGTCGAGAATGGTCCGCAGGCGGGCGGCCTCGCGGGTGATGGTGGCCATCCGATTGACGACCCGTTGGGATGCCGGCTGGCCGGGGACGAGGTCTTCGGCGACCAGGCCCAGGTTCAGTTGGATGGTCGAGAGCGGATTTTTTATTTCGTGAGCCAGCCCGCCGGTGAGGGTGCCCAGTTCCGCCAGCCGCTCGGCCTTGCGGGCCTGCTCGCGGGCGGCCAGCAATCGCTGATACAGGTAGCGAGAGGCGGCCCACGCCGCCACCAGGCCGGCGGCCAGGCCGAGGATGAAACCGAACAGCGGACCCACGGGCGCACCGTAGCCGATCGCCCCGCCCGGGCCAACTTCGGGCAAATCCCTCTGGGTCAAACAGTAGACGAACCGCTTCAGCAGGCTTACATTCGTGATCCCATGCCTGACGCAACTACACCCATGCAGCCGCGCGTTTTCGTCGTCGAAGACGACGTGATCGCCGCTACTTATGTCGTGAAGGTCCTGCGCAGCGCTGGACTGGTCGCCGAGCATTACTCGTCGGCCGAGGCGTTCCTCGAGCACGTCGACCCGGCCCACCGCGGCTGCGTCGTGCTCGACCTGCACATGGACGGCATGACCGGCCTGCAGCTGCAGACCGAGATGGTCAATCGGTCCATCTTCCTGCCCGTGATCATCGTGACCGGCGAAGGCAAAGTCGCCTCGGCCGTGACGGCGATGAAGCAGGACGCCTTCGATTTCTTCGAAAAACCGGTCGATCCGGAGCGTCTGCTGCAGACGGTGCGTCGCGCCATCGAGCACGACGCCCAGCAAGCCGTCACGCGGGCGGATGCCCAGCTGATTCAGCAGCGTTACCGCGTGCTGTCGCCCCGCGAGCGGCAGGTGATGGGCCTGGTTGTACAGGGCCTGGCGAACAAGCAGATTGCCGCCAACCTCGACTTGAGCGAGAAGACCATTGAAGTGCACCGCGGCAACGTGATGCGCAAGATGCAGGTCGAAAGCGTAGCCGCCCTGGTACGGGCCTCGATCATCTGCGAGAGCATCAAGTTCTAAGTCCAAGCCTTGTCAACGCCCCGCCGCGCCCACAGGGGTCGAGCAATATTTTTACGTATTACCTGTTTAGGGATTTTTTAACGGCCGGGGAACCGCTACGATAGACACCGATTCAGGTGGGGCCCGAAATTCCGCGGACGTTCGCAGGAAGAAGGGAGGAATCGATATTCGTAGCCCAACCATCCACTTTGCGCAACAGTGGTTTGTAGGGGACGTTTCAAACACCGAGGAAGGAACATGAAAAAGCGAGTCGTTTTCCGGATCCAGCTCACCGCCGAGGCCAAAAAGCGTCTGCTGGATATCTCCGACCAGCTCGGCATCACCCAGATCGCGATCACGTCGCGCATCGTCGAATGGTTCGCCAACCAGCCTGACCTGATCCAGGCGGCCATCCTGGGCCTGTACCCGGACCTGATCAAGCAGGACGTGGCGACGCTGATCCTCAACCGGCTGGCCGAAGGCAAAGAAGGCAAGGACAAGGCCGAGAAGACGGACAAGGCCGAAAAGCTGGCCAAGTAGCCGTCTCGGGACCTCGTCCGCACCGGCGTCCGCTCTGACTTGTTCACGACACTCAGGGCCGGACGACGCTCTTTTCTTGTCCACAATCTATCCATAGGCGTGGTTCTCCGTGACCCGGCATTCCCTGCCGGACCTGCTGCGCTCCGCCATTCCCGATCCGTTCGCGCTTTGCGCCGCGAGCGCGATATGATGGGCCTTGAATGGAGTGACGCATGTCCGTGCGCATGGAACTGGCCCGCATCATCATTAAGGAACTGCAGGACGAGCAGATCATCGTCCTGAAGGAAGTCGACGGCGACCGGAGCTTCCCGATCGTCATCGGCGCCGTCGAAGCGGCGGCCATCGACCGGCGGCTCAAGGGCGTGCTCGCCCCACGCCCCATGACGCACGACCTGCTGGCCAACGTCATCGAAGAGCTCGGCGGCACGCTCGAGGCGATCGAGATCAATAACCTGCAGACCCACACGTTCTTCGCCCGCCTGCACATCCGGCAGAACGGCGAACTGATCAAGGTCGATTCGCGCCCGAGCGATGCGATCGCACTGGGGATCGCAGGGAACGTGACGATCCTGGTGGCGGAACACGTGCTGGATGAGCTGGATTCGTGATCGTTTAATGACGAATGACGAAGTCAGAAATCCGAATCAAATCCGAAATCAGAATGACGAAAATGAGCGGCACGGACTTGTTCAATTGACTTGGACAAGTCTGTGCCGCTCGCCTTTTCAGATTTCAGGCAATTCAGTTGCCCTGCGCCGCCCACTTCACCGCGTTGCGGATGACGCCGTCCAGCCCGTCGCTCCGTTCCGGGTGCGGGCTGATCGCCACCACGTGCCCCTGTCCGTACGTGCCGGCCGCGATGGCGGTGGCGCCGACCATGAGGTTGGGGATGCCGCCCTTGGGGCTGACGACTTCGGTGTCGTAGACCGCCAGCGGCGTGTAGGCCGGCAAACCGGGCTGCGTGCTCGGGGCGAGCACGGGCCCCTGGTGATAGATCACTTCATGCTCGCCGGCGTCCTGGCCGAGGATCTGCTGGCCTTCGGGGGTGAAGTGGATTTTCAGCTTCGTCTCCGGGCCACGGGCCCAGTGTTTTTTGTCGAGCACCTTGGCGTTGATGAAGCCCAGCGACCAGGCGTAATCGTTCGTCGACAGGTAAGCGCCGGCGCAGATGCCCACGTAGCCGTGCCCGCTCTTGACGAAGTTCTTGATAATCTCCCGCCCGTTATCGCCGAGGGTGGCGGCCTGCTTGGATCCGCTGCCGCCGGGCTGCACCAGCACGTCGGCGCCGGCCAGCTTGCCGGCGCGGATGCCGTCGGCGTTCACCACGTACGATTCGAACCCGTCCGGCAGCTTGGCCAGGCAATTATTGACGTTGACGGTGCCCTTCTCGCCGGCGCCGCCGTCCTGGTAGATCGCGACGCGAAGCTTCTTCGTCGGCTGCGTCGCCGGCGAATTCGCCCCGGCGGCCGAGGCCAACACCATCCCCACAGCAACACTCAACACGGCAGCAGTACGACGAAGCATTCACAACCCTTTCTAAAATCGAAAGACGCCCCGCGGGCGATTAACCCGCGGCGCATCGAAACCTTCCCAATTCAGTTCCTGCGGCGACGCCGCAGCAGGCCGACCGCGCCCACGGCCAGCAGCCCCAGCACCGCCGGCTCGGGGACGGCCGTCAGGGCGATCTGGCTTCCGCTGTTGTAGTTGAAGTTCACCTCGTAACCGGTCGGCACGTTCAGCAGTGTCGGCGTGCCCGTGAGTGACCCGTAGGAAGCGAACACGTAAGCACCGTCGACCGGGGCCGACAATTGGTTGAAGTTGATCGTCGCGCCGGTGAGATCGAGCGCGCCGCTGACGTTGATCCGATCGATCTGGCTGCCGGCCGCGGCGGCGCCGTCGAGGTCGACGCCGATCGTGCCGGTGCCGCTCAGGTCGCTCAGCGCGAACGTCCCTACCGTCCCGCTCGTGCCGGCCGAAAGCGTTCCGCTGTTGCTGACGCTCGTCGCCGATCCGGTACCACCGAGCGAAGCGTTCGACGCCACGCCCACCGCCCCGCCGCTGTACGTGCCGTTCAGCAGCAGTGTGCCGGCCGAGACGGTCGTGCCGCCGGTGTAGCTTTGCGTGCCGCTGAGGACGAGCGTGCCGTCGCCGGTCTTCGTGAGCGACCCCCCGCTGCCGCCGATCGTGCCACCGAGCGTGAGCTTGCCGGTCGTAATGTCCATCGTCGGCGCGCCGCTGAGGGCGAACGCGCGGCCAGTGCTGCCGCTGCCGGTGGAGGTGTACCGCATTGTGCCGCCGTTAAGCGTCGTGGTGTTGCCCGCGGCCACACCGAGCGCGTTGACGGAGTTGAACACAAACGTGCCGTTGTTGACGGTCACGCCGCCGCTGAGCGTGTTCGTGCCGGTGAGCGTCAGCGTCGTGCCGCTGCCGACGGTGATGCCGCCGGTGAAGGCGGTATCGCCCGAGACGGTCATGGTGCCGTTGGTGACGTTCAGGCCGTTGATCGTGCTGCCGTCTTTGCTGAGCGTGAGTGCGCCGGCGCCGGCCTTGCTGAGGTTGCCGCTGCCGGAGAACGCCCCACTGATCGTCAGCGAGCCGGCCGGGTTCGATACCTCGATCGTGCCGCCACCGGCGCCGATGGCGAACGCCTTGGAGCTGCTGGCGGAGACGCCGGTGGTGTCGCGGAGCGTGGCGCCGTTCCCAATCGTCACATCCGTCACGCCCGCCGCGGCACTGCCGAGCGAAGCGGTGTTCAGCACGGAGAGGGTGCCGCCGCCGATGACAATGCCGCCTGAGAACGTGTTGCCCGACCCGCCGCTGAGTGTGAGCAGACCGTCGCCGGTCTTGGTGAAGCTGCCGGCGCCGGTGATGTTGCCGCTGAGCGTCATATCGCTGCCGGCGTTGGTCAGTTCAAACACGCCGCCGCCGCTGCCGACCGTCCAGTTACGGCCGGTGCTGAGCGAGCTGGTGGAGGTGGTGGCGTCCTGCACGGTCGCACCGTTCTGGATTGTCACATCCGACGAACCGAACGAGGCCGTGCTGGTGATCGACACCGCGCCGCCGCTGACGACGAATCCGCCGGACAGCGTGTTGGCACTGGTGCTGGTGTTGGTCAGCGTGAGGGTTCCGTTCCCGGTCTTGGTGAATTTGCCGGTGCCCGTCAGCGCGCCGCCGAGCGAGAAGGCGGCGGCGTTATCGAACGTGCCGCCGTTGGCAGTGGTGTTGAAATAACGGCTGGTGCTGGTGCCTGTGCCGGTGTACTTGAGGGTACCGCCGTCAAAGGTCACGCCGCCGGCCGCGCCGCTGAAGCTGCCCAGGGCGTTGGGGGCCGTGAATTCGACGGTGCCGCCACTGATCGTCAGCCCGCCGGTGAAGGCGGCCGCGCTGGCGGAAGTCAGCTGCAGCGTCCCGCCGCCGGTCTTGGTGATCGTCGAGCCGACTGTCGATTCGGAAGTGAACTGCGAGGCGATGTTGAGCGCGCCGCCCTGAGCGACGTTGATCACGCCGTTGGTGCTGCCGAGCGCGATGTTCAGGTTGTAAGTGCCCGCGGAGGTTGAAACGTTCTTCGGCTGAATGGTCACTACACCGCTGGTCGCCTGCACGTCGAGGATGGTCGCGCCCGCCGCCATACCCGTGCCGAGGGTCAGCGTGGTGCTGCCGCCCGTTGTGTCGTTGCCGAGCGTGGTCGTGTTCGACGCGTTGAAATTGTTCTGGAAAATGATCTCGCCGATGGTCTGCGAGCCGCGCGAGTAGAGGTTCACCGGCGCGCCGACATTGGCCAGGAACTGGGCGATATCGCCGCTGGCGTTGGGGTAGGTGTTCGAGCCCGAGCCGGCCGTCAGCGTCCAATTGCTCGGCGCCGTCATGCTGCCCGGCGTGCCGGTGCCGTTTTTCCAAGTCCAGGTCGTATTGGCCGCTTGAACGACGCCGCCGAAGGTGCTGACGGCGAATGTTGCCGCCACGGCGATTGCCGCTTTCTGAGATTGAGTCACGCATTTCTCCCGCATCGAAGTCATCGATCCCTACCCGTCTGTTCAAAATGGTTGGTTTTTCAGAGGTTTCAGCACCAGCTGGGCGCCGCCAGATCGGTCATGATGTGCAGCCCGCCGCCGGCCTTCAGGACGCGCGGCACCGCGTTCACCAGCGCCGCCACCGTCGCATGGTCGCCCGCGAGGCCGCCCTGCAGCAGGCAGTCGATCTGCGGGTCGCCGTCGATGACCACGCGGTCGTGCGGGTCTTCGGCGTCGAGGTACATCTTCAGGTCCATCATCAGCGGCGTCTGGCCGTTCACGTGGGCCGTCACTGTTTGATGGATGCCGCAGCAGAGGCCCTTTTTCACGTGGAAGAATTGCGTGGTGATGTCGTGCGGCGCGATCATCGGCTCGCACGTTTCGACCAGGCCGTGGTAATCCCACCCCATCGCGTGGCAGATCATGGCCGCCGATTCGCGGAAGCCCGCGTGACCGGCCTTGCCGGCCTTCCACAGGGCGCGGAATTCGTCCGGGTCCATGCCACTGCCGACTTTCTTCTGCAGCATCATCCGGCGCGTCGATGCGTTGACGACGCGCTCGACGCGGATCTTGCGGACCGTGCGGTTCACACCCGTGAGCACGACCGGCAGCACGTCCATCACAAAGCCCGGGTTCACACCCGTACCGAGAATGCCGACTTCGTACGCCTTGGCCAGCTCGTCGATCACGTCGCTGCGCTCGGGGGCGCGCAGTCGGGGGAAGAGCAGCTCTTCGCAGCTGCTGACCACGCTCACGCCGCCGCGGATCATCGGTTCGATCTGGTCGAAGGTGTCTTCGATCTTGCTACCGGCCGTGTGGAGCACGACGTCGGGCTGCACCTCGCCCATCATCTGTTCGAAACTGCTGTAAACGACCGCGTCGCCCAGCTTGCTGCCGACGGCGAAATCACTGAGGGGCCGGCCCGCTTTGGCCGGATCGATATCGACGCCGCCGACGACCTGGGCCCACGGCTTGGTGGCCGCCAGCTTCATCGCCTCGATACCGATCAGGCCGAGGCCGAACTGGGCGATCTTGATCTTGTTACCCTGCGAGCCCGAGCGCGAACGCTCAGACGCCAGGCCGAGTTGTGGGGGTTGCGTGATCACGGCGGACATAAGGCTCCAACTTTGAAAAATCCAACGCCGTGCCCAGGCCCGGCGCGGTCGGCTTGTGAAACGTTTTTCCTTCGTCGTATTTGATCGGCGTGGCGGCGACGTTGACCTTGTACGACCGCCGCGGAACCGGGGCCGTCGCGTAATCGAGCCGCGGCAGCGCGAAGCACAGTTGCAGGTTGGCCCACGAGGTGACGTCGGTGGCGATCACGCCGCCGACATAGATGCCGGTGTTCGGGCTGCTCGCCGCGAGGTAATCGGCGATGTCTTTGCTCGCCAGCAAACCGCCGGCCTTTTGGATCTTGATGTTTACGAGGTCGGCGGCATCGGCGGCGACCATGGCCTTGGCGTCGGCGAGCGTCCAGACGGCTTCGTCGGCCATCGTCTGGATCTTGAACGGATCGCTCGCCGCCCACAGGCGCGTCTGCTTCGTCACCGCGGCCAATGCGCCGATATCGTTTTCGTCGGTCGGCTGCTCAACAATAAAGGTGGAGGTGAATTTCGCCTCCGCCAGCGCGTGGCGGATTCGCCCGAGCATCTCGAGCGATTTTTCGCTGCTGCCCCAGGCGTGGTTGATGTCGACCCAGATCTTCGTCGGCCGCTTCTCTTCCACGAGCTCGGCGGCCATCGCTTTGATCTTGGCGACGTCTTCGTCATCGCCCAGGCCGATCTTCACGCGCAGCGCGCCGAACTTGCCGCCTTCGTCCTCGGCCTTGTCGGCGAGGTCTTCGGCCGAGGCGTCGGCGCCGGTGGTGAGGGCCGACACCGTCACCTTTTCCTGCTTCGCCCCGCCGAGCAATTCGTACACCGGCACGCTGTGCACTTTGCCGGCGAGGTCGAGCAGCGCTTCGTCGAAGCCGCAGAGCGTGGCCCGCAGTTGCTTGTCCTTCGGTGGCGGCGATCGGAACGTCAGTTTCTGCTTCGCCGTGATCGAATCGAGCTTACCGAGCAGCGACCGGATGGCGGCGACATCGGTGGCGGAGTCTTTGCCCGGCAGACTCTGCCCCACGAGTGCGTCACCCATCGCCGTCGCGCCGGCCCAGGCGTCGGTCAGGCTTTCATTGGTGACCAGGCTCCGCGGCAGCGCGTCGCCCAGCGCGGTGAACGAATGCCCCGCCCCGTCGTCGGCCGTCAGCAGGATAAAGATCCCGTAGGCCGAATCGCTCTGGCCCTTGCTGGTGATGAACGCCTTCGTGCGATCGATGTGGTAATCGATCAGCCGGACTGAGCGGATCGTCACGTCCGCCGGCGCCGCCGCACAAAGTGCCGCGGTGGCGGCGGCGGCGATCAGGCACTGACGCAACAATCCCATGCCCGCCCAAGTGCAACCCCCATGCCAATAATCAGAAGTTTCTCAGCATGAGAAACGAGCGACCTTTACACAGATTTGCGGTCCCCGGCTTTCCCGAACCTCCCGGGGGCCGGCTGGCCGCCAATCCCGTGCCGCCTCGTGAGTAACCGTGTTGTTAAATCGACAACATCCCGCCACCGGCCCGATAATGCCGGAGCGGCATGATGAAAAGCCCGTTTTCACGCGAGTTTTAACGGTTTACCGCGAAATGGCCGACCGCGATCAGGCCGCAAGGAGCTGATAGCCTTTGCACGTTTCCGGGCAAAGTTGCTTCCGCCGCTCTCCGAGCGCGCAGTATTTTAATCTAGGTAATTTCCCCTAAGTACTAACGTTGTGTTAACAACAACGAGACAAGCACTTTGTTGTTGAAAAGTCACGATTCGACGGCGACAAACGTCTTGGCGCTGATCCC
>Ga0070658_10003214_pt1 | contig 13487 bp, 13 predicted proteins | sample KBSC13metaG_FD_64664 | JGI IMG/M metagenome (GOLD analysis project Ga0070658, IMG submission 64664) | Corn rhizosphere microbial communities from Kellogg Biological Station, Michigan, USA - KBS C1-3 metaG | ecosystem: Host-associated > Plants > Roots > Rhizosphere > Soil ... | reverse complement strand
TGCGGCAGATCGACATGGCGGCGGCGCGCGGCGATTTCGACGCGGCGGCCGAGGCCTATGCCGACTACCGCTCGCAGGTCGCGCCGGCCGCGACCGCGCTGGCCGCCGCCGAGCCGTGGTCGTTGTTCAACGTCGCTGTGCGCCGCCAGCATTTTGCGGCACTGGGGCGATTGGCCGATCTCGCGAAATAACTTGATTGACTGCAACGTTATAACATAACAATATCGGGGTGACGGGATGCGTGGCGCACGGAAGACACGAATGGCAGATAGGAGGGCACGGCGCGCGGCGGGCGCGGCGACAAAGGCAGGACCAAGCGTGAGACGGCTGGTGGTGTTCGCCGCGGTTGTGGCACTGACAGCAACGGCGGCGCAGGCCGCGGACACGGCGCCGGCGCCGAAGTCGATCTGGGAGCAGGACACGCTGACCGGTGACTGGGGCGGCGCCCGCACCGCACTCAAGGACAAGGGCATCGACCTCACCCTCGTCTATATCGGCGAGAGCCTCTCCGTGCTTTCGGGCGGGCTCGAGCGCCGCAACAGCTACGAAGGGCGCTTCGAGTTCAGCTCCGATGCCGACCTCGAAAAGCTGATCGGCTGGAAGGGCGCGACCACACACGTCACCGTCTACCAGCTCCACAATGGTGGCCGGGTCGCCGCCGACAATGTCGGCAGCATCTCCGATCCGAGCAATATCGACGCTTTCGGCACGACCCGGCTGTTCACCGCCTGGTTCCAGCAGAATGCGTTCGACGACCGTTTCTCGCTGCGCGTCGGTCAGCTTGCCGCCGACGACGAATTCCTCACGTCACCGACGGCGGGCGGTCTCATCAACGGCACCTTCGGTTGGGCCGATATGTTCGCCGCCAATATGCTCAATGGCGGCCCGGCCTTTCCGCTGGCGACGCCGGGTGTTCGCATCGCCGTCAAGCCGACCGACTCGCTGACGCTGCAGACGGCACTGTTCTCCGGCGATCCGGCCGGCAAGGACTGCACCGACATCCCCCAACGCTGCAATCGCTACGGCACCACTTTCAGCTTCAGCGGCGGCGCGCTGTGGATGGGCGAAGTGCAATACGCGATCAATCAAGGCAAGGACGCCGTCGGCCTGCCCGGCGTCTACAAGCTCGGCGCCTGGTACGCGAGCGCCAACTACAACGACCAGCATTTCGGCATCGACGGTACCGGCGCGCAGGTCTCGCTCGGCATCGATCCGACCGCGACACCGGTCACCCACAGCGGCAACGGTGGCCTCTACGGTGTCGCCGACCAGATGGTCTGGCGCGGCAAGGAGTCGAGCCTCAACCTGTTCGCGCGCGGCGGCTTCGCGCCGTCGGACCGCAATCTGGTGTCGTATTACGTCGATGCCGGCGCCGGCCTGAAAGGCCCGCTGCCGGGGCGGCCGGACGATATCCTCACTTTCGGCTTCGCCTACGCCAAGATCAGCAAGGACGTGGCGGCGGTCGATCAGGACACCGTGCCGGCCGTGATCGTGCGCGATCACGAGGCGGTGTTCGAACTCAGCTACACCGCGCAGATCGCACCGTGGTGGACCGTGCAGCCGGATATCCAGTACATCGTGCATCCGAACGGCGGGCAGAACTCGAACGACCCGACGGTGCGGCTGGACAACGCCTTCGTCGCCGGCGTGCGCAGCACCATCAAGTTCTAGCGCCGGTGCGCGGCGGCATCACTTGTTGTCGATGCCGTCGCGCAGCGCGCGGAAGCGCGGAAACAGGGTGTCCCACTCCGCCGCGGGGCTGACAGCCACGATCCGCATGAAGCCGCCGCCGCCGAAGCGCAGCCACTGCACGATGCTGATGGGCGCACCGTCGGCATCCTTGCCGGTCGCCCTGATCTCGCTGCCGGGCATGCCTTTGACGCGCATCGTCTCGCCGGATTGGATGGCGAGGTCGCGCACCGGCCCGGAGTTCAGCATGTTCTGCGCGAAGCGCGGCCGGTCGGCCGGGTTGCTCGGGCCCCCGGACGCCACCGAGACCACGACGTAGCCCTGCTTGAACAGGCCGCCGTCGGCGTTCTCGCTCAGGACGACGCTGCCCGATGGCGCCACCTGACGTACGTGGAAGCCGGCGAGGTCGGTCAGCCGGAACGGCAGCAAGGCCAGTTGTTCGTCGACCGGCGTCGTGCGGAAGGTGACGCTCTTGAGAGCCTTTTCGATGACCGCGTCGGTGTAGATGGCGTGCGCGCTCTCCGGCACCTCGACCGTGATGAATGCGGTCAGGTTCGGCACCGGCCCGGCGACGGTGGTGGCGAGGAAGAACCATTTGTGCAACGGCCGGTCGTTGATCTGTGCGATGCCGGTGGCCAGGACGGCGATGCCATCGTTAAACGGAAAGGCGCGGCGGGACAGGCCCCCGACCTCTGTCTGCGGCTTGGAGAACAGCGATGCCTCCGCCTCCTGATAGGCCGCGCCGGGCAGATCGAGCACCACGATGGCGGCCTTGCGTTCGGGATCCTCGAATCCGGTGAAGCGCTTGCTCGGCACCATGCCCGGCGGCGGCTCGAGGCCGACGCGCAGCCCGGGCGGGAATACCGGCTCTGCCGCGGCGCCGGTCGTCGCCAGCGCCAAGGCCAGAAGCGCCAGGGCGCATATCGTGCGGAAGCGGCTCATGGGGCGTCCTGCGGCTCGAGCGGAAGGCGGCGGCGACTGTCGCATGCGCAGCCGCCTCGGAACTACACTTAACGCCGGATCGCTGCTTTTTCTGGGCAGACCCACACCCGGCAAAGGGCTGACGGGCTGGGAGGCTGCCGACGCTTCGAGGCGCCCGCCCCACGGCGCGCGCTGGCCGTGGTGCGCGTGTCGGACGACCGCCCGGCAGGCGGAGGTTACCGCGCCACGCCGGCCCGCGCGATAGTCGACACAGAACGTATCCGTGCCGCGCCCGGGGGCTCAAAAAGTGAACTCCTTCCGGCACATCTTGCGGCCCTATGGCCCCCTCCTATATGAGCCATTGAGCCGCAGCCGCGGTGAATCGCGTATCCAGGGGGCTGGATAAAGAGGGGCGTCGGCGGATGAGCCGCCGGCATCCCGTTCGGGCGCCAAGTGGCCCGACCAGCCTGCCGCAAATTGAGAGGAAGAACCATGGGCAAGGTCATCGGCATCGACCTCGGCACGACCAACTCTTGCGTTGCCGTCATGGAAGGCAAGACACCAAAGGTCATCGAGAACGCCGAAGGCATGCGGACGACGCCGTCGATTGTCGCCTTTACCGACGATGGCGAGCGTCTCGTCGGCCAGCCGGCCAAACGTCAGGCCGTCACCAATCCGGAAAAGACCATCTTCGCGGTCAAGCGCCTCATCGGCCGTCGCTTCGACGACCCGATGGTGGACAAGGACAAGAAGCTCGTCCCTTACAAGATCTCCAAGGCGTCGAACGGCGATGCCTGGGTCGAAGCGGACGGCAAACCCTATTCGCCCTCGCAGATCTCCGCCTTCATCCTGCAGAAAATGAAGGAGACGGCGGAAGCCTATCTCGGGCAGAAGGTCGATCAGGCGGTCATCACCGTTCCGGCCTACTTCAACGACGCCCAGCGTCAAGCCACCAAGGACGCCGGCAAGATCGCCGGCCTCGAAGTGCTGCGCATCATCAACGAGCCGACCGCGGCCGCGCTCGCTTACGGCCTCGACAAGCAGAAGACCGGCCTCATCGCGGTCTACGACCTCGGCGGCGGCACCTTCGACGTGTCGGTGCTCGAGATCGGCGACGGCGTGTTCGAGGTGAAGTCCACGAACGGTGACACGTTCCTGGGCGGCGAAGATTTCGACATGCGTCTGGTGAGCTATCTCGCCGACGAATTCCAGAAGGAGCAGGGCATCGACCTGCGCAAGGACAAGCTCGCGCTGCAGCGGCTGAAGGAAGCCGCCGAGAAGGCGAAGATCGAGCTGTCGTCGACGACGCAGACCGAGCTCAACCTGCCGTTCATCACGGCGGACGCCACGGGTCCGAAGCATCTGACCATCAAGCTCACCCGCGCCAAGCTCGAAGCGCTGGTCGACGATCTCATCCAGAAGACGGTCGAGCCGTGCCGCAAGGCGCTCAAGGACGCCGGCGTGTCGGCGAGCGAGATCAACGAAGTGGTCCTGGTCGGCGGCATGACGCGCATGCCGAAGGTCCAGGAGGTCGTGAAGCAGTTCTTCGGCAAGGAGCCGCACAAGGGCGTCAACCCGGACGAGGTGGTCGCCATCGGCGCCGCCATCCAGGCCGGCGTGCTGCAGGGCGACGTCAAGGACGTGCTGCTGCTCGACGTGACTCCGCTGTCGCTCGGCATCGAGACCCTGGGTGGCGTGTTCACGCGCATCATCGACCGCAACACCACGATCCCGACCAAGAAGGGGCAGGTATTCTCGACCGCCGAGGACAGCCAGAACGCGGTCACCATCCGGGTCTTCCAAGGCGAGCGCGAGATGGCCGCGGACAACAAGATCCTCGGCCAGTTCGACCTCGTCGGCATTCCGCCGGCGCCGCGCGGCGTGCCGCAGATCGAAGTCGCCTTCGACATCGACGCCAACGGCATCGTCAACGTGTCGGCCAAGGACAAGGCCACGGGCAAGGAGCAGCAGATCCGCATCCAGGCTTCCGGCGGTTTGTCCGAAGGCGACATCGAGAAGATGGTCAAGGACGCCGAGGCGCACGCCGAGGAAGACAAGAAGCGCAAGGCCGCGGTGGAGGCGAAGAACCACGCCGAGGCACTGGTGCACTCGACCGAGAAGGCGCTGTCGGAGCACGGCTCGAAGATCGGCGATGCGGACCGCACCGCGATCGAGAACGCCATGGCCGACCTGAAGGAAGCGCTCAAGGGCGACGACGCCGACACGATCCAGCAAAAGACCAACACGCTGGCGCAGGCCTCGATGAAGCTCGGCGAGGCGATGTACAAGCAGCAGCAGGAAGCGCAAGAGGCCGCCCCCGGCGCTCCCGGCTCCGCTGCCGGCGAGAAGAAGGACGAAGACGTGGTCGACGCGGAGTTCACCGAAGTCGACGACGACAAGAAAAAGTCGGCCTGACGGCCGCGCAATGAAAGACCTCGTCCTGCGCGTCGCGTATCGCGGTCCTCAGGGCGAGGTTTTGCTTATGGGTCGGGGATAGCTGGGTGTCCAAACGCGACTATTACGAAGTGCTGGGCGTCGAACGCACTTGCAGCGAGGCCGACCTCAAGACGGCCTTCCGCAAGCTTGCCATGCAGCATCATCCGGATCGCAATCCGGGCGACACCGAGTGCGAGCACAAGTTCAAGGAACTCAACGAGGCCTACGACGTGCTCAAGGACGGCGACAAGCGCGCCGCCTATGACCGTTTCGGCCACGCTGCCTTCGAGCAGGGCGGCATGGGCGGCGCCCACGGCTTTTCCGCCGATTTCGGCTCGGCCTTCGCCGATATCTTCGAAGGCATCTTCGGCATGCCCGGCGGTCGCGGCCGCTCGTCGGGACGCGAGCGCGGCTCCGATCTCCGTTACAATATGGAGATCACGCTCGAGGACGCGTTCGAGGGCAAGACCGCGCAGGTGCGGATTCCAACCTCGGTGACCTGCGAGGCCTGCTCCGGTTCCGGCGCCAAGGCCGGCACCAAGCCGAAGACCTGCTCGACCTGCGGCGGCATGGGCAAGGTCCGCCACGCCCAGGGCTTTTTCACGCTGGAGCGCACCTGCCCGACCTGTCAGGGCCGCGGCCAGGTGATCGAAGACCCCTGCAAGGCCTGCGGCGGCGCCGGCCGGGTCACGCGCGAGCGCACCTTGTCGGTCAACATTCCACCCGGCGTCGAGGACGGCACCCGCATACGCCTCGCCGGCGAAGGCGAGGCCGGTGTGCGCGGCGGGCCGCCGGGAGACCTCTACATTTTCCTGTCGCTGGCGCCCCACGCGTTCTTCCAGCGCGACGGCGCCGACCTCCACTGCCTGGTGCCCATTTCCATGGTGACGGCGGCGCTGGGCGGCGACTTCGAGGTGCCGGCGATTGACGGCAGCAAAGCAAAGGTCAAGGTTCCGGGCGGAACTCAGACCGGCCGGCGTTTCCGCCTGACCGGCAAAGGTATGCCGGTGCTCCGCTCGAAACAGACCGGCGACATGTACGTTCAGGTCTCAGTGGAAACGCCGCAGAACCTGAGCAAGCGCCAGAAGGAACTCCTGGCGGAGTTCGCGAAATTATCGTCCGACGAGACCCAGCCCGAGGCAGCCGGTTTCTTTGGCCGGGTGAAAGATTTCCTCGACGGATTGGGGAGTCGGGGCAGCCATTCCGAGTAGCCGTCTTGACCCGGTCCCCGGCCCCCTCTAGGCATGACACCACAATGATCGCGTTCGGCCGCAAAGGCGTGACAGTGTAAACATGCCGCCGCATTCCCTCGCTCGCGTCGCCAAAAAGCCGCTTCGTCTCGACGACGAGCTCCAGTTCATCCGCTCCTTGATCGACATGCCTCTGCGCACCGGCGCGGTGATGCCGTCGAGCAAGGCGTTGGCGCGGGCCATGGCCCGGTCCATCGACCCCAGCGGCACGGGTCCGGTGGTCGAGCTCGGGCCCGGCACCGGTCCGGTCACGGCGGCTCTGGTCGAGCGCGGCGTCGATCCCGCGCGTCTCGTGCTGGTGGAGTTCAACCCCGATTTCTGCCGCCTGCTCCGCACCCGCTATCCGACGGCGACGGTGATCCAGGGCGACGCTTACCGGTTGCGCCGGCTGCTCGACGGCTATCTCAAGGATCCGGCGTCGGCGATCGTCTCCAGCCTGCCCTTGTTGACCAAGCCGCTGCGCACCCGCCTGCGGTTGCTGGCCGACGTCATCGCCTTGATCCAGCCCGGCGCGCCCTTCGTGCAATTCACCTACGGCGTCGTGCCGCCGATCCCGAAGACCTTGTCCGGCATCAAGGCCGAAGCGTCGAACGTGGTCTGGCTGAACCTGCCGCCGGCGCGGGTCTGGGTCTATCGCGCGCGGTAAGATCGTCTCGCGGCATCCAGATCGTCATGCCCGGGCTTGTCCCGGGCATCCACGTCTTTAGGGTATGCCGTCGATCGACATAGGTGGGTGCCGGGGACGCATTAAGACGGAGCGCCGCGCTCCTTCGCCCGGCATGACAAGAGCACCCGATGGCCTCGCCGAAGATCCTGGTCCTGCCCGGCTCGCTGCGCACCGGCTCGCATAATGTGCGGCTGGCGGCGCTGGCCACCAAGGAACTGACGCTGCTCGACGCTGACGTCACCCGCATCTCGCTGGTGGATTATCCGCTGCCGCTCTACGACGCCGATCTCGATGCGCGCTCGGGGCAGCCGGCGAACGCGGTCAAGCTCAAGCAGATGATCGCCGCGCATCACGGCATCTTCATCGCCAGCCCGGAATATTCAGCATCGGTGACGCCGCTTCTCAAGAACGCCCTCGACTGGGTGTCGCGCGTGCGCGAGCGCGGCGATCCGACCTATGCCGCCTACAAAGGCCGCGTCTTCGCCATCGCCTCGGCCTCGACCGGCGCGGCCGGCGGCTTGCGCTCGTTGATGGCGCTGCGGCAAATCCTCGAGCTCGGCTGCGGTGCGCTGGTGATCCCCGAGCAGGTCGCGATCCCCGACGCCGAGCGCGCTTTCGACGACATGGACAATCTGGTGGAAGCCCGCCTTGCCAATCTGCTGCGCGCCGAATTGGCGCGGCTGGTCGACATGGCGCGGCTGATGATGTGATACCGGTTCGTGATTCCGGGGCGCGGCCGAAGGCGGCGAGCCTGGAATAACAGGTGAAGGGAGCAACCAACGTGCTCGACGCGCGTGAACGGCTGATCGTGGCGCTGGACCTGCCATCCGTCGCCGACGCGGAGACGATGGTGGCCCGCCTCGGCGATGCCGTGTGGTTCTACAAGATCGGCTACCAGCTCGGCTTCGCCGGCGGACTGTCTTTCGCGAGCCGGCTCATCGGCGAGGGCAAGCAGGTGTTTCTTGATTTCAAATTGCACGACATTGGCAACACCGTGCAGAAGGGCGTCGAAAGCGTCGCCAAACTCGGCGCCACCTTCCTCACCGTGCATGCCTATCCGCAAACGATGAAGGCGGCCGTCGAGGGCAAGCGCGGTTCGACCCTGCGCATTCTCGCCGTCACCGTGCTGACGTCCTACGACGACAGCGACCTCGCCGCTGCCGGCTACGACATGACGGTCGGCGAGCTCGCCGCGGCGCGCGCGGCGCAAGCGCGCGATATCGGCGTCGACGGCCTCGTCTGCTCCGCCGAGGAAGTGTCGACGTTGCGCGGCATCGCCGGCCCCGGCATGGCGCTGGTGACGCCCGGCATCCGACCCGCCGGCAGCGCCGTCGGCGACCAGAAACGGATCATGACGCCGGCGCGCGCCATCGCAGCCGGCGCCGATTACCTCGTCGTCGGCCGGCCGATCGTCGATGCCGACGATCCCAAGGGCGCTGCCGAGGCAATCGTCGCGGACATCGCGCAGGCTTCGCGCAACTAACGGGAGCGATCGAATGGCCAAGGGATACTGGATCGGGCGCGTCGACGTGCACAGCGACGAGGGCTACAAGCCCTACGCGCTCGCCAACAACACCATCTTCAAGAAATTCGGCGGCCGCTTCGTCGTGCGCGCGGGCAAGTTCGAAAACCCGGAAGGCTCGGCGCGCTCGCGCAACGTGGTGATCGAGTTTCCCGACTACGCCACCGCGCTCGCCTGCTACAATTCGCCGGAATACCAGGCGAATATCAAGGTACGGCAGCCGCATTCGGTGGCGGATCTCGTCATCATCGAGGGCTACGACGGCCCGCAGCCTTAAGGTCATTCCGGGTTCGCGGCTTTCAGCCACGCCCCGGAATGACGGGACGGGCGGGGAGAGGTGACAGTCTCCGCCTCCGCCCGCTATACCCTCCCGCAAAGTCCAGGAGCAGGCACAGATGTCCGACATGCGGCTGATCGTGGCGGGGGCGGGCGGGCGCATGGGCCGCACGCTGGTGAAGGCCATCGCCGAGACCAGGGGCCTTGCGCTGGCCGGCGCCATCGAGGGCGCGGGGTCGCCACTCCTCGGCAAGGACGCCGGCGAACTCGCCGGCATCGGCGCCAATGGCGTGACGATCACGGCCGACGCGGCGTCGCTTATGGACAAGGCCGACGGCATCGTCGACTTCACGATCCCCGCGGCAACGGTCGCCCTGGTGGCGCTCGCCGCCAAGGCCGGCAAGGTGCACGTCATCGGCACCACCGGTTGCTCAGCCGCTGACGATGCGAAGATCGCCGACGCGGCGAAGACCGCGGTCATCGTCAAGTCCGGCAATATGAGCCTCGGCGTCAATCTGCTGGCGGCGCTGACCAAGCGGGTCGCCAAGACGCTGGACGCCGCTTTCGACATCGAAGTGCTGGAGATGCATCACAACCAGAAGATCGACGCGCCGTCCGGCACCGCGCTCCTGCTCGGTCAGGCGGCGGCGGACGGCCGCGGCGTCGAGCTCAAGACGCACGAAGTGATGAGCCGCGTCGGCCACACCGGCGCGCGCAAGGCGGGCGACATCGGTTTCGCCACCTTGCGCGGCGGCTCGGTGGTCGGCGAGCACACGGTGATGTTCGCGGGTCCGGCCGAGCGTATCGAGCTCACGCATCGCGCCGCCGACCGCATGATCTTCGCGCGCGGCGCGTTGCACGCGGCGCTGTGGGCGGCGAAGCAGAAGCCCGGCCTCTATTCGATGATGGACGTGCTGGGCTTGAAGGATTTTTGATAATGGGCCGAGACCCTTCGAGGCCGTCGCTTCGCGACGGCACCTCAGGGTGACGGCACTAACGTTGTACAGTCGAGGTGTGAACAAATGTCCGACCGACTTCTCGTGCTCGTGCGCCACGGCCAGAGCGAATGGAACTTGAAGAACCTGTTTACCGGCTGGCGTGACGTCGACTTGACCGAGCAGGGCATCAAGGAGGCGCGCGAGGCCGGCCGCAAGCTCAAGGCGCAGGGGCTGTCGTTCGATATCGCCTTCACCTCGGCGCTCAAGCGCGCGCAGCGCACGCTCGATCTGGTGCTCGAGGAGATGGGCCTCACCAATATCCCCGTGGTCAAAGACCAGGCGCTCAACGAGCGCGACTACGGCGATCTCTCCGGCCTCAACAAGGACGACGCCCGCAAGAAATGGGGCGAGGAGCAGGTGCACATCTGGCGCCGGTCCTATGATGTCGCGCCGCCCGGCGGCGAGAGCCTGAAGGACACGTTGGCGCGCACGCTGCCTTATTACGTCACCGAGATTCTGCCGCGCGTGCTGCGCGGCGAGCGCGTACTGGTGACCGCGCACGGCAACTCGCTGCGCGCGCTGGTGATGGTGCTGGAGCGGCTGAACCGCGAGACCATCCTCAAGCGCGAGATCGCGACCGGCGTGCCGATCATCTACCGGCTCGGCGCCGATTCGACGGTCGCCTCCAAGCTCGACCTGGCGGCGTGAGCGACACGCGATCCGTCCTGGCGAAGCTCTGGAGCGAGCATGGCCACGACACGGCCGCGCTCGCCAACCTCGATTTGAGCGGCCACGAGCCGGTGCTGCCGTCGTCCTTCGCCGTCGGCACGGCGATGCAGGCGGCCGTCGCCGCATCGGCGCTCGCGGCCGCCGAAGTGTGGCGTGCACGCACGGAGCATTCGCAAAAGGTCGGCGTCGACATGCGCGCGGCCGCCATCGCCGCCCGCAGCGAGCGCTATCTCAATGTCGACGGCGGTCCGGCGCCGGAATTGTGGGACAAGATCGCCGGGACGTACCGGTGCGGCGACGGCCGCTGGGTGCGCCTGCACACCAACTTTCCGCACCATCGCGACGGCGTGCTCAAGCTGCTCGGCTGCGCCTATGACAAGGCGGCGGTCGGCGAGGCGCTGAGCCGGTGGAAAGCCTTCGACATCGAGGATGCCGCCGCGCAGGCCAAGCTTGTCGTCACCGCGATGCGGACGTTCGCGGAATGGGACGCGCATCCGCAAGGCGCTGCGATCGCGCGGCTGCCGCTGCTCTCGATCGACCGGATCGGCGAGGCGCCGGCGCCGCGCTGGCCGCAAGGCGATCGACCGCTCGCCGGCCTCCGCGTGCTCGACCTCACGCGCATCATCGCCGGCCCGGTGTGCGGCCTGACGCTCGCCGCGCACGGCGCCGAAGTGATGCTCGTGACCTCGCCGAACTTGCCCTCGGTGGCGCCGCTGGTCATCGACACCGGCCGCGGTAAGCTGTCGACCTCGCTCGATTTGCACGACGCCAAAGGCCGCGCCGCGTTCGAGGCGATGCTGCGCGACGCCGATGTGGTCGTGCAGGGTTATCGCCCCGGCGGCCTCGCCGCGTTGGGATACGGTCCCGAGGACGCTGCGCGTATCCGCCCCGGCATCGTCTATGTCACGCTCTCGGCCTATGGCCACGACGGGCCGTGGGCGAACCGCCGTGGTTTCGACTCGCTGGTGCAGACGGCGAGCGGCTTCAACGCGGCGGAGGCGGAAGCCGCAGGGGCTGAAGGCCCCAAACCATTGCCGGCGCAGGTGCTCGATCATGCCACCGGCTATCTCATGGCCTTCGCGGCCATGACCGCGCTATTGCGCCGCGGGCGCGAGGGCGGCAGTTGGCACGTGCGCGCCTCGCTGGCGCAGACCGGCTGCTGGCTGCGCGCGCTCGGCCGCATCAACGGACTGGCGATCAAGGATCCGGCGCGCGACGACATCCGCGATTGCCTCGAGGAGAGCGACTCCGGATTCGGCCGCTTGTCGGCAGTGCGCCATCCGGCGACACTGGCGGAAACGCCGCCGCACTGGGCGCGGCCGTCGGTGCCGCTCGGCACGCATGCGCCGGAGTGGCCGCGCGAGGGGTGATATGGCCGCGCTGGAGATCGTCGAACTCGACGCCGCGGGTGTGGAAGCGGCGATCGTCGAGCTTGCCGAGGTGCTGGCCGACTGCGTCAATGGCGGCGCCTCGGTCAACTTCATGCTGCCTTATGAGACCGCCGACGCGGTGCTCTTCTTCCGCAAGGTCGTCGCGGCCATGCAGCGCGGCGAGATCGTGCTGCTGGCGGCGAAGCTCGGCGGTCGCATCGTCGGCACCGTGCAGCTCGGCCTCGACACGCCGCCGAACCAGCCGCATCGCGGCGAGGTCAAGAAGCTGCTGGTGCATCGCGCCGCGCGCAATCGCGGCGTCGGCGCGGCGCTGATGCAGCGCATCGAGGACATCGCGAAGCAGCGCGGCCGCACGTTGCTCGTGCTCGACACCGCCAGCGATTCCGCCGAACGGCTCTATGAGCGCGGTGGCTGGCAGCGCCTCGGCACCATTCCCGATTACGCGATGTGGCCGCAGGGCGGCTTCTGCGACACCATCATTTTCTGGAAGAAAATCTAGGCGCCGCCGCTTAAGCGGCCATGCCGGCCTGCCCGGCTTCCCAGCCGAGCATCGCCCGCTTGCGTGTCAGGCCCCAGTGATAGCCGGTGAGCTCGCCGCTTTTGCCGACGACACGGTGGCACGGCACGACGAAGCAGATCGGGTTCTTGCCGACAGCGGCGCCGACGGCGCGCGCGGCTTTCGGGTTGCCGGCCTGCGCGGCGAGATCGGAATAGGTGGTGAGGCGGCCCATCGGGATGGTCAGCAGCTTCTCCCACACGCGCACCTCGAAGTCGGTGCCGATCAGCACGACGCGCAGCGGCTGCTCCTTGCGCCACAGTGCGGGATCGAAGATGCGGCGCGCGGTCGGCGCGGTGGCGGCGAAGTCTTCGACATATTTCGCCTTGGGCCAGCGCGAACGCATGTCGCGCAGCGCCGCCTTCTCCTTGCCGGGGTCGGCGAGGGCAAGCCCGGCCAGCCCGCGCGGGGTGATCATCACCAGCGCAGTGCCGAAAGGCGAGGGATGGTAGCCGTAGGAAATGGTCAGGCCTTCGCCGCCGGTCTTCCATTCGCCGGGCGACATCGCCTCGTGGGTGACGAAGAGGTCGTGCAGACGGCCCGGTCCCGACAGGCCGACCTCATAGGCGGTATCGAGCACGCTCGCCGACGAGCGCAGCAGATCGCGTGCGCTGCTCAGCGTCAGCGCCTGCAAAAATGCTTTGGGCGTCAGCCCGCACCAGCGGCGGAACAAATGATGCAATTCGGTGGCGGTGACGCCGGCGGAATGGGCGATGGCCTCCACCTCCGGCTGCGACCGCCAGTTGCCACGAATGTGCGCGATGGCGCGGCGCACGACGTCGTAATCGGCCGCGGCGGTGGCAAGCGGGGCGAACTCGGGCAGGCGGATCGCCGGGGCCATATCGTCGAGGGTCATGTCCATGGCCGAAATCTAGGGCGGGCCGTGCCGGGCCACCACCCGGTTTCTGCTCTCCTGATCCCCCTTTTTGGCGGAGAGATTACGGGAGAACCGTCCGCGTCACCCCGCGCTTGGCCTCATTCAGTGCATGGGTCAGCGCCTTGGCGAAGGCCGCCTTCTCGTTGGGGCCAAGGAAACCGGCGACCGTGAGCTGGCGGCCGCGCGACACCAGGAACAGCCGCTCGATGCCGTACTCCTCGTGGGTTTCGCGCTC
>Ga0070658_10003213_pt1 | contig 13488 bp, 10 predicted proteins | sample KBSC13metaG_FD_64664 | JGI IMG/M metagenome (GOLD analysis project Ga0070658, IMG submission 64664) | Corn rhizosphere microbial communities from Kellogg Biological Station, Michigan, USA - KBS C1-3 metaG | ecosystem: Host-associated > Plants > Roots > Rhizosphere > Soil ... | reverse complement strand
GCGCGCATACTTTAGCGAAGGAATCCAAGGGAGCGACCATGAAGTACAATCGTATTTCGGCCGACAGCCACCTCGACCTGCCGTGGATGCCGCCCGACCTGTTCACGTCGATGGCACCGCGCGAGCTCAAGGACCGCATGCCCTACGTCACCGACACCGACGAGGGGCCGAAGTGGATGGCCAAGAATGGCGCCACCTTCGGCTTCAAGAACGGCGTCGGCCCGGCCGGCAGCAAGTACCAGAAGGGCAAGCATGGCAGGGTCGACATCATGGCCGAGACCGGCCTCTATGACGACGGTGCCAAGGACATCCGGCGGATTTCAGACCCGCATCTGCGCATCAAGGATCTCGACCGCGACGGCGTCGATGCCGAGGTGATCTACGGCATCCTGGGCGCCGCCAGCCGTCTCAATGACCGCGAGGCCGGCAACCAGATGCTGACGATCTACAACGACTGGCTGAAGGAGTTCTGCAGCCACTATCCCGACCGGCACATCGGCCTGGCCTGCCTGCCCTACGGCGACATCGACGCCGCGGTGAAGGAGATCCATCGCGTGGCCAAGATGGGCATCAAGGGCCTCGAGCTCTCGTGCTCGTGGGACATGGAGCCGATGTGGCACCCGATGTGGGAGCCGTTGTGGAAGGCGGTGAACGACGTGCAGCTGCCGCTGCACTTCCACACCTTCCCGGCCGTGCCGCCCGACACCATCGGCAAGCATCCCGGCCGCGTCGGCCGCTCGGTGTTCTTCACCGTCGTCTCCGGCTTCCAGATGAACCTGGTGAACATCCTGGCGGCCATCATCGGCGCCAATGTGCTGGAGCGGTACCCGAACGTGCGCATCGCCTTCGGCGAATCGGGCAGCGGCTGGATCCCCTATGCACTCGATCGCATGGATTTCGAGTGGGAGGACCGCTTCTTCGACCTCGGCCTCAAGATGAAGCCGTCGGACTACTGGCGCCGCCAGTGCAAGGCCACGTTCCAGTTCGACCGCATCGGCGCCAAGCTGATCGACGACATGGGTGCGGAGAGCCTGATGTGGGGCTCGGACTACCCGCACGGCGACGGCGTGTGGCCGCACTCCGACAAGTACATCAAGGAACAGTTCGCCGAGGTGCCGGCCGACCAAGTGAAGATGATCACCTGCACCAACGCCGGCAAGTTCTACGGGCTGATCAACTAGTGCGGGTTCCGCTCAAATGGAACCGCAAGCGGTTCCATTTGAGCGGAAACGCATGACTCGGAGCGCTTCGACCCGGGCATATTCCGTCCGGCTGATTCCAGCCGGACGGAATATGCTCTAAGGTTCGAGATCGCCCTTCGACACGGTGTGGCGCAGCGCGAAGACCTCGCCCTCGGGCGCATGACGGGCGCGTGCCGCCAAGGCCGCATCGACCGACCAGAAGAAGGCGATCAACGCACATTCGATCTGGCGGTCGGGCGCGGGCCGCAGGTCCTTCTCCACCGTTTGCGCCTGGCCGACGGTGGGTTGGCCGATCAGCAGGTCGACCCGCGCCGTCTGCAGGCCGGCCAGCTTCTCGAACGGCGCGGTGTTGGCGGCCTTCATGCGCAAGGTGAGCACCGCCGCGCCGACGCCGTCGCCCCAGCGCTGCTCGACCCGGCAAACGGTGCGCCAGGTGTCGCGGAACTTCGGGAAGATCGCGCGGCTCATCTGCGTCGGAGCGCGCAGGCGTGCGTAATATTCCTCGCTCTCGAAGGCCGACGTCGCCTCGGCATCGTAGAGCAGGAGATAGCGGCCCGGCGTCTCGACGCCCTTGAAGCGGCTGCCGCGCAGCCATCCGGGGCAGTTCACCCGCTCCTGGACATGCTCGCGGCTGTGCCAGTGCTCGAACTGGGCGTCGTCGGCCGGATCGATGTCGACCCAGATCGCGAGAGCCGCCCGCCCGCCGATCACGTGGCGCGCACGGCGCGGGTGAAGGCCACGACCTCGTTGCGTCGATCGTGCGCGCCGGGCAGCACGTACTGGGGCTCGGGGAACGCACCCAAGGTCACCACCACCAGGCCTTCGTCGCGGAAGATGTCGATTCTCTGGCCGGCATGGCCGAGGGCCGCCATCACGCCGTCGCCGAGCCACCAGCTGTAGCCATAATGCGTGATGTCGGCGACCGGAGAGGCCGCGAGCGCAAACGCCGGCGTCGCCGACGCCGCGACCCAGCCCTCCGGCACGACGCGCTTGCCGCCGATCACGCCGTCGGCGGCGACGAACAGCGCGAAGCGGCCGAAGTCGCGCAGGACGACGCCGGCGCGGCTGCCGCCGATCTCCTGGCCGCCCTCGCTCTCGACGGTATAGAAGGCGTCGCACTCCATGCCGGCCGGCCGCCAGACCTTCTCCGACATGTAGTCTGCCAGCGGCTTGCCGATCGCGGCGGTCAAGGCCGCACCCAGCAGATAGGTGTCGCCCGAATTGTAGAGGAAAGTGGTGCCCGGCGGCCGGGCGCGCGGCAGCGATGCCATCAGGCGCAGCACGCCGCCCGGCACCTTGTCGGCCAGCGACTTGCTGTAGCGGTTCACGTCGGAGGTGCGGTCGCCATAGTCCTCGGTCCAGCGCACACCCGACGACATGGTCATGACGTGCCGCAGGCTGACGCCCTCGTACGAGGAATTGCGCAGGGCCGGCAGGTAGCGCGTCAGCGGATCGTCGATCGAGGCAATGGCACCGTCGTGGACCGCCGCACCGACCAGCATGGAGGTCATCGACTTCACCGTCGACATGGTGGACCAGCGGTCGTGCTCGCCGAGGCCGAGGCCGTAGCGCTCCAGCACCACCTTGCCGCGGCGGATCACCAGCACGCCGACGATGGCATTGCGGTCCATGAACGCGGCGACGTCGTGCTCGAGGCCGTCGGCCACGTAGCGTGGCGCGATCTCCTCGCCGCGCGGCAGCACGCTGGGCACCGGTCCAGCGCGCACGACGCGGTGCGCGAACAGTCTGTCGACGATGCGATAGGCGTAGGGCTGGATCGACGGCGGCAGGAGCAGGAAGTCCTCGCCGCGCGGCAGATGCTGGCGAGGCGCCGAAACGCTCAGGTGAAGGCCTTGAAGGTGATGAGGGTGAAGGTGTCCTTCACGCCGGCAAGGGTCTGGATCCTGCTGGTGACGAAATGGCCGATGTCGGTCTTCTCGTCGAGATAGCACTTCATCAGGAGGTCGTACTGGCCGGAGGTCGAGTATACCTCCGACACCTGCTCGACCGTGACCGCGTCGTCGGCGACCTCGTAGGCCTTGCCGAGTTCGCACTTCACCATGACGAAGATCGTCTGCATCGCGCCCTAGCGGCGGGCCAGGAAGGCCGGCACGTGATCGCCCAGGCCGACGGGCGAGTTGCCCTCGTCGCGATCGTGATGACGTTCCGGGCGGCGCTCCGAACGATGCTCGGACCTCTGCTCGGGACGGCGTTCGCCGCGGGACTCGCCGCGCTGTTCCGGCCGGCGCTCGCGCGGCGGACGGTCGGGGCGCGGCTCGCGCGGCGGACGCGGTTCGCGCGGCGCGCGGGCTTCAGGCTGGGACTCGGTGGCGGCCTGGGTGGCGGCAGGCTGGGCCTCGGCCTGTACCGTCTCCGCCGGCCGTTCGGCCCGGGGCTCGCGCGGCTCGCGGCGCGGGCCGCGGGCACCACGTTCCGGTGCGCCGCCACTGCTGCGACCGCCCCGGCGGCCGCCGCGACCGCGACGACGGCCGTCGCCGGCCTCGAGCGTGACGATGTCCAGGCCCGGCACTTCGACCCGCGGGATGACGGTGTTGATCAGCTTCTGGATCGCCTCGATGAGATCGCCTTCGTTGGGCGTCGCCAGGGTGAAGGAGTGGCCGGTCTTGCCGGCGCGGCCGGTGCGGCCGATGCGATGAACGTAGTCCTCAGGCGAGAACGGCACGTCGTAGTTGAACACGTGGCTCATGTCCTGAACGTCGAGGCCGCGCGCGGCCACGTCGGAGGCGACGAGGATCTGGATGTCGCCGGCCTTGAACTTCTCGAGCGTCTCGGTGCGCGCGGGCTGGCTCATGTCGCCGTGCAGGGCGCCGGCGTTGATGCCGTGCTTCTTCAGCGTCGTGTGCAGGGTGGCGACGTCGCGCTTGCGGTTGCAGAACACGATCGCGTTCTTCACTTCCTGGCTCTTGATGAGGGCGAGCAACGCGTCGCGCTTCTGGTCCTCCTGCACCACGACCAGGCCCTGGACCACGGTGGTCGAGGCGCTGGCCGGCGGCGAGACGGTGACTTCCTTCGGATTGCTGAGGAAGCGGTCGGCCAGCCGCTTGATCTCCGGCGGCATGGTGGCCGAGAAGAACAGGGTCTGGCGGATCTTCGGCAGGGTGGCCACGATGCGCTCGACGTCGGGAATGAAGCCCATGTCGAGCATGCGGTCGGCTTCGTCGATCACCAGGATCTTGACGTCGTTCAGCAGGATGCCGCCGCGCTCGAAGTGGTCGAGCAGGCGGCCGGGCGTGGCGATCAGCACGTCGGCGCCGCGCTCGAGGGCGCGTTCCTGGTCGGGGAAGCTGACGCCGCCGATCAGCAGGGCCATGCTGAGCTTGTTGTTCTTGCCGTAGATCTCGAAGTTCTCGGCCACCTGGGCGGCCAGTTCGCGCGTCGGCTCCAGGATGAGCGACCGCGGCATGCGCGCCTTGGCGCGCCCCTCCGCCAGAATGTCGATCATGGGGAGGACGAAGGAGGCGGTCTTACCGGTGCCCGTCTGGGCGCATCCGAGGATATCTCGACCCATCAGGACGATGGGGATGGCCTTTTCCTGGATCGGCGTGGGCGTCGTATAGCCCTTTTCGGTGACTGCCTGCAGTACGGGAGCGCTCAGCCCCAATTCCTCAAAACTCATTTAGTTTCCGTGGCTTAGTCCACATCAAAGCTGGACTGTGAAGCGGTCTCACTAAGGCCCCAGGAACGGGGCCGGACCGCTGGCGGGGCTGATATGAGCCTTAGGTGTCCCCAAGTCAATGCAGGGGTCCTGCGCGGCTGGGTCGCGTCTAGGACTGGGCTTTGAGCTCGATTTCCACGAACACGAACTCGAAGTCGTTGGGGTTGATGACGTCGTGCTCGACCCCGGTCTGGCGGGCGTAGGACACTCCGGCTCGCAGCGGCGCCGGGACGACGGCCTTGCCGTCGAAGATGTGCAGTTCGCCGGTGGTCACCGGCACCACCACGTAGTCGTGCAGATGCCTGTGCCAGCCGGTGTGGCCGCCGGGCGGGAAACGCCACTCGGTGACGACGACGCGGTCGTTGTCGACCTGCACGGAGGGTTTGGCCAAGGGGCGTGGATCGGGCTGGTCCTTGTCGGTCATGGCGGCAGGCTAGTGCGGCGGCCGGCGCTTGTCAGGTAAGCTTTCGGCCGCAACCGGAGGAAGCGATGCTGCGTCCGTCGACGATCGCCACCTGGAACCGCAACCCCGCCGACGAGGAGGCGATGGGCGCCGCCCATGCCCCGATCTGGCGGCGCATGGTCGACGTCTCGGTGCCGCACGACCTCAGCGCCTCGACGGTGCTCGACTACGGCTGCAACCAGGGCGGCTTCCTGCGCCTGCTCTACGACACACACCCCTTCAAGGCGGCGGTCGGCATCGACATCGCCCACGAATCGGTCGGCCGCGCCGAGCTGCTGAAGGGTCACCGGCCGATCGACTACAAGGTGGCGAACGCCGCCGCCGCGCTCGGCCAGACATTCGACTTCGCCTTCAGCCACGAGGTGCTCTACCTGCTGCCCGACCTCGCCATGCACGCCGACGACATGAAGGCGGCGCTGCGGCCCGGCGGTTCCTATGTGGCCGCGATGGGCTGTCACACCGGGTCGGCCGTGTGGGCCGGATGGCGCAAGCTGATCTCGGAAACCTCGTCGATCCCGATCCACGATCATGCGCTCGAGGATGTGGCGAAGGCCTTCTCGGCCGCGGGCTTCACCGTCGGCGTGCGCCCTCTGGCGCTCGATGCGTTCATGCCGGTGACCGTCGGCAGCCCCTACTTCCCCAGGATCACCGACCAGTTGCGCTACTACAGCACGGACAAGGTGCTGTTCAGGTTCGTGCGCCAGGCGTCCTGAGCGAGCGCTGCCGAAGGCAGCGTCTACGTCCGCGCCCCAAGCTTCCTGAGCGAACGGTCGATCCACTGCGCGCCGATCTTCTCCTGCGTGCCGTTCTGGCGCAGCCGCTGGCGAAGGTTGGCGAAGTCGACCTGGTCGAGTTCCTGGTCCTGGTTGAAGCAGGAGAACACCACGGTCTCCTTGCCCGTCACCGGGTCCTTGTGGAGCTGCAGGCACTGGGCGCAGATCTCCTTCATCATGCATTGCATGGGCGAGTTGATCGAGCCCAGCGCGCGATGGCCCGCCTTCATGTAGGGCTTGAGCACGCCGTGCCGCGCCAGGCGCACCGCGTTCATCATGCCGTCCGAGCCGATGGCCACGATGCGGTCGGCCGTGTTGAACGCGATCGGCTGGTCGCCCAGTTCGCCCGCCGCGTACTTGCGCATCGTCTCGACGATGTTGTCGACGGTCGTCTTGTCCTGCGGCCGGGTGACTGCGAAGCCCGGCGCCTCGTCGCAGCACCACACGACCACGTCGGCCGCGGCCTCGATCTCCTCGACCTTGTAGCGGTCGCTCACCTTCTTGTAGCCGGCGAAATACAACACCTTGCTGCCGGCCCGGCGGAACGCCTGGCCGATCGAGAACAGCACCGCGTTGCCGAGGCCGCCGCCGGCCAGCACGACGGTCTCGCCCGGCTCGATCTCGGTCGGCGTGCCGGTCGGGCCCATGACGATCACCGGTTCGCCCGGTTCGAGCAGCGCGCACAGGTCGGACGAGCCGCCCATCTCGAGCGTGATCAGCGACAGCAGGCCCTTGTCCTTGTCGACCCAGGCGCCGGTCAGCGCCAGGCCTTCCATGGTGAGCAGGGTGCCGTCGACCTTCTTCGAGCGCGCCTCGTAGTTCTGCAGGCGATAGAACTGGCCGGGCTCGAAGTTGCGCGCCGCGGCCGGCGCCTCGACCACGACCTCGACGATGGTGGGCGTGAGCCGATCGACGCGAACAACCTTCGCGCGCCACGTCCTGTTGGCCTCGGCCAGGATGTCCGCCGGCGTCTTCAGCGGCGGCGCCAGCGTCGCCATGGTGCGCGTCAGCACCGGATAGCCCTGCTTGGCCCCGCCCATCGCCTTCACGACGTTGCCGGCGAACGACGGATGGAGATCGCCGAAGAACGACATCGAGCGGCCGTCGGCATGCTTGTACATCAGCACGCGCACCTCGCCCGGCTTGCAGACGCGCTCGGGCGTCACCGCCTCGCCGGCTTCGTCGAGCGCGCGGAAATACTTGCCGTCGATGAAGGCGTGCGTGGCGTCTTCGCGCGCCAGCACCGTGTTGGGCTGCGTGCCGGCGGCGACCAGGATCGTGCGCGCCGGCAGGGTGGCCGTGATCTTCTCGCCGTTCTGCTCGCCTTCGACCTTCAGCGCCCGGGCCGCGCCATTGGCGTCGACCTCGACGGCGACGGGCGACAGGCCCTCGGCGAAGCGGATGTCCTCCTCCAGCGCCTTGAACACTTCTTCATGGTTCAGGGTGTAGGATGGCGAATCGATCAGGCGGCGGCGATAGGCGATGGTGACGCCGCCCCAGCCGTTCACGAGGCCGGCGATGTCGGGCGTGCGGTTCGCGGCCGCGGCCTTCGCACGCTCGTCGCGGATCGCGTTGGCATGGGCGATGAACTCGGCCGCGACCTCGCGCTCCTCCTCGTTCATCGCGGCCATTACCGCGGTCTCGCCACGCTCGGCGACCAGGACTTCGTGGCGCGCCAGGAACTTCTCGACCTGCAGCGGATAGTAGGCGAGCGATTCGGTCGCCGTGTCGATCGCGGTCAGGCCGCCGCCGATCACCACGACGGGCAGGCGGATCTGCAGGTTGGCGATCGAGTCCTTCTTGGCCGCGCCCGTGAGCTGCAGGGCCATCAGGAAGTCCGACGCCGCGCGAACACCCCGGGCAAGTCCGTTGGGCATGTCGAGCACGGTGGGCTTGCCCGCGCCGGCGCACAGCGCGATGTGGTCGAAGCCCATGCCGAAGGCGCTCTCGACCGTCACCGTGCCGCCGAAGCGCACGCCGCCGAACATCGAGAACTGGCGCCGGCGCTCGAGCAGCAACCGCACCATCTTCAGGTAGTTCTTGTCCCAGCGCACGGTGATGCCGTACTCGGCGACGCCGCCGAAGCCTGCCATCGCGCGGTCGCCGAGGTTTTCGCGCAGCACGTCGACTTCCTTCACCGGCGCGAAGGGCTGGCGCGCGCCGCTCGCCTCGACGCCCGACTGCGCCACCGGCAGCGGCTCGATCTTGAGGCCGTCGATGCCGACCACGGTGTGGCCGTCGTTCATCAGGTGATGGGCGAGGTTGAAGCCGGCCGGACCGAGTCCGACCACCAGCACGCTGCGGCCCGTCGGTGGGCGCGGGATCGGCCGGCGCAGGTTGAGCGGGTTCCAGCGCGTCAGCAGCGAATAGATCTCGAAGCCCCACGGCAGCGACAGCACGTCCTTCAGCGAGCGCGTCTCGACCTGGGGAATGTCGACGGGTTCCTGCTTCTGGTAGATGCAGGCCTTCATGCAGTCGTTGCAGATGCGGTGGCCGGTCGCCGCCACCAGCGGATTGTCGACCGCGACCATCGCCACGGCGCCGATGGAGAAGCCCTCGCTCTTCAGCAGGTTCATCTCCGAGATCTTTTCCTCGAGCGGGCAGCCGGCGAGCGTCACGCCGAACGGCGACTTCTGGAACAGGCCGGTCTTGCGGTCCTTCAGCCCCCTCGAGCAGCTGTCCTTGCCCTGGTTGTGGCACCAGATGCAGTAGTTGGCGTGGTCGAGCGCGCGCACCGGATCGAAGCCCGCGTCGGTGAGCGCAAAGCCCTCGCGATGGCGCAGCAGCGCCCGCGGCAGCCTGATCCGGGTGACGCCGTCGGCGACCTCGGTCTCGATCGGCACCAGGTGCTCGAAGTCGAGCTTGTGCGGCACCTTGAACAGCGGCCCCGCGCGATGGCGCGCCTTGCCCTCGGCACTGTGCAGCGCCCAGGCGGCGTACTGCGTCAGCGCCTCGATTCGCGGCGAGGGCTTGTCGACCTTGAACTCCGCGCCCAGCGCGTCGCGCACGGCGATGGCGAAGGCCAGTTCCCAGGCCTCGAGATCGTCGAGCGCGGCCGGCAAGGCGACCGCCGCCGTGACCGACGCGCCGTCGAGCGCCACCGCGACGTCGGCCTTGATCGAGCGCGTGACGTAGCGCTGCACGAACAGCCGCTTGCAATCGTAGAGCGGCGCGAACTTCGCGTCGCGCTGGCGCAGCGCCGCCGTCTCGGCCGCGATGCCGAACAGCGCGCCGATGAAATCCTCGAGCGGCCGCGCCAGCTCGATCAGCAGATTGGATTCGTCCTTGGCCGCGAGATCGTCGGGCGCGCCGCGCGCCGCCATCAGGCGCGCATGCACGTCGACGTTGGCGTCGCGCAGCCAGTCGACGAACGCGACATCGAGCCGCGCAAGGCCCTCGCGGTCGTACAGATCGTCGAAGCTCAGCCCGTGAGCGAGCGAAAGGGCTTTCATTTGGGCGATATCCGGGTGGGCTGAGGGGTCAATTGTTCGTACACGAACCGATTAGCCAACTCGCACGAGGGGCGCAACAGATTCGCGACATAAATGCCTGATGACGGGGCTGATGGCTTCACGCATGTTCCGGCCGCCATGCATACCGTCCCCCGCTCCGTGCGCAACTGGCTGATCGTCGTGGCCGGCATGATTTTTTTCATGATCGTGCTCGGCGCGCTCACGCGTCTCACCGAATCCGGCCTGTCGATGGTCGAGTGGAAGCCGGTGACCGGCGTGCTGCCGCCGCTGTCCGACGCGGCGTGGCAGGCCGAGTTGCAGAAGTATCTTTCCTCGCCGCAGGGAAGGTTGGTGAATAGTGGTTTCACCATCGCCCAGTTCCAGCAGATTTTTTGGCTCGAGTTCCTGCATCGCCTGTGGGGCCGCCTGATCGGACTGGTCTTCGCCCTGCCGCTCGCGTGGTTCTGGTTGCGCGGACAATTGTCGCCGGCGCTGAAGCCGCGACTTCTTGTCATGCTCATGCTGGGCGGCCTGCAGGGCGTGCTGGGCTGGGTCATGGTCGCGTCCGGCCTCGTCGACCGGCCCTCGGTCAGCCAGTACCGGCTGGCGGCCCATCTTCTCCTTGCCGTGGCGCTCTACGGCTACACCATCTGGCTGATCCTCGAGCTCGGCGACCAGGGCGCACGGCGCGACGATCCCCGGACGGCGCGCAAGGCCGCGGGCCTGATCGGCTTCGTGCTGGTGGTCATGACGTTCGGGGCGCTGATGGCCGGCCTGCGCGCCGGCTGGTCGCACAACACCTTCCCGAAAATGTCGGGCTACTGGATCCCGCCCGGCATGTTCGACCTCGTGCCGTGGTGGATCAACCCGTTCGAGAACGGCACGACCGTGCAGTTCATCCATCGCTGGCTGGCCAAGCTCCTGGTGCTGGGCGTGCTGGCGTTGCTCATCCGCGCGCGCCGGCCCGAGACCTATGTCGCCGCGGCGCTGGTGCTGACGCAGCTCGGCCTCGGAATCGCCACGATCCTGACCGGAGTCGACATTGTAATAGCGTCCATGCACCAGGCCTGCGCCGTTCTGCTCTTCACCTCGCTGATCGTCGTGCGTCACCGCGCGATGCCTTCTCCACCCCGGCCGCTCTCGGCTATGGTTGGAGGATGAACGGCCGCAAGAACGTCGGTGTCCTGGCAGGCGTGACGGTCGTGGCGATTGCGGCCTCCGCCGTGCTGGCCTTCGCCACCATCGATCCGCCGCCCCTGCCGGTGAAACACAGGAAGGTGTCCGTCGTCGCGGCAGTGCCTGCGACCGCATCCAAGAACGAGCCCAAGGCCGAACCCAAGAGCGAACCCAAGAGCGAACCCAAGGCCGAACCCGCGCCCGCGCTGCCCGCGGCGGCGAAGCCCGCGTCTTCCCCGTCGCCCGCCCCGGCCCCTGCTTCGGCAGCGGCGTCGCCCGCATCGTCCGCCATCGACTGGCCGTCCGTCGCCCTCGATGACGTGCGCCGCCGTGCCAATGCCGGCGAGATCCCGGCCATGGAAGAGATCGGCCGCCGCCTGCTGCAGGGCATCGGCACCGCGAAGGACCCGCAGGCCGGCGCGGGATGGCTGCTGCGCGCCGCCGGCCTCGGCTCGGCGCAATCGGCCTTCAACGTCGGCGTGATGTACGAGCGCGGCTTCGTCGTCGAACGCGATTCGTCGAAGGCCGCGGAGTGGTACCGCAGGGCCGCGAATGCCGGCCTGCCGACGGCCAAGCACAACCTCGCCCTGATGCTGCGCGACGGCAAGGGCATGCCGCGCGACGTCAAGGCCGCCATGGCGCTGCTGCTGTCGGCGGCGCACCAGGGCATGGCTGCCTCGATGTTCACGCTCGGCGACATCTACGAGCAGGGTGACGACGGCACCAAGGATCCGGCGGCCGCGCTCGCGTGGTTCGCCATCACCGGCGAATTCGAGCGCCAGACCAATCGCGAGCCCAACCGCGACAGCGAGTCGGCGCTCGCGAAGACGGCCAACCAGCGCGCGCAGATCCTGAAGCGCACCTTGACCACGGCCGAGCTCGAGCGTGCGCAGGAGCTGGCGCAGATCGAGTTCAGGCAGATCGTCTCGGCGCTCGCCCCCGCGCCGCGCGCGGCGGCACCGGCGCCCCCGCCGCCCCTCACCGACGCCACGATCGACTGGCCGACGTCGACCGCCGACCAGATCCGCGCCGTGCAGCAGGGGCTGTTCGACCTCAAGCGCCTGCGCGACAAGCCCGACGGCACCCTGGGGCCGGTGACGCGCGCCGCCATCCGCGACTTCCAGAAGAGCGCCGGCCTGCGCGAGACCGGCGAGCCCAGCCGCGAGGTCTATATGGCGCTGGTCTCGGCGCGGCACGACGTCGTGAGCGAGTCGCCCTTGCCCATGCCGGCCGCCCCCGCGGCGCCCGAACAAAAAGCGGCGCCGGCGGCGCCCGAACAGAAACCAGCGCCGGCGGCGCCCGAGCAGAAACCAGCGCCGGCGGCGCCCGAGGCGAAGGCTGCGCCCGAGCCGAAGCCCGAGCCTGTGCCGCCGCCCGGCCCCGATCAGCCGACCAGCGAGAAGACAGTCGAGCTCGGCGCGCCCGCACCGCCCCCGGCCCCGCCGACCTCGGCCGAGGTCGCCGCCACGACACCGCCCGCACCACCGACGCCCGCACCGCCGAAGATCGATCCGCCGAAGCCGCCGCCTGTCGCGATCGACACGACCAAGCCGCCGGCGGTGGCGCCCGACATCGTCCGCCCGCCGGTGGCCTCCATCGAGATTCCCGCCGCCGCCGCGCCGCCGCCGGTCACCTCGGCCGACCTGGCGCGCACCACGCCGCCACCCGCGGCGAAACCGGAGCCTGCCAAGGCCGCCATCGACGCGTGGCCCGCCCGCAAGGTCGATCAGACCAAGGCGATCCAGACGCTGCTGCGCGACCTGCGCTTCTACGGCAAGGCCGTCGACGGCCAGGCGAGCACCGCCACGACCGCGGCGATCCGCGACTACCAGCGCACGATGGGCCTGAAGGAGACCGGCGAACCGAGCAAGGCGCTGTTCGAGTCGTTGAAGGAGATCCGCAAGATGATGCAGCCGGTCCCGGCGGTGGCGAACTAACCGGAGACGAACGTCCCTGCATGGCGCCACCAGCCGGCAGGCAGGCGCGCCGCCGCGCCGTGGGCGTCGGCAAGCGTCGCATAGAGCGCGAAGCAGGTGGCGCCGCTGCCGCTCATCGCCGCGTAGCGCGCGCCCGCGCTGCCGCGCAGGACGGAGAGCACCTCGCTGATCGCCGGATGCAGCGCGATCGCGGGCGCTTCGAGATCGTTGCCGCGCAAGGACAGCGCCTCGACAAAACCCGCGAGGTCGGTCCACGGCCGCACCACCGGTTGCGCGGATGAGAAGCCCCCGGAGCGCGCGGCGAAGACTTCGGGCGTCGACAAGGCCGCCCCCGGATTGACCAGCAGGAGGCCGCAGGCCGGCAAAGGCGGCGCGGGATCGAGGCGCTCGCCCACACCGGAGGCGATTGCCGGTCGGCCGGCGAGGCACATCGGCACGTCGGCGCCAAGGCCGGCGGCCAGTTCGAACAGCTCCTCGACCGGCAGGGCCACGCGCCACAGGGCCGACAGCGCCAGCAATGCAGCGGCGGCGTCGGCCGAGCCACCACCCAGGCCCGCTGCCACCGGAATGTTCTTGGTGAGCCGCAGCGCCGCGCGCGGCGCCACGCCGGCACGGTCGGCCAGGCGCCGCGCGGCGCGCAGCACGAGATTGTCGGACTCGCCCGCCAAGGTCGCCGCCTCTGGCCCGTCGACCGCGAGCGTGAGGCGATCCGACGCTGTCGCCTCCAGCATGTCGGCGAGATCGGCGAAGGCGACCAGCGAGTCGAGGAGGTGATAGCCGTCAGCCCGGCGGCCGACGACGTTCAGCCA
>Ga0070658_10003212_pt1 | contig 13492 bp, 11 predicted proteins | sample KBSC13metaG_FD_64664 | JGI IMG/M metagenome (GOLD analysis project Ga0070658, IMG submission 64664) | Corn rhizosphere microbial communities from Kellogg Biological Station, Michigan, USA - KBS C1-3 metaG | ecosystem: Host-associated > Plants > Roots > Rhizosphere > Soil ... | reverse complement strand
CGCATCAGGTATTTCAGCGCCATCCGCCAGCTAACGTCGGTCGGCGTAGCCAAGCTGTTCGCACATTATCCGCAGTATTTTGAGGTGTTTACCAGCGATAATACGGTGTTTCGCGTTGACCCCGCGCGGCGGCCAAACGGCCGTTGGAGCTTGGAGAGCCCGAAATCGCTAAGCAGCTACGTGTTGCTGGCGCCGTGGATGAGTGACACAGACGTAGCGCGCACGTTTACCATCGATTTTCTAAACGAAACTTCACTTACGCAGCTTTTTCTGGAAATGACCGGCGTCGAAGGCCACCCGCCCCTCGACTGCGTGGGCACACCCGAAGAACTAACACTCTCCATAAATCTGCTGGCCCGCGGCGGGCGCTACAGCGACAAGCTACTCATGCAGTTGGCCGTAGAGCGCGGAATTATCCACGAAGTCGATTGGAATAAGCTGTTGCAAAAATTACTACAATTGCAAGCAGACGAAGCTTTGCCCGCCGAGCTGCAGGGCGGTATTACAAACTACCTACAGGAGCACACGACAGCATGAAGTTCGACCTGCCCGAATTCGTAGGCAAAGATGTGGTGTTCGTAGGCATGGGCAAAGGCCGCTCCATGGCTGGGCTGGAAGAGCTGCTAAAAGAGCACGGCCACATCAAGAGCTTCGAGGGCGTACACCGCCAACACGACGCCGCAGAATTGTACGGATTCCTGCGTGGTTACGACCCGGCCACGACCATTTTCCTCAAAAATGAAGCTGTGCAAGCCGACCTCGTACCCGTGCCATACACTACTATCTGGCAGCTGTTTTTCCGGCTGGCGAGTGACAATCACCTGACGACTGTCGGCATAACCGGCACCAAGGGCAAAAGCACCACCACTTCGCTAACTGCGGCAATCCTGCAACACGCCGGTAAAAAGGCGGTGCTGGCCGGCAATATCGGTATGTCGCCGTGGGAAGCGCTTGCCAGCGCTGCACCTGACACCATTTTTGTATTGGAGCTATCGAGCTACCAGCTATCTGATTTAACCGTCAGCCCGCATATTTCGGCTTGCATCAATCTGTATAACGATCACACCGATTGGCACGGCTCGCTCGAAAACTACTGGGAAGCCAAGCACAACATTATGCGTTTTGCGGGCCCGGATGATGTGTTTATATACAATCCGGATTTCGAAGCGTTGCGGGACTGGGCCGCAAAGGCCACGTGCCACACGATTGCCATCGACCCTTCCGAGAAGCTGGATTTAAGCGGTGCGAAATTATTCGGCGACCACAACGTGCTGAACGCGCTGGTCGCCCGCGAAATTGCTCGCCAGTTTGATGTTCCGGACGACGTAACCCTGGAAGCCATTCAGCAATTCGAGCCGCTGCGGCACCGGATGCAAACGGTCGCGACCGTACATGGCCGCACGTACGTGGACGACGCCATTGGCATGACGCCGGAATCGACGCTGGCGAGTTTGGCCGCCGTAACACAGACAATTGGACCAGTCGGCTGCCTGCTACTGGGGGGTCAGGACCGCAGTTACGACTTCACCGAGCTCATGCAAGCGACAGCTGGTTATAACATTCCCCATCTGGTGCTATTTCCCGAAACAGAAAGCAAAATGCGCGCAGCCCTGCCCACCGGCTACAAACCACAAATTTTTGAAACGCGGTCCATGGACGAAGCAGTGGCTTACGCCGCCGAGCACGCGCCGGAAAATTCAGTGGTACTACTCAGTACGGCCGCGCCAAGCTACCTGCTCTGGAAAGGCTTCGAGGAGAAGGGCGATGAATTCCAGGCGGCCGTTAAGGCTCTACCGTAGCCCGCGCGGCGCGGATCACATTATCAAATAACGCGCAGATGGTGAGCGGCCCCACACCGCCCTTGCGTGGTGTTATGGTCAGATCGTCGCGTTCGTAAACATCGTCGGCCAGGTCGCCCACGGTTTTGCCCTGTTCACCCGCCACGCCGGCGTCGACTACTACCGTGTGTTCTTTGATCATGTCACTGGTGATGAGGCCGGGCTGGCCGGTGGCAGTTATGAGCACATCGGCCGTTTCGACGACCGCACGGACATCTTTGGTCCCGCGGTCGACCACTTCAACATCATAACCGGAGGCTTTAAGCACCCGCTCCAGCGGCGCTCCCACCAGTTTACCGCGCCCCACCAGCACGATATGTCGGCCTTCGAGCGCGACATTGTAGCCAGCCAGCAGCCATGTAATCGCTAGAGGCGTCGCCGGCTCCAGCGTGGCGTCCTTGCCCAGAGCATCGACATCTTTGGCAGGTGCTACCGCATCGCAGATTTCGTCCGTTTCGCTCGGGTCGGCCAGCGGCAACTGCACGATGATGCCATGCACGCCCGGATCGTCATTGAGCTGTGCAATCAGTTGCTTCGCTTCGCTTTGCTCTATGCGGTGTACGTCCACGTCAACTAGGATGTCCGCGCCATACCGTTGCTTCATGCGCACATACGTTGTGATTGCCGGGTGATCGACAGTGATGATGATGGCTAGCCTAGGCTCCACCCGCGCGCCCTGGCGCAGCGAGCGCACTTCGTGCGCCTGCCGCTCCTTAATAAAGTCAGCCAGTTCGCTGCCGTTCAAAAGTTTCATTACGCCCTATTGTAACAGATTGGCAAGTCCGCATGCGTATCTTGCAAAAACAGGCATAATTTGCTAAAATAATCCCGTTACGCTTCCCGGCGGGAACATATTGGGCCAGTAGCTCAGCTGGTTAGAGCGTCTGCCTCTTAAGCAGAATGTCGAGGGTTCGAGTCCCTCCTGGCCCTCCAATATTTTTTACAACGATTTACATATGAAAAGACTTCTTAGCGGAAGTCTTTTTTGATCGTGATTGATAGGTTGTATGTTACTGAAATCATAGTAGCAACGCTAATTTGTTTGGTGTCCTTTATGGTAATCGTCTTCACGACCCAGTCCCGTTTCTATTGTTAGTTTTTTATTCTCCGGCTACTCACACACGTAGCACTTGATTACTTACATATAAACCGCAAGCCTTACAGTATGCCAATAGCTGGGCTTAATGGATGGGGCTACATAGCTTATAGCCTCACGATTCGCGATTCTCCCGCAATTGGTCAATCGCGATTCGTAGGAAGTTATCGAAGAATAATTTTGATGCGTTGGGCGAATAACCCTGTTCGCCCGCCATTGTGGTACCTCGTATGTAATTGTGCAGCCAAGTTGGCACGGGTATTTGTAGATCCAGTTTATCGTTCGTAACCCGAGTTAATTCAATTAATCTGGTCGGATCGTAGCGAGTAAGTGTTTCTTCTTGCAAGGTTTGCACTGCCTGCGCACTATCTTCTGCGTCGAGTATTGATCGTGCGTTAGGCATGTCCCAGAACGCAGCCTCTATTAATCTGCCGATACACTTTCTTGCGCTAATGGAATATAAAAACGCTATTTCTGCATCTAAGATTTCTCTGTGAAACTCGACACCGATAACGCCCTTGGAGCCCACTTCAACTACCGCCGGTATATTTACCGTTGAATTATCCGGATGGCTTAGCGCGTGTACGCTCAAGTCTGCATACGAATCTATGGTTTCCCATGGCACGGCGCCGTTGTGGTGCGTATACGCTGACAATGCATCGATGCCTTCAAATAACCGGTGCCTACTCGAAATGTCTATTTGCTTTCTGCCAGTGGACCTTATACCTTTCGGGAATGCTGTTTTGATATCACCAGTAACTGCCTGCACTAGCATTGCTAGCCCAAAACAAGGACTCAACGTAGGCACTTTTCTGTCGACTAGCGCTTTATAGAATCCGCGGGTTTTTTCCATCCATGGATAGTCGCTTTGCCGGTCAAGATCAAGATCCGAACCCGTCGTCAGTACAACTGTAGCGCCATCAAAAACATCATCAACCGGATCATCGGCGATATGTCTGTTTACGATCTCTAGTACGCCAGCGTATCTACCTAGGCCAAAATTTTTTCTATACCAACATTCGGCAGGCCTGTCCTGTGTCATCCCAATGATTGCTATTTTTCCTATGCCGCCTCGAAGTGAGTCTGCACTTAATTCTCTTGGCAATGCATACTCATCATAACCAGGCGCGATGCGATCGACGTACATTATCTGTAAAACCTCTGATAGTGGCCGCCTGTATGCACAAAAACGATATCCCCTGTCTCATCACGGATATATTTTTTGCAGTACTGTATCATGCCATATGCCGCCTTGCCCGTGTAGATGGTATCGAGAAATAATCCAGTTTTTGCCGCTTCGTCGACTAACTTTGTAGCCATTGCTATTTCTCGTTCGTAGCCTAGGCCTAGTGATAAATCGGAAATAACTATATCTTCATTTGATAGATTACTATTTTCTAGTAGTTGACTGACTAGAGATTTACACCGTCTAATGTCATTTGCCACAGTCATACCGACGGGAATGCATCTCGACTGTAACATATGGATTCGTTCATACACCGCAGCAAACGTACCACCACTTCCGACGGGACAGAAAATATACGTCGGGCTAATGTGATGCTTGGCTAACTGTGCCACTATCTCGTCTACTATTTTGTGCTGGCCAAGTACCGTAGCTCTGGTTGATATTCCTGTTGGAATTACATATGGTTTACCGCCTTGTTGTACAATATCTCGGCAAATAGACGCCGCCTGTGTGGCTATACCGCGTTCTGACCATTTGCCAATATCATGAACCGTGGCACCACTGCGAATCATAGCGCGGTAGCTCGCGTCGGTCTTGTCGACGTCATATAATATTATCTCGGCGCGATACCCATAAAGCGATGCATAATGTGCCAGTGCCATGCAAGAGTTCGATCTGCTATTACCGTCACATATCAAATGTGTGATATTTTTATCTGCGATTTCTTCGAAGATGGTATGAAGCTTGCGGGTTTTATTCCCTGAGCCATACGCGTCAGACATGTCTTCGTGTTTTATCCAGACACGGATGCCGCATGCCTTTGTTAAAAATTCATTGTAAGTTAGGGGCGTCATTTCTTGCAGTAGGCTATCCATATTTACCACCCAGCACATGACAGCGTAAAGGGCCTATGGCCTGTTGTCAATTTTCGACAGCTGTCACAACTGGATAATAAGGTTGCCGCGAGCTGCAGTCTTACCAATGATCCGGCGCATAATTCACGCAGTGTGGTTGCGGGATGAGGAGTATGTGAGAAGCTCACAGTGAATGGGGCTTGAATTTTATATACGAGTTTTGAAGCGACCCCAAGAAAACCTAGAGGAAATCCTGAGGGCTAACGATCATGACAGCTCGGCACGATCCCCTTATACGCATGCCCATATTCAATAGTCTTGGCCTGCCTGCAGGCATCATAAATGCTTTCGCGCGTGGCCTGTGCTGCTGCGTTACCTATCAGATCGACGCCAATGTTCGGCCACCCTTGATGATTCTGCCTTTCCTCTAATGGGTTCAGAAAGCCGCATATCTCCTTAGTTGAGAAGACAAACACGGTATCGCCGTCAAGAGACGTGTTTACCGGATCAATTGCCCGAACCTGGCCCTGCGTAGCGTAATGCGCGATACGTTCATAGTGTTCCCTTGATTCGAGGTCGGCAGTCGTCCCTACGATGGTAATGGTCGTATTGCTACTGCTCACAGCAGGAGGGCTGAGTACCTCGCCAAACTGCTGGAATCTAGACTCGGAGCTCACAGTGCGATTGCCCGCCAATACGCTGCCGTTGGGCAGTACGATATTCCCCATCGCATTGACAACCGAGAGAGCACACACAAAAACGCCCCTCCCAACATCAACTCGCGCCGATCCGACGCCACCCTTCATATTGAGCATGAGGCCATCGTCGGTGTATGAGAACTTCCCGACAGAAGCACCAGTTCCCGCGCCCACATTGCCGCTCTCGACAGCACGAGGAGAGCGGATCAAAAACGCCTCTGCCCCATAGTCGGGGTCGAACTGCCCTTCCCCAACGCTTAAATCCCAGATCGTTGCTCCACTCACGGAGGGGATAGTAGTCTGTCGGGATTGTAGGCCAATCTTTTCACGAACCATCGCCTCGGCTATGGTAGCTGCAGCCGCCAGGCCGTTCGCGCTTCCTCCGGCAACGAATAATGCGTCTCGCGCCGCATAGGACATGCCATTCCTGAGGTTATCCGTATTGAATGTTCCCGGCACTCCGCCGTAAGACTTGTATGCAACCGGCAGACTCCTGTCAAAAAGAATAACCGTGCAGCCTGTCAACATCTCCGGGTGGGTAGCATGCCCTACCTGTACACCGTGAAGGGCAGTAAGCGTGTGATTCATGCCTGTTATTGTACTGCACTTCAGCAAGATCGAGGTTGACAATAAGGAGGAGGGTTGTTTTTAATAATGCTGAATTTAGGGAGAACAATGTATGGACGTGACCGGGAAAATGCTTGAAGGTGCGGGCATACCAGCAGGACTGCCTCAGATGCTCGGTGAAATGGGTGGCCGCGAGCTTCAGACGGCACTTTTAGAGGCGTATGCTCTACGGGCAGGTGGCCTGGCAGTCACCGATGTACTTCGGCAGTACGAAACCAACGAGTTTACGCAGCCAAGTGAGCTAGGACAACGCGAAGTTATACGCTTCGAAGGGTTTGCGGCCGCCGCCATCCCGGAAAGCTTCAATCTCGTAGAGCTCCCTCCCGTCACGGCACTCGGGTCAAATAGCGTTCTTTCGAATGTGAGCCAACGGACGGTTATGGCGACTAGTAGAAACACAGAGGTCGTTGCCGATGGCGTGACAGCGCTTAGTCTCGAAATGGCAAAGCGGCGCCGGCAGGAAAGCGATGGCTCGGAGCCGTCCCATCTCGGGACATTCCATAGAGAAATGCGGACACAGCAGCACGTACGATCCGGCTTTACGACACATTTTCATGCCCTCAGCCTCATAAGCGCGCAAAAGACGACGCAGCCGGATGAATTCAAGGCATCTACTTTCGCTGAACATACAGCGACCTATCTGGACATTATTGACGGGGCGAGTGGGCAAGGATACGCCACCGCAGGCGTGGATGTCGCTCTGTCGAATATCCGCGTTATGGGGCTACTTACTAAGACTCTTGGTTCGGACAAGGAGTTACTGCTGAAGAATACGAGGACACCAGGGTATGATGCGTTTAAGGAGCTAGGTATCCCGCTGCCGAGCAAGATCCTCCCCGAAGATTTACTTACCGTCATAGACTCACTGCCAGAGGAGCTGCGCGTCCTGGCTAGGCCACTGGCGTTTATGGGCCGGCAATTTGCGGAAACAGTCGCGAGAGTTCGCGTCGAACACAGCGGTGCACAGGTTTACTTTGATCTTAGCAGACATGCAGGCATGGGCTACTACCAAGATATGGCCGTCAAGATAACGGCCACGAACCGAGAGGGTAGAAGTTACCCACTGGTGGACATTGGGAGCAACGACTGGCTTGCCAAGCTCCTAAACAACAAGCAGGAACGCCTAGTAACGGGGGGCATGGGAACAGAGCTGTTTATGAAGCAGTTTAAAACCGCTTAGTGCGCCGCGCTCATCGTATAATGAAAACCGTATTTTTCGAGCCGGCCGATCAACGCGTCAACCGTTTTAGCTGACGCTCCCGCGTACATGCGTATGCACTTATACGTACCCTCCTCAGCAGGAGAGTCATAGGGCTTCGGCCACGCGTCGGTGAGAATGATGCCATAGCCCAGAAAGTCTTGGAGAAATACCTTTACGCCGGTTGGGATTGCAGCATAAGCGGGAGGTACCGAGAATAATAAGAAGTTCGTGCAATTACCCGGAAAAACCTCGCTTTCCGGGTAACCGAACCGATCCACGAACGCACGAACTAGATGCCGCTTGTTTGCGGCAATCTCAACGTTACGCTTCCGCAGGAACTCCGTTGCGCTATCGGTATTCAGCCACCGCGACAGGGCGTACTGCTGGGCACCGCCGTAGTTATAGATATGCTGGGTACGATAGGTGTTGGCAAACAGATCAAGTGTATCCGGACTGCTCACAAGTGAACCGAGCCCCCACCCATTAACGCTAAATTGCTTACCAAACGAACGCGTGGCAAACCACGGCTGACGATACTTGGGGAAGTTCGGCAGTTCCTCCAGGAGTATCCGAAGTGCCGAGGTTGGTGTCACATCCGGATCGTGAACACCGAAGTGAGCGTCGTCTATAAGAATGGCAAACGACTTCGCTAGTCCGAGCCTTATAAGGTCCCGGACAAAGACCGGGGACCAGTTGATTGAAGTCGGGTTGTGCTGGGCGTTAATGATGAGCAGTTGTTTTTGTTTGGAAGATTTCTCAATGGACTCAGTAAATGACGCAGACTCGGGCATAAACCCCGAAGCTTTCGGCAGGTCTATGAACATACCCTTGAAACCAAGGGGCCCGAAGACACCGACATAATCCCAGCCCGGGGCGGCAGTAATAAAGGCGGGTGCACCCCGTTTAAAGTACTGGTCCTTCAGTAGCCGGCCAAAGTCGTACATGGCGTTTCTCGTACCGGTCCATGTCATGCCTACCTCATAGTCTACCCCTTGGCGAGATGATAGCGGTAGCCGGTGGTCCCTACGGAGGTAAGTGCTTACCGCTTGCCGACAGTCAGGCAAACCGTACATAGAAAGCTGGTACCCATGCACGTAACTTGGAACTTCACCGAGCAACTTCGTGAGTGCTCCGGGGGTATGTTCCCAGGTCTCCCCGAGACTGAGGAATAAAGGCTCGCCAGAAGGACAGCCGTCTTCGATATACCGCATCAACCGTGCCACCTCTTCCAGGTGGTTCGGTTTGACCGTATCAAACAGCAGCGTACGAAGCTTTTGTTCCATGACCTACACGGTTGCCGGTTCGGTGATTGTTACTGTCAGCGTATCCGCATCGAGCTTGGTGCGAATACCAAGTGGCATGGTAAGCATCGGCACGCAGTGACCGCAGTCGACATTGGTCAGCACCGGTATCTGGAAGTGCTCGCCGATTCCTTGCAGTATGTCATCCAGTGTTCGGTCCGTCGATACCGTCGATAAGTCATACGGTCGCCCGAAAATGAGCCCCTTAATCTTGCCCAAGATACCGAGCTGCTGAAGGTGGTCCATATCCCGCTCAATCACGTCAGTTCCCTCGCCCATTTCTTCTAAGAAGAGGATACTGTCGGTGAAATCGGGCATAAACTCAGTGCCCCCGAGAAAGGTCAACGTCTCAAGGTTTCCGCCTAGCAGTACGCCTTCCGCACTGCCAGGGTGGAGCGCCTTCGGGGGCTCAGCGGGAGTTGCAGCACGAGGCCTTGTATCGTCCTTGTCCCACCACAGGTTCTCCTCTGAGGTGGTATCTGCGTTTTCCAGTATACCGATCGGCTGGTTACTAAAGAGTGCCTTTTCAAAATTCCGCACTGTAAACGCATGTGGTCCACCAAAGTCACCGAACACTGGCAGTACCGTAGGACCGTTAAACGTCACAATCTTTGCTTTGTAGGTAATCGCGAGATTAAGTGCCGTGATGTCACTATATCCGCAGAATATCTTCGGATTGGAGCGGATGAGCTCGTAGTCAAGGAGTGGCAGGACGGCATTCGCCGTGTAGCCGCCGGTCGAACAGACGATCCCCTGGATGTTCGGATTGGCGAAGAAGGTATTGATGTCATCGGCCCGTTCTTGTGCGGTGCCGCCGTTGTGACCGAAAGCACCCTGGCAGTGCGGCGCTAGGATGACACGTAACCCTATCGCCTCAAGTGCCTCAATGCCCCGCTGCAGACGCCTGGGAAATGGAGCGATTGTTGATGACGGGCTGACAATTCCTACGGTGTCGCCCTTTTGGAGACGGTGCGGCTTTCTATATTGGTTCATGGCTTGTCTTATATTATACTTTCTCGCTCAGGAAAAATTCGGTTTCGTCTTCTTCAGTGCGCTTCTGGTACAGCATGATGGAATAGCCGGCATACTGAAGGTTGTCGTTGAAAAGTGACATGAAGTGCTCACACCGTTCACGGACCACTTGTTTTTGTTCTTTCGATAAATTCTTCAGATGTTGTTTACCTAGAAGTAAATCTACATACGAGGGCAACGCCGACTTTCTGTCCAGGTAGCGGTAGTCGCTCTCGTAAAACTTTTCAATGCTATACCCCTCTGCGGCAGCGGTACTCCGGAAAAGATCATCCCAGTACTGTTTGTCCCATACCTTTATCTCTACACCTACAGCATCGGATACACTGCGCAGCACGTCGGTCGGTGGGTCAGTCCGATAGTAGATCGGAACGACCACGAGCGTACCGCCAGGCTTCAGCACGCGCAGGTATTCGGCTATAGCCTTATTCTTGTCGTCTATGAAAGAAGTCACATTACTACTCCACAGCAGGTCAAACGTCTCGTCTTCAAAAGGAAGCTCGAGCGCATTCGCGGCCATGAACGATACGCCCTGCGCGCCAAGCCTGGCGGCATACTCTCTCGACTCTTCGACAGAAGGAGGGTTACTGTCGATACCCGTCACCTTGCAGCCAGTCAATAGGTGCATGTTGACGCTCGTAAAGCCAGTATTACTCCCGATCTCCAGCATGTGCTTTGAACTATCTACGAATGCATTTACTGCCACGGTATGGACCGTTTTAATGCCCCCGGAGGGCCGGTTCCGCTCCTTGATAAACCCAACAAACTGCGAGTAATTTAGCTTTTCTATTGTTTTAGGCGACATACCGCCCTCCTTCCTTATGGTCGTGGTGAATGGTGTCCTCGAGGAATGTGAGTTGCGTCCCAGATAAACGGAAGCTGCAACAGCCATTGAGTGTAGCGCTGCCAACCAAGGCCAAAGCCACACGTGGCTTGAAAGCCTTCGATTTCGCGCATTTTAATGTATGGCTCATAATCCTCAACTGGCAGGTTGAAGAACTTAGCCTTCTCCCTTATAGCGTCCAGGCTTGTTATACGTTGCCCCGATCCAATAACCTCACGACCGCCAAGAAGAATAAAGTCTGCATTCTTGGCAAACTTTTTACCAGACACATCCGTAAAACTGGCATCATGGTAAAATGGGATTTCTTCGAGCGGATACTCAGACACCAGGCAATGCTTGCCGACGATACGTGTAAGGGCAACTTCCTCGTATGACCCAAAGTGAGCAAGCGTAACCTTCTTGTACTTACTGTCGCCTAATGATTCCCGCAAGATTTTCATCGCCTCAGTGAATGTTAGACGTTCAATATTTTTGTCATCGAACGATTGGCTCAAGTCGGAAACATCCTCATCTGATAAATAATAGGCTAGATCCGACGCATTATTTTTAACAATATGATCAGTCAGAGCTCTCAAGAGTCCAATCATAACTTCAATGTTTTCCTCGAATGATACCTTACCTTCGAACTCAATGTGCTGGAATTCAGCTAAATGAGAAAAATCAGCCTTCTCTTTTCTGAATGAATTATAAATCGAGAACACTCTTTGAACTTCCGGTATGAGCAACCGCATCTCCAAATAGAATTGCGAGCTTTCTGCTAAAAATATTGACCCTTCATCGAACCACTCAAGAGATACTGGCAGCGCATCCGAAGTATAATCAAGTTGTTTCCCGGCGTAGACTTCGCCCGGCGAGGAAATCATTTTGGTGGTCAAAGGCAAATTACACCACTCAGCTCCCATGCCATAGAAGTAGCTGGTGGCCGCTTGGTGTACTGCATTGTCTATATTATGCAGGTGCAGATATTGAGGGTTATTCTTGAAGCCCCGAACTAGCTCTGCAGCTTTGCGAGGAGCGAAGCTCACGTCCCTCACATTCGCAATTTGCTCACTTACGTTATTACCGATATATCGGATTTTGCCTGATTCAGCCGTGTAGCATCCCAACATCTGCGTTTCCTTTAGTCCTTCATTAGGTGTCGAGCTAGCAGCTCCGTTCCCAAACCGGAGGTTACGGTATAGAGCTGTTTATTGTTTGTTACCCGTTCAGCCCAATTGGTGGTACCACCGTCTACGAGCGGAACTGGGTCATCGTTATCGTCAAAGCCTATAATTTTATAACACATGTGCCTGTAGTAGCCGATACCCGCTACACGCCGTAGATCGAGCTTAATCCTGGAGAGTAGCGCAGGATGATCCTCCGCTAGTATACCCTGAAAGAGCTCTGCAACGCGTACACCTTTAGTGAATCCCATTTCCCGGAGCTGCTCTCCGAGATTAGGTGTAGCGAGCGGGATACTTTCAGGTGTCTTGGCCCCCTCCACCAAGCTTACTTGGCCAAGCAGGCGCGTCGCCGTCCTGGCCCCAGCCACATCCAACTCACCTCTCTCAACAAGCTGTCGGCTAAAAAGGAGATTTGATGCTGATATCGAAAGCCTAGCCAGCTTAGAGAAGTCACTCGCCGCGACCGCATCCAGTGTGTCCACTTCCGTTGCTAAGTGGCCCGCAAGAGATGCCAGCTCGGCCCTACCGTACTGCCTACCCTGCTTGCCAACTGTTACTTCTGCAAAAACCTTAAAGTGTGGCAGTAGCTTTGAACCCTTCTGATACTGCTGAGCCCTTACTGTACGCACATTGGCAGCTACCGTTGTCTTATCTTCGCCTCCACACCCTAGGAACCTATCTAGTGACACCCTAAAAAGTGCAGTGGTCGCATCTGCATTAACTTCCGAGCCACGTAACGCAGCTACGACGTTCTTCTCGCTTATACCCGCCAAAGCGGTATTAGTCCCGAACGGCTGCAAGGGTGAGAGCTCTACAAACTCCAGGTCTGGTTGTGTGTTAAAAATGAGAGATTCAATTTTATGGAAGGTGCGAGGGGAAACATCCGATGGCTCATGGAACCGATTGCCACGTTGTACCTCCTGAGGAGTCACTACTTCCGCCCTACCCTTGCTCATCATTGTAAGAACCGTCACAAGATCAGAGCATGGAAGCGCATCGAGAGTATCGCACATATCTCTAACACCCGGCTGCGCCGATAATCGGCTACCTACCATTTGATCAACTTCTATGTATGTACTCGGAATGTGTTCGACCATGTATGACTAATTCTTTTAAACGTAGCAAAATTATAGTACGGAATACATCTATTACCTAACGCAGCTAAGAGAAGAGTTCCTCGACCGCAGCTGCCATTGCCCTATTTCGAGAATTGTAAATGAGTTCCCTTGCGCTATCGAATCCGTCGGTCAGCACCGACACGTCCTCTATAAGATTGTCTGCTATCGTCAACAAGGCTGCGGCCGGAACAGAAAAATGCTGTGAAACAGAAAATAATGTGGCAGCCTCCATTTCTACTGCGACGTTGCCATCGTACGACCATTGGGTGATATACTCTTTGGTCTCACCAAGCATAGCTTGGCAAGTGGCCGTTTTTCCTGTCACAACCTGTGCACCAAGCTTGTTTGCGAGTATGCGTGACAGAACCGGGTCCGCGCTAGCATATTGGCTTCTTCCGTTGCTATACATGTACGATGAGCTACCGTCCTTTTGGGCTTTGGAAGAAACAATTATCTGCCCCGCTTTTATACCTTGTTTCAATCCCCCCGCCACACCGACGAGTATATTTTTCTTCGATTCAAATAGACACGCAAGAT